>Ga0209474_10005563_pt1 | contig 10720 bp, 9 predicted proteins | sample GraSoiAngelo_145_FD_185902 | JGI IMG/M metagenome (GOLD analysis project Ga0209474, IMG submission 185902) | Grasslands soil microbial communities from the Angelo Coastal Reserve, California, USA - 14_1009_05_20cm (SPAdes) (version 2) | ecosystem: Environmental > Terrestrial > Soil > Grasslands ... | reverse complement strand
CGCCCGGTTAGGGCAACAGCAGCGACGGGTCGATCGCCTGCCCGCGCTCGCGCAACTCGAAGTGCAGGTGCGTTCCCGTGCACCAGCCCGTGCAGCCTGCGATGCCGATCGGCTGGCCCGCGTCGACGACCTCGCCCGGTCGCACGCGCGCCGACGAGAGGTGTGCGTACACGGTCTCGAACGGCCCGCCGACACCGACCACGACGACGTTCCCGTAGCCCTCGAACCCGATCGGCGTGCCGACGAGGCGCACTCGTCCAGACGCGGCAGCGCGCACGTCCAGGGAGCGCAGGATGCCGATGTCGAGGCCGGGATGCCAACGGCCTTCGGGCGTCCAGCCGAAGGGCGTCGTCACGGTTCCGACCGCCGGCCACTCGAAAGCGAGTTGGGCAGGCCCGTCGACATGCGCGGCCGCCGCGGGCGCGCACGCGAGCGCGAGAACGATCACCCCGAGAGCCCGCCGCACCGCGGGAGCCTACGCGATCCGGAACAGCCTGCTCGTGGTGTAGCTGTACGCGCAGACGTAGAGCTCGCCGCGCGCGTCCTCGCCGAAGGACGACAGCAGGCTCCCGAGGCGCCCTTCGAGCCGCAGGCCGCGGGCTCGGCCGCCGACAACGCGGAACGACGAGACGTTCCCGCCGCAGAAATCGCCGAAGACGTACCGGCCGCGGAGCGCCGGAAGCTCGCGGCCGCGGTAGACGTAGCCCCCGACGACGGCGCTGCAGCCCTTGGCGCGGTGACGGTAGACGAAGACCGGGTAGATCAGGCGCCCCGGGCCGAGCGCCGCCGGCGCAGTCGTTCTCGACCGACCCCCGTAGGCTGGCCAGCCGAGGTTCACCGGCCAGCGCGTCCCGCGCCGGAGGTAGTCGACCTCCTCCCACGTGTCGGCGCCGACGTCGCCGAGGTAGAGGTCGCCAGTCGCGCGGTCGAACGAGAAGCGCCACGGGTTGCGCAGCCCGTACGCGACGATCTCCGGCTCGACGGGGTCGCGGCGCACGTCGAGCCGGACGAGCTTGCCGAGCAGGCTCGCCGGATTCTGCGCCGCGGCCGCGTCGGTGCCGTCGCCGACGCCGACGTAGAGCAGCCCGTCCGGCCCGAAGGCGAGCTGCCCGCCGTAGTGGTTGTCGAGCGAGCGCGACGGGATCGCGACGCGGAGGAGCTCCCGCGCGGTCGCAGGCCTGGCGCGCTCCCCGTTCGACCGGTACTCGACGACGTGGAGCTCGCGCTCGCGCCCGACGTACGCGACGTAGAGGCGCCGCGACCGGGCGTAGTCGGGCGCGAACGCGAGCGACAGCAGCCCGGCGAGATCCTTGCCGAGCACCGTGCGGCGAAGGTCGAGGAACGGCCGTGGGAGCAGGCGCCCGCCGCTGACGACTCGCACCAGCCCGCCCTGCTCGACGACGTACAGACGCCCCGGGTCGCTCCGCGTCGACGTGACGAAGACCGGCGCTGAGAGGCGCGCCGCGACCGGCACGAGCCGGACGCTCCTGGCCTCGCTCCGCCACGAAGCGCCGGTGGCGATCGCGACGAGGCAGAGGATCGCGAGCTTCGGCACGGGCGACTAGAAGATCTCGACGCACCAGGGCGCGCGGTCGGTGCGGAAGAGCGCGTCGGCGCGGGCCAGCGCGCCCGACCGCAGCTCCTCCACGCGAGCCGCGCGCGCGAGCTCCGCGAACGTGAAGCCGCCGAGGTAGACCGAGCCGAGCGCGGCAGCGTCGAGCCGCAGGTCGGCCGCAGCCGCAGTCTGCTCGGCGCCGGCCCGCCCCACCCGCCAGCGCCCCTCGTTCCACGGGCAGAAGGCGTCCGCCACGTCGAGCACGACCTCGCCGTCGCCGGCGAACGAGCGGCCCGAGAGCGCGGCGCCGACGTCGACGAGCCGAACCCAGAGCGCGTCGGTGAGCATGAACCGCATCCGCCGAGGCTCGGCGAGCAGGAAGAAGAGCGGGTGGTCGACCGGGAGCAGCTGCGCCGTGATCCGACTCATCCAGTCGACGTCGAGGAGGAAGCGCCAGATCGCGGCCGTCGCGGCCGGCGAGGTCGCGAGCGCCTCGATCACCTCCGTCGTCCCGACCGACGCGAAGTGCTCGAACTCCGGGCGCAGCCGATAGAGGGCGTACGCCTCGACCTCACCGTCGGCCGCGAGCACGGCGCGCTGCAGCTCGCCGCCGCCGCGGCGCCGCCACTCCGGGTCGGCAAGGGCGCGCAGCTCCCACCACTCGCGGCTTCGCCCGAACATCCCCGAGGTCTCACGCGCTACCTGCTCGTAGACCGGCGGGACGAGCTCGAGGGCCTCGTCGCGATCGATCAGGCGGACGCGTCCGTACGGCTCGAACGGCTGCGCGTAGACCGAGCGCTCGCGCGCGAGGTCGACCGCCCCCGCGAGCGACGCCATCCCGTACCCGAAGCGCCCGTAGATCGTCGACTCCGACGCCCACAGGTATGCGACCGGCTCGCCTCGCTCGTGCACGGCGTCGAGCTGGGCGCGCATGAGCTCGCGGAGGACGCCGCGGCGGCGGTGGCTCGGCAGGACACCGACGACGGTGACGCCGGCCGCGCGGACACGGCCGCCCGGGACGGTGAGCTCGAACGGGAACGAGCCGGCGCCACCGACCGCGTCGCCGTCCTCGAACGCCGCGAACAGGCGCTCGGGCGTGACCAGGGTCGAGAGGTTCTCGACCGCCTCCTCACTCGGGGCCGAGCCGAAGAAGTGGAAGATCGGCCGGAGGCCCTGCGCCATTTCCTCCGGCCGGCAGGGCCGGACCTCGAGCTGCGTCAAGCGATCTTCTCCAGCGGCGCGTAGTCGAGCATCAGGCGCCGCTCGGAGCCGTCGTTCGCGAAGCGGACGGTGACGACGCCGCCGCTCTCGATCCGCGTCACGACGCCCTCGCCGAGGGTGCCGTGGCGCACCGAGTCGCCGGTCGAGAGTGCCGGCAGGTCGGTGCGAGGCGTAACGACCGCCGGCGCAACGCTCTCCCACGACGACGGCCGCAGCCGCTCCCTTTCGACGCCGTCGGCGGGCAGCTCGTCGAGGAAGCGCGACGGGAGGTTGTAGTTGCGCATGCCGTAGAGCGACCGCGAGGCGGCGTGGGTCAGGACAAGACGCTCCTTCGCGCGCGTCATCCCGACGTACGCGAGCCGCCGCTCCTCCTCGACGCCCTGCTCCTCGATCGAGCGCGCGTGCGGGAAGATCCCGTCCTCCATCCCGATCATGAAGACGGCCCGGAACTCGAGGCCCTTCGCGTTGTGGATCGTCATCAGCGTGACGAGCGAGGCCTCGCCGCGGATCGCGTCCTGGTCGGAGTAGAGCGAGATCTCCTGGAGGAAGCTCGAGAGGCTCGGCTCCTGCGCGGTCTCCTGGTACTCGCGCGCGACGCCGACAAGCTCCTGGAGGTTCTCGATCCGCCCCTGCGCCTCGATCGTGCGCTCGGCCTCGAGCCATTCGAGGTAGCCGCTTCGCTCGAGCGTCCGCTCGACGAGCTCGGGGACGGCGAGCTCGAGCGCTCCGGCCTGGAGCGAGAGGAGCAGGTCGCGGAGCTTCGTGACGGCGCGCAGCGAGGCGCCGCTTACCCCCGCGTCCTCGGCGTGCTCGAGCGACTCCCAGAGCGAGATGCCGTGCGTGTCGGCGTAGGTCTGGAGCCGCGCGAGGCTCGTGTCGCCGACGCCTCGGCGCGGCTTGTTCGCGATCCGCAGGAGGCTGACGGCGTCGTACGGGTTGTCGATCACCTGGAGGTACGCGATCAGGTCCTTCACCTCGGCTCGCTCGTAGTAGCGCGGGCCGCCGATCACCTGGTACGCGACCCCCTGGCGAACGAGGACGTCCTCGAGCACGCGCGACTGCGCGTTCGTCCGGTACACGACGGCGATCTCGTCGCCGTTCAGCCCCTCCTCGACGAGCGCGGCGATCTCGGCGGCGACGAACCGCGCCTCGGCGTGCTCGTCTTCGACCTCGACGACGTGGACGGGGTCGCCCTGGCCGAGCTCCGACCACAGGCGCTTCTCCTTGCGCTCGCGGTTGTTCTCGATGACGGCGTTCGCGGCGCCGAGGATCGCGTTCGTCGAGCGATAGTTCTGCTCGAGGGCGATCGTCTGCGTGTTCGGGAAGTCGCGCTCGAACTCGAGGATGTTGCGGATGTCGGCGCCTCGGAAGGCGTAGATGGACTGGTCCGGATCGCCCACGGCACAAACGTTCATGTGCTTTTTGGACAGGAGCTGGAGCAGCACGTACTGCGCGTGGTTCGTGTCCTGGTACTCGTCGACGAGGAGGTAGCGGAATGCGGTCTGCCAGCGCTCGGCGGCCTCCGGGAAGTGCTGGAGGATTCGGACGGTCAGCATCAGCATGTCGTCGAAGTCGACGGCGTTCGAGGCGAACAGGCGGCGCTGGTACAGGTCGTACACGTCCGCGACGGTCTGGTCGTAGAAGGACGCGACGCGGCTCCGGTACTCGTCGGGGTCGACGAGCTGGTTCTTCGCATTCGAGATCTGCGCGTGGATTCCCCGGGGGACGAAGCGCTTCGGGTCGCGCTCGAGCTCCTCGAGACATGCCTTCACGAGTCGGATCTGGTCGGCCTGGTCGTAGATCGTGAAGTTCGTCCGGTAGCCGAGGCGCGGCGCTTCGCGGCGGAGCATCCGGCCACACGCCGCGTGGAACGTGAGGATCCAGATCGCGCGCGCGACCGGGCCGAGGAGATCCTCGAGCCTCGTCCGCATCTCGGCCGCGGCCTTGTTCGTGAACGTGATCGCGAGGATCTCCTGCGGCTTGACTCCGATCGCGCCGATCAGGTGCGCGACGCGGTGCGTGAGGACCCGCGTCTTCCCGGAGCCGGCGCCGGCGACTACGAGGAGCGGCCCCTCGGTCGTCAGGACTGCCTCCCGCTGAGCGGGGTTCAGGTTGGCGAGGTACTGCTCGGGCGATGCGACCGGCACGGAGGCGATGCTAGCGACCCTCTCCGCGCGGCCTCCTTTCGGACGTGGCCGCTCGGAACACCGGGGACTGTCCCCGGTGTCGATTCGAGCCATGGCCGCCGATCGTGGTCGATCGCCCGAGGGGTCTGACCCGGCGCTTCTTCGCCAGCCATGGCCGCTCAGGCCGTTGGGGACAGTCCCCGCTGTCGCGCGCCGTCACGGCCGCCGGGGACCGTGGGGACAGTCCCCGCTGGCTCGAGCCGACACGGCTAGGCTGCCGGGCCGTGGAGTTGGCGCTGATGATCGAGGGGCAGGAGGGTGTGACGTGGGAGCAGTGGCTCGCGCTCGCGCAGGCATGCGAGGAGCACGGCGTCGGCACGATGTTCCGCTCCGATCACTACGTCTCGTTCTCGGCGCCCGAGCGGGCCGGCTCGCTCGACGCGTGGACCGAGATCGCGGCGCTCGCGGCGCGCACGACGACGCTCCGCCTCGGGACGCTCGTCTCGCCCGCGACGTTTCGCCACCCTTCCCTGCTCGCAAAAGCCGTCGCCACCGCAGACCATGTCTCCGGCGGGCGTGTCGAGCTCGGCCTCGGCGCCGGCTGGATGGCCCCCGAGCACGAGCACTACGGCTTTCCGTTTCCGCCCACGCCTGTGCGGGTCGAGATGCTCGCCGAGCAGCTCGAGATCGTGGCGCGCTCGTGGACCGAGGCACCGCTCGACTTCGAGGGCCGCCACTACCGACTGCGCGGGCTCACGGCCCTTCCGCGTCCCGTCCAGCAGCCGCGCCCGCCGCTCATCGTCGGCGGAGCCGGCAAGCCCGCGACGCTGCGGCCCGCCGTACGCTGGGCCGACGAGTACAACACGCCGTTCGCCACCGTCGAGCAGCTCCGCGAGCGCCGCGCACTGCTCGACGACACGCTCCGCGACGCAGGACGCGACCGGGCGACGATGCGCTTCTCGCTGATGACCGGCCTCCTCGTCGGCGAGACGCATGCCGACGCGCTCGACCGCGCCAGAGAGCTCTACGCCCGCGGGCCGCGCGACGCAGCCTTCGACGAGTGGCTCCACCACACCTCGAAGGCGACGCTCGTCGGCTCGGTCGACGAGGTCGGCGAGCGGCTCCGCGCGATCGAGGCGACCGGCGTCGACCGCGTCATGCTCCAGCACCTCCTGCACGAGGACCTCGAGCCCGTGCGCTTGATCGGCCGCGAGCTCGCGCCGCGCGTCGCTACCGGCTGATCGCAGCCGCGAGCGCCTCCTCGATCCAGGCGACCGCCGCATCGAGCTCCCCGGCGTCGCGGGATTTGACGACGATCTCGACCTCGCTCGACCCGCCGTCGAAGCTGGGGTACGAGCCGACGAGGACGCCCGGATACCGCTCGCTCGCCTCCTCGAGGACGCCGACGATGCGGCTCTCGCCGGTGCGGTAGCGGCGGCGCCACGACCCGATCGGCCGCTCGGCGCGCAGCTCGTCCTCGAGCCCGAGGAACATCGCCTCCATCTCGGCCGGGAGCCCGGGCATGACGTAGACGTTCGCGAGGACGAAGCCCGGCGCGCCGCCGAGCGGGTTCTCGAGCGGTCGGCTCCCAGTGGGGAGCGCGGCCCAGCGCGCCGCGTACTCCGGGTCCCACGGAAACCGGTCGCGCAGCCGAGCCGCCACCTCCGGCACCTCCTCCTGACCGACCCCGAAGGCGGCCGCGATCGACTCGCGCGTCAGGTCGTCGGGCGTCCCGCCGAGCCCGCCGGTGACGAGCAGGTAGTCGGTGCGCGCCGCATAGCGCCGGACGAACTCGGCCACGGCGTCCACGTCGTCGGGAAGCGCGGCCATCAGGCCGACGGAGACGCCGAGCCGCTCGAGGCGCCGCGCGAGCCAGGACGCGTTCGTGTTGGCCACGTCCCCGGACACGAGCTCGTTCCCGATCGTGAGGATGGTCGCGGACGCCATCCTCGGCGAGTATACGAGCGGGATGGCGAGCCTCCGCGAGCTCGAAGAGCGGCGGTCGTACAAGCTCCGGCTGACGGCCGACCGCGCCCTTCGGAGCCTCGACGAGACGGCCGCGTTCCTGCGCGAGCGGGGGCTGCTGACCCGGACGCCCGACTCGGCCCTGCCCAGCTTCTTCGGCGCGTGCCACGAGGAGCCGTATCTCGCCGGCCGCGGCGGCTTCGCGGAATGGCCCGCGACGAAGTACCCGTGGTACTTCGAGGTCGCCGAGCGCCCCGACGTCCACGAGCTCTGGATCCACAACGGGAAGTCGGTGCTCCTGACCGAGGAGACGCGCCGGCTGGCCGACCCGATCCTCCGGGCCGAGCTCGCCCGCGTGGAGCGGGAGGACCCGGACTGGACGCGCCTCCTCGGCCACCTCGCCGGTGCGGGCCCCTCGACGAAGGAGGACCTCCGCGTCGAGCTCGGCCTCAAGGCGAAGGAGCTCAAGCTCACGCTGTCGCCGCTGCTGCGTGTAGGCGCGGTCGTCAGGCGCGGCGACGAGTACCTCCGCTACGACCAGGCCTATCCGGACGCGTCCGCCGGCGGCGGGCTCGATGAGCTCGTCGTCGCGGCCGTCCGCGCCGCCGTGGTCGCGCCCGAGCCGGAGGTCGCGCGCAAGTGGTTCAGCTGGCGGTGGCTGTTCGAGGACGGGCTCGTGGAGCGACTCGTCGCCGAGGGCCGGCTCGAGCGGGCCGAGCCCGGCTGGGTCACAGCTCCAGCGTCCGCGTAGCCGCGAACCGCTCGAGGAAGCGGCGGTCATGCGTGACGAGCAGCACGGTCCCGTCGAAGCGCGCGAGCCCGGACTCGAGCTCCTCGATCGCCGGCACGTCGAGGTGGTTCGTCGGCTCGTCGAGGACGAGGCAGTTGACGCCGCGCGCGACGAGGAGCGCGAGCGAGGCGCGCGTCCGCTCGCCCGGCGAGAGCGACGCGCCCGAGCGGCCGACGTCGTCCGCGCCGAGCCCGAACTTGGCGAACAGCGTCCGTGCGTCCTCCGGGGACAGGCGCGAATCGGACACGAACTCGTCGAGGAGCGAGCCGGCGGCAAACCGCTCGCGCCCCTGGTCGAGCTCGCCGAGGACGACTCCCGGCCCCACGTAACGGCGGCCCGCGGCGAGCGGCGCCTCGCCGAGCAGCGCCTGGAGGAGGGTCGTCTTCCCGCTCCCGTTGGCACCGACGATCGCGACCCGGTCGCGCCAGCCGACCTCGAGGTCGATCGGCCCGAGCCGGAACGAGTCCCGCTCGACGACCGCACCCTCGAGCCGCGCCACGACGTCGCCGGCCCGGCGGCGCGACCCGAGGTCGAGGTGCAGCTCCCACGGCTCGAACGGCTTCTCGACCCGCTGCAGCCGCTCGATCCGGCCGGTGAACGCCTTCCGCACGTCCTTCGTCTTCTTCTTCTTGCGGCCCTGGCCGTAGCCCCGCTCCTCCCACTGCTGCATCCGCCGCATCTGCTCGGTGAGGCGCTCGCGCTCGCCGACGTACGCGTCGTAGGCGCCGTAGTGACGGCGGCGCGCGGCTGCGCGAGCGGCCTCGTACTCGCTCCAGCCGCCCGGGTACTCGACGGCGCGGCGCGTGCTCTCGTCGAGCTCGACGATCCGCGTCACCGTCCGGTCGAGGAAGCTCCGGTCGTGCGAGACGACGAGGACGGCGCCGCGGACGCCGTCGACGAACCGCTCCAAGAGCTCGAGCCCCGCGAAATCGAGGTCGTTCGTCGGTTCGTCGAGGAGGAAGACGTCGAAGCGCGCGAGGAGGATCCCGGCCAGCGCGGCGCGCGCGGCCTCCCCGCCGGACAGCGCATCGAGGGTCGCGTCGAGCGGCTTCGCGGCCAGGCCCACTTCGGCCAGGACCGCGCTCGCCCGGGCGTCGAGGTCGGCGCCGCCGAGCGCCAGGAAGCGGTCGAGCGCCTCGGCGTGCTCCGCGGTCGCGCCAGGGTCGCCTTCGAGGCGGGCGGCCAGCGCGTCGAGCCGAGCCTCGGCATCGGCCACTCCGGTGCGCCGCGCGAGGTAGCCGCGGAGCGTCTCGCCCGGCGGGGCGTCGTGCTCCTGCGGGAGGTAGCCGACCTGAAGCGACGGCGGCGATCGCCGGACCGAGCCCCCGTCCGGCTCGTCGAGCCCGGCGAGGATCCGGAGCAGCGTCGACTTGCCGATCCCGTTCGGGCCGACGAGCCCGACCCGGCTCCCCGGGACGAGCGACAGGGAGACGCCGCCCAGGACGAGCTGAGGGCCGTGGTGCTTCGTGATCTCGATCGCGGCGAGCGCGGCGATTGGGACGACCTCCTGACGGGACGGGCGCGGCGCGTCGGCTCGCGACGGCGCGGCGCTTGGAAGTGGCGGTCTCGTCAGTCCGTCATGGTCGGGCGCCGAAGCGCCGCGGGAAGACTAGCGCAGCGGGTAGGCCTTCCCAACCAGCGCGGGCACGACCTGTGCCGTCACCCACACGGGCGTCGTCGCGCTGCCGGCGCTGTAGCGGTAGCTCCCGTCTGCGCGTCGCATCCGCGCGAGGTAGCGGAACGCCGAGCGCGGCGGCTGCGCGCCGGCCGCGAAGTACGCCTGGATCGCCCACGCAGTCGACTGCGCGTCGGAGCCCCGCCCGCGCTCGAGCTCGAAGCCTCCGTCGCGCCGCTGGAAGCGCCGGAGGAAGCGAAGTGCGCGCGTCACAACCGGTCCCTTGACGCCGACTGCGCGCAGCGCCTCGATCGCCGCCGCGGTGTCGTTCGAGTCGGGAGCGCCGCCCTTCGACCACGACCACCCGCCGCCGGTGCTCTGGCGCGCAACGAGGTAGCGCACGGTCGCGGGCGGCACCGACTCACCTGCAGCGCGCAGGGCGACGACGCTCCAGATCGTCCCGTTCAGCAGGGGCCCGATCGTCCCGCTCGGGCGCTGGAGCGCTCGGAGCCGGGCGACGAGGCGGCTCGGATCGGCGCCGGCTGCGACCTCGCCGAGGATCCCGAGCGCGAGGTCGGTGGCCGTCTCGAGCTGGTCCTCGTGTGAAACGAGGTAGGCGCGCGTCGCCGGGTCCGGCGCGGCCCCCGCCGCGCGCAGCCCGAGCGCCGCCCAGGCGGTCAGCGCTGCGCTCGGCGTCCCTCCGCGCTCGGCGAACCCGCCTCCCGGAGCCTCCCGCGCCTGCAGGAACGCGACCGCCCCCGCGGCCGGCGAGACGCCGAACGCGATCGCAAGCGCCAGCGCGACGGCCTTCACGCCCACACGACCTCCGTCCGCAAGCGGCGAGCGTAGCGCTCGAGCACGCGTCGGAGCTCGGCCCCGGCGACGAGCGCGAAGACGACGTTCCCGGTCGCGTGAGCGACGTCGAACCAGAGGCCGCGCGCGACGAGCGCGGCGAGGGCGGGAAGCGTGTGCGGGTAGTAGCTCCACCAGCCCTGCAGGTCGAGGACGAAGTCGAACGCGAAGCCGAGCACGAAGCAGACGGCCGCGAGCGCGAGCCGGCGGCGGAGGAGCGGCGCGAGCAGCGCTCCGACCGCACCGCACCCGGCCCAGGCAAGCATGTGCCAGGGCGTCCACGGCCCTTGGCCGAGGAACAGGTCCGAGACGAACGCGGCGATCGCGCCGACCAGGACACCCGACCGGAGGCCGAGGGCGACCCCGGCTACGACGACGATCACGGTCGTCGGCTTCACGTTCGGGATCGCTGCGAAGAGGAGCCGGCTCGCGGCGGCGACCCCGCCGACGGTAGCGGCGACGGCGAGCTCCTTCGCCGAGAAGGGCCCCGTCTCGAGCCACGCGGCGATCGCCGCGACGAGCGCCCCCGCGACGAGCAGCACCGGGAGCGCGGCCGTGCCCGGCGACTGCGCCGCCCACAGCGCGGCGACGATCGC
>Ga0209474_10005562_pt1 | contig 10720 bp, 9 predicted proteins | sample GraSoiAngelo_145_FD_185902 | JGI IMG/M metagenome (GOLD analysis project Ga0209474, IMG submission 185902) | Grasslands soil microbial communities from the Angelo Coastal Reserve, California, USA - 14_1009_05_20cm (SPAdes) (version 2) | ecosystem: Environmental > Terrestrial > Soil > Grasslands ... | reverse complement strand
GCTGACCAACGAAATCTCGATCGCGCCCAACGGCGGCAAAGAGTTCGGGCCGCGCCACCTCGATTTTCACCCGACCAAGCCGTGGATGTACGTGTCGATCGAGACGCAGAACAAGATGTACATGTTCCGCATGGAGAACGGCCGCATCAACCCGGAGATCGCCTATCGCGCCGAGACACTGGCCGAGCCGGAGGCCCTCCGGGCGCGCCAGGCGGCCGGTACGGTCCACGTTCACCCCAACGGCCGTTTCCTCTATGGGGCCAACCGTGCCGAGCAGACCATCGAGATACAGGATAAGAAAGTCTTCAAGGGCGGCGAAAACAGCATTGTCGTGTTCGCGATCGATCAGTCCACCGGCGAGCCGAAGCCGATCCAGCATATCGAGACGCAAAAGATCCATCCGCGCACGTTCCACATCGACCCGAGCGGGCGGATGCTGGTCGCGCAGCACAATCTGCCGGTGAACGTGAGGGAGGGCGACACGGTGAAGACCGTGCCGGCCGGACTATCGGTGTTCCGGATCGGCGACGACGGCAAGCTGACCTTCGCGCGCGCCTACGATGTCGATGTCGGTGACAAGACGATGTTCTGGATGGGGATGGTGCCGCTGTAAGGCGCAGCCACCCCCAGCTTTTTGCACGCACGCCGGCCGATAGGTTTCGCTAGGCTCAACTCCATCCAACCGACGGTTTGACAGGAGCGGCTCATGGATACGGTGGAAACCCAACTCGCGGCGCGGCCGCGCCACATCAGCCCGGAGGAATGGGCGGTGCGGGTCGATCTCGCCGCCTGCTACCGGCTGCTCGCGCATTTTGGCTGGGACGATCTGATCCTGACGCACAACTCGGCGCGAGTGCCGGGGACGACGGATCAAATCCTGATCAACCCGATGGGGTTGATGTTCGACGAGATCACCGCCTCCAACCTGCTGAAGGTCGATCTCGACGGCAATCTGATCAAGCCGTCGGAATACGAGCCGATCTACGCCGGCATCGTGATCCACGGCGCGATCTATCTAAGCCGCCCGGATGTGGAATGCGTGATCCATACCCATACCGAGGCGGACATCGCCGTCGGCGCACTCGAGGAAGGACTGCTGCCGCTGAGCCAATGGGCGATGCGGTTCTACAACCGGCTCGGCTACCACGATTACGAAGGGGTCTCGCTCGACATGGACGAGCGCGAACGGCTGCAGCAGAGCATCGGCCAACACCCGGTCCTGGTGCTCCGTAATCACGGGCTGCTGGCGACCGGGCGCAATGTCGCCGAGGCGTTCTCGCTGACCTATCATTTCGAGCGCTCGGCGGAGGCTCAGCTGAAGATCCAGGCCGCTGCGGCGTCAGGCGCCAAGATCGTGGTGCCCTCCCCGGATACCTGCGAGCGCCAGGCGGCGCAACTCGCGATGCTCGGCAACACGCCGCGGCTCGGGGGACAGCGGGAATGGCCGGCCCTGTTACGGCTCGCTGAAAGGCTCGACCCGGGCTTCCGCACCTGAATGCGCGCGGGCGGCCGGCGCGAGATCGCGCCGACCGCCCCGTTTCTGCCGACCCTTAGGGGCCGACCCTCTCTCGGCCGACCCGCGCGGGTGCTCAGCGCCCCGCCAGCGCGCGGGCAAGTTGGCTGACCGCCTCCTGGTGCTTCTCGTTCTGGATCTCGGCGAAGTTGCGGGCGATCTCGAGCAGCATGCGCTGGTGCGGCGTCACCGGGCGCGGCTTGTCCTCGCCCAGACCTTCGTAGAAATACGTGATCGGCGCATTCAAGACGCGAGCGATCTCGAACAACCGGCCGGCCGAGACCCGGTTGATGCCCCGCTCGTATTTATGCGCCTGCTGGTAGGTGACGCCGATCATCTCGGCGAGCTGTTGCTGGGTCAGGCCCAGCATGATGCGGCGCTCGCGGATGCGCGCTCCGACATGATCGTCGATCGCCGCCGTCGACCGCCCTCTCTTCGGCTTTGCCATACTACTCACCCATCGGTTGTCCTGCCCGCGTGCATGCGCCCGGGCTTGTCCCGCCATTTCCGTCAACGCGAACAAGATCGGGAAATTCCCAACCGCACGCAGCGAAGAAAAGACGAGCATCAATCGAACCCCGATACCAACCGGTGTGTGGAGGGCGCCACCCGCCGAGATCGCCAATAATCGCAAAACGCTAGCTGCCTGGGCTCATGACGAGCCGCTCGTGGCTGCACCCCAACACCCCGATGGGATAGGCGCTAAACTTTCCTTTCTCGGCTGCCTTACAAATCGCGCTTGGGAAAAACCTGCGGCAGCCGCAGCTGCAGCCGGCAGCGCTTGCCACGGGCAATCTCCAGCTCGGCTAGATTTTCCCGGGTGATTTCCGCTTCGACCAGACGGCCCTCATAGGACAGCTCGACCCAGGCTTTGGGGCCGAGGGCCGACACGAAGCGCACAGTCGCTTCCCCCGGCAGCACGGCGTCATCGGATCTGGAACGGTCGTCTGTGCGGCGCAGCACGGTATCGTGCGGGCGCACATAGGCCACCGCCGGCCCGTTGCGCGTCTTACGGCCGACCGTGACCGCCGTGTTGCCGATACGCGCGACCCCGTCCTCGATCTCGCAATCGAATTTGTTCGCCTCACCAAGAAAGTCGTAGACGAACGACGTCTTCGGCTTCTCGTAGATCTGGGTGGGCGTCCCGACCTGCTCGATGCGGCCCTCGTTCATCACGGCGACGCGATCACCGAGGTCCAGCGCCTCCTCCTGGTCGTGGGTGACGAAGACGGTAGTGATCCCCATCGTGTCGTGGAGTTCGCGCAGCCAGCGGCGCAACTCGACACGGACCTTCGCATCGAGAGCGCCGAACGGCTCGTCCAACAACAGGAGCTGCGGCTCGATCGCCAGAGTGCGCGCCAGCGCCACGCGCTGGCGCTGTCCACCCGACAGCTGGCCCGGGAAGCGGTCGGCCAGGCCTTCGAGCTGGACCAGCTCCAATAACCGATCCACCCGATCGGTGATTTCCTTCTTGGGGGGTCGTCGGCGGCGCGGCAGGACCTCCAGACCGAAGGCCACATTGTCGAACACCCGCATATGCGGGAACAGCGCGTAGTGCTGGAAAACCAGGCCCACTGGACGCTGTTCCAGCGGAACATCGAGTATGTCCGCGCCGTCGAATAACACGCGGCCCTGCTCCGGCCAGTCCAGTCCCGCCAGGACACGCAGCAATGTCGTCTTGCCGGATCCGGATGGTCCGAGCAGTCCGAGAAACTCGCCCTCGGCGATCTTCAGCTCGATGTGGTCGAGGACCACGGTCGACCCGAAGCGTTTTGTGAGATTTTCGACCTGAATTTCCATGCCGGCCTTTAAGGCTCTGCCGTCCAACTGCCAATGCCGGCCCGCCATTCGAGCGTCGTCCTGATGATCAGCGTCACCAATGCCAGCAGCGTCAACAGCGAGGCCACGGCGAAAGCCGCCGCGAAGTCGTAATCGTTGTAGAGGACCTCGACATGCAGCGGCATCGTGCTGGTCAGTCCGCTGATGTGCCCGGAAATGACCGACACCGCGCCGAATTCGCCGATCGCGCGCCCGGTGCACAGCACGACGCCGTACAGCAACCCCCATTTGATGCTCGGCAGTGTCACCCGGCGAAACGTCTTCCAGCCGCTGGCTCCCAACATCCGGGCCGCTTCTTCCTGGGTCGTCCCCTGCTGGTGCATCACCGGGATCAGCTCGCGTGCGACGAACGGCAAGGTGACGAACAGGGTGGCGAGAATGATCCCCGGCACCGCGAACACGATGCGGATGCCGTGCGCCGCCAACCAGGGCCCGAACCACCCCTGCAATCCGAACAGCAAGATGAACACCATGCCTGAAATGACCGGCGACACCGAAAAAGGCAGGTCAATTAGCGTGATCAGCAAGCTCTTGCCGTGGAACTCGAACTTGGTGATCGCCCAGGCGGAGGCGACACCGAAGACGAGGTTGAGCGGCACCGCGATCGCGGCGGTCAGCAATGTCAATTCGATTGCCGCCAACGCATCCGGTTCGGTGATCGCCGCGACGTAAACGCCGATGCCTTTCGCCAGAGCCTCGGTGAAGACGATGACAAAGGGCAACACCAGGAAGAACAGCAGGAAGGCGAGTGCAATGCCGGTCAATGCCCAGCGCACCGCCTCCGGCTCGGTCAACGGCAGCCGCACCGGTGCGGAAACCGGCGGCGCGGCGGACACCCGTTTGCCAACCGCGTCAACCGCCATGACGCCTCCGGGTCCAAGCCTGGATCAGATTGATTGCGAGCAGCAGCATGAACGAGGCGATCAGCATCAGCGTCGCGACCGTCGCGGCGCCCGCGTAATCGAACTGCTCCAGTTTGACGACGATCAACAGCGGCACGATCTCCGAGACACCCGGCATGTTGCTGGAGATAAAGATCACCGAGCCGTATTCGCCGATGGCCCGCGCGAACGCCAAGGTGGCGCCGGTCAGCAATGCCGGAAGCAGCGGCGGCAGGACGACCCGCAAAAGGATTTGCCACCGGCGCGCGCCGAGCAGCGCCGCCGCCGCCTCCAATTCGCTGTCGAGCTCGCGCAACACCGGCTCGACGGTGCGGACGACGAACGGCAGCCCGACGAAGATTAGCGCCACGAGGATGCCGAGCGGCGTGTAGGCGATCCGTATCCCGAGCGGGTTCAGCAACCCGCCGATCCAACCGGTGTCGCTGTAAAGCGCCGTGAGCGCGATGCCGGCGACCGCTGTCGGCAGAGCGAACGGCAGGTCGATCAACGCATCCACGACGCGCCGGCCAGGAAAGCTGTATCGCACCAGCACCCAGGCGACGAGCAGCCCGAACACGGCGTTGGCGAGTGCGGCGAGCGCCGACAGCCCGAAGCTGATGCGGAACGCCGCGAGCGTACGCGCGGAGGTGAGTTCCGCCCAAAGCGCCTGCCAGCCGACGCCGGCGGTCTGCACAAACAGCGCACCGAGCGGGATCAGCACGATCAGCCCGAGATAGGCGAGCGTGAAGCCGAGGGTCAGGCCGAAACCCGGCAGCACACTCGGCTGCCGCCACGCCCCCACTTTCGGAGGCAAGGAAATCGCGGCCATTGGCGGCTCACCTGCCGGGCTGATAGATCTGGTCGAACACCCCGCCATCGGCGAAGTGCTTCTTCTGCGCTTCCTGCCAGCCGCCAAAGGCGTCGATAGCAATCAGCTCGATCTGGGGAAAGCGATCGGTGTAACGCGCTGCGATGGTCGTATCGCGCGGGCGAAAATCTTGCCGCGCGGCGATCTCCTGGCCCTCGCGGCTGTAGAGGAACTTCAGATAGGCTTCGGCGCCACGGCGCGTACCGTGCTTTTCGACCACCGCGTCGACCAGCGCGACCGGCGGTTCGGCAAGGATGCTGCGCGACGGCATGACGATCTCGAAACCGTCCTCCGGCATCTCGCGGACTGCGAGCAGGGCGTCGTTCTCCCAGGCAATCAACACGTCGCCGAGCCTGCGCCGCACGAAGCTGACGGTCGCGCCGCGCGCTCCGGTGTCCAGCACCGGCACCTGCCGGTACAGGCGGGTCACGAACTCGCGCGCACCGGCCTCGTCGTTGCCGCCCACGGTTTGCAGAGCGTAGGCCCAGGCGGCGAGATAGTTCCACCGGGCGCCCCCCGAGGTTTTCGGATTGGGGGTAATGATTTCGACGCCCGGTCTGACGAGATCGGGCCAGTCGCGGATCTGCTTCGGGTTGCCCTTGCGCACCAGGAATACGATGGTCGAGGTGTAGGGGGCGCTGTTGTTCGGCAGACGCCGTTGCCAATCCGTCGGAAGCAGGCCCGCGGCGGCGATGGCATCGATGTCGTAGGCCAATGCCAGCGTTACGATGTCGGCTTCAAGCCCGAAAATGACGGCCCGCGCCTGTTTGCCCGACCCGCCATGGGATTGGCGAATCTTCAGCGTATCACCGGTTTCGGCCTGCCATTCGGCGGCGAAGGCCCGGTTGATCTCGGTGTAAAACCGCCGCGTCGGGTCGTAGGAGGCGTTAAGCAGCGCGGTTTCGGCGCCGGCCGACCATGGCGACAGCCACGCAGCTGCAACGGAAGCCAGCAGCAAGCCGATCCGGCGGGCCGCCCGTGTGCGAGGACGCGAGTAACGGAAGGCGCTTCGCCAACTCATATGCCTTCGCCATAGCCTCGTGGGTCACCGTCATCGTCAGAGAACCGCGCTCGGGGTAAACACCGCCGGCCGCCAAAGCCGTTCCATGGTGCTGGGCAAAGCGGGCGTGGCGCGACGCCGCGCTTGCCCCGCCGCATCGGCCGGCGGCAAGTTAGCCGCCATCGCTTTCTGAAGGACTAGCTCGATGACCGAACCGGTCGGCCTCGGCCGCGGACTGACCAATTACGGCGACCCCGATTTCGCGCTATATCTGCGCCGCTCCTTCGCCCGCTCGATGGGCTACTCGTTGGAGATGCTGTCGACGCCGGTCATCGGCATCGCCGACACCCGCTCCGGCTTCAACAATTGCCATCGGCATTTCCCGGAGTTGATCGAGGCGGTGAAGCGCGGCGTCCTTGCCGCCGGCGGCCTGCCGCTGGTCTTTCCGACGATCTCGTTGGGTGAAGTGTTTCTGAGCCCGACCAGCCTGATGTTCCGCAATTTGATGGCGATGGATACCGAGGAGATGGTCCGCGCCCAGCCGATGGACGCGGTCGTCTTGGTCGGCGGCTGCGACAAGACCGTCCCGGCGCAGCTAATGGGCGCCATCTCCGCCAACCGGCCGGCGATCGGGCTCGTCGCCGGGCCGATGTTGACCTCGCGCTGGCAAGGCGAGCGGCTCGGCGCCTGCACCGATTGCCGCCGCTTCTGGGCGAAATTCCGCGCCGGCGAGATCAGCGCGGAGGAGATCCAGGAGGTCGAGGGTAACCTCGCCACCACCGCCGGCACCTGTGCGGTGATGGGGACGGCCAGCACGATGGCTTCGATCGCCGAGGCGCTCGGCATGATCCTGCCCGGCACCGCGGCGATCCCGGCGGTGCATGCCGACCGGCTGCGCGCCGCCGAAGCGACCGGCCGCGCAGCGATGCGGCTCGCGGCCGAGAAGGTCACCCCTGACCGGATCGTCACGCCGCAATCGGTCGAGAACGCGCTGCGCGTGTTGATGGCGATCGGCGGCTCGACCAACGCCGTATTGCATCTGACCGCGATTGCCGGCCGCGCCGGCGTCGATATCGACCTGCACCGGCTTAACGAGATCAGCGACTCGACCCCGGTTATCGTCGATCTGAAGCCGACCGGGCCGCATTACATGGAGGATCTGTTCGCTGCCGGCGGCATCGGCGCCGTCTTGCGCGAGCTGAAGCCGCTGCTCAATCTGGATTGTCTGACCGTCGCCGGCGAAACCTTGGGCGAGCGCCTCGCCGGGCCGGTCGATCGCCCGGTGGACCGAGACGTGGTGCGGCCGCTGTTCGAGCCGCTGCAAGGCGAAGGCGGGCTCGTCGCGCTGTTCGGTTCGCTGGCGCCCAAAGGCGCCATTTTCAAGCGCTCCGCCGCCGACCCCAAGCTGTTCGAGCGCGAGGGCCGCGCCGTCGTCTTTACCTCGCTGGAAGATCTGTCGGCGCGCATCGACGATCCCGAGCTCGACGTCACTCCGGACGATTTTATGGTGTTGCAGAATGCGGGACCGCTGTCCCCGTCGGGCATGCCGGAGGCCGGCTATCTGCCGATCCCGGCCAAGCTCGCCCGGGCCGGAGTCAAGGACATGGTGCGCATCTCCGACGCGCGGATGAGCGGCACCGCCTACGGCTCGATTGTCCTGCATGTGACCCCGGACGCGGCATCCGGGGGCCCGCTGGCTAGGGTCAAGAATGGCGACCGGATCCGGCTCTCGGTCAAGGAGCGCCGCATCGACCTTCTGGTCGCGCCGGAGGAGCTGGCCCGCCGCAAGACGGCGGCGGCGCCGATGCCGGAGCGCGGCTATGCCCGGCTCTATCGCCGGGAGATATTGCAGGCCGACCGCGGCTGCGATTTCGATTTCCTGCGCAAGCACCCGGTCGGCGACGGCCGCGCGTCATGAACCTTGAACTCGATCCGGCAAAATGCCTGCCGGAAGACGGTTGTGCCGGCACACTGATCGGTCGTGTCTCGCTGCCGAAGGAAGGGCCGGCGGTCGCGCTGCTGCGCGATGACGGCGTCTTCGACATCAGCGGCGCCGCCCCAACCGTCGCCGGTCTGCTGAACGAGCCAGACCCGCTCGCCTTCGTCGGCGCCGCGCCGCGCGACCGCCGCATCGGCTCAATCGCCGAGATCCTGGCGAACAGCGCCGCCGACGCGCGCGACACGTCCCGGCCCTGGTTCCTCGCGCCGATCGACTTGCAGGCGGTCAAGGCTGCCGGCGTCACCTTTATCCGCAGCCTCCTGGAGCGCGTGGTCGAGGAGCAGGCGCGCGGCGATCCGGGGCGCGCCGCCGAAGTGCGCACCAGCCTGGCCGCCGAGATCGGCGGCGATCTCGCCGCAGTGCAGCCAGGTTCGTGCGAGGCCGCGCGGCTCAAAGCCGCGCTGCAAAAGCGCGGGATGTGGTCGCAATATCTGGAAGTCGGCATCGGCCCCGACGTTGAGATCTTCACCAAATGCCAACCGATGGCCTCCATCGGCATCGGCACCGAAATCGGGCTGCATCCGGCCTCGGTGTGGAACAATCCCGAGCCCGAGATCGTGCTCGCGGTCAACGCCGCCGGCCGGATCGTCGGCGCCATGCTCGGCAACGATGTCAATTTGCGCGATTTCGAGGGGCGCAGCGCCCTCCTCCTCAGCAAGGCCAAGGACAACAACGGGTCGAGTGCGATCGGCCCGTTCCTGCGCCTCTTCGACCGTACCTTCTCGCTCGATGACGTGCGCCGGGCCGAGGTCGCGCTGGAAGTGCGCGGGCCCGAGGGGTACGTCCTGAACGGCAACAGCTCGATGGCGATGATCAGCCGCGATCCGGCCGGGATAGTCGCCCAGGCGATTGGGCCGACGCACCAATATCCGGACGGCTTCATCTTGTTCCTCGGCACGATGTTCGCGCCGATCGACGACCGCGAGGCGCCCGGCCAGGGCTTCACCCACAAGCTCGGCGACATCGTGACGGTCTCTTCGGCGAAGCTCGGCGCTCTCATCAACCGGGTCGGCCGCAGCGACCAGATCCCGGCCTGGGAGTTCGGCGCGCTGGCATTGATGCGCAATCTCGCGCAGCGGGGGCTGCTGTGACCGAGCGCTCGGCGCTGCCGGAACGGGCGCGGGCACTGCTCGATTTCTGGTTCGGGCCAGCGGGCGACCCGGATCGCGAGACTCACCGCGAGATCTGGTTCAAATGCCCCGCCGAGCATGACGAGAAGCTGCGCCGGCTGTTCATCGCCGATTACGAGCGCGCCGCCGCCGGCGCGCTCGCCGAGTGGGAACGGGCGCCGGAAAGCACGCTCGCGCTGGTGCTGCTGCTCGACCAGCTCCCGCGCAATATCTTTCGCGGCACCCCGCGCGCCTATGCGACGGATGCTCTCGCTCGGGTCGTGGCCGATCGCGCGATGGCGCGCGGCTTCGACGCCCCCCTGCCGCCGGCCTGGCGCAAGTTCTTCTACATGCCACTGCACCACAGCGAGAACGCTGACGACCAGCGCCGGTCGGTCGCCCTGCTGGAAGCGCTGCCGGAGGCTCCCGAGAAAGTGGACAATGGCCGCTACGCCCGCCGCTATCTCTCGATCATCGAGCGCTTTGGCCGGTTCCCGCACCGGAACGCCGTTCTCGGCCGGGTTTCGACGCCGGAGGAAATCGCGTTTCTGGCGGAGCCCGAGTCGGTTCAAGATCTGCGGAAGGTCGGATTAGCAGAACGGGAGCCGCCATGCCCATCATCGATATCGCCGTCAGCGACATAGCGGCTTTTGCCGAGGGCCATGAGTTCGGCGCCGCGGGAGCGTATGTCCGCCTCCGCGGCACCGCGCGCGGCATGCTCGACCCGAACGCGCCGGAAAATGCCGGTATCGTCGATCTCGACAAGGCGCCGCGCAACGCGCAGGGCCTCGTCGAATACGCCACCGATTTCGACATTCTGCGGCCAAAGGACCCGCAGCGCGGCAGCGGCATTCTCGTCTATGACGTGACCAATCGCGGGTCGAAGCGGATCTTCAACCTGCTCGACGACGTGCCGGCGAACGACCCGGCCCGCACCAACGACCCGAAAACCAAGGAAGACGCCGGGCTCGGCTTCTGCCTCGGCCGCGGCTATTCGGTTGTCTGGTCGGGATGGGACCCGGGCGCGCCACGCGCCAATCACGGGCTCGGCGCCGAATTCCCGACCGCCATGGAGAATGGCCGGCCGATTATCGGGCGCATCCGCGACGAATTCCATATCGGCACCCGCTCGCCCGGCGACGGCAGCCAGCGCCGGCTCAGCTATCCTGCGGCATCGATGGACAAGCGCACCGCGCGGCTGACCGTGCGCGACCGCGAAAGCGAGCCGCGTATCGAAATACCGGCCGATCAGTGGGAATTCGTCGACAGCCGCACGATCCGCCTGTTGCCGGAGGGCCGTAAGTTCGAGCCGTTCCGCATCTATGATTTCTGGTATGAGGCGACCGAGTTGAAGGTGCTCGGCATCGGTTTCGCCAGCGTGCGCGATCTCGTCTCATTCCTGCGCTACCAGCGCACGGACAATCCGCTCATCACCGATGGTGGCGAGATCCGCCATGCCCTGGGCTTCGGCGTATCGCAGAGCGGCCGCTTTCTGCGGCATTTTCTCGAAC
>Ga0209474_10005559_pt1 | contig 10726 bp, 20 predicted proteins | sample GraSoiAngelo_145_FD_185902 | JGI IMG/M metagenome (GOLD analysis project Ga0209474, IMG submission 185902) | Grasslands soil microbial communities from the Angelo Coastal Reserve, California, USA - 14_1009_05_20cm (SPAdes) (version 2) | ecosystem: Environmental > Terrestrial > Soil > Grasslands... | reverse complement strand
GCGACACCTGACGCCGGAGATCCCCTTCGACCTTGTACTTCGCGTCGATGAAGTCGCGCAGCCGGACGATCTCGTCGTCCGACAGGTCGCGCACGCGCGTCACGGGATCGATCCGCGCAGCCGTGACCGTCTCACGCGCGAGCGACGGGCCGATCCCGAAGATGTACGTCAACCCGACTTCGACGCGCTTGTCACGCGGAAGGTCGACGCCTGCGATTCGAGCCATTTCCCTACCCCTGACGCTGCTTGTGCCGTGGGTTCGAGCAGATCACCATGACCCGGCCGCCACGCCGGATCACCTTGCACTTCTCACACATCTTGCGAACGCTCGGACGCACCTTCATGACGCTCTCCCTGATGGCAAGCCGCCCGAAAGCGGTGTGGCCGCGCCTGCGGATCGTTCGACCCGTGCCCCGCCTATCCATTCCAGCAGCCGGCACGGCGACCCGCTTCGGAGCCGAAGGCGCAGTGTAGCAGGCCTGCTGACCTGCGGAAAGCCGCTCGTCACGCAGGGACCGCGGTCAGGACTTCGGGGCCGTTTTCGGTGATCGCGATGGTGTGCTCGAAGTGAGCCGACAGGGCCCCGTCGGCCGTCACGACCGTCCAGCCGTCCGGGAGGAGGCGGGTCTCGAACGTTCCGATGTTGACCATCGGCTCGATGGCGATGACGAGGCCCGGTTCCAGCTTCAGGCCGGTCCCCGGCTTCCCATAGTTCGGGACCGGCGGGTCCTCATGGAGCGCGCGCCCGATGCCGTGGCCCACGTACTCGCGGACGACGCTGAATCCCGCGCCCTCGGCCGTGGTCTGAACGGCGGCGCCGATGTCGTGGATCCGGTTCCCGGCCTTCGCTTCCGCGATCCCCGCTTGCAGGGACCGGTCCGTCGTCTCGATCAGCTTCAGCGCCTCCTGCGAGACTTCTCCGACCGGAACGGTCACCGCGGAGTCGCCGTGGTAACCCTCGACGATCGCGCCACAGTCCAGCTTGATGAGGTCGCCGGCCTTGAGCGCGCGTTGCCCCGGGATCCCGTGGACGATCTCGCTGTTGATCGAGGTGCAGATCGTCGCGGGGAACCCGCGGTAGCCCTTGAACGACGGGACCGCGCCGCGCGCGCGGATCTCACGCTCGGCGATCTCATCGAGCTCCTGCGTCGTCACGCCGGGCTTGACCGCGGCCTGAAGGATCTGCAGCGTCTCGCCGACCACGCGGCCCGCGCGCCGCATCTTCTCGAGCTCCTCGGCCCGCTTCCGCATGATCATGCCTTCGCGGCCTCCAGTGCCTTGGCGATCCGCTCTTCGACCTCATCGAGCGTTCCTACCCCATCGACATGGACGAGCAGCCCTCGCTTCTCGTAGTACGCGATGAGCGGTGCCGTCTGCGCGTGGAAGACGTTCAGCCTCTTGCGGATGACCTCGGGCCGGTCGTCGCTGCGCTGGAACAGGGTCATCCCGTCGTACGGACAGGTCCCGCCCGCATCGTGGGGCCGGTTGAACGTGCGGCCGCACGTCGCACACGACCAGCGAGAGGAGAGCCGCTGCACGATCAGGTCGTCGGGAACCTCCAGGCTGACCACCGCGTCGAGCTTCTGTCCGATCTCTTTCAGGTTCGCTTCGAGCGCATCGGCCTGCGCCGGGTTGCGTGGGAACCCGTCGAGGACGAACCCGTCAGCGGAATCGGCCCGCGATAGCCTCGTGCGCAGCAGCTCGAGCACGATCTCATCCGGCACGAGCTCGCCTTCGTCCATGTAGCTCTTCGCGAGCTTGCCGATGTCCGTTTTCCACTCCACGGCGAAGCGGAGGAGGTCGCCGGTCGCGACGTGCGGCACGTTGAAGCGCTCGGCGAGCCGCACTGCCTGCGTCCCCTTCCCCGCCCCCGGAGGCCCCAGCAGGATGAACCGCATGCCGGCTACTTCAGGAAACCTTCGTAGTGGCGCATCATCAGTTGCGACTCGATCTGCTTCATCGTCTCGAGCGCGACGCCGACCATGATCAGCACCGCGGTGCCCGCGAACGGGAACGACTGAACCTTCCACGCGCCTTGCGCGATGAACGGGAGCACGGCGATCGCGCCGAGGAAGATCGCGCCGGGCAACGTGATTCGGGTCAGGATATGCGACAGGTAGTCGGACGTCGGCTTGCCGGGCCTTATGCCGGGGATGAACCCTCCGTACTTCTTCATGTTGTCGGCGACGTCGGCGGGGTTGAACGTGATCGCCGTGTAGAAGTACGTGAAGAAGATGATGAGGGTGAAGTAGGACCCGACGTACCACCAGCTGATGTGGTTCTGGTTCGACAGGTTGTTGTTGACGAAGTTCGTGAGCCAGGGCTGGTGAACGATCGTCGACGCCAGGACCGGCAGGTACAGCAAGGACGAGGCGAAGATGATCGGGATCACGCCGGCCTGGTTGACCTTCATCGGGATGTACGTCGAGGCGCCGCCGTACGTCTTCCGGCCGACGACTCGTTTCGCATACTGAACGGGGATCCTTCTTTGCGCTTGTTCGACGAGGACCACCGCCACGACGATGGCCAGCCCGAGCGCGATGAACACCGTCCCCTTCCCGGGTCCCGTGCTCGCCCATAGCGCCGTCGCATTCCCCGGCATGCCGGCGATGATCGACGCGAAGATCAGGAGCGACATCCCGTTGCCGACGCCGCGCTGCGTGATGCATTCGCCGAGCCACATGATCAAGGACGTCCCCGCGGTCAGCGTCAGCACGATCAGGAACGTGCGCCCGACCGTCAGGTGCGGGAAGAGGTCCCTGATCGCGCCGCCGAAGAGCGTCCCGTTGTTCGCCGTCACGATGATGCCCAGTGACTGCAGGAGCGCGAGCACGACCGTCATGTACCGCGTGTACTGCGTGATCTTCTTCTGCCCCATCTCGCCTTCCTTCTGCAAGGCTTCGAGGCGGGGGATGACGACCGTCAGCAGCTGCATGATGATCGAGGACGTGATGTACGGCATGATGCCCAGCGCGAACACCGCCATCTGCGTCAGCGCTTTGCCGCTGAACAGGTTGATCAGCGAGTAGATGCCGCCACTCGTTGACGCCTGCCGCTCGAGCGCGCGCAGCTGTGCGATGTCGACGCCCGGCAGCGGGATGTGCGCGCCAAGACGGTAGATGGCGATGATGAACAGCGTGAACAGGATCTTGTTCCGGAGATCCGGGATCTTGAAGGCGTTCCGGAACGCGCTGAGCACGAGCCCTCCTAAAGGACCTCGACGGTCCCGCCGGCAGCAGTGATCTTCGCCTTGGCCGTCTCGCTGAAGGCGTGCGCCTTCACGTTGAGCACCACGGTCACGTCACCTCTGCCCAGTATCTTCACCTGTCCGCGGCTCTTCCGCACGAGCCCTGCCGTCCGGAGACTCTCCGGCGTCACGGTCGCCCCTGACCCGAAGGAGTTCAGCGACTCCACATTGACCGGCAGATAGGTCACCTTGAACCGGGCGTTCGAGAACCCCCCCAGCTTGGGGATGCGCCGCTGGAGCGGCATCTGGCCGCCCTCGAACCACACCGGCACGGTCGTGCGCGCGCCCGACCCTTTGGTCCCGCGGCCGGAGGTCTTCCCCCGTCCCGACCCATGGCCGCGCCCGACCCGGCGCGCCTTCTTGTGCGCGCCCGGAGCCGGCCTCAGGTGATGCAGCTTCACTGTGAAACCTCCTCGACCTTCACCAGATGCGACACGGAACGGAGCGCGCCGCGCAACGCCGGCCCGTCGGGGCGCACGACCGACTGGCGGATCGCGCGCAGGCCGAGCGTCCGCACGGTCGCCCGCTGGCGCTCGGTCGTTCCGACGAGACCTTTGACCAACGTGATCTTCACGGACGCCACTAGACCGTCTCCGTTCCCGTCGCTTCGAGCATCCGCTTGGGCGCGATCTCCTCGACCGAGCGGCCGCGCGCCCGCGCAACTTCCTGCGGCATGCGGAGCTGGCGCAAGCCGTTCACGACCGCGTGAACGATGTTGATCTGGTTCCCGCTTCCGAGCGACTTCGAGAGAACATCGTTGACCCCCGCGCACTCGAGCACCGCGCGCACCGGACCGCCGGCGATGATCCCGGTTCCCGGCGAGGCGGGCTTCAGCAAGACGCGCCCCGCGCCTTCTTCGCCCATCACTTCGTGCGGGATCGTCGATCCGACGCGCGGCACGACGAACATCGAGCGCTTCGCGATCTCGACGCCCTTCTGGATCGCCGCCGGCACTTCCTTCGCCTTGCCGTAGCCGATCCCGACGCGGCCATTCCGGTCCCCGACGACGACGAGCGCGGTGAACGAGAAACGGCGACCGCCCTTCACAACCTTGGCGACGCGATTGATGGCGACGACCGTTTCCTCGAACTGCGGTGCCCCTCCGTCATCGGAGCCACCCGACCTGCGACGTTCGACCATAAGCCCCTCGAATCTCCTAGAGAGTCAGCCCTGCTTCGCGCGCGCCCGCAGCGACCTGAGCGACCCTTCCGTGGTACCGGTAGCCGCCGCGATCGAAGATCACGGCGCTGATGCCTGCCTCTTTCGCTCGCTTCCCGAGCAACGCCCCGACGTTCTTCGCGACGTCTTGCTTCTTCCCGTCCTTGGTCGCTTCTGCGTCCAGCGCGGAGGCGGCCACCAGCGTCCGGCCGGCAACATCGTCGATGAGCTGCGCGTAGATGTGCTTGTTCGACCGGAACACGGCCAGGCGGGGACGCTGTGCAGTTCCCGAGACCTTCTTCCGAACACGAGCGTGCCGGTGGCCGCGCGCTTCGACCTTCTTCAACGCCATCGTTACTTCGCCGCCTTCCCGGCCTTGCGCCGCACGTACTCGCCCTCGTACCGGATGCCTTTTCCCTTGTACGGATCCGGTGGCCGGTGCGCGCGGATGTCGGCGGCGATCTGTCCGACGAGCTGCTTGTCGGCGCCGCTGACGACGAGCCGCGTCGGAGTTTCGACGGTCAAGGTGATTCCTTCCGGAGCCTCGACGGGAACCGGATGCGAGTACCCAACGGCCAGCTCGATGTTCTTGCCCTTCGCAGCCGCGCGGTAGCCGACGCCTTGGATCTCGAGCACCTTCGAGAAGCCTTCCGTCACGCCCTGGACCATGTTGGCGATCAGCGAGCGCGTGAGGCCGTGGAGCGCGCGGTGCGTGCGCGCGTCCGTCGGCCTGCTCACCGTGAGAACCCCGTCTTGAACGCCGACCGACATCTCGGGGTGGAAGTCGGTCTCGAGCGTCGCTTTCGGCCCTTTCACCGTGATGTGGTTCCCGGACAGGGTGACCTCGACCCCCTGCGGGATCGCGATCGGGCTCCTTCCAATCCTGCTCACGTCTGCATCACCACACGAAACAGAGCACTTCGCCGCCGGTTCGGTCCTTCTGGGCTTGCTTGTCCGTCATCAGGCCTTGCGAGGTCGAGATGATCGCGATCCCCAGTCCGCCGAGCACGCGCGGCAATGAGTCACGCTTCGCGTACACGCGCAGCCCCGGTTTCGAGATCCGCTTGATCCCGGTGATCGTCTTCTCCCGGTTCGGCCCGTACTTCAGCGTCACCGTCAACACCGGTCCTTCTTCTGCGCCCGCCACGGCGAAGTCCTCGATGTATCCCTCGCGCTTCAGGATGTCGGCGATCGCAACCTTCTGCTTGGACGACGGCATTAACACCGCGTCCTGCCCGGCGGTCGTGCCGTTGCGGATGCGGGTCAGCATGTCTGCGATCGGGTCGGTCATCGTCATCTCGTTATCACCAGCTCGACTTCGTGATGCCCGGGAGCTCGCCGGCGTGGGCGAGCTCACGCAGGCAGATCCTGCAGAGCCCGAACTTGCGGTAGTAAGCGCGCGGGCGGCCGCAGCGCTTGCAACGGTTGTAACCGCGCGAGCTGAACTTCGGCTTGCGCCGCTGCTTCTGGATCAGTGCCGTCTTCGCCATCAGCTTCTCTCCCGGAAGGGGAACCCGAGCGCGCGCAACAGGGCGCGCGCCTGGTCGTCGTTCCCGGCCGTCGTTACGACCGTGATATCCATGCCGCGCACGCGAACGACCCTGTCGTACTCGATCTCGGGGAAGATGAGCTGCTCGGTAACGCCGAACGTGTAGTTGCCCGAGCCGTCCATCTTCGTCGGCAGGCCGCGGAAGTCGCGGATACGCGGCAATGCGATCGAGAGCAAGCGGTCGAGGAACTCCCACATCCGGTCGCCGCGAAGCGTGACCTTCGCGCCGATCGCTTGGCCCTCGCGGAGCTTGAAGTTCGCGATCGACTTGCGCGCCTTCGTCACGAGCGCCTTCTGCCCGGTGATCGTCGCGAGGTCCTTGGTCGCACCCTCGATCAGCTTGGCGTCCTTCAACGCTTCGCCGATCCCCATGTTCAAGATGACCTTGGTCACCCGAGGCACCTGCATGACGTTGGCGAGACCGAGCTCCTGCTTCAGGGCAGGAACGATCTCGTTGCGGTAGCGCTCTTTCAAGCGTGGCGTGAGCGTCTCCGTGGCCATCAGATCTTGCCTCCGCACTGCTTGCAGACGCGCTCTTTCCCGTCCGGTCCCATCGCATGACCGACGCGCGTCGGCTTGCCACACGACGGGCAAACGACCGCGAGGTTGGAGATGTCGAGCGGCATCTCTTTGGTGATGATGCCGCCCTGCATCCCGCCGCCAGACTTCGTCGGACGCACGGTCTCGTGACGCTTGACCTGGTTCACGCCTTCGACCATGACCCTCGCACGGTTCGGGTACACATTGACGACCCGGCCCTGCTTGCCGCGATCCTTCCCGCTCAGCACCTCGACCGTGTCGCCCTTCTTGATCTTCAGCCCCGGCACCTCTACAGCACCTCCGGAGCCAACGAGATGATCTTCATAAATCGCTTCTCCCTCAGCTCCCGCGCAACCGGCCCGAAGATCCGGGTCCCACGCGGATTCATCTGATCGTTGATAAGAACCGCAGCGTTCTCGTCGAAGCGGATGTACGACCCGTCCGGCCGCCGCCGCTCCTTCCGTGTGCGAACGACAACGGCCTTGACGACCTCACCCTTCTTCACCGGAGCTCCGGGCAAGGCGTCCTTCACGGACGCGACGATGATGTCCCCGATCCCGGCATACCGACGGCCGGAACCGCCGAGCACCCGGATGCAGAGGATCTCTCTCGCCCCCGTGTTGTCCGCGACCTTCAGCCGCGATTCTTGTTGGATCATTACTTCGCCTTCTCCAGGACCTCGGCGACGCGCCACCGCTTCGTCTTCGACAACGGACGAGTCTCCGAGATGCGAACGAGGTCACCGACGCCGCACGTGTTCGCGTCATCATGCGCCTTGTACTTCGTCAGCCGGCGCTGCGTCTTGCCGTAGAGCGGATGACGGAACGTGTCGCGCACCGCGACGACCACCGTCTTGTCCATCTTGTCGCTCACGACGACGCCGACGCGCGTTTTCCGGCTGCTCGAACGATCCACCATTACGCTTCCTCCGCCGCAGCGCCTTCGAGCACCGCGAGCTCTCGCTCGCGGATCACCGTCAGGATCCGCGCGATCTCTTTCCGCATGATCTTGATAGCCATCGGGTTGTCGAGCTGCCCGGTGACCAGCTGGAACCGAAGATTGAACAGCTCTTCCTTCGCCTCCGCGAGCTTCGTCTCCAGCTCGTCGTCGGAGAGGTCACGCAATTCCTCGGGCTTCGTCACGTCACTCGCCCTCTTCCCGTTTCACGAACCTGGTCTTCACCGGAAGCTTGTGCGCTGCGAGGCGCATCGCCTCCTGAGCGGTCTCTTCGTCGATGCCTGCGATCTCGAACATCACGCGGCCGGGCTTCACGACGGCGACCCATCCTTCGGGGTTGCCCTTGCCTGAACCCATGCGAGTCTCTGCCGGCTTCTTCGTGAACGGCTTGTCCGGGAAGATGTTGATCCAGACCTTGCCGCCTCGCTTGATGTGTCGCGTCATCGCGACACGAGCAGCCTCGATCTGGCGCGCGGTTACCCACGACGGCTCCACCGCCTGCAGGCCGTAGTCGCCGAACGTGACGCGCGTGCCACCCTTCGCGAGCCCCCGCATGCGGCCGCGATGGTGCTTGCGGTGCTTAACCTTCTTCGGTGCGAGCATCTATGCCTCGTCCTTTGGAGCGTCGATCGTTGTGTCGGGTGCTTTCGGTTCGGTCTGAGGCTCGGCCTTAGGCTCGGCCTTCGGCTCGGCCTTTTGCTCGGCGGCCGGCGCCGCCTTCGGAGCAGCCGGTGCCTTCGGCGCGCGAGCCGGTCCCCCGCCTCGAGGCGCGCGCGTTCCGGTTCCGCGCCCGGCCGGCTTTGCGCCGCGACCGGGTGCACCGCGTCCGCCGGGCCGCTCGCGCGGCGCGCGCTCTCGGGGCGGGATGACGGCCGGGATCAGGTCTCCCGATGCCGCCGCGCGCGCCCGCGCCTTCGCGAGCTCGGCTTCCTTCTCTTCGACCGTCGGCATCACGTCCCCGCGGTAGATCCACACCTTCACGCCGATGCGGCCGCCGAACTGCGTATGCGCTTCGCGCATGCCGTAGTCGATGTCCGCGCGCAGGGTGTGTAGCGGGACCCGCCCTTCGCGGTACCACTCCGATCGGCTCATCTCGGCGCCGCCCAAACGGCCGCCGACCTGCACGCGGATGCCCTTCGCGCCGGCGCGCATCGCCGTCTGCACCCCGCGACGCATCGCGCGGCGGAACGAGACGCGGCCGACGAGCTGCTCGGCGATCCCCTGCGCGACGAGCGGCGCTTCGAGCTCGGGCTGCTTGATCTCGAACACGTTCAGCTGGATGTTGTCCTTATGCGTGATGTTCTTTAGGTCGTCGCGGATTCGGTCGACCTCCGCTCCGCGCCGACCGATCACGATGCCCGGACGCGCGGTGTGGATGTCGACCTGGATGCGGTCTTCACCCTTACGTTCGATGTCGACGCGCGAGATGCCGGCGTGGGACAGCGTCTTCTGGATGTACTGGCGAACGCGAATGTCTTCCTGAAGCCACGCCTGATACGACTTGTCTGCGTACCAGCGCGAATGCCACTCGTAGTTCGGGTTCGCGCCGAGGCGGAAGCCGTTCGGGTTGATCTTGTGACCCACTATGCCTCCCTCGGCTCAACACAGATGGTGATGTGAACCGTGCGCTTGTTGATCCGATACGCACGGCCTTGCGCGCGCGGCATGTACCGCTTGAGCGTGACGCCCTCGTCGGCCCATGCGCGCGAGACGAACAAGGTGCTCGGCTCGGCGTTGAACACGAACTGCGCGTTCGCAACGGCGGCGTCGAGCACCTTGCCGACGTCGTGCGCCGCCGACTTGCGCGAGAACGCCAGCACGCGGCGCGCCTCCTCGACGTGGAGCCCGCGGATCTGGTTCAGCAGGAAGCGCACCTTGTTCGGCGCGATGCGCGCGTGCTTCACGCTTGCGCGCGCTTCCCTCGTCGCTTGGCCGTTCGCCATCACTTCACCGTCGTCGCTTTCTCGGCTGCCTGCGCCGAGCCGCCGCGCGAGTGACCCTTGAAGATCCGCGTCACCGCGAACTCGCCGAGCTTGTGGCCCACCATGGACTCGGAGATGTAGACGGGAACGTGCTTCCGGCCGTCGTGGACGGCGATCGTCAGCCCGACCATCTCGGGCGTGATCGTCGAGCGGCGCGACCAGGTCTTGATCACGCGCCGGTCGCCTCTGCGCCGCGACTCCTCGACCTTCTTCATGAGGTGGTCGTCGACGAACGGCCCCTTCTTCAGACTCCGCGCCATCCCTTAACCCTTCTTCTTCGTCTTACGCCGGCGTTGGATCAGCCGGTCCGATGCCTTGCGCTTGCGCGTGCGACCTTCGGGCTTGCCCCACGGCGTCGTCGGGTGACGTCCGCCAGAGGACTTGCCCTCGCCGCCGCCGAGCGGGTGGTCGACCGGGTTCATCACGACCCCGCGCACATGCGGCCGGCGACCCTTGTACCGCGTGCGGCCGGCCTTGCCCCAGTTGATGAGCTCCCACTCGGCGTTGCCGACCTCACCGACGGTCGCGCGGCAGGCCGCCTCCACCAAGCGGATCTCTCCCGAGGGCATGCGCAGGTGTGCGTGCTTCCCCTCTTTGGCGAGCAGCTGCACGCTGGTCCCCGCCGAGCGCGCAATCTTCGCGCCGCCGCCCGGCCGCAGCTCCACCCCGTGCACGATCGTCCCGATGGGGATGTTGCGCAGCGGCAAGGCGTTCCCGGGCTTGATGTCCGCGCCTTCGCCGGACTCGAGCACGTCACCGACGCGCAGCTTGTCCGGTGCCAAGATGTACCGCTTCTCCCCGTCGCGGTAGTGCAGCAGCGCGATGCGCGCGTTGCGGTTCGGGTCGTACTCGATCGAGAACACCTTCGCCGGGATCCCGTCCTTGTTCCGGCGGAAGTCGACGATGCGGTAGCGGCGCTTGTTCCCGCCGCCGCGGTACCGCGCGGTCGTCCGTCCGTGCGCGTTCCGTCCGCCGGAGCTCTTAACCGGCTTGGTCAGCCCCTTCTCGGGGCGCGACCGCGTCAGCTCCGAATAGTCGGAGCCGCTCGCGCCGCGGCGTCCCGGCGTCGTTGGCTTGTACCGTCTGATGCCCATCGTCTACCTGCTCGGGTTGAAGATCTCGATCGTGTCGCCCTCGGCGAGGGTGACGACCGCACGCTTCTGTGAGGCGCGCGTGCCCAGCGTGTATCGGGTTCGCTTCTGCTTACCGCGCCGCCACATCGTGTTCACGCGGAGCACCTTCACGTCGAAGATGCGCTGCACGGCATCCTTGATCTCGGTCTTGTTGGCTTCC
>Ga0209474_10005557_pt1 | contig 10728 bp, 8 predicted proteins | sample GraSoiAngelo_145_FD_185902 | JGI IMG/M metagenome (GOLD analysis project Ga0209474, IMG submission 185902) | Grasslands soil microbial communities from the Angelo Coastal Reserve, California, USA - 14_1009_05_20cm (SPAdes) (version 2) | ecosystem: Environmental > Terrestrial > Soil > Grasslands ... | reverse complement strand
GTTCGAATCGTTGATAAGCAAATTTCTTCACCAGACTTTCCAGCGGCACGCCGTATTGCAAGGCAATCGAGGTCAACGTCCCGACGGTGTCCATTAAACCGCCAATGGTGCTGCCTTCCTTCGACATGGTGATGAAAAGTTCCCCGGGCTGGCCATCTTCGTACAACCCAACCGTGATGTAACCTTCATGGCCCGCGATCTCGAACCGGTGCGTCAACGACATACGCGTGTCCGGCATACGGTGGCGGATTGGCTGATCCAGCCGGCTCCGCAGCATCGCGATTTCTTCTTCCAATTCGAGAATGCGTTTCTGCAATTCTTCCGGCTGAGCGATTACATCCATGGCACCATCGAAGGCTCCCATGTCGCGCGTTTTTCGGGTGTTAAGCGGTGCGGAACGTTTCGAGCCATCGCGGTAAATGGCGATCGATTTCAACCCCAGCCGCCATCCTTCCACGTAAGTGTTCATGATGTCGTCAACCGTCGCGTTCTCCGGCATGTTGACCGTCTTAGAGATCGCGCCACTGAGGAAAGGCTGCGCTGCCGCCATCATTCGCAGATGTGCCATATAATGAAGACTGCGTTTCCCGAGATGCGCGCGAAATGCGCAATCAAAAATCGGGAGATGCTCCGTCCGCACCGGCGTCGGATAAAGCCGGCCAGCCTCCGCTCTCCCCGCCAGAACCGCGCTGTGATCGGCGCCGGGCGTCGCATCCTCTATGGTATCGAAAAGATCGACGTGCTCGATGATGCGCGCGATCTCTTCTTCGTCGTAACCGAGATGTTCCAGCGCCGGTCGGATCGTTTGGTTAACGATTTTTAGCATTCCGCCACCGGCCAGTAATTTGTATTTCACGAGCGCGATATCCGGCTCGATCCCCGTCGTATCGCAATCCATGAGAAAACTGATGGTGCCAGTGGGCGCGAGCACAGTCACCTGGGCGTTGCGATAACCGTGACGTTTGCCCAGGTCCGCTGCGCGATCCCAGGCACGAGCAGCTTCCTTTTTCAAATAAGCAAATTCCTCTGCATCCGGAATTTCCTCGACCGCGTCCCGATGCAGATCGATCACTTCCAGCATCGATGCGACATTATCTTTCGCCACCGGTTTACTCACCCCGCTGCAACTCGCCTCGCGATAACCCGGGAACGATCCCATCGTCTTCGCCAGTAACCCGCTTTGTTCATAAGCTTCGCCGGTCATGATCGCGGTGATGGCGCCACAAAGTGCGCGGCCTTCTACACTGTCATAGCCATAGCCGTAACTCATGACGAGCGAGCCGAGGTTGGCGTAACCGAGCCCCAGCGTGCGAAAGATATGCGAATTCTCCGCGATCTCCTTGACCGGGTAGCTGGCGTTATCGACAATAATTTCCTGTGCGGTAATGAAAATGCGCACCGCCGCTTTGAAGCGTTCGACATCAAACACGCCGTCCGCTTTCTTGAACTTCATCAAGTTAAGCGAGACCAGATTGCAGGCAGTGTTATCGAGGAAAAGGTATTCGGAGCACGGATTAGTAGAATTCTGCCGGCCGGTTCCTTTGCAGGTATGCCACTTGTGAATAGTGGAATCGAACTGCATCCCAGGATCGCCACAGATGTGAGTTCCTTCCGCGATTTTGCGGAGCAATGTGCGCGCATCTTTCCGTTCGCAGGGTGACCCATCACGCACCCTTCGGGTCCACCATTCCCGGTCTTCCAACGCTGCGTGCATAAATTCGTCGCTCACCCGCACGCTCAGATTTTCGTTCTGATACATGACTGAGCCGTAGGCGTCCCCATTGTAACTGCCGTCGTATCCTTGCTCGATCAACGCCCAGGCTTTTTTCTCTTCCTTCTGTTTGGCATCGATGAATTCCTCGATGTCCGGATGCCAATCCTTCAGCGTATTCATCTTGGCCGCGCGCCGGGTCTTGCCGCCGCTCTTCACCACGTTGGCGACTTGATCGTAAACTTTCAGGAACGAAAGTGGCCCGCTTGGTTTGCCGCCGCCGCTTAATTTCTCGCGCGTGCTGCGCAAGGTGGAAAGATCGCTCCCGGTCCCGCTTCCATATTTAAATAGCATCGCTTCGCTTGTCGCCAGCCGCATGATGTCTTCCATTGTGTCGTCCACCGATTGGATGAAACAGGCACTGCCTTGCGGATATTCATATTGGGTCGCGGCGCGATCGGCCGTTCCCGTTTCGCGATTGTAAAAATAATTGCCTTCGCCCGCACCGTCGCCGATGCCGTATTGCTGATAAAGACCGACGTTGAACCAAACCGGCGAATTGAATGCGCCATGTTGATTGAGACAAAGCCAAGTCAGTTCATCGTAAAAAAGATCCGCCATTTGCGTGTCGGCGAAATAACCGTCGAGCAATCCCCAGTCAGCGATTGTGCGCGTGACTCGGTGAATTAGTTGTCGGACCGAAGTTTCGCGGCCTCCCTTGTGCGGATCAGTTCCGTTGGCGATATCGCCATAAAAATATTTTGAGACCGCGATCTTCGTCGCCAGCTCGCTCCAGTTTCCCGGGACTTCGATGTTGTCCTGTCTAAAAATGATCTTGCCGCTGTCGTCGGTGATTTCGGCGGTACGACGCTCCCATTCCACCCCGTCGAAAGGCGCGCATTTTGCATCGCTGAACACTCGCTTGAACGCCAAGCCGGCCCGTTGCCCACCGTTGCCACGGCGCGTGCGCGCCCGGCCCCGGGGCTTGCGTCCTTTGTTGAATTGCGATGCTGAAATGCCGGGTTTCAACTGAATCATGGGAAGTGAGAATGGGTTGAAGATTGCGAATACATGCGAAAAATAGTGAACAGCCCCGACAACAACTTGTGAACAGTGGCGAACAACAAGTTATTGCGGGAGCTAGCCCGCGGATATACAACATGCGGTAGAAATGTGCCCTTGCTCAAGTTTTTATTTGTAAATTTTTTTTCGCGCTGGGTATTCCTCGCTAATCGCCTTAATTTCGCCCTTCGGACATTCGCACCCAGATATCGCAAACCATCATCTCGGTTTGCTTTGCCCGCGCCGCGTTCGATAATTAGCGCCGCACCTCCAGAGGAAGGGTGGCTGAGTCCGGTTTAAGGCACTCGACTCGAAATCGAGCGTGGGGCAACCCACCGTGGGTTCGAATCCCACCCCTTCCGCCACCGATTTTATTGCACCGTTCCAAATGCGAAAATGACCCATCCAAAAACGGATGCTCGCGGCAGTTTCGAGGTGATCACAGCTGAGCGGCAAAGGGCTGAGCCTGGCAAGGTAATCGTTACCGCACTCGCGGGCCTATTCTTCCTGATCTGCACTTGGACGTCCTATGCTCGCTGGGCGAATTTCCAGTATCGGTCCTTCGATCTGGCCTACTATGTCCAGGCGATCTGGCAGCTCATTCATGGGCGTCTGGGCGTATCGGTCGAAAACGTTCCCCTGCTGGGCAACCACGTCGAACCGATCGTTTTTCTGTTTGCACCGCTCTTCGCAGTTTTTCGTCATCCAATGCTTTTTGTTGTCGTGCAGAATGCTGCGCTCGCGACCATGCCTTTGGTTGGCTACAACATCGCCAAGCGACTCGGACTTGATGGAAAACGTGCCTGCTTACTGAGCGCCGCCCTCTTGCTCGCGCCAGCCGCCGGCTACATCGCCATTCATGAGTTCCATCCCGAAGCTCTGGTTGCCCCCTTCCTTCTGTTAATGCTTCAGGCGTGGGTGGCGAAGTCGATTAGTCGCCATTGGCTGTGGTTCGTTGCTGTTTTGGCCTGCAAAGAAAACATGGCGCCGTTGCTGGTCATTTATTGTGCAACACAATGCGTCGCTGAACGCAATCGTGGCTTAGCCGAATTGCGTCGTTGGTATCTCTGGCCGATGGGCCTGGCTCTGATCTGGTTCTTGTTGTGCGCCTATGTAATTACGCCGGCGCTGAATTCCGGTAACATAGATTACGTTGCCTTGTACGATCAGTTGGGCACGTCGCCCGGGAATATCCTGATCAACGCCTTTGTCCGGCCACAATTGATCGGAAAAGCACTTCTTCAATCTCTTACTCACGGCAACCTCGTTTGGGGGCTCCTCTTTCCGTTTCTTTTCCTACCGTTGCTTAGGCCACGCTGGATCGTTATTGCAGCGCCGATTTTGCTGCAGCATCTCCTTTCCTGGCGCTCGTCGGAATGGATGATTTACTTTCATTATGCCGCGCCGCTCCTTCCTCTCTTCTGGATCGCTTCGCTCGAGGTAATTGCGGCTTCGGATCATTGGAAACATGTTCCTTCATTCGTTTCGCGTGCCGCCGCGTGGCTGGTCATTGTCGGCTGTGTGGCCGCCCAGATTTGGCTCGGGCTGGTCTCCCGCATCGTCACTACCACCGCGGATTGGTTCGGAGCCGGTCAAGAACGCGCGCGCAAAAGTGCTTTCATTGCTCAGATTCCACCGGTCAGCAGTGTCGTCGCCCCACTGTCCTATCTCTCTCACCTCGCGATGCGTGAGAAATTGTACTCGCTTCACTATGTTCTGAAGGGTCTCAAGACTCTGGGCCGATCATCCTATCAGCCGCCGTCACCAACGGATTTTGTGCTGATTGATTATAGTGACTCAGCTACTTTCGATCCAGGCGCCGGTTTTTATCATCCCACTATGAAAACGGTCGATGGTCGGATTATCACTTCGAGTGATCGGCTGCTGCACGATTTTCTGAAAGGGGCAGTTTGGACGGCGGATGAGCAAGATGAACTGACACTGCTGCGGAATTTGGGGAGCCGAAAAGCCCCTGTCGGTGAACAATCCTCACCCGCTGATAACGAGCCGGGCGTGTTCTCAGTCGACGCGACCCGACTCATAAGTATCGCAATCACGGGCGAGATTGTTTCTCGATCCCGGCCGCTGGAAGTTCAGTTACGCTGGAAATTCCAAGGCGAGCGCAATGTTTTTCCCTGGATGCTTCTCAGGTTATCGCGCGATGAAAAAGCGAAAGTCGCGCTTTTAGTGAAAGGTTTGTGTGCTCCTGAGGCCACCGAGGGAATTTACACGGAGAACTGGCGCGCTGTGACAGCGGAACGTTTGCTCCCCGGTGATTACTCTCTTGAAGCTCTCTTTGTCGATAACAGCAAGCGCGCCTGGTTTGAAACCAACCCTAGTGGCGGCGGCGAATCGACCTTATTGTCGGCCCCGGTTTCGCTGGGTCATATTAAGGTAGAAAGGTAGAATCGGCAGAGCCTCAAGTACTTCGCCTCCATCCGGTTTAAAGCATAAGCGCGAACTTTCCACCCCAAACTGCGTTGACAGAACAGCTCAAGCCATTTCGCAGCGAAGCTTCTTGTCTTCTGGCACCTCCAGTGCTTATAATGGGTTCTCGATGATTCAGGCGAATTGTCGGGCGCGGTTTACCGCAGCGGATTTTGATTTTGTCGTGCGCACTCTGGCACGCTCTCAATCCGAATCCGTCTCCCTGGTCGATCTTCTGGCCGATTCCGAGACCCGCGATTCCGTTCTTGATTCCCCGCGCCTGGTGGAGGCCATTCTTTGCAATGATAGCCAGCTGCGCATCTCGTCCCAATTCTACTTCTATGTTCTGGCGCGATATGTTTTGCGCGACGCCGGAATCCGCGATCGCAAACTATGCGATTACGTCGGTTCCCTGCTCGAGAATTTCTCTCGCGCGCATCTCCTGCGCGGCCCACAGGCCGAGGCCGACGAATCGTCGCGCCAATATCTCTCTGACATGTTAATCGCGCTTTCCCAAGCCACACGGGACGAAGCGTTTTTGTTGCGCGCCCACGTCGGGAATTACTCGCTCTTCATCAGTGGGATTTTTCATGAGAACACCCAACGGCGCAGCCTGCGCGGTGCCCCTGACATCGGCTTTTATGAAAATATAGGACGGCGCAATTATCACCTCGTCGCTTCTCACGCGACCGCCAGGCGCTGTGAACTTAACGATGTTTATGCCGAACTGGCCGATCGTTTTCGCGATGTGCGGCTCGCGCTCAATCAATTGGCCGATCGTTTGCTCAATCTAGATGAAGGCGACCGGCCAACGCTGGTATGAACGAAACCCTCTTTAGCCAAATCCAGCGGCTGCTTGAACGGACCTACGCCCAGGTGGGGATTAATCTCGAAGATTGCATCATTGATCGAGTCCGTTCCGTTCACCTCAGCAAATTGGCCGGCGCTTCCGCCCGCGAATTGAACGAAATCGCACGCACTTTTCTTCGACACGCCGGAGATCAGCTTTACATCGGGATCTACTATTCGCGCTGGCTGATCGATCAGCTTGAACGCCATGACCCGCGCAGCGGATTGAGCGATTCCAACATTCGCTCCCTGATCGTTTTCGTGGAGGAATTAAATCATGCGCTCCACGCCGCGCTCCAGTTCAAGAACGGCCAGCGCCGAATCGCCTCTGAAGAATTTGCGCGCGATCTCGAGCTCCAAGCGCAGATCGATACGTATCTCGTCCTCCTCTTGTTTGTCGCTTTCTTTCGCAAAACCCAGCGCGTTTCCCGGACCGATCGTCGCTGGTTGCGTTTTCATCTTTTTAGCCGGCAATGTCCCGAAGCATTCCGCGATGAAAATTTGCGCGGTCGCTATCTCGAAACTTGCGAGCTTGCCGCCAGCTACACCCAGTATCTCGATACCCTCAACGGTGTCCGGCGTCTTGATGAGATCCGCAAATTTCGTTCGCTTGATTATTCCGCCAAAAAAACGCACATCTTCGCGTTGATGGACCGGACCAGTTCGGAAAAGGGAGTGATGGAGTAGTGGAGTACTGCAAACGACGTTTTCTCGGCTGCCCTTACGCTCCCTAGACAATCGCTCGTTTACTTCATTGATTTGATATTTCCTGTCGGGTAGAACACTACAACTGTGTCCTGCGCGATCATGTCCGGCAGCGTGCGTACGGTGATCCTTTGGAGTACGTTGGTCGCTGTAATTTGCATAGGCAGAAATCCAATCGCTGCTGCTTCACCACCAACTCAAGTTCCCAATTCATCGCCGTCGGTGGTCAATCAGGGCTTCGTAGCGTTGACTCAGCCGGTGAAAGTAAAGATCGCTTATGGCGAAACCGTTTTGCCGGCGGGAATGAAACTTCCGGTCGTCTCGAGCGATGCCACTTCTGTCCGCGTAAAATATCTGGGCGAATTGCAGACCATTCCCATTCGGGCCGCTCGGTTTGAAGGGTCTGCGGCCGACCGGCCGGACACCGGCCCATCCGAGACTGCGCCGACTGTTCCGACCAAGCCGCCGGCCATTCCTTCCACAACGCCAGATGCACAGCCGCAAGTTTCGCTCCAGCCGGGCTACGACTCCCGCATGCAAGGCGGCGACATTAGCATGCGAGAATTGCAATCACTTTTGTCGCCCCACTGTGGCGGAGCGGGAGATCTGAATGGCGCCGGCGCAAAAATCTACAACGGTGCCACCTATCTGATGGATGCTGAACAAGCTGCCACCATTCTCAATTTGCCGCACAGCGCTCCCTCAAGGGTGCCGGTGGCGACGTCCGGCTTCCCGAAAAACTCCGTATATTATATGGGATATGACGGTGCCTTCGAAGGGCACTTTAACCGCTTGTATCTGGTGACCGACACGGCCAATAAAGTCGTCGCGATTCAGCTCGTGGACGAGCATCCGAAAGGCCGCTGGAAATCCGCCGCTGCACTCGCCGCTGCAACCTGGAGCACTTACAACTTTATTAATACACGGATGCGGGCCAGCGATACCGCGCGGGTGCAAGCCCTATCAAAGCGGCAGGGCAATATCATCGTGATCGACACTCAGGTGTATCAACGGGTTCGGACGCGGGTCGGCCGGACGAATGTTGATCGCTACGAAGAACAGGAAGACGCGAAACTATTCATTCCAACTCCGTTCGCCCGTATCATTCTCCATTGCGCTCAAATCGGGTTATCCAAGACGTGATTCCCCGAATAAAGGGTTGGAGGATTGAGCGACGGAATTCTTTTACATAACTCCTGCTTCAGTCGGGTTATTTGTTGTTTCCATTTGTGAACACGATTCCATTCCGCTAAACATCAACCGTGTTCAGTTTGACCATGCTCGGCAGCGGCAGCGCCGGGAATAGCACTCTCGTTTCCACCGATCACTGCCGGATTTTGATCGATGGTGGACTGAGCGCGCGCCAGATCGTCGTCCGCCTTGAGCAATGTGGCGTCGCCCCCGAGCAACTCGACGGTTTGCTTCTTACACACGAGCATGGCGATCACGTTTGCGGGTTGGAAGTGCTTTGCCGGAAATTTGCCATTCCAATTTATTGCAACGCGCAGACGGCCGAGGCCATTCGTTGCTTCAGCCTGGGCGAGCACAAAAACTGGCGAATCTTTCGTACCGGTACGGAATTCACGATCTGCGATATCTTGGTCCAAACCTTTCCCGTCCCACACGATGCGGTCGAGCCAGTAGGCTACGCTTTCCATGCCGGCAATCGCGGTCTCGGTTTCATTACCGATCTCGGGTATCCCACCAAGATGTTAATCGAACGGCTGCGCGAAGTACACACTCTGGTCATCGAAACTAACCACGACGAAAAACTTTTGCAGAACGATCCTTATCGACCCTGGCCGGTGAAACAACGGATCATGTCGCGCCACGGTCATCTTTCCAACGCGGCAGCGGCTAGTGTGATCGAACAATTGTTGCCGGGAAAAATTGAGCGCGTCGTCCTGGGCCATCTTTCGCGCGACTGTAATACACCCGAGCTGGCTACGGCCGCGGTGCGCTCACAGATGGAACGAGCAGCCCGCGCTGACCTGGAAATTTTTTGCGCTCTGCAAAACGTCATCAGTCCACGGTTTCACATCGGCGAAACATTGCACGGCGATTTTCAACCTACCTTCGAAAGCGCGCTGTTTAGTGCTGCGGTGCTCTAGCCGCGGTCCGATGGCCGAAGCATTCCAGAACAAGATTTATGGGTCGCTGCCGCCGGCCGCCGCTACTGGAATACAAATCCGCGATGCTACCGAAGCCGATCTTCCAGCCATCATCGACATTCATAACGCGGCTATCGCCTCGCGCATTTCCACCGCGCAACTTGAGCCGGTCACGGTTGAGAGCCAACGCGAATGGTTCCGTGCGCATTCACCGGCACAATACCCAATTTGGGTCGCGGAAGCGGAAGGCGCGATTGCCGGTTGGCTTAGCTTCAGGGAATTTCTCCCGCGGTGCGCTTATCGCGGAACCGTCGAGCTCAGCCTTTACATCAGCGAACAATTTCGGCGTCGTGGCCTGGGCAGAAGATTGTTGCAGGAAGCGATCGGGCGCGCTCCACAATTGGAGATACATTCGCTCGTTGGATTAATTTTTGGCCACAACGAGCCGAGCGTCGTCCTTTTCCGAGCCGCCGGCTTCGAGCGCTGGGGTCTGCTTCCCGGCATCGCCCGCGTTGATCAAATCCCGCGCGACCTAACGATCTTTGGACGACACGTCTGATTGCGCTAATGAATTGAGTTTGGCGCGATAGCTCGCTTGCTCTTTCGGCGACAGTTCTCCGAGATTGTGTGCGATCAACGACATCGCCGAAGCATTGCGCTGCGCTTTCAAACTGGCGGTCTATGACCGCCCGAGATGGTAAAATCCAACAGCTGGAACTATCGTGTTCGTGGCTGATTCAATTTGACATGCTCATAGTCTGATTGCGCACAGTGCTCAAAGCGATGAATGACAGACAGCATTACCAAGCTTGCTTTGATCTCATGCGGGCGGTGGCGGCTTATCGGTACGAGTCGATTCATCGACACTTGGAAAAGTTCGGTAAGCGCGAATCCATGGTGCACCTGGACGTTCTGGTGCTGAGTTACCATCTTGCCCGGATCTGTCGAGGCTCCATTCTCGAGATAGGGGCATTCCGCGGCGGAGCGACCGTCGCGGCAGCGTGGGGTATTCGGGATGCAAGGGAGGCGAAAAAACTCATCACAATTGAGCCCGGTGGCAGTCTTCGCAAACATCCGCTGGCCACGCGCAACATCTTGGGTTCGTTAAAACGCAATCTCGCGCGGCAAGGCGTGACCGAACGAATCACAATCGTTGAGGGCCGTTCCTTTGAGCCCGAGGTTGTGGCCGCCGTTCATCGCGCCTTGGATGCTGATCAAGTGGGTCTCCTTATCCTGGACGCGGACGCCAATTGTAAACGCGACCTCAACTGCTACGGACCCAAACTGATGGATGGTTGCTGGTTGATAATCGATGACTACGGCGGCCCAGCGGATAATTCCAAGGTATCGGCCACGAAAACACAGGTCGATGAACTGGTGAACAGCGGCCGGCTACTCCCCCTCGGTTACTATGGCTTCGGTACCTGGGTTGGTCGATGGCAAGGCATCATGCCTCCTCGTGACCGATGACGAGATGGATAACGCCATTTGGCGCGGAGATGAAGAAGCCATCGAAATCCTCGCGTAATTGCTCCACTTCATCGCGGCGCGGGATGCCGTTCACTTTTAAAAATGACGCTGCTGCTTCGGTGTCATTTGTTTCCACCTCGAGCCAGACATCAGGCTGACTCAGATTCGGCACCAGATCGACCCAAAGCCGATTCGGCCCAAACTGGAAAATGCAACCGTCCGCTTCCTCTTCAATCAAAGGCAGCGCCAGGGTATCGCGATAAAAGGCGACGGTCTGTTCGTAGGTGTGGGCCGGGCATTTGATCGCGATGTTGGCGCCGCCGGAGAACTGCGGGCCGTGAACGTTCGCTACCATTTATCTGACCTTAGGCGCGCTCGCGTTTGACACAAACC
>Ga0209474_10005554_pt1 | contig 10729 bp, 12 predicted proteins | sample GraSoiAngelo_145_FD_185902 | JGI IMG/M metagenome (GOLD analysis project Ga0209474, IMG submission 185902) | Grasslands soil microbial communities from the Angelo Coastal Reserve, California, USA - 14_1009_05_20cm (SPAdes) (version 2) | ecosystem: Environmental > Terrestrial > Soil > Grasslands... | reverse complement strand
GCCGAAGCAGCGCAGAAGGTGAAGATCCTCGAAACGCTGGGCGTAGGAGATGATCCGGTTCGACATCATCGCCAGCCTCGCAGCCTAAAGAATTTTCTTGGCCCGGCATACCCGCAGGGCGACCCCTTGCGCAGTTGAGTAATTATTCGGGCATGCCGTTCTGCGCCGCCTCGGGGTGTCAGGGCTTACTTGTCCAGTTCGTAGAGGGAATGCAGCGTGCGTACCGCGAGCTCGGTGTAATTGGCGTCGATCAGAAGCGAAAACTTGATCTCGGAGGTGGTGATGGCACGGATGTTGACGCCCTTCTCCGCCAATGCCTTGAATGCCTTGGCAGCGACGCCGGCGTGGCTGCGCATGCCGATGCCGATCACCGAGATCTTGGCCACGTCATTTGCTCCATCCACGCGCTCGTAGCCGACCTGCGCCTTGGCTTTGACCAGAACGTCGGCCGCTCGCTGGTAATCGGCGGCGGGAACGGTAAAGGTGACGTCGGTGGTGGCGCCGTCGCCGGAAACGTTCTGCACGATCATATCGACGTTGATGTTGGCGTCGGCCAACGGACCGAAGATCGCTGCGGCGACGCCGGGCTTGTCCTGCACGCGCCGGATCGAGATCTGCGCCTCGTCCTTGGAAAAGGCGATGCCGGTGACGACCTGCTGTTCCACGATCTCCTCCTCGCCGCAAATGAGCGTTCCGGGCGGCGTGCCGTGCGGATCGATGTGTTCGGGCTTTTCGAAACTCGAGCGCACGAAGATGCGCACATTGTGCATCATTCCGAGCTCGACCGAGCGCACCTGCATGACCTTGGCACCGAGCGAGGCGAGCTCCAGCATCTCCTCGTAGGCAATCCGGTCGAGCCGTTGCGCGCGCGGAACCACGCGCGGGTCGGCGGTATAGACGCCGTCGACATCGGTGTAGATGTCGCAGCGATCGGCGACGATCGCCGCCGCAATCGCGACCGCCGAGGTATCCGATCCACCGCGGCCCAGCGTCGTAACTCGTCCGGTTTCCTTGTGGATGCCCTGAAAGCCGGCGATCACGGCTACCTCGCATCGTTCTTTGAAGCGCTTCACGAGCTCCTGGCCATTGACGTCGAGAATGCGTGCACCGCCATGCGCGTTCGAAGTGAGGATCGGCAGCTGCCAGCCTTGCCAGGATCGAGCACTGACGCCGATGCCCTCGAGAACCATGGCAAGCAGGCCTGCGGTCACCTGCTCGCCCGAGCATACCACCGCGTCGTATTCACGCGCATCGTGCAGCGCCGCGGCCTCGCGGCACCAGTTCACCAGGCGATCGGTGGTACCGGCCATCGCGGACACGACCACCGCCACCTGGTGCCCGGCGTCGGCTTCGCGTTTGACATGGCGCGCCACGTTGCGGATGCGCTCGACATCGGCGACGGAAGTGCCCCCGAACTTCATCACCAGGCGGGACATGGCGGGCTTACGGACCACTCCAGCACGATTGCGATGCGGTTTTTAGCGGAAGCCCCCGTGCGAAAAGGCGCGTATACATAACGATCGGGTCAGATCGTCGCAACCGCACCGTTGCAGGAGAGCAATGCCTTCCGATGCGACGCCCAACAGGGGCTCGACCGTCGATGCGGCGGCGATTACGCATTTTTCGGGACTTGCGCCCGAGTGGTGGGATCAGCGCGGTGCCATGGCCGTGCTGCACAAGTTCAACCCGGTGCGGCTCGGCTTCATCAAGGCGGCAGCGTGCCGGCATTTCGCGCGTGATGAGAAGGAGCTTGATGCGCTCGCCGGTCTGCGCATTCTCGACATCGGCTGCGGCGGCGGCATCCTCAGCGAACCACTCGCGCGGCTGGGTGCGGGCGTTGTCGGCGCCGATCCGTCCGAGGCCAATATCGCTGCCGCGAGACTCCACGCCGCCGACGCGCAGGTGCCGGTGGACTATCGCATTACCACTGCGGAGGCGCTGGCGGATGCCGGGGAGCGCTTCGATGTTGTGCTCGCGATGGAGGTGGTCGAGCACGTGGCGGACTTAAGTCTTTTCATAAGGCGCTGCGCGGAAATGGTAAGCCCCGGGGGGCTGATGATCACGGCGACGATCAATCGCACGCTCAAGAGCTTCGCGCTGGCCATCGTCGGCGCGGAATACGTGCTGCGCTGGCTGCCGCGTGGCACCCACCAATGGAGCAAGTTCGTCACGCCCGATGAGCTTGCAGCCGCGCTTGAGCGGCACGGGCTCAGGATCATCGACGAGAGTGGCGTGATCTATAATTTTCTCGCAGACCGCTGGCAGCTCTCGAGCGACATGGACGTGAACTACATGGTGACCGCAGAAAAGGCGGACGCTCGAACACGCGCGTCGGAGTGACGGAAAGGAAGCGCCGCGTGTCTGACGGAGGCTGGCTCTGGGCGGTCTTCACCATCATTGCCGCCGCCGCCCAGACGGCGCGCAATGCCACCCAGCGCGAACTCACCGCGAGGCTCGGCACCGTCGGCGCAACCCATGTGCGCTTCCTGTTCGGGTTTCCCTTCGCGCTCATTTTTCTTGCCGGCATCATGGTCGCATCCGGCCAGGCTTTGCCGCGGCCGCCGCTCGTTTACTGGCCCTGGATAATCGCCGGTGCGCTGGCGCAAATCATGGCCACCGCGCTGATGCTCGCTGCCATGAACGAGCGCTCGTTCGTGGTGGTCTATGCCTATATCAAGACCGAGCCGGTGCAGGCCGCGCTGTTTGGCCTCGCCTTTCTCGGTGATGCCGTCACTGCCGCCCTGGGGGCCGCGATCGTGATCGCCACCGCCGGCGTCGTCGTCATGGCACTCAAACCAGGAACATCCTGGGATTTGCGAGCGACACTGCTCGGGATTGCCGCGGGAGCAATGTTCGCTTTCTCGGCGGTCGGTTTTCGCGGCGCCATCCTGAGCCTTGGTCCGGCTAGCTATGTCATGGCGGCGACGTTCACCGTGGCCGTGGGCCTGCTGCTGCAATCGGCGCTGCTCTCGCTGTATTTGTGGCTGCGCGAGCGGGATGCACTCGGCGCGATTGTCCGCTCCTGGTGCCCTTCGCTGTTCGCCGGGTTCCTCGGCGCGCTTGCCTCACAATTCTGGTTTCTCGCCTTTGCGCTCGCCACCGCCGCCAGCGTGCGCACCCTGGCGCTGGTCGAGGTCCTGTTTGCGCAAGCGATATCTCGCTTCGTTTTCAAGCAGCCGACGAGCCCGCGCGAGGCGGTCGGTATCGTGCTGATCGTAGCCGGCGTGGCGCTCTTGGTCTGGGCGCACTGAGGGGTATCGCAATCCGGACTGATACGCGTTAGCCGAGTCCCGCGCCGAAGCGAGTAGGCTCGAGGGGCCTAATTGCGCTCGTCAGGAAGGACGGGCAGCGGGTGGAACTCGATGCCTTCCTCGTGCAGCTCTTTCGCCTGGTCGGGAGTGGCCTCGCCGTAGATCGAGCGATGCTCGACCTCGCCGTAGTGCATTTTGCGGGCCTCTTCGGGGAATTTTTGCCCCACATAGGCGGCGTTCTTTACGAGGTGCTCGCGCAGTTCCTTGAGCTTCTTGCGGAACTCGCGCTCCTGCGGCGACATCATGGCGACAGGCGCCGGTGTCGCCGGTGCGGCGACAGGTGCGCCGGCATCGCTGGCCCGGCGCGGCGCATCGGCGCGCTTTTTTGCTGCCGAGACCTGGGGTGTCATCAGCGCCTTGGTTACTTTCGTGGAGCCGCAAACCGGGCAGCTGACCAGCCTGCGCGTGACCTGCCGGTCATAGGCCGCCGAATTCTGGAACCAACTTTCGAACGAGTGCCCGTCCTCGCACGCGAGCGCGTAACGAATCATGCCGAACCTCGCACCGTATGAAGATGGACGGGCTTGGCCATCGGCTCGAGGACCTCGAAGCGGCGGCCGTGTTGCAGCGAGGGGATTTTGGCGCGCGCTGATGTCACCGCGGCGGGCTCGATTTTCGCCAACACCACGCCAGGCTCGGCGCCGCCTTCGGCGAGGATGCGGCCCCATGGATCGACCACGAGCGAGTGGCCGTAGGTCTCGCGGCCATTCTCATGTTTGCCGCTCTGTGCGGCCGCCAGCACGAACGCTCCGTTCTCAATGGCGCGCGCGCGATTGAGGACATGCCAGTGGGCTTCCCCGGTCGGCCGGGTGAAGGCCGAGGGAATGGCGAGAAACGAGCAACCCGCTTCCGCCAACGCACGATAGAGCGCGGGAAAACGCAGATCATAGCAGATCGTAAGCCCGATCCGGCCCCACGGCAGATCGGTCGCCACGGCGATTTCACCCGGACGGTAGCTGCGCGATTCGCGGTAGCTTTCGCCCTCACCGATATCTACGTCGAACATATGAATCTTATCGTAGCGGGCGATGATCTCGCCTGTGGAGTCGATCAGAAACGAACGGTTTGCCGCTTTGTCCGAAGAAAGCTTGATGGCCAGTGAACCGATATGCAAGAAAATGCCGAGCCGGCGCGCCAGCTCGCGAAAAGCGGCGAGACTGGCGTCGCGCTCCTCGGGGACGATCGCGGCCAGCAACCGCTCGCGCTTGACCTCGAGGATATTGGTCATCTCCGGGGTGAGCACATAATCGGCCCCGGCGTCCTTGGCCTCGGCGATCAGCTGCGCGGCAGCGTCGAGATTGCTCTGCGGGGCAAGGCCCGAGCGCATCTGCACGAGCCCGGCGACAAACGAAAAAGGCCCGCTCATGATCTCGTTCCGCCGGCTGCGATCAATCTCTCAGCAAGCAAGCTGTCCAGCTGGCCGGCGCGGTCGAGCGCGGACAGATCGTCAAAGCCGCCGACGTGGGTCGAGCCGATGAAAATCTGGGGCACCGTCATGCGTCCATTCGCGCGCATCACCATCTCGCTGCGCCGCTTGGCGTCGCCGCTCACATCGATTTCGGTAAACTCGGCACCCTTGCGCGACAACAGCCGCTTGGCGGCATGGCAATAAGGGCAATAATGGGTGGTGTAAATCTCGATTTGGCTCATGCTCGTCTGTTCGGGTTATCCAAATGTTTATATGGGGCTACGTCCTGCGGTCACAACCCGGGCGAACACGAGGACATCGACGGAGGCGGCGCCTCCTCGCAACAGCGCCCGCGCGCACGCGTCCACGGTCGCGCCTGACGTGAGCACGTCATCGATCAGGAGGAGCTTGCGGCCCGTCACGTCAGCCTTGCGGCCTGTCGCGACGCGGAAGGCGCCCTGCACGTTTTGCGCGCGCGCCGATTTGTCGAGTCCGACTTGCTGGCGCGTGCTCTTGCGGCGCGTGAGCGCGCCGTGGGCAACCGTCACGGCGCTTCCCTGCGTGATGACCTCGGCGAGCACCGCCGATTGATTGAACCGGCGCGCCCATTGGCGTCGCCAGTGCAGTGGCACCGGCACCAGGGCATCGGCTTCTGCCAGCAGCTGCCGGCCGGCACGCGCCATCCAACGGCCCATCATGGGGGCGAGATCGAGGCGGTCGCCGTATTTCAAGGCATGGACCAGGCTGCGGGCGATCTCGTCGTAGCGGACCGCCGCGCGGGCGCGCTGGTAAGCCGGCGGATCGGCGATCGCCTCCATCGAGAGGAGGCCGGGTCCGCCGTCGAATGGAAATGGGATGCCGAGCCGTTCGCAATAAGGCGGCGCGATGAACGAGAGCTTAGACCAGCAGGCGGCACACAGCCCGGTACCCTCGACAGGCTCGCGGCAGGCGGCGCAAAGCTGCGGCAAGGCGACATCGAGCGTGAGGCGCAGGGTATTTCGCAGCGCGGCGCCCAGCCGAGCAAAGCGAGAGCCGCGCCGTGGCGCGGTTGCAGCATCCGCGCTGATCTCCCCAACCATGGGCAAACGCTAGCGTGGTCCCTCGACAAGCTCAACCGCCGCCACCGCTGGCACATCGCGGCGCTGTTTGCCTTAGTCGGCTGTCGCGCGCGTTGCGGGATGACGGCGCGATCGACATATTGTGTCGAGACCTGTGATGTCGTCGCCGCCGATCCTGTTTGACCGCGCGCTCCTGCGCGCCCGCCGCACCCGCGCCGGCAAGCTGGGCGAATCGACTTTTTTGCTCGATCGTGTGGCGCAAGAGATGTCGGATCGACTGGCGACCATCCGCCGCCGCTTCGAATGCGCGATCGATCTTGGCACGCCGAGCGACGTAGTGCGGGGCGCCGTCATGGCTACTGGAAAAGTTGGCACGATGATCGCTGCCGACGCGCTCGCCGGCACGCCTGCGCCTTCCCACTACGATGGCTCGGCCTTCGTTGTCGCCGCCGACGAGGAGGCGCTGCCCTTCCGGGATGCCTCGGTCGATCTGGTCGTCTCGGCGCTTACGCTACAGTTCGTGAACGATCTGCCCGGCACGCTCATCCAGATCGGCCGGGCGCTAAAGCCTGACGGCTTGCTGCTCGCTGGGCTGGCCGGCGGGGATACGCTTACCGAGCTGCGGCAGGCCTTCGCCGCCGCCGAGGCGGAGGTCGAGCACGGCATCTCGCCGCGTATCGCTCCTTTCGCAGACGTCCGCGAGATCGGAATGCTTCTGCAACGCGCGGGCTTCGCGCTGCCGGTCACCGACCTCGACCGGATCACGGTGCGTTATGGCTCGCCGCTTGCCCTGATGCACGATCTGCGCCGCATGGGGGCGACCAATCCGCTGATCGAGCGCAGCCGGCGCCCATTGCGCCGCGCGACCCTAAAACGGATGAGCGACATCTATCTCGAGCGCTTCGCCGATGGCGACGGTCGCATTCGCGCGACCTTCGAGATCATTTGGCTCTCGGGCTGGACGCCGCACGAGAGTCAGCAGAAGCCGCTCGCGCCGGGCTCCGCGCGGCAGCGGTTGGCGGACGCGTTGGGCGCCAAAGAAATTCCCGCCGGCGAGAAGGTCGGCCGGTGAGGCGGCGGCGCGCAGAATCGTCGAATTACAACAGCGTCATCAAATGCGCCACCAGCGGCTCGTCCGCTGGGGGCATCGGATAGCTGCGCAGCCGATTGACGCGCACCCAGGCAAGTTGCTGTCCTTCCAGCGGCGTCACCGTTCCCTGCCAGCGGCGGCAGATGAAAAGCGACATCAGCAGGTGGAAATCCGGATAGACGTGGCTCGCGAAGGTCAGTGGAGCGAGACACGCCTCGTCGACGACTATGGCGAGCTCCTCCTTCAACTCGCGGATCAAGGTCTGTTCAGGGCGCTCGCCCGCTTCCACCTTGCCGCCGGGAAACTCCCATAGGCCCGCCATCGGCTTGCCGGCTGGACGTTGCGCGAGCAACACGCGTCCGTCGACATCCACGAGGGCACACGCCGCCACCAACATGGATTTTGTGCTCACGAGCAATAAGCCAGCGCAAAGCGCTGAACCCAACGAAATGCGACGCCCCTGAAATTATGCTTCACGCCCGCGCCCGCCGACGAGATTGTCGACTCTCTGGAAAGGCACGTCAGGACCGATAATCGCCGTTGATGGCCACATAATCCTTTGTCAGGTCACAGGTGAGCACCCGGTCGCGCCCGCGTCCCAGGCCGAGTCCGACCTTGATCGAGATCTCGGATCGTTGCATTGCCGCCGAGACTTCGGCCTCGTCATAGCGGGAGTCACGTTCTCCCTTGTGCGCAACCCGGATGCCATTGAACCAGATCGAGAGCCGGTCGCGACTGGCGGGTTCGCCAGCCTTGCCGACCGCCATGACCACGCGGCCCCAGTTGGCGTCTTCGCCGGCGATCGCGGTCTTTACCAGCGGCGAATTGGCGATGGAAAGCGCGATTTTGCGCGCCGAGCGCTTCGATACCGCGCCTTCGACGACGATTTCGATGAGCTTGCGCGCACCCTCGCCGTCGCGCGCGACCTGCTCCGCGAGGTTGGCGAGCACCGCGTTCAATCCCTTGCGCAGCGCCGGGAGCCGCGGGTCGGATCCGCTCGCGATCTTCGCCGCGCCGCGTCGGGCAGCGGCACCCGTGGCGAAAGCGAGCACCGTGTCCGAGGTCGATGTGTCCCCGTCAATGGTCAGCGCATTGAAAGTGTCGGCGACGCCGTCCTTGAGCAGCCTTTGCAGGATGCTGGCGGAAATCGGCGCGTCCGTGAACACGAAGCACAGCATGGTGGCGAGGTCGGGCGCGATCATGCCGGCCCCTTTCGCGATCCCGCAAACGGTAACGGGGATGGCGCCGAGTCGCAGCACGCTCGCCGCGCCTTTGGGAAAGGTATCCGTGGTCATCATTGCTTTGGCCGCCTCGTGCCAGTCGCCGGGTGCGGCGCTCGCGACGAGACCGTCCATGACGACCGCGAACTTGGTGGCATCGAGCGGCTCGCCGATGACTCCTGTCGAGGCGAGCATGACAGCTGACGGCTGGCACGCAACGGCATTGGCGACGAGATGCGCGGTGAGCCTGGTCGCTTCGCGGCCGGATTTGCCGGTGAACGCATTGGCGTTACCGGAGTTGACCAGGAGCGCGCCCGCCGCGCCGCGCTTGAGATGGGCGCGGCACCAGTCAACCGGAGCAGACGGACATTTCGATCGCGTGAGCACGCCGGCGGCTGCGGTGCCCGGCTCGAATAGAGCCAGAAGCACGTCGGTACGCCCCGGATAGCGGATGCCGGCCGCGGCGGTGGCAAGCCGCACGCCTTCAACCGGCGGCATTTCGGGAAATCGCGCAGGCGCAAGTGGAGAAACGGTGGCTGCCACGGCGTTCTCCCCGAAGGGCTGGCATTCCTCGCGCGAAAGGAGAGGTTCCGGCGGCGCGCTCTAGAATTTCGCTGCTGCTTCCGCGTGGGACCGGAGCAGAAAGCGTTGAGCCAGTCTGCCGATTTCACGATGGGAGGAAAGGGCCGATCAGTTCTTGCTCTGCGCGGCCGGTTTGTCCAGACGCTCGACCTTCGCCGTCTCGCGCAGCTTGGCGATAAAATCGGATTGCGCTTTGCGCGCCAGGTAAGTTTCGATCTGGTCCTTCACCTTCTCGAATTCCGGCGGGTTCCTGGTGCGCTTGTCCTCGAGCTTGATGATGTGCCAGCCGAATTGCGTCTTTACCGGATTCGAGACTTGTCCCGGATACATCTTGAATGCGACCTCCGCGAATTCCGGCACCATTTGTTCTTTGGTGAAATAACCGAGGTCGCCGCCGGCAGCGCCGCCGGGATCCTTCGACTTGTCCTTGGCGAGCGTGGCGAAGTCGCCACCCGCCTTGAGCTGATCGAGAACGGATTTCGCCTCGTCTTCGCTGTCGACCAGGATGTGGCGCGCGCGAACTTCTTCCTGACCGCCCATCGATCGCACCGCGTCGTCGTAGGTCTGGTGCAACGCTTCGTCGCTCAACGCGGCCTTCGCCTCGTCCTGCAACTCGAAGCCCATCAACAGCTTCGTGCGCATGAACGCCAGTCTTCGCTTGAAATCGGGGCTATCGCCGATCTTTTTCTTATCGGCGGCTTGCGCGACGATCATCATGTCGGTCAGGTAGCCGATCAAATGCTCGCGCTTGGCCTCGGGCGACGCCGCTTGCACCTCGGGGCCAAGGTCTTCTTCGGCAAGTGCGAGATCGCGTTCCCGGATGTCGACGCCGTTGACCCGGGCGATGATCGGGCTCGCGTCGGCCGCCGGCGCCTCGGATGATGAATTTTTGGAGCAGGCGGACACCCCGGGCAGCACGATCAGCAATGCGCCGATAGTGGCGAACGCGAGCGAGCGCCGGCGCGGCGCGGCGGCAAGCAGCGATTTGGCGGAGATCATGGCGTGGTCCTGGGGTCGAGCGGCCGTCGGCGGCGCCGGACAGTCGCGTAAGCAGCCCCGCTTGGCAATCATTGTAAGACCGATTTTGACGAGAACGTGAGAGGCGTAATGGCCAATTGACAAGGATGTGACCCCCTCCTATGTCTGCACAAACCCGGCCGCTTCGGCCGCGAGCCGCCGCCGTTTGCATGAAACACGCTCGAAAAGCGCGGCATTTTCAGCATTCCGCGGGTGCCAATGGATTGCGCGCGTGATGTGGTGCGGCAGGTTTTTGCCGTGATGTTCCGTACCATCCGATTTGGCAGAGTGCGGGAAGCAACGTTGGGCGACGTGAGGGACTAGTCGTATGATCGGGGCGATTGCCCGCAAGCTGTTTGGTAGCTCCAACGAGCGGCGGATCAGGAGCTACCTGCCGCGCGTCGCGCAAATCAACGCGCTGGAGACGCAGCTCGAGTCCCTCTCCGACGAGGCGTTGCGCGCGCGCACCGATGAATTCAAGCGGCAGGTCGCGGAAGGCACGTCGCGGCGAAGCGGACATTGGGCCAGCGGCATTTCGACGTGCAGCTCATGGGCGGCATGATCCTGCACGAGGGTCGCATCGCCGAGATGAAGACTGGCGAAGGCAAGACGTTGGTGGCGACGCTGCCGGTCTATCTCAACGCGCTCGCCGGCCGCGGCGTCCACGTGGTGACCGTCAACGACTATCTGGCAAATCGCGACGCCGAATGGATGGGCCAGATTTACAATTTCCTTGGCCTCAAGGTTGGCGTCATCGTGCACGGGCTCGACGACGAGCAGCGCAAGCAGGCTTACGACGCCGATGTGACCTACGGCACGAACAATGAGCTCGGCTTCGATTATCTGCGCGACAACATGAAATACCGGCTCGAGGACATGGTCCAGCGCGGACATATCTACGCCATCGTTGACGAGGTCGATTCCATCCTCATCGACGAAGCAAGAACGCCGCTGATCATTTCGGGCGCCTTGGACGACCGCTCGGAATTCTACAACACCATCGACCGGTACATTCCCAAGCTGCAAAAAAGCGACTACGAGGT
>Ga0209474_10005552_pt1 | contig 10730 bp, 9 predicted proteins | sample GraSoiAngelo_145_FD_185902 | JGI IMG/M metagenome (GOLD analysis project Ga0209474, IMG submission 185902) | Grasslands soil microbial communities from the Angelo Coastal Reserve, California, USA - 14_1009_05_20cm (SPAdes) (version 2) | ecosystem: Environmental > Terrestrial > Soil > Grasslands ... | reverse complement strand
CTGAAGGACCTCGTGTACCGGACCGAGCAGGGCAAGTGGGACGCGGTCATCGACGAAGTGACCGACCGGAACACGAAGGGCCAGCCGGTGCTCATCGGCACCACCTCGGTGGAGAAGTCGCAGGCGCTCTCGGACGAGCTCGCCCGGCACGGCATCAAGCACGAGGTCCTGAACGCGAAGAACCACGAGCGGGAGGCGCGCATCATCGCGGCCGCCGGCCAGCGGGGCGCGGTCACGCTCTCCACGAACATGGCCGGCCGCGGCGTCGACATCCTGCTCGGCGACGGCGTGCGAGAGCTCGGCGGCCTGCACGTCATCGGCACCGAGCGTCACGAGGCCCGTCGCATCGACAACCAGCTGCGCGGCCGCTCCGGCCGCCAGGGCGACCCGGGCTCGTCGCGGTTCTACGCGTCGCTCGAGGACGAGCTCATCCGCATCTTCGCCTCGGACCGCATCGCCGGGCTCATGACGCGCCTCGGATTCGACGATTCGGCGCCGATCGAGTCGGGCATGGTCACCGGCGCGATCACCCAGGCGCAGGTGAAGGTCGAGGGCCGCAACTTCGACATGCGCAAGCGGGCGCTCGAGTTCGACGACGTGCTGAACAACCAGCGCAACGTGATCTACGGCGAGCGCCACAAGATCCTGGCGAAGGGTGACGTCCGCGAGACCGTGCTCGACTACCTGCACGACGCGGCATCCGATCTCGTCGATGCGAGCGCGCCGTCGCCCGATCCGGATGACTGGGACCTGGCCACCCTGGTCGCCGCGCTCGCGCCGCTGCTCGGGCGCAGCGAGGACCTGACGGTCGAGAGCTTCGCCGGCATCGACTCACGCGAAGACCTCGCCACCAAGGTCGCGGACCTCGTCGACGAGACCTACGAAGCCCGCGAGGCGTCCCTCGGCGAGGAGACCTCACGGGCGATCGAGCGGTGGCTGCTCCTGCGGACCATCGATACGCATTGGGTCGAGCACCTCACGGCCATGGAGGAGCTCCGCGAGGGGATCTACCTCCGCGGCTACGGCCAGCAGGACCCGCTCATCGCGTACAAGAACGAGGCACGCACCTTCTTCGATGAGATGACCGCCAAGATCGCCTCCGACGTGGCCCAGACGATCCTGCGCATCTCCGTCCGCACCGCGGCGCAGGCCGAGCAGGACGAGAAGGACAAGGCGGCCGCCGAGGCGGCGCCGCGGGAGCCGCAGCAGCAGACCAGCGGCACGAGCTGGAACACGTCGAGCCGACCCGCCGTGGCAGGGAATCCGGGGCCCGGGTCGAAGAAGCTGGGCCGCAACGATCCCTGCTGGTGCGGGTCCGGGAAGAAGTACAAGAAGTGTCACGGACGCTAAGGGCGTTCCGCCGCTGAACCTTCCCTTCGATCCGAACGTCCACCTCGGCCCGATCCAGCTCGCGTGGCACGGCATCTTCACCGCCGTCGGCATCTTCTTCGGCGTCTGGCTGCCGGTGCGGCTCCTCCGAGGCCGGGTGTCCGAGGATGCGCTCTACGCGGTGGCGACCCCCGCCGTCGTCGGCGGGATCGTCGGGGCCCGCCTGTTCCACGTCGTCGACTGCTGGAGCCTCTGCGGCTACGACGCGAATCCGTGGCTCATCCCCCAGATCTGGAACGGCGGCATCGCGATCATGGGCGCGGTCGTCGTAGGCGCGATCACCGGCTACCTCGTGGCGGTCCGCCGGGGCGACATCCCGATCGGCGCGGGCGCGGACGCCGCGGCGCCCGGCATCGGGCTCGGCATGGCCGTCGGCCGCATCGGGGACGTCATCAACGGGGAGCATCACGCGACGCCGTGCGGCGCTCCCGGCATCTGCGTGACCTACGACCATCCTGACTCGCTGGGCCAGGGTCCAGCCTTCGCTCCGGGCGACCCGCGGTACGCCCCGGGTCCCGTGCACCTCGCGGTCGGCTACGAGATGCTCTGGGACCTCGCCGGTGTCGCGCTCGCGCTCGTGCTCCGCCGCCGCCTCGCCGGGCGGCCGCCGGAGGGCCGCATCTTCTGGCTCTGGCTGGCGTTCCAGTCCCTCGGCCGATTCGTCATCTCGTTCCTCCGGGTCGACAAGGTCGACCTCTTCGGCCTCTACCAGGCCCAGCTCGTGTCGCTCGTGCTGATCGCGCTCGCCGTCCCGATCCTCGTCACGCTCTTCCGCCTGTCAGGCACCGGGCGACCGACGCCGGCCTGAGCCGGAATGGACCTCGGCTTCGATCCGGTGGCGTCGCTCGGGCCCTTCCGTGTCGCCTGGCATTCGCTGTGGTCGCTCGCGGGGATGGCCGTCGGTAGCTGGCTGAGCTTCCGGCTCGCGCGCACGCTCGTGAAGGATGAGCGCATCTATCCCTTCGCGATCGCGGTCGTCCTCGGCGGGCTCATCGCCGCGCGGACCGGGCACGTTGCCGACAACTGGCCCTACTACAGCGCGCACCCGGACCAGCTGCTCGCGTTCTGGAACGGCGGCGTCGCGGTGACCGCCGCGCCGATCGGCTCCGCGATCGCGGGATGGATCGCCTGCCGGCGGCTTCGCCTCCCGCTGGGCTTCATGTTCGACATCACCGTGATCGGCATCGTGCTCGGCGAGGCGATCGGCCGGATCGGCGACATCATCAACGGCGAGCACCACGCGATCGCGTGCTCGGGACTTCCGTGGTGCGTGCGCTACACGAACCCGGCCACCCTCGGTCAGCGCGACTTCGTGCATCCGATCGCCGCCTACGACCTCCTCCTCGATCTGCTGATCTTCTGGATCCTGCTCCGGTACTGGTCGCGCGCTCGCGGGCGCCAGCCGGAGGGCCGGGTCTTCTGGCTCTACCTCGTGCTCTACGGTGGCTTCCGGTTCGTCACGTCGTTCCTCCGGCTCGACCCGGTCATCGTCGCCGGACTGCAGGAGGCCCAGCTCCTGGGCCTCGCCTACGTGGTCGTCGGCGTGCCGGTGCTGCTCTGGCTGCATGACCTGAACCGGCCTGACCGGGGCCGCGGTCGGGACCGTCCTCCTGTTACTACACTAACGTAGTATGTTGTCCATGCGTATCGCGATCACCGGCGCGAACGGCTTCGTCGGGCGGACGCTCATCGGCCTGCTGCTCGAGGACCCGGCACCGCCGGATATCCGGGCGCTCGTGCGCGATCCGGTGCGCGCCGCGGCCGAGCTGCCGGCCGGCGTCGCCGACGTCCGCCGCGCCGACGTGGCCGATCCGCCGTCGCTGTCCGGCGCGTTCGCCGGCATCGATGCCGTCGTTCACACGGTCGCCATCCCCACCGAGCGGCACGGCAGCTTCGAACGGACGAACGCCCTGGGCACCCGCGCGGTCGTCGGTGAGGCCGAGCGCGCCGGGATCCGGAAACTGGTGCACCTGAGCGCCATCGGTGCCTCCCCGGAGAGCCCGTACCCGTTCCTGCGGACGAAGGGCGAGGGGCAGGCCGCGGTCGAAGGGTCCGCCGTGCCGCACGTCGTGCTTCGGCCGTCGGTCCTGTTCGGACCCGGCGATGATTTCTTCCACCGGCTGCGCTTCTCGCTGCGCTTCCCGGTCGTTCCCCTGCCGGACGGCGGGCGTGCCCGGTTCCAGCCCCTCCACGTGAGCGACCTCGCGCGAGCGATCCGGGTCGCCCTGGCTGGGCCGCTCACCGGCACGTACGAGCTGGGCGGTCCCGATCCGGTCACCTATCGCCAGCTGTTGGACGAAACGATGCGCGCCTACCGGACCCGGCGGCCGACCGTCCCGTTGCCCGTCCCATTGATGAAGCCCGCGGCGTTCCTGATGGAGCGATTCATGGCCGACCCGCCGGTGACCGTCCGTCAGCTCGACCTTCTCGCGGTGGACAACACGCCGGCGACGAACGCCATAGACCAGGTGTTCGGAGTCCGCCCTCGGCCGTTCCTCGGAGGCGGGCTTTCGTATCTCGAACAACGTTTGGATCGGGCATGAGGGGCTTCCAACCGGGCCTGACGCCGGGTATCCTTTCGTACGAAAACCGGCACAGTTCAGGCGGGGGGAGCGGTGTCTAAGCGGTCTCGGAGGCCGTCCAAGCGGCTCCCCTGTGCCCGAACTGCGTCTAGAGAGGACGGTCCCGCGTGAAGGAATGGATCGTCTGCGAGGACAACTGCCTCAAGTGCAGCTACGGCGCGACCCTGGACTGCGATGGGGATTGTCCACGCTGCCCGCGCAACACGTACTGCCCCTGCGTCACGTTCGTGAGCTTCGCCGCGGGCAAGCTGGCGCCGGTGGCCCAGCCGGTCACGACGACGTTCGAACGTCCCCGCAAGCGCTAGCACCGCAGCGCTGAATGGCGATCGACCTCGGCGCACTCGCGTCCCTTCGCGAGCGTATCGACCGCATGGCGGTGTTCCTTTGACCTCGAGAACACGAGGCGCGAGGTCACGCGGCTAGAGGCTGACGCCTCGGCTCCGGATCTCTGGTCCGATCGGCAGCGCGCGCAGACGACGCTCAGGAAGCTGGACGCCGCCCGCCGCCGCGTCGAGCGTTGGGACGGCTTTCGGCAGCGTGCCACCGAGATCACCGAGATGCTGCCGCTCGCCGATGAGGATGCCGGCATCGCGCGGGACCTCGGAGCGGACCTTGGCGCGCTGCAACTCGAGGTCGCGAAGGCGAGCCTCGAGGCCCAGCTCGGTGGGCCCTACGACGAGCGTCCCGCATTCCTCGCGATCAGCGCCGGCGTCGGCGGCACCGACGCCGCGGACTGGGCGGAGATGCTCGTCCGGATGTACCTCCGCTGGGCCGAGCGCCGCGGGTTCCGTGCGGAGCTCCTCGACAGTACCCCCGGCGAGGAGGCGGGCCTGAAGAGCGCGACGCTCTCGGTCGACGGCGAGTACGCGTACGGCTATCTGAAGCACGAGCGGGGCACGCACCGGCTCGTGCGGATTTCGCCATTCGACTTCCAGAAGCGCCGCCAGACGTCCTTCGCGCTCGTCGACCCGACGCCGCAGGTGGAGACCGAGACCGAGGTCGATATCCGTCCCGACGAGCTCCGCATCGACACCTATCGCAGCACCGGCGCGGGCGGCCAGAACGTCAACAAGACCGAGACGGCTGTGCGCATCACCCATCTCCCGACGGGCACCGTCGCGGCCTCCCAGAACGAGCGGTCGCAGCTCCAGAACCGCGAGATCGCGATGCGGGTGCTGCGCGCGCGGCTGCTCGAAAAGCGCGTGCTCGAGCAGGAGGCCGAACAGGCCCAGGAGCGCGGGGAGTTGCGCGCGGCCGACTGGGGCAGCCAGATCCGCAGCTACGTGCTCCATCCCTACACCCTGGTGAAGGACCACCGGACCGGTATCGAGATCGGCGACGTGCAGCGGGTCCTCGACGGCGATATCGAGCAGTTCATCGAGGCCTCGCTCACCGGCCAGACAGCGACCAAGGGTCCTGGCACCGGTCGTGCGGGCTGACGGGTGAGGGAACGCTCGGAGGACGACGATGAATGCGATCAAGGACCTGAAGCTGGATGACGTTCTGGACGAGCTCCGCTCGCAGGCGACGAAGCGCATCGACGACCTGATCGCGGAGGGACGCAAGCAGGCGCGGACCGCGAGCGGTGGTCACGACGACACTGCGCTCTTCTCCGCCTTCACGCTCGGCATCCTCGCCGGCGCCATCGTCGGCGCCGCGATCGCGCTCCTGATCACGCCGTTCAGCGGCCAGCAGGCGCGCGCGAAGCTGAGCGAACGAGTGGACAAGATGCGCTCGGACAACGCCGGCTGGGACACGGTGAGCGGCAGCGGGAACGGCAAGGCCGGCGGAACGTACGAGTCCAGCTACACCTCGCCCAAACCCGTCAGTTAGGCAACGCACCGCGATCGACGCGGCCGAGGAGCGTCGGACCTGATCTAGTCCCCGCCCGCGCGGGCCCGTCCTTCGCGGACGAGCCGGGGGATCCCGGCGGTCGAGACGTCCACCGTTCCGGGTCGGCTGTACCCCGCGTCGTGCGCCCCGATATCCAGGTGCACGGTAGCGGCATCCTCTGCGGCGAGCCGCGGCGTGGGCACCGAGGTGAACGTCGCCACCGCCTTCACGTACCCGTGACAGCGCTCGCACACGTCCACCCGGTCCTTTGAATGGGGCTCGGCCGGGGTCGGCGAAGCCGAGCCCGGCCGCACGTTCTCTGCATGGGGCTCGACCGCGCTTGGCGAAGCCGAGCCCGGCCGCACGTTCTCTGCATGGGGCTCGACCGCGCTTGGCGAAGCCGAGCCCGGCCGCACGGCTTCAGGGACCAGCGTGCCGAGCGTCCGGTGGTCGTCGTTGCCGCAGTACGGGCAGAGCAGGATGAGCCACGACCACGCCGTACCGCAGCGGCCGCAGCGGAGCACGCGACGCTTCTCGGCCCCCACGAGCTCCGCGAGGGCCGGCCAAGCGCCGCAGACCGCGCAATAGCCACGGTCCCACCGGTCGACGTCGGTGAGCTCCGCGCACCGTGCGGCCGCCGCCCAGAGCACCGGCTGCAGGGCGAGCTCGACGAGCTGGGCGAAGGCCGTCGGGTCGTAGCCGTCAGCGGCGGCGGCGCGCCCGATCGCGTCGGCGTTCCCGTTCAGCGCGTCGTCGAGGAACGGCGCAAGGTCCAGCGCGTCGGTCGTGAGCCGATCGGCCGTGCGCTGGGCCGCCGAGCCCTCGACGGTGGTCTGGCTCAGGTTCCCCGCGAGCCGGCGGAGCTCGGCGGCGACGTCGTCGCTCTCGCAGGTGAGCGTGCCCGTCCCGAGCAATGGGCGGCCGGCCGCGACCGCCGCCGCCGCTTCGTCCGCGGTGAGATCGAGCGCGATCTCGGGCGCCGGCTGAGAGGCGAGCGCGGCGAGCCGTTCCTCGTGGAACGCCGCGATGGGCCCGAGGCTCGCGTCCTCCTTCGCGAGCTCTCGCCAGCGCGCGCGGGCCTCGTCGAACTCGAGCCGGGTCGGGACGCTCAGCCCTGAACGAATGAGATGGTGGAGAAGAAGATGGCGTACCGGAACGCGAGCACGCCGACCAGAACGAGCAGCCCGACGAGCGCCAGCGAGCCGTTCGGGATCCGAACGATCGGCCGTGGCGAGAGCGCAAGGAGCGGCACGAGGAGGGCGAGCCCGACGGCACCGATCCAGAACACCGGCCCCACCAGCTCGTGCACGCTCGCGACGAGCGCGATCAGCGAGCCGTCCTGCTGGGCGGCCATGCTTCCGAGGAACACGACGAGGACGATCGCGCTCACCGCCGCCGCGTAGAAGAGCGCCGTCCGTAGAGCGGCCGACGTGCGGGTCGCACGCATGCGGTCGCTCACGATGAGCGCGACGGCCATCCCGGAGAGCTCGCTGAAGCAGATGAACAGCGCGCCCATCAGCCACGTGTCCGACCAGACGCCCTGATTCGTCACGTTCAGCAGCACCCCGCTGTAGCCCGACACGACGAGCGCGAGCAGCTCGCCGATCGCGAGGACGATGACGTTGTGCGAGACCGGCTCGAGCCACGCGAAGCGCAGGCGTCCGCTGTGACGCAACGCGTCAGCGAAGGCCAGCGCCGCGAACACGCCGAAGAGCACCATCGCCCACGAGCCCCAGTTCATCGGCGAATTCGGGTTGAACATGAGCGGCCCCGGCCGCTCGGTCGCCGCTGGATTGCGGAGCAGCAGGTTCAGGAACCGTCCCGGCTGGCCGAGGTCGACGATGAGCAGCAGCGGGACCACGAGCATGAGCGGGAGCGGGACGAACGCGAGGCGGTGCGCCACCGGCTGATCCGAGCGGTCGCCCGCGAAGTGGATGAGGCCCATCGCAGCGTAGGCACCCGACGCGATCCCGGCGATGAAGAGCGCCAGCGTGATCGGCCATTCCCACTCCGGCGGGAGCACGTACGTGGTGGGCATCTCGATCCCTCCTAGTCCGCCGCGGTCCCCGCGTTCTCGGCCATCCGATTGCGCCGGAAGGCGGCGAGGCCGGTGACCCCGAGGACGGCCGCGGAGATGAGCGCGACTCCGGCCGACGGAACGAAGTTGCGCTGCGGCAGCGCGGCGTGCGCCGGGAGGCCGTAGACCTCGGGCTTGTCGAGCAGCAGGTAGAAGACGTTGAGCCCGCCGACGACCTCGACGTCCTGCACGGCGGCGCCCTTGTTCGGGCCGGCGGTGATCTTCCCGCTGTTCCCGAGGTCCCAGCCGTAGATGTACGCGTCGGTCTGGCCGCGGGCGTGGAGGGCCTTGACCCGTTCGTTCGCCATGGCCTTCAGGTCGTCGACCGCCCCGAACGTGAGCGATGAGGTGGGGCAGGCCTTCGCGCAGGCCGTGCCCATGCCGATCTCGAGCCGGTCCTGGCAGAGGATGCACTTGTTGACCCGGCCGGTCCGCTGGTTGAAGGCGATGACCCCGAACGGGCACGCGCCGACGCAGTAGCGGCAGCCGATGCAGACGTCCTGGTGGATGTCCACCGAGCCGAACTGGGTGCGGTAGAGGGCGCCGGTGGGGCACACCTCGAGGCAGCCGGCCTGCGCGCAGTGCTTGCAGGAGTCGCTCATCATCAGCCAGCGCGGGTCGGAGCGATCGTTCGTCGACGGATCCGGCCCGATCTGCTCGATGAACTTCACGTGCCGCCAGTTGGTGGCGGACAGGTGGCTCGTGTTGTCGTAGCTGTTGCCGGTGAACGCGCGGTGCTCGCGGACCGCGGCCTCGTCCTCCATCGGCAGAGGGACGCCGGGAGCCATCTCGTTCCATTGCTTGCACGCGACCTGGCAGGCCTTGCAACCGGTGCAGATCGACGTGTCGACGAACATCCCGCGCAGATCGCTCATACCCGCCGTCCCTTCTCGATCCGGCAGGAGAAGGCCTTGCCTTCGTGGATCGACACGTTCGGGTCGGCGACGATCGCCGTGACGTTGTTGGCGACGTCGCCCGTGGCGATGCCTTGATAGCCCCAGTGCCACGGCATGCCGACCTGATGGATCGTTTCCCCATTCACGGTGAGCGGCCGGAGACGTTTGGTGACGAGGGCCCGCGCCTCGGTCGTGCCGCGCTCGGTGATCACGCGCAGGTAGTCACCGTTCGCGATGGCCTTCTCTTTCGCGAGCTCGGGCGAGATCTCGACGAAGAGCTCCGGCATGAGCTCGGCCAGCCACGGGAGCCAGCGCGTCATCGTGCCTGAAAGGTGGTGCTCGGTCAGGCGATACGTCGTGATGACCGTCGGGAACTGCGTCCCGGCGAATTCGTTGTACTTGTTCCCGGGCACGTCGTAGAACTTCGTCACCGGATTCCGGTCCTGCTTGTAGAGCAGGTTCTTCACCGGCGATTCCCAGGGCTCGTAGTGCGTCGGGAGCGGTCCGTCGGACAGGCCTTCGTACGCGAACAGCCAGCCCTTGCCGTCCTTCTTGAGCAGGAACGGATCGGATCCCGAGTGGAAGGCGACGCCGATGCCGGTCGGGTTCGCCGGTGTCGAGGGATCCTTCGTCGGAGTGAAGTCGATGCCTTCGCCCGAGTCGTTCTTCCACGTCTTCGCGGCGGCGTCCCAGTACGTGTACTTCTTCTTCTCCGACCACGGAACGCCCTTCGGGTCGGCGGAGGCGCGGTTGTAGAGCTGGTGGCGGTTCGCCGGCCAGGCCCAGCCCCAGTTCGGGCTCACCCAACCGTCGTTCTTGCCCGGCGTCATCTCGCCGCGGTTCACGATCTGGCCGTTCACGAGCTGAAGCTGCCCGGTGTAGATCCACGCGCCGCAGGCGGTGGATCCGTCCGCGAGCAGGTTCGCGAAGCTGTTGATCGGCTGCTTCGTCTTCCAATCGAACCCGTTGATCTCTTTGAAGATCTTGAAGGCCGAGGGCTCGTCCTTGTGGATCCAGTCGGCGACCTCGCCTGGGTCCGGGGCGTAGTCGAGCGTCATGTTCTTGATGATCTCGACGTTCTTGGCGCCGGGCCGGCCGGCCGCGTACAGCTTCTTGAGGCGCAGGCCGAGGTCGTACCAGAAGAAGAGGTCGCTCCGCGCGTCGCCCGGCGGATCCGCGGTCTTGTGGTGGTACTGGATCGTCCGCTGGGTCTGGGTCATCGAGCCGTCCTTCTCGGCGATGTGCGCCGCCGGCAGGAAGAACACCTCGGTCTGGATGCTCTTCGGGTCGGCGTCAGGGGCCTTCCAGAAGACGGACGATTCGGTCTCGTAGAAGTCGAGGACGACGAGCCACTTCAGGTTGGCCATGGCCTTTCGCTGGAAGCCGGCGTTCAGGCTCGTGGCCGGGTTCTGCCCGGTGAGGATCATCCCCTGGATCTTGCTCTGGCTCATCTCGACCATCACCGGGAAGTGGCTGTGATCGCCGGTGATCTTCGGGAGCGTGTCGTAGAGGTAGTCGTTGTCCGCGCTCCCCGCGTCCCCGAACCACGCCCGCAGCTGGCTGATCATGTACGCCGGCGTGTTCGACCAGAACGATGTCGGCTGGGTCTCGGTGAGGATGTAGTTGAGCAGCGTCTCGTGGGACTTCGTCGCGTCGGGCGCGTTCAGGTAGCCGGGGTGCAGGTTGTAGAGGCTCGGGATGTCGGTGGATCCCTGGATCGAGGCGTGGCCTCGGAGGGCCATGATCCCGCCGCCCGGGCGGCCGATGTTGCCGAGCAGGAGCTGGACGAGCCCGGCCGTCCGGATGAGCTGCACGCCCGTGGTGTGCTGCGTCCAGCCCACGGCGTACACGAACGCGCTCGTCTTGTCCCGGCCGGAGTTCGCGATGAGCGTGTCCGCGACCTTGATGAAGAGCTCCTTCGGCGTGCCGCAGATCTTCTCGACCATCTCGGGC
>Ga0209474_10005551_pt1 | contig 10731 bp, 5 predicted proteins | sample GraSoiAngelo_145_FD_185902 | JGI IMG/M metagenome (GOLD analysis project Ga0209474, IMG submission 185902) | Grasslands soil microbial communities from the Angelo Coastal Reserve, California, USA - 14_1009_05_20cm (SPAdes) (version 2) | ecosystem: Environmental > Terrestrial > Soil > Grasslands ... | reverse complement strand
TGCAACTGAAGCGGCGGACCACTGGCGAGGTCCCGTGGCATCCGTTGCTCGTCGAGTCCGGGCGTGGCTTCGATCGGCTGCCGCGGCCCTCGCCCGGCGACGTGATCTTCGACATCGAGGGGGACCCGTTCTGGGAGCCGGCGCGAGGGCTGCACTTCCTCTTCGGCCTGCTCACGCGTGACGACGGTGACTGGCAGTACCGGACGTTCTGGGCGCACGATCGTGAGGGAGAGCGGCGGCAGTTCGAGGCGCTGATCGACTTCTTCCGCGAGCGGCTCGCCCGCCATCCCGATCTGCACGTCTATCATTACGGCGCCTACGAGCCGACGGCGCTGAAGCAACTCATGGGCGTCTACGCGACACGCGAGGACGCCGTGGACGACCTGCTGCGCGGCGAGGTCTTCGTCGATCTCCACGCGGTCGTGCGCCAGGGGCTGCGAGCCGGCGTGTCCGGTTATTCGCTGAAGGAGGTCGAGGCGCTGCCGGCGTTTCAGCGCCACGCGGACGTCAAGAGCGGCACGCGCGCAGTGCTGGCCTACGAGCGGTGGATGCAGACGCGCACCCCGCTGTTCCTGGGCGAGATCGCGGCCTATAACGAGGAAGACTGCCGCGCGACGCTCGCGCTGCGTGACTGGCTGGTGGAACATCGACCGAGCGAGGCCACGTGGGCGCCGCCTCCCCACACGCCGGTGGTGGACGACGACAAGCAGGCGCTCGACGCCAAGCGCGAGGCCTTGCGCCAAGCATTGCTGGCGGGCGCGGAGGCGGACCCGCCGCGCCGCCTCGTCGCCGAGCTGCTCGAGTATCACCGGCGCGAGGCGCGGCCGGCGTGGTGGTGGTTCTTCGAGCGCTGCCAGATGTCGGCCGACGAACTCGTGGAGGACGGCGAGGCCATCGGCCGGCTGGAGCGGCTCGGTGCGCCGCGCCCGGCCGGGACGTCGCTGGATCACCGGTTCCGGTTTCCCGTCCAGCAGCACAAGCTCGCGCCCGGCGATACCCCCGTCGATCCCGCTACGGGACGGAGCGCGGGCACGCTCGAGGAGCTCGACGACGCCGCCGGCGTGCTGGTCTTGCGGCGCCGTTCGCGCCTCGCGTCGGTTCCGCTGCCAACAGCGCTGGTGCCGCCCGGGCCGTTGCCGACCCGTGAGCAGCGTGGCGCCCTCGCCCGCTTCGGCGCCTCCGTGCTGGCGGGGAGCCATCAGTATCGCGCGCTCGAAGACATCGTCGCGCGCGCGCGCCCGCGACTGACCGGCGGCTTCGCCGGGCCGGTCCAGACGACCGATCCGCGCGAGATCTGCGACCGCGCCGCCGCGCTGGACGAGAGCTATCTCTTCGTCCAGGGTCCGCCCGGCACCGGCAAGACGTGGACAGGCGCTCGAATCGTCGTCGAGCTGATGCGCCGCGGCCGGCGCGTGGGCGTCACCGCCAGCAGCCACAAGGTGATCCACAACATGCTCGACGCGATTGTCGAGGCGGCGCGCGAGGACGGCGTCAAGTTCCGCGGGGTCAAGAAGTCGGGCGGCAGCGCCGAGAGCGACTACACCAAGGGCTCGATCGTCAGCGTGGACAAGGTCGGTGACCTCGTCGCGGCGGTGACGAACGTTCAGCTGCTCGCCGGCACGGCCTGGCTGTTCGCCCACCACGATCTCGACGGGTTGGTCGACACGCTGGTGATCGACGAGGCCGGGCAGGTGGCGCTCGCCGACGCGCTGGCGGTGGGCACCGCCGCGCGCAACGTCATCCTGCTGGGCGATCCGCTGCAGCTCGCCCAGGTCTCCCAGGGCACGCACCCGGAGGGAGCCGGCGTGTCGGTCCTCGAGCATCTGCTCGGGGCGAGCGCCACCGTCCCGCCCGACATGGGCATCTTCCTCGACCGCACGCGGCGCATGCACCCGGACGTCTGCGGGTTCATCTCGGAGATCGTCTACGACGGCCGACTCGACGGTCTGCCGGAGCTGGCCTGCCAGGGGACGGCCCGCGGGACGGGAGTGCGGTATCTGCCGGTCGATCACGTCGGCAACGAGACGGCCGCGCCGGAGGAGGCCGAGCGCATCGCGCGCGAGATCCTGGCCATGCGAGGCGCGTCGTGGACCAATCGTGACGGCGAGAGCACTGCGCTGGCGCCATCCGACTTCATGGTGGTCGCGCCGTACAACGCCCAGGTGCGCTGCCTGCGCCAGGCGCTTGCGGCCGCCGGCCTGGGCGACGTCCCCGTCGGCACCGTCGACAAGTTCCAGGGCCGCGAGGCCGCGGTGGTCTTCTACTCGATGGCGACCTCCAGCGCCGAGGACGTGCCGCGCAGCCTCGACTTCCTCTTCTCGCGCAACCGCCTCAACGTCGCCGTCTCGCGCGCGATGTGCCTGGCCTGCGTCGTCGCCAGCCCGCGCCTGCTCGAGTCACGCGCCCGCACCCTCGAGCAGATGCGGCTGATCAACGCGCTGTGCCGGTTCGTGGAGATGGCCGAGGCGCAGGCCGGGGGCACCTGTCCGGTACCATGAGGGCAGGAGGTGCCTCGATGTCGCCCCGCCGGCTGCTGCTCGCGCTGGTCGTTCTGGCCGGATGCTCGCACGCCACGCTTCCCTACCACCCTGACCCGCAGCCGCGTGGCGCGCGCGTCTCGGCCGACTACCAGGTCGTCGGCGACCGACTCAGGGTCGAGCTCGACACCTCCGGTCGCCGGCTCGAGCAGGCGTGGATCCTCAAGCCCGACGGCACGTCGGTGGCGCCGCAGACGGTCGAGAACCCGCCGGTCGTGACTGGGCCCGGCCCGACCTTCAGCATCGGTGTCGGCGGCGCCTCGTACGGCCGCGGCGTCGGGGTCGGCACCGGCGTGGGCGTCGGCGTTCCGATCGGCAGCGGGCCGAGCCGCGTCGCCGGGAACACGGTCGTGTGGTTCCCGCTGGCGGCGGCGGGGCCGGCGCCGTGGCGGCTGTACGTCAAGCTCGGTGACGTCGAGCCGACGACGTTCTTCGTGGGCGGCCCTCCCTCTTGACGACCAGTTGACGTTCGGACGATTCTCGGGGCCGAGCGTCGACAGTCACCAGGGGGGACGATGGACATCTCCAAGCGCGGATTCCTCAAGCGAAGCCTTGCGCTGTTCACCGCCACGGGCTTGGCCGGCGCGACGAAGGACGTCGCCGCCGTCGAGCCGCCGGACGTGCCGCCGTGGATGAAATCGCCGGGGGCCGGCTTCAACGAGTACGGCGCGCCCTCCAAGCACGAGAGCAAGGTGACGCGCACGTTCGGCCGCGCGCAGCCCGGCACGACGGGCAGCGGGGCCATTCGCACGCCGCTGGAGGCGCTCGACGGGATGATCACGCCGAGTGGCCTGCACTTCGAGCGCAGCCACAGCGGCGTGCCGGACATCGATCCCGAGCGGCATCGGCTGCTGATCCACGGCATGGTCCGGCGCCCGCTGATCTTCACCGTCGACGCGCTGCTGCGCTACCCGATGGTCTCGCGGATCCACTTCATCGAATGCTCGGGCAATAGCCAGCTCCTCTACCAGCCGGCGCCGCCGAATCTCACCGCCGGCCAGACGCATGGCCTCGTCTCGTGCAGCGAGTGGACCGGCGTGCCGCTGCGGCTGCTGCTCGAGGAGGCGGGCGTCGAGCGTGGCGCGCCGTGGATCCTGGCCGAGGGCGCTGACGCGGCCGCCATGAGCCGCAGCATCCCCATGGCGAAGGCGATGGACGACGCGATCGTTGCGCTGTTCCAGAACGGCGAGCGCCTGCGGCCGGAGAACGGCTATCCGGTGCGCCTGTTCCTGCCCGGCTGGGAGGGCAACATGAGCGTGAAGTGGCTGCGGCGCCTCAAGGTCGTGCCGGCGCCGATCATGACCAAGGACGAGACCTCCCGCTACACCGACCTCCAGGCCGACGGCAAGGCCCTCATGTTCACGTACCCCATGGAGGTGAAATCGGTCATCACGCGGCCGTCCCACGGCATGACGCTGAAGGGCGCCGGGCTCTACCAGATTTCCGGCGTCGCGTGGTCGGGCAACGGGACGATCAGGAGGGTCGAGGTCAGCACCGACGCTGGGCGGACGTGGAGGGAGGCGTCGCTGGCGCCGCCCGTGCTGCCGCGCGCGCTGACTCGCTTCCGCCTGCCCTGGCGCTGGGACGGCAGCGCCGCCGTGCTGAAGGCGCGCGCCATCGACGACACCGGCGCCGTGCAGCCCGAGCGCGAGAAGTTCATCGCCGAGCACGGCAGCAACGCCGTCTTCCACTGCAACGCGATCCAGGCCTGGAGCGTGGCGCCGAGCGGCGAGGTGAAGCATGTCTACGCGTGATCTGGCGTGCGTCGTGATCGCGCTCGTCGCGCTCGGCTGCGCGCGCGCCACGGTCGTGGCGACGCCGAACCTCGGCCGGCCGGCCACCCCTGACCAGATCGCCGGCTGGGACATCAGCGTCGGGCCCGACGGCGTCGGACTCCCGCCGGGCGGCGGAACGGCCGCCAAGGGCGCGGTCGTCTACGCGCAGAAGTGCCAGGCCTGCCATGGCGCGGCGGGCGTCGGCCAGCCGAACGATCGCCTGGTCGGCGGCCAGGGCACGCTGGCCGGCAAGACGCCGGTGCGCACGATCGGCAGCTACTGGCCGTATGCGACGACGGTCTTCGACTACGTCCGGCGCGCGATGCCCTACATCCAGCCGCAGTCGCTCAGCGACGACGAGGTGTACGCGCTCACCGCGTACCTGCTCCAGCTGAACGGCATCATCGGGGAGAGCGACGAGATGAACGCGCGGACGCTCCCGGCGGTGAAGATGCCCAACCGGGATAATTTCATCATCATGTATCCCGCGCGGCCGCGCTGACGGCCGTGCGCGCCGAGCTCACCCCGATCCGGGGGCGGTTCGTCCGAGCGTCTCAAACACCCGCGCCACCGGCTCGGCGGCGAGAAAGCTCCGGCGCAGGTGTGGCGTGACGAGCTTCGTGGCAATCAGCTCGATCGTCTCCGCGGCCGCGCCGAGCTGGCCCTCGGCCTCCCGATCCCGGCCGAGACGGGTCAGCATGTCGCCGAGCGCCGCGTGCCCGATCCAGGACTCGCGCGTGACACCGAGCTCGCGCGCCTGATCCAGCGAGGTCGTCAGTGCTCGCGCGGCGTCCTCGAGTCGTCCCTGGGCGGCCAGGATGGCGCCTTGCAGTCGCCGGGCGCGGACCGCGTGCTTGCGCTGGCGACACTGGATCGCCGCCTCGAGCGAGCGCGTGGCCCAGGTCCAGGCCTCGTCGTACTTCGTCTCGGCGAGCGCCAGCTCACCACGGGACCTCCACAGCGAGATCTCCCACGTCCAGCGGCCCCAGACATCGACGTCGTGAAGCGAGCCCGCCTCGCCAAACGCGCGTTCGGCGCTCCCGTGGTTGCCGGCGTACAGGTGCGCGAGACCGAGCTTCCAGAGCGAGTGGCCGCGTGGCTCGGGCCACGGCCACAGTCGCCGGGCCGCCTCGTCGCCCTCGCTGTTGAGCCGGATTGCGCCGTCGAGATCGTAGATCTCGAGTGAGACCCCCCCGAACAGGTTCGGAATACGCGCGAGATACATCTTGTCGCCGGCCGCCTCGGCGTACTCAACGAGACTCCGGTAGTGCGCGAGCGCGCCCTCGTAGTTGCCGCGCGCGAGGTCGGCGTGTCCCAGGTGGTAGAGCCCCAGCCCGATCAGAAAGCCTGCATGCTCGCGTCGCGCTAGCTCCAGACCCTCGCGTAGATATCGCGTGGCGACCTCATAGTCGCCGTGCCATTCGAGATGCCGACCGGAGAAGACCAGACACTGGGCCAGGATCCGAGGGTTGCCGGCTTCGCGAGCGAGGCGGAGCGCGTCCGACGAGTCGCGGAGCGCCTTGACGGTCGGGCCGCCCACGGAGCCGCTGGCTTCACCGCGCAGTGCATGGCAGCCGGCCTGGCCGGCCGTGTCGCCGATCTCGACGGCGATAGCGAGGGCCTCGTTCACCGTCGCGAAGACCTGCTCGGTCTTGTGGAACCAGTTACAGACGTTGGCCAGGCCGAGGAGTGTCGCCACTTCCTGCTTGCGATCGCCCGCCCGGCGGATGAGAGCCAGCGCACGCTCGTACTCCGCCACCGCGGGCTCGAACTCCGCCAGGATGTAGAGGACACCCCCGAGCTTCTCGTGAACGTTCGCCAGCGCCCGGTCATCCGGCGCCTCGGGCGCGCGGCGGGCGACGGCCAGCGCCTGCGCGTAGTGCTTGCGCGCCTCCACGCTAGCGAACGCGTGCGCGGCACGGTCGCCGGCGAGGGCGCTGTAGCGAAACGCCTCGTCCCATTGCTCGCCCTCGATGAAGTGGTGCGCCAGCTCCTCGTAATGCTCGGCCAGACGATCGGGGAACAGGTCTTCGATCGCGCGGCCGACCGAGCGATGGAGCTCCTTCCGCCGCTGGACGAGCAGGCTTCGGTAGGCCACGTCCTGGATCACCGCGTGCTTGAAGATGTAGGAGGGTTCCGGCAGCCGCCCCTGCTCGTAGATGATCTCCAGCGCCTTTAGTTCCTGAAGAAATCCCTCCAGCTCCCCTGTGAGTCCCGCGATGCGCTCGAGCAGACGGCGGAGGAACTGACGGCCGATCACCGCGGCGAGCTGCACGGTGCGCTTGCCCTCGTCCCCGAGCCGGTCCAGGCGGGCCATGATGATGTCATGGATGGTGTCGGGGACGGTGGCGTCCCCGATCGGCCGCACGACGCGAAGGCCGCCGTTCTCACGCTCGAGGATGCCGAGGTCGAGGAAAGTCTTGGTGACTTCCTCCACGAAGAGCGGGACGCCCTCGGCCTTGTCGAGCAGCGCCCGCGTCACGTCGGCCGGGAACCGCTCGACGCCGAGCATCCGGCCGGCCATGGTGAGGGCGTCGGCCTCCGACAGTGGCGCGAGCGTCATCCGTGTCTGGAAGCTGCGAGTGCCGAAGGGGGGCGAGTAGCCGAAGCGATGCGTCGCCACGATGAGGATGCGCGTGGCGGCGATGCTGTCGATGAGCGCGGCGAGGTACTCCTCGGTGCTGGCATCGACCCAGTGGATGTCCTCGAACACGAAGACCAGCGGGCGTCGCGCAGCGCCGCGCAGCGCCATCGCGAGCGCCGCGTCGAAGATGCACTTCCGGCGCCGGGCGGCGTCCATCGCGGCCACGGCGGGATCGCCGGGATCGACGGAGAGGAGATACCGGACGAACGGAACATGCGGCTCGAGCCCGCCGAGCCGGCGCATCCCGTGCTCGACCTTGGCGATGATCTCGGGCTCGCCGTCGAACTCGTCGATGCCGAAGTTCTCGCGGAGCTGATCGACCACCGGCAGGAGCGGGCTCGACTGGCCGAACGAGACACAGCGGCCCTCCAGCCACGTCGGCGGCTCGGCGGCCGCCGCCAGCCGCCGGCGGAATTCGAGCACGAGCCGTGACTTGCCGATGCCGGCTTCGCCGGCGACGAACACGACCTGGCCCTGTCCCTCCCGGACGCGAGTGAACAGCTCCATCAGCGTGGTGACGTCTCGATCGCGTCCGACGAGGGGCGTCAGGCCGCGCTCGCTCTCCACGTCGAGCCGTGCCTTGCGCCCGCGTGCGCGCACGACCTCGAACGCCGGGACCGGCGCGTGCCCCTTCACGGGCAGCTCACCGAGGTCGAGCGTCTCGAAGTAGCCAGCGATCAGGCGATGCGTCGACGCGCCGGCGAGCACGCTGCCCGGCCGGGCGTTCTGCTGGAGTCGCGCCGCCACGTTGGTCGTATCGCCGACCGCCGTGTAGTCCATCCGGAGGTCATCGCCGATGCGACCCACGACGACCGGACCCGTGTTGAGGCCGATCCGCATCTCGAGGGGCCGCTCGAGCCGTGGGGCCAGTTCGCGGCTCAGGTCACTGACAGCGCGCTGGATCGCGAGGGCGGCGTGCGCGGCGCGCCGGGGCGCGTCCTCGTGCGCGATGGGCGCCCCGAACAGGGCCATGACGCCGTCGCCGGTGTACTGGTTGACCGTGCCCTCGAACCGATGCACCTCGCTCGCGATCGATCCGAAACACCGATCAACGATCGCGTGGACCTCCTCGGGATCGCGCGCCTCGGCGAGGGCGCTGAAGCCCGCCAGGTCGGCGAACAGCACCGTCACTTGACGCCGCTCGCCCTCGAGCGCGGACCGGGCCTTGAGGATCTTGTCCGCGAGGTGCTTCGGCGTGTAGTCGACCTGGGTGCGGGGAGCGGTCTGCGCCACCGGCGCCGCGCCCGGCGCCTCGGAAACGAGCTGATGTCCACACTCGTTGCAAAACCGACTCCCGGGGAGATTCGCATGCGCGCAGGCCGGGCAGATGCTGTCCAGGCGGACGCCGCATCCGCGACAGAACTTCGCGGCCGGCGGGTTCTCGGCCGCGCAGCGCGGGCAGTTCATCGCCGCCTCGTCACCATCCGGCGCATAGCGTGACTCTACATCATCGATCGCGTAGACTTCACGGCGATCACCCCCACCGCCGGAGGGCTCGGCCATGAAGAACGGCTTGCGCGTCATGGACAGCGACCTGCACACGATGGAGCCCGACGGCCTCTGGGAGCGCTATCTCGACGCGCCGTTCCGGCGGTACGCGCCGCGCTTCGTGCGTGGCGAGGACAACGCGTCGAACCAGCCGATCATCCGCATCGGCGACCTCGAGATCGGCGAGATGTCCAGGCGGCCGCGCACGGCGGCGGTCGGCAAGGACCTGCAGCGGCGCGCCTTTGCCCGCCATCCCCACTACGAGCTCGCGCACGCGCGCGGCTACGATCCCGAGTCGCACGTGGGCGCGATGGACATCGAGGGCATCGACGTCGGCATCCTCTACGGCACCCGCGGGCGCCAGGTCCAGATGCACGACGACCTCGAGCCGGCGGTGGCGGCGGCGCTGGCGCGCGCGCACAACGACTGGACGCGCGACTTCTGCGCCTACCGGCCCGACCGGTTGCGCTTCGCCGCCCAGCTGGCGTTCCATGACGTCGGCGAGGCCGTGCGCGAGGCGCGGCGGGCGGTGCGCGAGCTGGGCGCCGTCGCCGTGATCGGCAACCCCAACCCGATCCGTGGGCGCCACATCCACGATGCGGAGTTCGAGCCGCTGTGGGACGCGATCGAGGAGCTGGGAGTCCCGATCGGCTTTCATCCGACCGGGCAGGCGTCGTTGCAGGACGACATCGCGCGCCGGTACCTCGATCATCCGAACGGGCGGGTGATCGGCGTGGCCGGGCGCAACCCGATGGAGCTGATGCTGGCGTTCGCCAGCTTCGCGGCGGGCGGTGTGCTGGAGCGGCACCCGCGGCTGCGCTGCGCCTTTCTCGAGGGCACGTGCGGGTGGCTACCGTGGTGGCTCTGGCGGCTGGACGAGGCCTGGGAGAAGTTCGGGCCGGGCTCGGAGGTGCAGATCTCCCAGCTGCCGAGCCAGTACTTCTTCCGGCAGTGCTTCGTGGCGACCGACGCCGACGAGCGGGTGCTCAGGCAGGTGGTCGAGGCGGTCGGCGACGACAACATCGTGGTCTCGACCGACTACCCCCACTCCGACGGGCTCTTCCCCCACGCCATCGAGGAGTTCGTGGGGCTGGAAGGCGTGAGCGACAAGACCAAGGCCAAGATCCTCTGGGACAACTGCGCCCGGCTCTACAACCTGACCGGCTAACGAGACCCCTTCACGCCGGGCGGGGTCTCGGTACATAATCGGCGCAGCTTGTACGCATCACACTTCGGGCTCGCCGAGCAGCCGTTCTCGATCGCGCCGGACCCTCGCTATCTCTTCCTGTCCGACGGCCACCGGGAGGCGCTCGCGCACCTCCTGTGGGGCCTGGGGGCGGGGGGCGGGTTCGTCCAGCTCACGGGGGAGGTCGGCACCGGCAAGACGACCCTCTGCCGGGCACTGCTCGAGCAGCTGCCGGCCGAGGTCGACGTGGCGATGGTCTTCAATCCTGCGCTCACGTCCGTCGAGCTGCTGGCCACGGTCTGCGACGAGCTGCACATCGCGTACCCTGCCGGCACCATCAGCCTCAAGGCGCTCGTCGACGCGCTCGACCGCTACCTGCTCGACGCGCACGCGCGCGGGCGGCGCACGGTGCTGGTCATCGACGAGGCGCAGGATCTCAGCCGCGAGGTGCTCGAGCAGATTCGCCTGCTCACGAATCTGGAGACGACACGCGAGAAGCTGCTGCAGATCATCCTCATCGGCCAGCCCGAGCTGCGCGACGTCCTGGCGCGGGACGACCTGCGCCAGCTGGCGCAGCGCGTGACCGCCCGCTATCACCTGCAGCCCTTCACGGAGTCCGAGACGCGGGCCTACGTGCAGCACCGCCTGCACGTCGCCGGCCAGCGGCGGCCGATCTTTCATCCGCGCGCCGTCCGCCTGTTGCACCGGCGCGCACGCGGCATCCCGCGGCTCATCAACACCATCTCGGATCGTGCGCTGCTCGGCGCCTACGCGAGCGCCCGCAGCCAGGTGGACGCGGCCACCATCCGCCTCGCGGCGGCCGAGGTCCTGGGCCCGCCGGCGCGGATGCGACGCTGGGTGCCGGCGGCGGTGGCGGCGCTCGCGCTGCTCGCGATGGCCGGCGCCGGGGCAATGCTGGCCACGACGCGGCTCGGGTTGCTGTCGGCGCGCCCTGTCGCCATGACGACGGTGCCGGTGGCGGCCACCGCCAACGCCGAGTCGGCGGCGCCGCGGGTCGCCGTGCCCGAGCCGCCGAGGCCGAGCCTGGCCGCCGTCCTGGGCGAGTCCGACGCCGACCCCGACAAGGCGGCGGCCTTCCAG
>Ga0209474_10005550_pt1 | contig 10731 bp, 6 predicted proteins | sample GraSoiAngelo_145_FD_185902 | JGI IMG/M metagenome (GOLD analysis project Ga0209474, IMG submission 185902) | Grasslands soil microbial communities from the Angelo Coastal Reserve, California, USA - 14_1009_05_20cm (SPAdes) (version 2) | ecosystem: Environmental > Terrestrial > Soil > Grasslands ... | reverse complement strand
GGCTGCTGAAAATCGCCGCACAGGTGCGCGTCACCGCGCGCCGCATCTGGATCCGTTTCAGTCGCGCTTATCCCTGGCAGAACGTCTTCGCCGCCGCCTGCACCGCCCTGCGTTGCTGAAAAAGCCCGCCTCGTATCGAACCAGAACCTCCAACCAGAACCGTGGTCCCGCCCTGCACGTGAAGTGCGCGCAAAAATCGCTGCCCGTGCCAGGGTGGCCGTTCAGCGTTTCAAAAATCCGCTGTATCGCTCCCGCTGCAAAAACAAGCCGCCTCCCCACCATTCCACAGCCTCAATTCAGAACTCGTGAGAAATCCGGGCTAGAAGCGCTTTTTGATTTTAATGTCGATGCCGAAGGTGCCGTTCTGGTCGCGCAAGCCAACGATGGAAACGTTGCGGTCCACGTTGTACTCGACTTGGATGACCTGCTGCTGCGTTGAACTCACGTTAGAGACGTAGGTGATGGTGAGGTTGCGGGCGATTTGCTGCTCGACGGTGACGCGGGCGGCGGCGTTTTGCTCCGAGCCAGTGGAACCGACTTCGGCCAGGCCGGGATCCACGCGAAAACGAGTGATGCCAAACAGCCGCTCGAGCCGTCCCCCCAGTTGGCTGGAAACGGCTTCCGAGAGAATGGCGGAGGCGCCGGCGGTGCCGCTTGGCGAAGTTCCAGCGCCGCGGCTGGCGGCGGACTCCGCGGTCGTTTGTCCGAGAGCCAACAAGGTAATAATGTCGTCGGTGGGCAAGGGAGGGTCCGAGCGATAGGCGAGGGTGAGCTTGCTGGCAGGGCCGTTGAAATTGAGAGTGATTTCATACTGCTGGATGGTGGTGGTGGCTTCGACGTTGAGAACGGGATCGAGGCGGAAGGGATTGGCAAAATTCAAATCGCCCCGCGAGACGCGATAGCGGTTGCCCGCAAAATTCAAATTACCGGACAGGATGTGAATGTGTCCGAGCAGGATGGGATGCTCCCAGGTTCCGCGGACGCGAAGATCGGCGTCGGCCTGGAGTTGCGCGCCGGGCCATTCCATACGGGCGTCTGGCGCGGAGAGCCCTTCGACGTCAAACTGCAAATTGCGCAGATAGGAAGAAGTGGTCACGGGCCCAGTGATTCCTTCCTTCGCCGAGACGAGCATGCCTGCGACCTGCAGGCCCTCCGTGAGAGTCACGCGCTCGACGATGACGCGGCCGGAAAGGACGGCATTGCTGGTGGTGCCGGTGAGGCGGAGCGTACCTCCGGCCAGCCAGCTCATCCCTTCGGGATAGCGGATGCGGACGCGATCGGAACGAACGTTGATGTCATAGCGGAGAGGAGTCTCGGCGTAATTGACGCTGCCCGTAAGGTGCAACGAGCCGCCACCGGATTCCGCACTGACGTTTTCAAAGTAAAGGCGGGTAGCGTCGAAGACCAGATCGCCCTGCATGGAGCTGAGCCCCGTGGGAAAATCCGAGACGCGAGCGGAGGCGTTTTCAATATGCACGCGCCCGGTGATGCGGGGGCGATCCAGCGTTCCTTCGAAGGAAGCGTTGATCTGGGCCGACCCCTGCGCATCCAAATCCGGCACATAGCCGCTGAGGAGCCGAAGGTCCAATCCGCCATTCAGACGCAGGGCTAAAGTGCGGCGTCCCGCGAACTGGACGGAACCCGCAACCTGGAGATTCGTGTCCTTGCCTTGAAAAGTAACCGGGTCGATTTCGAGAGAATCCCGTGAGGAGCGGAAGTGAACCACGCCTGTGTTTTCGAGGTGGACATTGGCGTAAGTCATGGCCATGCGGGAGAAATTCGCGTCCACCACGATGCTCTCGGGGCGGCGAAGCGCGCCGTTCAGCGCGATGTCGCCGTCGGCATTGGCATGGCCGCTGAAATTTTGCAGGTGCAAAGCGGTGAGCAGGAAAGGATCCAAGTCGATGTTCTTGATGGAAATCTTTCCGTTCAAGTTGTAAGGCTCAGCCAGAGTGAGCGTATAACCGCCGGATATTTCTCCCGTGGCCATGGCGGAGGTCAGCTCGAAATGCGCGGTGGCGCCATCTGATCTCAAATTGCCCTCGAAGCTGCCAATGACCGACTGACCGACGCGGAGGTCCACGACGCGAAACGTTCCTTCGCCGGTGGGCGCGAGAGCGGAGCCCTCCGCCTTCATCCGAAAACTCAACTGTCCGCCGACGGGCAAGCGGCGCGACTGCAATGTTTCAAAGTTTTCGAGCGGCAAACCCGCGCCTACCAGGTCTGCCGAGAAGGTTTGGCTGCCAAAACGATAGCTCGCCGAACCGGTAATGATTCCGGCTCCACGGCTGTTCTCTTTGCCTGGCGGAAAGAATCTTAATTCCGCGTTGGCGATGTGCGCTTCTTCCTTGGAGAGAATGAGCTGTCCACGGAGGCGGTTGAAAGAAAGGCCGTATACGGTGGCATCGGCGAGATCGAACAGGCCGGTGACGCTGGGTTCGGCGCGCGTGCCGCGTCCGTGGAATTGGCCGGTCAACAGCCCCTTCACGGGATAGGACATGGCCACAAGTTGTTCGAGGTTCTCGGTAGGAACTTTTTCGAAACTAACGTCGGCAGTCCAGTCGTTCTTGGGCCGGAGATCCCATTTGGTCAAAGACAGATTGGCTTCGATGACGGCCTGCATTTGTCCGCGGCGGGCGGTTCCGTTGGCCAGAATCAATTGCGAAGGCGAATAGGTCAAATCGCCTTCGAAGGAATCCAGGAAAACACTATCGTAACGAGCCTTTTCTCCGCGGACATGGCCTTGAAACGAGGCGCCGGAGGAGGGGCCGGCAATCTTGCCATCCCATTTCACAGCGCCGGAAATGGGTTGAGCCGCCTCTTGAGACGAAGGAGCGACGTCTCGCACGCCGTTGATGAAATCCTTGTAAGGTTCGAGATTCTGCGCCTCAAATTTAACGTTGAGCGCGGAATTATGCGGAGCGAGGAGGCCGTCGATGGTTCCGTGGGAAGACGGGGTCTCAAATTCTCCACCGGGAGAGATCAGCAGCGTGCCGGGATCAAAACGGTAGTGGAGCTGCCAGGAGCCGCGGACCGGCTGATGATGTTCGGCAAGCTGGTCTGGGTAGTCCCAGGAGGTTTTTGCAAAGATTTCGAAGTGGCGGAACGGGCCGCTCCAGGTTTCAACGGAGTCTGCCGAAATGCGGGAGTCCCAGTGCAACTCGTCCACCGGGAAATTGCGGTGTTCGATGCACGGCAGGATGGGCGCTAATTTCATGCCGTCGACGTGAGTTTTGGCCCGGAATTTCAATCCGTCCCACAGCATGTCCACGCGTCCCGTCACGCTGCCGCCAAACGCGCCAGCAAAGAAATCGGGAATTTCGAGACCGGTTTTGTCCATGTGATAGGCGCCGCGGCTGACAAGGCCGTTGGCGTGAAAAATCTCGTAAGGCAAAGCGATGTCTTGCGAAGAATAATTGCCGGTGCCTTTGAGCTGATCTTTCGACCATTGTCCTTCACCGTGAAGGTCGACGCGCCCGGCCGGCACATTGGGATCGCGCAGGGTGTCGCGAATGTCGGCAAGCTCCACCCATCCACGGTAACGGAAATTCCACTTCGGGTCTGCGAAGCCATTCATCTCCGCGATGGCATCCACACGGGAATGGCCTGCGCTGAAGACGCCTTGCTCGAGGGTAAAGCCATCAGGCGAGAGCGAGAATTTTACCGTAACGCCCACGGGAAGCGGGACGTAGCGCTTGGAAGTGAATTCGACGGTCTGCCATTCCAAATTGCCCACATACAATGGGCGTTCTGGCGTGCCGGCCGAATCGAGCGAGAAGCGCAGGTCTCCGCCGTGGACAGTGATGGGGGTTTTGACATCGTTGTAGAGAACCCAGCCATCCGCGAGCAATAGCCGATGGATACGCAATTGGAACAAGGCGTCGTTCCATGGCCGCTTGGTGGAAGCGGGGCGCCGGGGCGACGGAACATTAGTGGCGCCATTCTTTGCCACAACGATATGGAGCTTCGGCTTTTGAACCAAGAGCTCGTTCAGGGAAACTCGTCTGCCCCAAAAAGAATCGATCTTTAGCGCAGCCTGGACTTCGTCGGCAGTAAAAAGAGGCTCGACACCAGCGGGCTCGCTGCCGTGAATCACCAGATGATCGAGGGTCACACGCAGAACGAGCCAGCGGATGGACATGGCGCGGAATTCGACTTTTCCGCCAGTCGCGTGTTCCAGGCGGGCCATCAAGAGACGCTGGATAAGGGGGTTGCCAGCTCCGCTACCGAAGAAGATCATCAGGCCCAAAAACGCGAGAACGGCCAGCACCCAGGGTGTATGAATGATCCAGGTCCAAATGGGGTGGCGGCGCCTTCCGTTCATTTCGCCACCTCGTCTAAAAACGTCTCCACGTGGAGGCGCAGCCGGCTTTCTTTCAGCCATTGCTCGGCTTGCTGATTGATGCCGTTCTGAATCAGCGCTTCTTGGATGGTGTCGCGCGCGGCATCGAGCGTGGGCGGTTCCTGGCCGCGGGCCTTGGCGCGGGGCACGATCGCAGTCTGGTAAAAATCTTCAATTTCTTTTGGATCGATCCGCACAGCCGGGCGGAACCGTGAGTCGAGGTAGTTGCTCAAGTAGAGCTGCGAAGCCACCATGGCCCGCACAGCCTGCTCACTGAGGCCTGCCTGCTTGCTTCTCGCTTCGTATTCCAGGTCGGAGCCGAACGAGTTCCGGACGCGGGTCAGACCGCGGTCGATGTCCGTTTCGGAAGGACGCGGCGAATGAGAGACGTCCGCCTCGGTTCGAACGATCCACTGATCGATGAGGCGGTCAAGAATCTGGGCATCGGTCTCCGACTTGCCATCGAGGAATTGCTGGTAACGGCTGAGGGCGCGAACGTCGCTCAACAGTATGACGTCATTTTCAACGCGCGCGACGATGCGGTCCACAACCTCTTGTTCCTGCGCAGGAATGCATGCAGGCGCAATTGCAATGGCGGCCGCCAGGAAAACTACGCGAGTGAGGAGGCCGCTCATCAGAAGGTGGACCCCAAGTTGAAAAAGATTTGAAACCAGGGGAGGCGCGTGCTCCTTTGGCCAAGCGAACCGGCAACGCAACTGGGCGTATTCGAGGGACAGGGAATGGGCACGATGAACAGAGGGCGGTTGAGTTGATAGCCGAGATCAATGCGAATCGGGCCGACTGGTGTCTTGTAACGGAAACCAAGGCCGGCGGTGTGGGCAAAGTAGTTCAGTTCGTTCGAGCAATTCGTCACGCACATGGGCACATTGGTGGGGCTCGGAGACTGCGAAGGATTTTGGAGCGCAAACGTGGGGCTTGGCAGATTCGTCCGAAACGAAATGCGGCTCAGGCGGCTGTACACGTTGCCGCCGTCGTAGAAGAAGGCTCCCCCGAGAGACGTTCCAATGAACGGCAAGCGCAGGGGGAATCGAAACTCCTGATTGAGCACAAGCATGGCCTGGCCGCCGACGGGGAAGCCGGTGATCGAGTCGCGCGGGCCGGCTTGATTCAGCGCAAAGCCGCGAAGAGACGTTCCGCCGCCGGCAAAGAAGCGTTCCGGCAAAGGGATTACGGTGGGAAGAGGCGGCGTGGTGGGGGCGGGAAAACTAAGAGAAACCGTGTCACGGTAGGGCGCAAGAATCCCAAAGCGCATGGATCGCGCGAAGCTGAACCGACGCTTGATGGGGTGGTACGTGGAGTTTTGAAAAAAGAACCGCAGGAAACTTGCGCTGGAACCCAAGTAGGTGTCGGCCACGCCAAAATCGGCGCTGTTGAAGCTGCCCTTTGTGGCGTCCGCGGGATTGTTGCGCGAGTCACGGAACCACGTGACGCCGAATTGCGAGACTAGCGTGGGCTGATTGAAGAGGGGGATTTCCTGGCTAAGGATTTTCAGGTCGGAGACGCGCACCTGGCGGAAGGCGTAGCGAAGCAGGACAGTGGTCAACGCGCTCGCTTGATCGGTCAGTTGCACCGAGCCTTCGTTGCGTTGTTCTGTGAAGGTGTTGATGTCGCGAGTCTTCTCGGCGAAGGCGGTGGCCTGAAAACTAAGATGGGGGTTTGCAAAGGTATTGGGGTCCGAATAACCGAGTAGGGCGCGGCCCTGGAGAGTGCTGCCACGCAGCTTAAAGGAAAGCGTGTCCGCGCGCCCAGTCAAATTGAGTTTGCTGATTTCCAGAATTCCCCGTGGGGCCGCCTCAATCTGTCCACTGGTGGGATTGGTGGTGCTAGCCAGCCGCTGCACTTCAAAGCCGCCACCATAGGCCAGCGTGTAGCGCTTGGCTTCTTCGACGAGAACCGCTATGTCTTTGTCCACGCCGGTTCCGGTGGGATTCTGGGGTTCGATGGTGACGCGGTTGAAAATTCCGAGGTTGTATAGGCGGCGTTGGGATTCGACCACGTCGCCTTCGCGCAAAGGCTCCTGCAACTTGATGCGCACTTCCCTGCGAATCACTCCGGGGCGAGTGTGTGCGTAGCCGCTGATCAAAACGGTGCGGACGCGCGTTTGAGGGCCTTCTTGAATGTGGTAGACGAGGCGCACGGCATCGGCTTGTTCCGCTGGGAGCTTGGCCTCCTTCTTTTGTTCTTCCTTTTTTTGTGCCGGTGGGGACGACCCGTTATGAGAACTTGGGGGCGTTTCTTGCTGCGTCGCGTTCGCTGCGCTCGACGGCGAAACACGTTCGGCCGTCGCGGAGAAGGTGGCTTCCGGGAAACCCTCGTTGAAATAAAGAGCGAGAATGTTGTCACGGTCCGCAGTTACGCCGAAATCGGAGTACGGCTGCCCGGGAGTTGACCCGGTTACACCCAGCAGCTCTTCTTCTTTGAAAGCGCGAATGCCCTCAATGGCCAGGGAAGCCACTCGCGTCTGCCTGCCTTCCTGAACCGCGAAGGCGATGAATAAGTCTCCTTCCTTACCTTTGTAATTGTCTTCGACATCCGGCGCGACCTTTGCATCCAGAAAACCGTTTGCTTGGTATAGGGTTTGCATGGACTGCGCGTCCGTGTCCACGAGGCGCCGGCTGAAACGTCCCGGCGAGCCGAACGCCCCCTGGAAAATTTGCAGACGGCTCTTCAGCAATTCCGTGTCGAAGTACTTGTTTCCGGTGATCTCGATTCCCACAAGCTTGTGTTTGTCGCCGCGTTCAACGGTGTAAGTGATGGCTTCCTGAGTCCCTTGCCAGGCGCTGGTTTTCACCTCATGCATCCCGATTTTGTAGCTTACGTCGGCGTCGAAATATCCCTGGCGCTCCAGACGCTCACGAATGTTGCGCTTCCCTTCTTCGAGCAGGTCAGGGTCGACCGCGCCCTCCTGGTAAATGGGTATCAGTTTCTTGAGTTCGGAGCCTGAAAACTTCGCGCCACTGACGGAGACTTCTAGGCGCGGCCCTTGTGTTGCTTCGAGGAGAATCGGGACGGCGTTCTTCGCCGCGTCGTATTCGCCTCGCCGGATCGTGACCCGCGAGCTAAGGTGCCCCCTTTTCGCCAGGAATTTCCTGACGCGCTCGGTCCCACGCTGTAGCCGGGCCGAGGTGATGTCCTGACCGGGTTTCATCTTGAACCGCGACAGGATGTTCGCGTCTTTGTATGTCGTATCATTCTTTAATTGGATGCCGGAAACGTGCGCGCGCGGTCCCGGTTTCACGTGAACGACAATATCCATTTGGCGCGTGTCCGGGTGAGGCAACGCTTCTGCGGAAACTTCCGCTTGGTACAAGCCCTCTTCGCGAAGAGTCTCTCGCAGCCGTTCCAGCGCTTCGTCCACAATTTGCTTTCGGTAGGTTTGCCCCAGGCCAATCTGCATGGCGGCGGCGGCGGACGCTTCGGTGGGCGGGGGCGCCAATCCTTCGAGGCGCACTAGGTTGAAGAACAGGTTTTCCCGGGCCACAAGGTCCAGCCGGATACCATCGGTTACTGGCGTTACCACAGCCTTCAGGTCCGCATAATCTCCGGTCTTATAAAGCGCCCGCAGACTTTCAGCCACTCTTTCGCGATCCAGCGGCTTGCCAATTTCGACGGAGAGGCCTGAGGGGGATTCCGCAAGGACCCGTCCGTCCGACTCGCGAACAATGCGCACCGCAACGACTATTGGCTCGCTGCCAGCTTTCTCGGAAGGAGCCCCCTGCACCGGCGACTGAGAATGGATTGGCGCCGCTCCCGAGAGGAGCGTAAACGCGACAATCCCCCACATCGTCATGAGGCGCAATTTCATGCTTTCTTTGGTTCAGACGAAAGCGTAGCACAGCGGCGTTGCCTCCCCTCTGCCCTTTGGCGCTATGATGTTACTTGGGAGGCCTGCCTGACAGGCCAGTTGGGATCACACCATCCGTGAACGATTCTTTCCTTGAAAAATACTCGCGTCAGATGCTCTTTGCGGGGATTGGCCCCGAAGGGCAGCGCCGCCTGCTGGCGTCGCGGGCGACCATCGCCGGCTGCGGAGCGATTGGAGCTGCTGCCGCTAACCTGCTCATTCGCGCGGGAGTCGGTTCCGTTAAGATTATTGACAGAGACTTCGTTGAGCCCTCGAACCTTCAGCGGCAGACACTGTTTGACGAATCTGATGCCCGAGACGCCCTGCCTAAGGCCGTTGCCGCGGAGCAGAAACTGCGCTCCATCAATTCAGGCGTTGATGTGAAAGGAGTTGTGGCGGATCTTACTCCGCGGAATGCCGAACAGCTCCTTTCCGGCTGCGACCTTATCGTCGACGGGACGGATAATTTTGAAACCCGCTTCCTGATTAATGACTTCGCGGTGAAGTCCGGGCAGCCCTGGATCTACGCGGCGGGAGTTGCCAGCTACGGTCTGACCATGACCATCCAGCCGGGAATCACGGCCTGTCTGGCCTGCCTTTTGGAATCCGGGAAGTCTTCGCATTCCCTGGAGGAGACCTGCGACACTATCGGCGTGCTCGGCCCTATCGTGAACCTTATCGCCTCCTGGCAGGTCGCGGAGGCGCTGAAGATTCTGACTGGTCACCCCGAGGCGCTGCACGGGCGGTTGCTTTCCTGCGATGTTTGGACGGGCCGCATGCAGTCGATTCGCCTTGCGCGGAATGCGGAATGCCGGGCCTGCGCAAAGCACGATTACACCTATCTGGGAGGGGAGGCTCAGCCGCATATCACGCTCTGCGGCCGTGATTCGGTGCAGATTCACGAGCGGAGCCGCGCTCTTAATCTTTCGGAACTTGCTCTTCGGTTGCAACGTGTGGTCAAAGACGTTCGGCAGAACGATTTCTTGATTCACTTTCGCGTCGCACCTTATGAAATGACGGTGTTTGCGGATGGCCGGGCCATTCTGAAAGGCACAAACGACCCAGCTGTGGCACGCACTCTCTACGCGCGTTATTTGGGAGCTTAGTCGCTCTCTCCAGGTCTGCTTGGGAATTAGAGGTTCAGCGGGGGTGTCCGGAGCGGCCGAACGAACTTCGCATATTCGAGCGATCCAGATTTTCGCGCAGGTTCATCAGCGTCAGGAAAGTACTGAGGATACGGGCCTTCAGATCATCGGTAAGGTGTAAACCGCTCGTTGCTACCCTCGCCAACCGCTCGCCATGCTCGGTAATAAAACGCATGATTTCGCGCTGGCGTTCCTGCGGCGCATTGCCCAAGGCCGTCTCGCGGCGCATTTCCCCGCAACTCGTTTCCAGAGACAGCGTAAAGTGCAGCACGCACAACTTCTGCTCGGCGAGTGCCGGGGGCGAGTCGTTCTTGCATCCACTGATTTGGCAGGTTGTTCCCATAGGTCCGTGGCGCACACGATAAGTAACATTCCCCGCCCCGAAAATCCAGTGGCCATCGGGCCAGATGCGCCGAATCTTACATGGCCGGAACTGCGGCTTCCGGGAGTTCCTTTTCCAGCCTTCACAGATTTGGTCGGTTTTTTGTTGACAAGAATATGCACCAGCCTGTATAAATATTCACAGGCAAGAAAAGCAGGCTATGGGCGCAGGAAAAACATTTCGGCAAGGGCAAATCCTCCGGCTTGTGACCGGCGAGGTCATTTCTAATCAAAAAGACCTGCGCCGGCGCCTGGCGGCACAGAAGATGCGTGTCACCCAAGCCACACTCTCCCGCGACTTGCAGGAGCTTCGCCTGGTGAAGACGCACGAGGGATACAAGCAGGCTTCAGCTTTGCCCGAAGAGCCTGCACCTTTGCCTCCGCTGGCCCGGGCGCTTGCGGAGTTTCTGCTCGACATCCGCCCCGCGGAAAACCTTCTGGTGCTAAAAACTCCGCCCAGCGGCGCGCAACCCTTGGCCGCGGCCGTGGACGCGTCGAAATTCACGGAAATTGCCGGCACCATCGCCGGCGACGACACCGTTCTGATCATCACTCCCACTAAGAAGACGCGCGAGTCCCTCCAAAGAAAGATAGAAGCCCTGGTGAAATGAGGGATCCTCGACAAATCGCCGTTGTCGGCGTCACGGGCTATAGCGGCCTGGAGTTGGCACGGATTCTCTTGCGTCACCCTGCGGTGCAGACTCCGACTTTCTACGTTCGGGATGCAAACGGCACAAAATGCCTGTCCGAGCGCTTCCCGCAATTTCGCGGCTGGGGTGAAGCGCCTTTGCGCGCTCTTTCGGTCGAAGCCATCACTTCGAGCAATTCCGGTACGGTGTTCCTTGCCACGCCGCATGAAGTTTCGGCGGAATTGGGGCCGGCCTTCTTGAAGGCGGGCTTGCGTGTGGTGGATTTGAGCGGTGCTTTTCGCTTTCGGGGAGCGGAGACCTTCACTTCCTGGTACAAATTGCCTGCACCGCACGCCGAGTGGCTGAGCG
>Ga0209474_10005543_pt1 | contig 10742 bp, 11 predicted proteins | sample GraSoiAngelo_145_FD_185902 | JGI IMG/M metagenome (GOLD analysis project Ga0209474, IMG submission 185902) | Grasslands soil microbial communities from the Angelo Coastal Reserve, California, USA - 14_1009_05_20cm (SPAdes) (version 2) | ecosystem: Environmental > Terrestrial > Soil > Grasslands... | reverse complement strand
GACGAGATCGCCGCCGGAGAGTTCGCCGGGCGTCTCGACGTCGCGAACCGGGACGAGATCGGCGCCCTCGCGAAGCGGGTGAACAGGATGAGCGACGAGCTGCAGCGGGTCTACCGCGAGTTGGAGCTCGCGAGCGAGCACAAGTCGCAGTTTCTCGCCAACATGTCGCACGAGCTGCGGACACCGCTGAACGCGATCATCGGCTTCTCCGAAGTGCTGCACGAGCAGATGTTCGGGGAGCTGAACGAACGCCAGCTCGCCTACGTGAACGACGTCCTCGCGGCCGGCAAGCACCTGCTCTCGCTGATCAACGACGTCCTCGACCTGGCCAAGATCGAAGCGGGCCGGATGGCGCTCGAACTCTCGGAGGTCGCCCTCCCCGACGTCCTGCGCAGCGCAGTCTCGATGCACTCAGAGCGCGCCAGCCGCGGCGGCATCGAGCTCGGCCTCAGCACCGCCCCCGACGAGATCACGGTCACGGCCGACGAGCGCCGCGTCCGCCAGGTCGTCTTCAACCTCCTCTCCAACGCCGTCAAGTTCACCCCGGCCGACGGCCGGATCGACATCTCGGCCCGCACCACTGACGGACACGTGGAGGTCGCCGTCGCCGACACCGGCCCCGGGATCGCTGCCGAGGAGCTCGAAACGATCTTCGAGCAGTTCGAGCAAGCGAGCGACGGGAAGCAGGCCGAGGGCACCGGGCTCGGACTGCCGCTCTCCCGCAAGCTCGTCGAGCTGCACGGCGGCCGCCTCTGGGTGGAGAGCGAGCCCGGCCGCGGCAGCACGTTCCGCTTCACCCTCCCCGTCCGGCAGGAGGTGTCGTGAGCAAGCTGATCCTGATCGTCGACGACAACGAGAACAACCGGAAGCTCGCCCGCGACGTGCTCGAGTTCGCCGGCTTCAACACCCTCGAGGCAACGGGCGGCCTCGAAGGCGTCGCGCTCGCGCAGGAGCACCTCCCCGCGCTCGTCCTCATGGACATCCGGATGCCGGACATCAGCGGCACGGCGGCTCTCAAGCTGCTCAAGGAGGACTCGCGAACCGGCGGAATCCCCGTCGTGGCCTTGACGTCGTCGACGATGCGCGGCGACGAGCAGCGGTTCCTCGCCGAGGGCTTCGACGGTTACCTCGCAAAGCCGATCAGCGTGCGCGAGTTTCCCGACCAGGTGCGGGGCTTCCTGAGCCAGTGAGATGAGCGCCGAGAGCGAGCCCACGCCGCGGGTTCTCGTCGTCGACGACATGCCGGCGAACGTGCGGCTGCTCGAGGCGATCCTCGAGCCGGCAGGTTTCTCGGTGCTCTCCGCCTCGTCGGGCCCCGAGGCGCTGGAGCGGGTCGTCGCCGAACTGCCGGACCTCGTCCTGCTCGACGTCCAGATGGCCGGCATGAACGGCTACGAGGTGTGCCGGCGCATCCGCGAGAACGAGGCAACGGCGCTGCTCCCCGTCGTGATGGTGACCTCGCACGGCACCGAGGCGCGCATCGACGGGATCCGAGCCGGCGCCGACGACTTCGTCACGAAGCCGCTCGACCAGCAGGAGCTGCTGCTGCGCGTCCGCTCGCTCGTCCGGATCAAGCGCTACCACGACACGATCCGGGCGCAGGCCGCCGAGCTCGGCGAGTGGAACCGGACGCTCGAGGCTCGGGTGGCCGAGCAGGTCGAGGAGCTCGCGCGGATGGCGCGGCTGCGACGTTTCCTTTCCCCCACGCTGGCCGAGGTCGTGATGGAACGCGGGGACAGCGTGCTCGAGAGCCACCGCCGCGAGCTCGCCGTCCTCTTCGCCGACCTCCGCGGCTGGACGGACTTCAGCGCCGGCACCGAGCCGGAGGAGGTGATGAGCGTCGTCGGCTCTTACCACGCCGCCATGGGTGAGCTCATCGTCAAGTACGAGGCGACTGTCGGCTGGTTCGCCGGCGACGGGCTGATGGTCTGGTTCAACGACCCGATTCCCTGCGACGCTCCTGCGGTGCGCGCAGTGCAGATGGCGGCCGAGATGCGCGAGGCGATGTCGGCTCTGACCGCGGCCTGGCACAAACGCGGCCACGATCTCGACTTCTCGATCGGCGTCTCGCTCGGCTACGCGACGATCGGGCGGATCGGCTTCGAGGGCCGCTACGACTACGGCGCGGTGGGCAGCGTCCTCAACCTCGCCTCGCGTCTCTGCGACGCGGCGGGCCCCGGACAGATCGTCGTCGGCCCGCGCGTGCTCGCCGAGGTCGAGGAGCTCGTGGAGGCCGAGCCGCTGGGCAAGCTCGAGCTGAAGGGCTTCGGCAAGCCCGTCGACGCCTTCGCGATCACCGCCGCGACTCCGGCGCGGGTCTGACGCCTATAGGCCGAGCCGCTCGAGGGTCGCGGCGTCGCGACGCCACCTCGGCCGCACCTTGACCTTGAGCTCGAGGAAGACGTGCCGGCCGAGCAGCGCCTCGATCTCCGGCCGGGCGCGCGTCCCGATCTCCTTCACCATCGTGCCGCCCTTGCCGACGAGGATCTGCTTCTGCGAGTCGGTCTCGACGAGGATCGACGCGCGCACGACCTTCTCCTCGATCTCCTCCACCTCGACGGATATCGCATGCGGCACCTCGTCGCGGGTCAGCCCGAGCGCCTTCTCGCGAATCAGCTCGGCCAGCTGCACCTCGAGCGAGAGATCGGTGCGCTGCTCCACGGGGAAGTAGAGCGGCCCTTCGGGCAACAGCCCGACGAGCTCGTCGTGGAGCGCCGGCACCCCGTCGCCGGTCTTCGCGCTGACCGGATGGAGCGCATGGAAGTTGCCGAGCCGCGCCGCGGCCTCCATCTGCTGTGCAACATGGCCGGGCTTGAGGCGGTCGACCTTGTTGAGCGCGATCACGACGGGGACCCCGAGGCCGAAGACGCGCGAGGCGATGAAGCGGTCGCCGGCGCCGATCCGCTCCCGCGCCGAAAGGACGAAGACGACGGCCTCTACCTCCTCGAACGCGGCGTCGACCGTCTTCTGCATCCGCTCGGTCAGCGCGTCGAGCGGACGCTGGAAGCCGGGAAGGTCGGCGAGGACGAGCTGGTAGTCGTCGCCGTTCGCGATCCCGAAGATGCGTCGCCGGGTCGTCTGCGGCTTGTCCGAGACGATGGCGACCTTGCCGCCGCAGAGCGCGTTCACGAGCGTCGACTTGCCGACGTTCGGACGTCCGGCGACGGCGACGAATCCGGATCTCACAGTTCCAGCCCCATCCACGGCGCGAGGCGGCCCCACTCGGTGACGTGGTCGCGGAGCTTCCGGCCGCCGAGCTTCTCGTAGAAGCCGACGGAGTTCGGCTCCGCGCCCCACTCGAGCCGCTCGGCACCGAGCTCGCGCGCGCGATCGGCGGCGAGGCGGAAGAGGCGGCTGCCGAGCTCGCGGCCCATCCAGGCGGGATCGACCCATAGGTCGTCGAGAACGGCGACGCCGCCGGACGGCGGCACGAGCGCCGCCCAGGCGACGATCTCGCCGTCCAACTCGGCCACCCAGCGCTCGCGGTCGCTCTCGAAGCTGAGACCCTCGGCCCAGCGGCGGACGAAGTCGCGGTCGTACCCCCAGTGCGCCTTCGACTCGAAGGTCAGCTCGCGCAGCCGCTCCTCGTCGGCGGCTCGCGCCGCGCGCACGGTTACGACGGCAGATCCCATGTGTCCGGCAGGAGGTCGTCGGCGGCGTACTCGGCGACCGATCCGTCCGCTCGTCGGAACCAGACGCGCTCGAAGCGCCACTCGTGCAGCCACTGGCGGCAACCGCCGCAGGGCGACGCCGTGATCGCGATCGCCTCCACGCCTCCCGGCTTCAGGCCTTCGCTCGCGGCCTTCGCGATCGCCGCCCGCTCCGCGCAGATACCGAGCGGGTAGGCGGCATTCTCGACGTTCGCCGCAGCGAAGACGCGCCCGTCGCGCGCCAGGACGGCAGCCCCGACCTGGTACTCCGAGTATGGCGCGTACGCGTTCGCCGCCGCCGCGTCCGCCCGCTCGAGCAGCTCCTCTGCGGTCATGTCGCGCTCCCGCCCCCGTAGAGGAAATGCCGGTTCTTCGTGACGCGTACGTCAAGCTCGAAACCAAGCGGACGCATGCGTGTCGCAAGCTGGGCGGGCGACCAGTAGCGCTTGATGATGGTGAACTCGCGCCCGTCGGCGAGCTGCCGCACTTGGCGTTCGTCGTTGCTCGCATCCCCCAATGGGCCGCTGTCGACGAGGAAGACGCGGCCGCCCGGCAGCAGGGCCGAGCGCACGACACTCCAGAACTGGTCGAACCGCTCCTCCGGCACGTGCGAGAGCCAGAAAGAGAAGAAGACGAGATCGAACCGTTCCGCCGGTCGCCACTCGAAGACGTCGGCCTGCACGAGGTCGGCCTCCTGCGTGTTCAGCGCGAGCGTCTCGGCGTTCGCGTCGACTGCGACGACCTGGTCGGCGAGCCGGACGAGCTTCCGTGTCCAGATGCCCGTTCCGGCGGCGAGTTCGAGCACCAGGCCGCAGGGCCCAAATGCCTCGAGAGCGGCTTCGGCCTCGGCGACGTCGGCATCCCAGGGTTCCTTCTCGCCCGGCTCGAACTCATAGCGGCCGCGCCGGTACCACCAGTCGTCGTACTCCGGCGCGCGCTCCGCGTAGTAGCGCTTCTGCTCCGAGAGGACGTCGCTCACGCGGCCACTGGCTCCCCCAAGAACTGCTCGACGCCCGCCAGCGAGTCGGCGTAGCGCGCGGCTCGCGGGTCGGGCCGACGCACGAGCACCGCCGACAGGCCTACGGCTTCGGCGCCGAGCACGTCTGCGACGACGTTGTCGCCGACCATCCACGCCTCGGCCGGGCGCAGCCGGTCGAGCACCGACGCGAACGCCCGCGCATGCGGCTTCTCGTAGCCCGTCTCCGCCGAGCAGGAGACGTGCGCGACCACGTCGCCGAGGCCGAGCCCCGCGACGAGCTGCGGCAGCTCCGGCACGTGGTTCGAGAGGATCGCGTGCGTCCACCCGGCCCGCGAGAGCCGTTCGAGCGCAGGCAGCGTGTCCTCGAACAGCGCCCACCCGACACCCGGGTCGACGTAGAGGCGGCGCGCCGCGTCGGCGAGCTCGAGCGCCCGCGCGGGCACGTAGCCCGCGGCCTCGTAGGCGCGCGAGAGCAGGGGCCCCACGGACGCCCACCAGGCGTCCGGCTCGCACAGCTCCGGGTGCGCGACCTCGGGCCGATGCCAGGGAAAGCCTTCGCGCAGGTGAGGCTGGAACGTCTCGGCCGAGTGGCCGTGGCCGGGCTCCTCGGCGTCGAGCGCCTCGGCGAGCAGGATGCTCCAGCCGGTCTCGCCGCGCCGGTGGGCGAGCGTCCCGTCGAAGTCCCAGATCAGCAGCCGGGGGCCGGTCACGCTCACCCGAACAGCTGGAAGACGACGAGGGTCGTGAGCGCGCCGACCGCACCGCCGTAGGTCACCTCGAGCACCGAGTGGATACCCGACTCGACCCGGGTCTGAGCGACGAGGAGCGCCATGATCAGGGTCAGCGACGAGACGACGAAGCGGTGCTGGTCGCCCACCAGGTACGTGATCGCGATCCAGCCGGCGAACGCGAGCGCGGCGTGGCCCGACGGCAACCCGCCGCGGAGCGGCGTGCCGCGCCCCGTCCACGCCTTCGTCGCGATGACGAGGAGGACGACGAGGACGAGCGCCACGAGGGTGATGTCGGCCGGACCCTTCCGCACGCGGTCGAGCACGTGAGTCGCGCGGCTGCCTGCGGCACTCTCGAACACGAGGTAGCCGACGGCGACCGCTGCGATCGAGGCGATGAGGACGGCGCCGGCCGCGATGTCCTTCGCGAGCTTCGCGTTCGGATCGAACGACGTGGTCGAGACGTCGATGATGCCCTCGATCGCCGTGTTCAGCATTTCCGCGACGAGCACGAACGCGATCGCGAGCAAGAGTGCGATCAGCTGGAGCCGCGAGACGCCGACTGCGATCGCGCCGCCGAAGACGAGGACGGCCGCGAGGAAGTGGATGCGGAGATTCCGCTGCGTGCGGAGGACGTGGATGACCCCCTCGAGGGCGTAGTTGAAGCTGTCGAGCAGCGAGGGCGCTCGGCCGGGCGCAGGCGGAGGGGAGCGGCGCGGCGCCCGCTCGCGCTGCTCGTCCTCGGGGTCACGCGGCAGCGGGGTCACGCTCACGGCGCGTACACCGCCTCGCGCGCCTCCATCTCGGGGCCGTGGTCGTAGCCGACGAGGTGGAGGAGCGCATGGACGAGCGGCCGCCGCCACGCCTCGCCCACCACGTGGGGGCAGACGACGACGTCGCCGAGCTGGCGCGGCATGCCGTCGGGCAGCGCTGCGAGCCCGTCGATCGGGAAGGCGAGCGCGTCGGTCGCCTCGTCGACGCCGAGGTGCTCCCGTTTCAGGGCGCGACTCTCGTCCGGCGCCACGAAGGCGAGACCGAGCTCGCCCGCCGCCACGCCCTCTCCGGCGAGCACGCTGCGCGCGAGCTCGACCGCGGCCGCCTGGTCCACCTCCGTGCCCGAGCGGTTGTCGACCTCGATCTGGATCACCGGCTCCGCTGCGTCCCCGTCTGCTCGGCGTGCCGCTTGTACGCCTCGACGATTCGTTGCACGAGCTTGTGCCGGACGACGTCCTGGTGAGTGAACTCGACGAAGGCGATCCCGTCGACCGCCGCGAGGATCTCGCGCACCTGGATCAGCCCGGAAGCCTGCTCGCGCGGGAGGTCGACCTGCGTCACGTCGCCGGTGACGACCATCTTCGAGCCGAAGCCGAGGCGGGTCAGGAACATCTGCATCTGTTCGGGAGACGTGTTCTGCGCCTCGTCGAGGATGATGAAGCTGTCATTGAGGGTGTTGTGCGTCAGGAGAAAGTCCTCGGTGACGTAGAGCGAGTCCGCGGCCGCGACCTGAATGCAAACAGTTTCCGCCTCGCCCGCAGGCTCGATCGAGTCGACGAAGCGCATCGGGCGACCACCGCCGTCGCGTTCGTAGATCGCCGCCTTCCGGCGAAGGCGGAACGGCTCGATCGCTTCCGGCAGGCGGAGGTCCATGACGAAAGCGTCGTGGCGATAGGCGACCGGCCGGCCGTTTGCAAAGCCAGGCGTTCTCCCCGCGGCGGGACGGCGCCGCCAATAGGCCACGCCGCCCAGCGAGCGAACAAGGAACACGACGTCTTCCCGAAGCCGCTTCGAGCAGGTCGTGTATTGGATCCGGCACGTTCGGTCGCGTTGCGCGACAGGGCCGCCGTCGCTGTCGAGGAGGCCCTGCAGGAGCGCGATTCGGACGTCGGGCGAGTTGCGGAGGTATTGCTCCGGGACGAACTTCGTGTGCGAGTACACGCCCGCGAGGTCGAGCTCGCGGAGCGCGGCGGTGACCGGGTTCGCGACGATCACGCCGCCGCGGCCACCGTGCCGGAGCACGTAGTCGTAGGCGCCCTTCTGCTCGAGCTCGATCCCTTCCAGCGACGCCTCCAGTGCGGAAGCGAGCTCAGGATCGGCCGTGGTGAAGCTCGGGGTCGTCTTCGTCGTCAAGCAGCCGTCGCCGAGGAGCAGCCCGAGCGCGTACGGGTCGAGCGGCACGTCCTGCGGCTCGAATTGCACGGGCGCCGACAGGAGCGGCAGCTCGTAGCGGTGCGCGTGGAACCCCCGCAGCTTGCCGAGCATCTCGCGCGTCTCCAGGACACGACCAGGCTTTTCGCGCCTCCGGTCTGCGGCCGTCAGGACCTGCCAGAGGTGTTCCGCGCAGCACAACGTCGATGCGCCGTCCTGCGCCTCGACCCGAAAGATCTCCTTCCGTCCTTGCGGGTAGACGCCGAGCACCGGGGTCGGCCGTCCGTTGGAACCGATGACGAGATCGCCGATGCGCAGGCTGCCGATCGGCCGGAAGCCGTCCGGGGTCAAGACGCCGGTATCCAGCGGTTGCGCCCTCCCACGCATGTATGCCAGCGGGGCCACCTCGATCGTCCCGCGTTCGAGGTAGCTGTTCAGCCGCTCGGGATCCATCGTGTCGTAGAGCGCGTCGAAGAGCGGGCGCATGTAGGGGTCGACTTTCGCGAGCACGTCGCCGGGGAGGAAGCCGAGCCGTTCCCCCGCCTCGACCGCCGGGCGCGTGAGGATGAGCCGCCCGACCTGCCGCTCCGAGAGCGCCGCGACCGCGAGCGCGATCGCGAGGTAGGTCTTGCCGGTTCCGGCCGGGCCGATCCCGAAGGTGACGGTGCAGTCGCGGATCGCGTCCACGTAGCGCTTCTGGGTGACCGTCTTCGGCGTGATCCGCTTGCCGCGATGCGACCAGACGACGTCCGCGAAGATCTCGCGCACGTCCTCGGCCTGGTCGATCGCGCCGAGGATGGCGTCGACGGTGCCGGCGCCCACCTCCTGGCCGCCCTCGACGAGCTCGACGAGCTCCTCGACCACCGCCTGCGCCTCGGCGACCTTCAGGTCGTCGCCGGCGAGTGTGAGCCGGTTGCCGCGCAGGTTGACGGTGCAGCCGAGCCGGTCGCGGAGCGCGTTGAGCACGCCGTCGCCGATGCCCGCGAGCTCCGCCGCGACCTCGTTCGAAACGTCCAGAACCGTCTGCACGAGGGGCAGTGTAGGGCGCTCTCCGGCGCCTCCTTGCCGCGCCCTGGGCCGCGCGGAAGGGTTCGTGGCGTAGGTCACGAACATGACTCCGTCGGCTCCGTCCGCTAGCGTCTCGGCCTCGGGTCGGCTTCCCAACGCCGTTCTTATGCGACGTCACGGTCTCGTCCTCCTCTGCACGCTGGCCCTCGCCACACTCGCGGCGACCGCGGCGCGGGCGCACTCGACACCGCAGATCCGCGCCCAGCAGGCGCACGAGCGCTCGGTGCTCGCGCAGGTCGACCAGATCGGCCGCAACCTGCAGGTGGTCGAGGACGCAGCCTGGAACGCAAAGCAACGGCTCGAGCTGGTCAAGCAGAGCCTGAAGCGGAACGAGTACCGGCTGCACGTCGCCCGGGGCAACTTCCATGCCGCGCAACGCCGCCTCATGTCCCGGATCTACTCGCTCTACGTGAACGGCGCGCCGAGTACGATCGACGTGATCGCCGGCGCGCACAGCCTCTCGCAGATGATCGACCGCGCCGAGTCGGCGCAGGTGCTCTCGAACCAGGACGCGGCGCTCGGGCAGCAGGCGCTCCGCTTCGAGCATGCGGTGCAGCACGGAGCGCCAGCTCCAGCAGCTGAAGGGCAAGCGCGAGGCCGCCCTCGCCGAACTGGTGGCGAAGCAGCGGACGATCCAGTCGGAGCTCGCGCAGCAGAAGCGGCTGCTCGCGACGATCCATACGACGATCCAGCACCTCCAGGCCCAGGAGGCTGCGCGCGAGCAGAGGCTCCGGGCCGAGGCCCAGGCCCGCCTGAGGGAGCTCGCCCAGCAGCGGGCGGCCGCGGCGCAGGCGGCGGCCGCGCAGGCAGCCCAGCAGCCGACGTCCTCCTCCACCGGCGGAGTCGTGCCCCCGCCGGTGAACGTGCCGGTCGGGGATCCCGGCGTCGGCCATCCCCAGGCCGCCTCGATCGCCCTCCAGTACCTCGGCGTCCCCTACGTCTGGGGCGGCTCGAGCCCGAGCGGCTTCGATTGCTCCGGCCTCGTGATGTACGTGTATGCCCAGCTCGGGATCTCGCTGCCGCACTACACCGTCGCGCAGTGGAGCTCGACGATCCCGATCTCCTCGTCGGAGATGCAGCCCGGCGACCTGGTCTTCTTCAACGGCCTTGGTCACGTCGGGATCTACATCGGCGGCGGCCAGTTCGTCGACGCCCCGCACACCGGCTCGGTCGTGCGCATCGACAGCCTCGGGAGCTTCGGCGGCTTCGACGGCGCCCGGCGCGTGCCCTAGCGCTCAAGCCTCCAGCCGGATCCGTGGGTCGAGCCACGCATAGGCAAGGTCGATCATCAGGTTGAAGGCGATCACCGCGGCGGTCGTCAACACGACGATCCCGACGACGAGCGGCCGGTCGTCGTTGAGCGCCGCAGTCACGAGCTCCTGGCCGAGGCCCGGGAGGTTGAAGACGCTCTCGGTGAAGATCGCGCTGCCGATGGCCAGGCCGAGATCCATGCCGAGGATCGTCACCACCGGCAGCAGGCTGTTCCGCAGCACGTGGTGGACGAGAAGCCGCCCCGTGGAAGCCCCTTTCGCTCGCGCCGTGCGGACGTAGTCCTCGGACATCGTCGCGAGCACGTTCGCCCGGACGAGCCGGACGGAAAGCGCCGCGAAGATGAACATGAAGGTCAGCCAGGGCAGGATCAGGTGGTACGCCCATGCGCCGGGCCCGGAGCAGACGCCGGCCTGGTGGCTGGGGAAGAAGTTGCAGTAGCCCGCGATCGGCGTCCAGCCGAGCTTGAAGCCGACGACGTAGGCGAGGATCAAGCCGATCCAGAACGCCGGCGCCGAGACGCCGACGAGCGCGAACGTCGTCCCGGCCCGATCGACGAGCGAGCGCGGCCGCAGCGCCGACGCGACTCCCAGCGGGATCGAGACGAGCAGCCACAGGGCGGCTCCTCCGAGCACCAGCGACCCCGTGATCGGCGTGTCCTGACCGAGGATCCATCGCACGGAGGCCCCTTCGTTGAAGGAGTAGCCAAGTGAGAGGTACCGGACGATATTCCAGAGGAAGAGCCAGTACTGCTGATAGAGCGGCAGGTCGAGGTGCAGGACGTGGTGGAGGTGCTTGATGAAGCCGGGCGGGGCGGCGTAGGTGGCCTTGTGCCCGGCGCGGTTGCTCGGGATGACGAAGAAGATGAGGAACGTGACGAGCGTGGCGACGATGAAGAGGAAG
>Ga0209474_10005542_pt1 | contig 10742 bp, 7 predicted proteins | sample GraSoiAngelo_145_FD_185902 | JGI IMG/M metagenome (GOLD analysis project Ga0209474, IMG submission 185902) | Grasslands soil microbial communities from the Angelo Coastal Reserve, California, USA - 14_1009_05_20cm (SPAdes) (version 2) | ecosystem: Environmental > Terrestrial > Soil > Grasslands ... | reverse complement strand
CGGATCGCCTCGACGGCTTTTTCGACCATGTCGTCGCCGAGCACAATCTCGATCTTCACCTTGGGAAGAAAATCCACGACGTATTCGGCGCCACGATAGAGTTCCGTGTGGCCCTTTTGCCGACCGAAGCCTTTGGCCTCGGTCACGGTGATCCCTTGTAGCCCCACCTCCTGCAAAGCCTCTTTGACCTCATCGAGCTTGAACGGTTTGATGACGGCCTCGATCTTTTTCATCTGGGCCTTCCCTCCCTTGGTCGTCCGCAACGGCCGCCATGACCGGGCTAGCGGTTAGCAGGGTCTGTGCCAAGCCTCGGCGGATGCAAAAAGCGTGGGCAAATCATCGGGTTCAAAGGCACCAGCAGGCAGGCTAACGCGCCCCATGATACCCCCGCGATTAAATGGTAGGCAATTTGCCTATATTGCGATCTTGCCTCGCTATCCCTCGCTGCGTGCGAGAGAATTGGCGTAGCCTCGCGCGCAGCGCGCACTACTCTCAAGCCATGATCGAATTGTTGACCACCGCCGAAATGGCCGAGGCCGACCGGCTGGCGATCACCGGTGGGATTGCGGGAATCAAGCTGATGGAGAACGCGGGGCGAGCGGTTGCCGATGCGATCGCCGCCCGCAATCCGGCAGGGATTCGCGTCGCGGTGGTCGCCGGGCCCGGCAACAACGGTGGTGACGGTTTTGTCGCTGCGCGCGTTCTTACCGAACCGGCAACGCCGGAGGCGCTCGCGGGTGCCGACGTGGTCATCGACGCGCTGTTCGGGGCAGGCCTCGATCGTCCGGTGCAAGGCCGCCCGCGCGACATGATCGCGGCGATGAATGCCGCGCCGTGCGTCTACGCGGTCGATCTGCCGAGCGGAATCAACGGCACGAGCGGCGCGATAATGGGTTTGGCCGTCACCGCCGCTCACACCGTGACCTTCTTCCGCCGCAAGGCCGGCCACGTGCTGCTTCCCGGCCGCCTGCACGGCGGAAATATCACCGTCGCCGACATCGGTATTCCGGCGAGCGTATTGGACCGCATCAAGCCGCAAACGTCGGTCAATGATCCGCGGCTTTGGGGTGAGCGCTTTCCGCTGCCGCAGGCGGGCGGCCACAAATACGCGCGCGGCCACGCCGTGGTCGTCTCAGGGCCCTCGTTCTCGACGGGCGCGGCGCGGCTTGCCGCGCGCGGCGCCCTGCGGGCGGGTGCCGGGCGCGTCACCCTCGCCAGCCCACGCGTGGGGCTTGCGAGCCTCGCGGTGATGGTGCGACCGGTCGACGATGCGCGTGAGCTTGGCGAATTCCTCGCCGATCCACGGCGCAATGCGCTCGTCCTCGGCCCGGGCGTTGGTGTCGGGCAGGACACGCGGGATCTCGCGCTTGCGGCGCTGTCCGCGCGGTGCGCCGTGGTCCTCGATGCCGATGCGCTGACGAGCTTTGCCGACGAGTCGGCGGTGCTGACGGAGGCCGTCCGGAAGCGGGCTCAGGCCACCATCCTCACCCCGCATGAGGGTGAATTCGGCCGGCTGTTCAAAGGAATGGACAGGCACGCTCTGTCGAAACTTGAACGGGCGCGCAAAGCCGCCGCAGCTTCCGGAGCCGTGATCCTTCTCAAAGGCGCGGACACGGTGGTCGCGTCCCCTGACGGACGGGCCGCAATCGCCGAGAACGCGCCGTCCTGGCTCGCCACCGCGGGATCGGGCGACGTGCTCGCGGGTGTGGTGGCGGCCTGCTTGGCCCAAGGCATGCCGAGCTTCGAGGCGGCCGCCGCCGCGGTGTGGTTGCACGGCGAGGCAGCGGCGGCGACCGGTCCTGGGCTGATCGCGGAGGATCTGCCGGAGGCGATGCCAACGGTGTATCGGCGCCTGTTCGCGATGCTATCCGCTCGGTCGCGCGAAAGCGGGGACCTTCCCGCTGCTCATGGCCGCGAAACCGGGCATCCAGATGTTTGCTGATCGAGGCCGCCGCTCGCGCGGGAATGAGCGGCGGCATGCTGAACGTGGCGCCGCTAATCGAAATAGCTGCGTTTGCCGGTCGTGATCAGCTCGTAGAGAGCACGGATCTCGTTGTCGAGCCGCCCGTAGTTGCGCCACGTCTTGTACTGCGGGAAGCGCAATGTCTTGAGTGCCTCCTCGAGACTCATGCCCTTGGCGACTGCATCCTTCACGGTTGCGTATTCGTCCGCCATCATGGCGGCCAACTCCTTCACGTCGTTGCTGGTCGACACGTCGCCGTGCGCCGGCAAGATCCGATCGACATCCATCGCGGCGAGCTTTTCGAGCAGCGCGAGCCAGTTCTCGACCGAAGGCGTGAACGCCATGTTCGGCATGCTGCGCGATCCGAACATGCCGGTGGTGAATACCGTGCGGGCGTGCGGGAAGAACACGAAGGTATCGCCGGCCTGCTGGCCGGGACCGAGGTAGGCGAGGCGGATCTCGCGGCCGCCCAGATGGATGGTCATCTCAGTGTCGAAGGTGACATCCGGCAGGATGAGCTTCACCTCAGCCGGATCGTAGCCGCGGCTTTTGAAGAAGCTTTGTCGGCGCGCCATCTCCTTCGCCTGAACCTTCATCATGATCCGCGCCGTGTCCGCTTGCGCAACGAACGTGGCGCCTGCCGCCTTGAACGGCGCATTGCCAAAGTGATGATCGCCATGGAAATGGCTGTTGATCACCCATTTGATCGGTTTGTCCGTGACATTGCGGATGGCCCGCAGCAGATCCTCTCCGTCGCGCGGGTGCTGGCGGGTGTCGATCACCAGCACACCGTCACCCGTAGTGAGGACGACGGCGTTCGATGAGCTGAACTCGAACAGGAAGTAAAGGTCAGGAGCGACCTGCTTGAATACGACCTCGCCGGCCCGGTCGTTCTGCGCCCGGGCGGCTGCCCAAGGACCCGCGGCTGCCAGCAACACGGCGATCACGAACGCAACGGCGTGTCGGTGCATCTCGATCTTCCCCCTCGTGCCCTATATGAGCCTCGCGCCAGCGGCTATTTTATCGTGTGCGGCGTGGTTTCGCCATGATATAAGCCGCGCCGCCCGGCCGCCGCGCCGATGGGCGAGCAGCCGATTTGCGCATTCGATCTGCCGATCGGGCGCGCCCGCGGGGATCGGTCGGGCGCCGACGGTGCCCATTGCGGGCGTGGCGGAACTGGTAGACGCGCGGGATTTAGGTTCCCGTGACGAAAGTCGTGGGGGTTCGAATCCCTCCGCCCGCACCACGCTTCGGCAGAAGCACCGCTCTCGGCACGCGGACAATTGCGGCCCCAGCACAAGTGATTGTTGATCATGGAAGTCACTGAAACGCTTTCCGACGGCCTAAAGCGCGAATTCCAGGTGCAAGTGCCGGCAGCCGACCTCGAGGCGCGGGTCACCGAACGTCTCGGCGAGCTCAAGGATCGAATTCAGCTGCGCGGCTTCCGCCCCGGCAAAGTGCCGGTGACGCACCTGAAAAAGATTTATGGCAAGGCCGTCATGGCGGAGACCATCGAGGCGGTGATCCGCGAGCTCAACGCCAAGATCGTGAGCGACCGCGGGCTCAAGCTCGCCATGGAGCCGAAAGTCACACTGCCGAGCGAGCAGACCGAAGTCGAGAACGTGATCGGCGGCAAATCCGATCTTGCCTATACGCTCGCCCTCGAAGTTCTCCCGAAGATCGAGCTCGGCGATTTCAAAGGCATCAAGCTCGAGCGCCAAGTGGCCGACGTCGCTGACGCGCAAATCAAGCAAGCGTTGGATCAGATCGCCGAGCAGAACCGGCCGTTCGCAGCGAAGGGCGAGGGCGCCACCGCCGAGAAGGGCGATCGCGTCGTCATCGATTTTACCGGCAGGATCGATGGCAAGCCGTTCGAGGGCGGCACCGGCGGCGACGTCGGCGTCAATATTGGTTCGGGAACGTTTCTTCCCGGGTTCGAAGATCAGTTGATCGGCATGCGCGTGGGGGAAACGCGGCTGGTGAAGATCACTTTTCCCACGAACTATCTCAACACCGTCTTGGCGGGAAAAGAGGCGGAGTTCGACGTTACCGCAAAATCGATCGAGACGCCGGGCAGCGTCACCGTCGATGATGCGTTTGCCAAATCGCTCGGCATGGAATCCCTCGACAAGCTCACGGAGGCGGTGCGCGGCCGGCTGCAGCAGGAGAATGCCAGGCTTAGCCGCCAGAGGCTCAAGCGCCAGCTCCTCGATCGGCTCGACGAAATGCACAAATTCGCGCTGCCGCCGACGCTGGCCGAACAGGAGTTCAATAACGTCTGGACCGCGGTGGAAGGCGATCTCAAGGCGCAGGGTCGCACGTTTGCCGACGAAGGCACAACCGAGGAGAAGGCGCGCGAGGAGTATCGCGGCATTGCCGAGCGGCGCGTGCGGCTCGGCCTGGTGCTCGCGGAAATCGGCGAGCGCAACAACATTACCGTCACCGAGGACGAGATGACGCGCGCACTCGTGGAGCGCACGCGTCAGGTTCCAGGGCGCGAGCAGGAAATCTGGGACTACTATCGCAAGAATCCGTCCGCGGTCGCCGCGATCCGGGCGCCGATCTTCGAGGAGAAGGTGGTCGATTTTTTGCTCGAGCTCGCGACTGTGACCGAGAAAAAGGTCACTCGTGAGGAACTCGAGAAGGAGGACGAGGAGCAAACGGGCGCTGCGGCGCAGGCTTGACGGGCGCGCGCCCCCCACGTCCCGTCCTGGGCGGGGAGAATTGCAAAACCGTAGCGCAAAGCCAGTTTTGCGCGCGGTCTGGTTGGCTCGACGAATCGCGGATATATGAAGATAGATCCGCTGGCGAAGATGTTAAGGTTGGCGCGTGGCGCGCGGCCGCGGCTCGGGCTGAGCCTCCGCTGCTCGTTCTGCGGCAAGCATGCCGGAGAGGTGGAGCGGCTTGTGGCTGGGCGATCCGGGTATATCTGTGACGGATGCATCGAGACATGCGTCGCGGTTTTGCAGCAGCACGGCGGCTTTTCGTTTAGCCGCTGAGAAGAGGTTGAGCCATGCGTGACCCCCACGACACCTACATGAACACGCTCGTTCCGATGGTGGTCGAGCAGACCAATCGCGGCGAGCGCGCCTACGATATTTTCTCCCGGCTGCTCAAGGAACGCATCGTGTTCATCACCGGCCCGGTCGAGGACACCATGTCCACCCTCGTGGTGGCGCAGCTCTTGTTCCTCGAGGCGGACAATCCCAAGAAAGAGATCGCGATGTACATCAACTCGCCCGGCGGCGTGGTGACGTCGGGGCTCGCGATCTACGACACGATGCAATTCATCCGCCCGGCGGTGTCGACGCTGTGCGTCGGCCAAGCCGCTTCGATGGCGTCGCTGCTGCTGGCCGCCGGGCGGAAGGACATGCGCTTCGCGCTGCCCAATTCGCGCATCATGCTGCATCAGCCGTCCGGCGGTTTCCAGGGCCAGGCCACCGACATCATGCTGCACGCGCAGGAAATCCTGAATCTGAAAAAGCGACTGAACGAGATCTACGTCAAGCATACCGGCCAACCGCTCAAGAAGATCGAGGACGCCCTCGAACGCGACTACTTCCTCACTGGAGAAATGGCTCTCGAGTGGGGAATCGTCGACAAGGTTATCGACAAGCGGCCGGAAGATGCCGCGACACTCAAGGCGGTCTGACCGCGCCTCGCCTGCGTCGCTGGGCCTAAGCCCGGCAGGGCCTTGAATCTTCGATGATTAATGGATTCTTGATCGGGGTTGGTCTAACCTGTTTCGGCAGGTAACGATTTCGGGAGCATGGTCCGAAACCAACGCAGATGTGTGACATTGGCGCTACGGACTTCCGGAATACCCCCTGTTATGCTTCGCGCGGATGCGGAGGGGCTGCGCGGGCGGCGGAGGCCGGCGGAGAGAGACTTAAATGAGCAAGGTCGGCAGTAGCGACTCCAAGAACACGCTCTACTGCTCGTTCTGCGGCAAGAGCCAGCACGAGGTGCGCAAGCTCATTGCCGGACCGACCGTATTCATCTGCGACGAGTGCGTCGAGCTGTGCATGGACATCATCCGCGAGGAGAACAAATCCTCGCTGGTGAAGTCGCGCGACGGCATTCCCACACCCAAGGAGATCCGCAAGGTTCTCGACGACTACGTGATCGGTCAGGACCACGCCAAGAAAGTGCTCTCGGTCGCGGTCCACAATCACTACAAGCGGCTCAACCATCAGACCAAACACAACGACGTCGAGCTCGCAAAGTCGAACATCCTGCTGATCGGGCCGACCGGCTCGGGCAAGACGCTGCTGGCGCAGACGCTCGCGCGCATCCTGGACGTGCCGTTCACCATGGCCGATGCGACCACGCTGACCGAAGCGGGCTACGTCGGCGAGGATGTCGAGAACATCATCCTCAAGCTGCTGCAAGCGACCGATTACAACGTCGAGCGCGCGCAACGCGGCATCGTCTATATCGACGAGATCGACAAGATCAGCCGCAAGTCCGACAACCCGTCGATTACCCGCGACGTATCGGGCGAAGGCGTGCAGCAGGCGCTGCTCAAGATCATGGAAGGCACCATCGCCTCGGTGCCGCCGCAAGGCGGACGCAAGCATCCGCAGCAGGAATTCTTGCAGGTCGACACCACCAACATTCTGTTCGTCTGCGGCGGCGCGTTTGCCGGGCTGGAGAAGATCATTTCCGCGCGCGGCCGTTCGACCTCGATCGGGTTCAGCGCGAAGGTGATGGCGCCTGAGGACCGCAAGTCCGGCGAGATCTTTCGCGACGTGGAGCCGGAGGACCTGCTCAAGTACGGCCTGATCCCAGAATTCGTGGGACGCCTTCCGGTGGTCGCCACGCTCGAGGATCTGGACGAGGCGTCGTTGAAGCTGATCCTCACGCAGCCGAAGAACGCGTTGGTGAAGCAATATCAGCGGTTGTTCGAAATGGAATCGATCGACCTGAGCTTGGCTGAGGAGGCGCTCGGTGCCATTGCCCGCAAGGCGATCGACCGCAAGACCGGCGCGCGCGGCCTGCGCTCGATCATGGAGGGTATCCTGCTCGACACCATGTTCGATCTGCCGAGCCTGGAGGGCGTCGAGGAGGTGGTGATCTCGAAAGAGGTCGTCGAAGGCACGGCACGGCCCCTCTACATCTACGCCGACCGCAGCGATCGGGCGAGCGACGCAAGCGCGTAAAGCGCCACCCCACTCTCATGGCTGGCTTGTCCCACGGCCTGTCCCGGCAGGTCGGGTGTACCCCGCTTGCGATGCTTCCATATGAGCAACTCGGGCAACCTCGAGTTGCCGCAAGAAACAAGACAAGACTTGGACGCCGGGAAGCCGCGGGGTCAGCGAAGCGGGCCCGCCGATTCGTCCGCAGCGGCTCTGCAGGTGCCGCAGCCCTGCCTTCTAATTGCTTGAATTTTCGGGCTTGCTTGACTTCGCGGGCACCCGTCGCCACCTATACCCGCGGAACCAGCACGGCTGGGGGCGCATTGAAACTCTCCGGGGAGCTTTCCCCTCCGGTAGGCGGTTCACGGCGAACCGCGACGGCCTTGTCAGCCGAACCCTGCACTCCTCCTTGACGCCGCAGCCGCGGGTCAACGGACGAGGGGCACAACGAAAGGACTTCCGGTCATGACCAGCGCAAAGCCAAAACCACCACTCGTTCCCGGCGAGGCTCGGGCCTATCCGGTCTTGCCGCTGCGCGATATCGTGGTCTTTCCGCACATGATCGTGCCGCTGTTCGTCGGCCGCGAAAAGTCGATCCGGGCGCTGGAAGAGGTGATGCGCTCGGACACGTTCATCCTGCTCGCCACCCAGAAAAACGCCTCGGACGACGATCCCGCGACCGCCGCGATCTACGAGGTGGGAACGCTGGCCAGCGTCCTGCAACTGCTCAAGCTGCCCGATGGCACCGTCAAGGTACTCGTGGAAGGCGCTGCGCGCGCCAAGGTGCAGGGCTACAGCGACCGCGCGGAGTATTACGAGGCCGCCGCCGTCGTGCTCGCCGATTCCAGCGGCGAGAAGGTGGAAGCCGAGGCGCTCGCGCGCTCGGTGATAAACGAATTCGAAAATTACGTGAAGCTCAATAAGAAGGTGTCGCCGGAGGTCGTCGGCGTGGTCCAGCAGATCGAGGACTACGCCAAGCTCGCCGACACCGTAGCGTCGCATCTTGCGGTGAAAATCCCCGACAAGCAGGTGATCCTCGAGACTCCCTCGGTGACCGAGCGCCTGGAAAAGGTGCTCGGGCTGATGGAGAGCGAAATCTCGGTGCTGCAGGTCGAGAAGCGCATCCGCACGCGCGTCAAGCGGCAGATGGAGAAGACCCAGCGCGAGTACTACCTCAACGAGCAGATGAAGGCGATCCAGAAGGAGCTGGGCGACGAGGAGGGCAAGGACGAGCTCGCCGAGATCGAAGACAAGATCAAGCGCACCAAGCTCTCGAAGGAGGCGCGCGAGAAGGCGCAGCACGAGCTCAAGAAGCTGCGCCAGATGTCGCCGATGTCAGCCGAGGCGACGGTCGTGCGCAATTATCTCGACTGGCTGCTCTCGATCCCATGGAACAAGAAGAGCAAGGTCAAGAAGGACCTGCAGCTCGCGCAGGAGATCCTCGACAACGACCACTACGGCCTGGAGAAGGTCAAGGAGCGCATCGTCGAGTACCTCGCCGTTCAGCAGCGCGCCAACAAGTTGACCGGACCGATCCTGTGTCTGGTCGGCCCGCCCGGCGTGGGCAAGACCTCGCTCGGCAAATCGATCGCCCGGGCCACGGGACGCGATTTCGTGCGCGTCTCACTCGGCGGCGTGCGCGACGAAGCGGAGATTCGCGGGCATCGGCGCACCTATATCGGCTCGATGCCGGGCAAGGTGATCCAGTCCATGCGCAAGGCGAAATCCTCGAACCCGCTGTTCCTCTTGGACGAGGTGGACAAGATGGGTGCCGATTTCCGCGGCGATCCCTCTTCGGCCTTGCTGGAAGTGCTTGACCCCGAGCAGAACCACACCTTCAACGACCACTACCTTGAGGTCGACTACGATCTCTCGCACGTGATGTTCATCACGACGGCGAACACGCTCAACATTCCGCCGCCCTTGATGGATCGCATGGAGATCATCCGCATCGCCGGCTACACCGAGGACGAGAAGGTCGAGATCGCGCGCAAGCACCTGATCCCGCATGCGATCGCCAAGCACGGCCTCACCGACAAGGAATGGGCGATCAGCGACGACGCGCTGCTGCTGCTCATCCGCCGCTACACGCGTGAGGCGGGCGTGCGCAATCTCGAGCGCGAACTGTCGACTCTGATCCGCAAGGCTGTGAAAGAACTGATCTTGCAGAAAAAGGCGTCGATCACGGTCGAGGCGAACACAGTCGGCGACTACCTCGGCGTTCCCAAGTTCCGCTACGGCGAGGTCGAGGACCAGGACCAGGTCGGCGTGGTCACGGGTCTCGCTTGGACCGACGTCGGCGGCGAGTTGCTCACGATCGAATCCGCCATGATGCCGGGCAAGGGCAAGATGACCGTGACCGGCAACCTGCGCGACGTGATGAAGGAATCGATCTCGGCGGCGGCCTCCTACGTGCGCATGCGCGCGGTCGCCTTCGGCATCGAGCCTCCGTCCTTCGACAAGAAGGACATCCACGTGCACGTGCCGGAGGGTGCGACTCCCAAAGACGGTCCCTCGGCCGGCGTCGCCATGGTGACGGCGATCGTCTCGGTGATGACCGGCATTCCGGCGCGCCGCGACGTCGCCATGACCGGCGAGATCACGCTCCGCGGCCGCGTGCTGCCGATCGGCGGCCTCAAGGAGAAGCTGCTTGCGGCTTCGCGCGGCGGCATGAAGACGGTGCTGATTCCGGAAGAGAACGCCAAGGATCTCGTCGAGATCAGCGAAAGCATCAAGAAGGGTCTCGACATCGTTCCGGTCTCGCGCATGGACGAGGTGCTCTCCCGCGCGCTGGTGCGCAAGCCCGAGCCGATCGAGTGGGACGAGGAGAAGGCGAAGCCGACCGAGACCTCGGTCACCACCGAGCCGGCGGTCGAGGAGGAGTCCTCCACGCTCACCGCCCATTGACCGCAAACGTCGAAACAAAACATGACGGCGGTGCCTCGCGGCACCGCCGTTCGCGTTGTGGATTCACGCCGGCGCTTGCTTCGCCGCTCGGGACAGCGATAAGGGTGAGGCGAGGGCGGTTAGCTCAGCTGGTAGAGCGCCTGCTTTACACGCAGGAAGTCGGCGGTTCGAGTCCGTCACCGCCCACCAGCCTTCGCGCCTGCAGCGCTTCGGCCGGCAAGCGGGGTCTGTGACGAGCGCAGGGACGGAGCCCGGGTTGAGCGAAGCGAAACCCGGGAAGGATTAGGGAGGGTCCCCAGATTTCGCTACGCTCAATCTGGACTACCAATGAGCGTGAGCCCTCAGACGGATTCCTTGAGTTCCTTGGCCGGACGGAACGCCACCTTCTTGCTCGCCTTGATCTGAATCGGCTCGCCGGTCGCCGGATTGCGGCCCATGCGCGCGGCGCGCTTGCGCACTACGAGAATGCCGAGCCCGCCGATGCGGATGCGGTCGCCCTTCTTGAGATGTTTGGTGAGCAGGCCGACGAGATCGCCGAGAACCGCCTCGGCCTTCTTCTTCGGCATTTCGTGGGATTCGGAGAGATTCGCGGCGAGATGCTTCAGGGTCACGGTCGCCGGAGCGCCCGGTTTCTTCGCTGCCATGGTTGGCCCTCCTCGTTTGCAAGCGGCGGTCAAAGCCACCTTCACAGGGTCCCCATTAGACGATTCGGATGGGGTCTGACCATGACTTAT
>Ga0209474_10005541_pt1 | contig 10743 bp, 9 predicted proteins | sample GraSoiAngelo_145_FD_185902 | JGI IMG/M metagenome (GOLD analysis project Ga0209474, IMG submission 185902) | Grasslands soil microbial communities from the Angelo Coastal Reserve, California, USA - 14_1009_05_20cm (SPAdes) (version 2) | ecosystem: Environmental > Terrestrial > Soil > Grasslands ... | reverse complement strand
TTTCTGTGCGATGGGGCTTTGTGAGGATATCCACCCGCTCAAGTTCGATGGAAAGGCCCGCCTCTCGAGCGACAATGTGGGGCGAGAGCGAACAGGTCCCACGCGCGTAATAGAGCTTCATGGTAACGCCTCTGTCTTCGGTCTTCTGTTGACACCACGCAGCGCAACCTAGATGCTGCATTCGTGCAAGGCGATGAGTAATTTGCCAAGCATGGCTTGCGAGCTTGCAAGCGGGGTCGCCGCGATGACCGACGAGTGGAACGATCTGCGCTTGGTCCTAGCGGTTGTGCGTAGCGGCGGATTGACCGGCGCGGCGCAGATGCTCCGGATCGATCATTCGACGGCATTCCGGCGCTTGGCGGCGATCGAAAACCGGCTTGGCCAGCCGCTATTTGAGCGTTTGCCGGGAGGCGTCTACGAGCCCAGCCCCGCCGCCGAGCGGATGGCGGCGGCCGCCGAACGCATGGAAGACGAGGCGCTGGCGCTGGCCCGAGATCTTGCCGGTCGCGACCAACGCCTTAGCGGAGAACTGCGGGTGACATCGTCGGAGACGCTGGCGCAGGGCGTTCTCATGCCGCATCTCGCGTCGTTTCGGCGCGCCCACCCCGGCATCGCCATCGAGCTCACGATCGACAACCGCGTGCTAAGCTTGACGCGGCGCGAAGCCGACGTTGCGCTACGGCCGATGCGACCCAGGGAGAGCGATGTGTGGGGCCGCAAGCTCGCCGACGTCGCGTGGACCGTGTATGGCGCAGGCGCCTATCTGAAAATGCATGGCGCATTATCCGATCCGATCGATCTCAAGACACATGCTCTGATCGGGTGGGAAGAAAGCGCAGCTGGCATTAATTCCGCCGAGTGGCTCTGGGCCAAGGTGCCGGCCGCGGCAATCGTCTATCGCACGAACAGCCTAATCAACCAGCTCGCCGCCGCTAAGGCGGGCATCGGCCTTGCGGTGCTGCCATGCTATCTCGGCGATCGCGAGCCTGCGGTGACTCGCGCTTTGGCAAAGCCGTTGGTCGAGCTTGCGCGCGAGCTTTGGATCGTCACCCACACCGATCTGCGGCGCACCGCGCGCGTGCGCGCATTCTTCGATGTCGTGGGTGAGGGCCTTGCGGCTGAGCGCGCCCTATTCGAAGGCCGCGCTCCGGACCGACAGCCGAACAGCGCGCGACCGAGGCGTCGGCGAGCCTGAATAACTCACGCCGCCTTTCGCGGCGCGCCCAAGTGCTGGGCGAAGAAGGCGAGCGTCCGGCTCCAAGCGAGATCGGCGGCCGCCTTGTTGTAGCGGGCGGCGCCGGTGTCGTTGTTGAAGGCGTGCTGAGTGCCCGGATAGACATAAATCGCGAATGTCTTGCCGTTTGATTTCAGCGCCGCTTCATAAGCGGCAATCCCCTTGTTGATGTTCTCGTCGCTCTCGGCATAGTGCAACAGAAGCGGCGCCTTGATGGCCGGCACCATCTCGGCCACCACCTGCACACCGTAATACGGCACCGCGGCGGCGAGATCGCCGTTGCCTGCTGCCATTCGGTTGACGACGCCGCCACCGAAGCAGAAGCCGACGGCGCCGACCTTGCCAGTCGATTCCGGGTGCTTTTGCATGAACGGGATGGCGGCGAGGGCGGCCGCGATCATATCCTCGCGCTCGGTCTTGGCGTGAAGCTCGCGCGCCTTGTCTTCCTCGGTCGGCGTGCCGCCAGCGACCGAGAGAAGATCGGGCGCCAAGGCGAGATAGCCCTCGACCGCGAGGCGGCGCGCCACATCCTCGATATGCGGATTGAGGCCGCGGTTCTCGTGGATGACGATGACGGCGGGCCGTTTGCCCATGGCGTTGCCGCGCACGAGATAGCCGTTGACCCGGCCCATCGGTGAATCGTAGGCAGTTCGCTCGGCGGCAAGCCTGCCGTCGTCCGCGCCGACGATCGCAGCGCGCGCGTAGTCGTTCTGCAACAACGGCAGCAGTGCGGTGGCGGCCGCCGCCGAGCCCGCCAACTCGGTTAGCCGGTCGAGAAACTCGCGCCGGCTCATGCCGCCGTGGGTAAAGCGGTCGTAGAGATTGATGATGCCCTGATCCACGGCTGTTCCTGGTCCGTCGCGCAGCATAGCACGGCGGCGGATGCTTTGCGTGCCCGTGCTTGGGCCGGGCTTGGCGGCGACGGCGATGTCACCCGCTGCCGCGGTTCTGTTTCGGGGTCTTCTTGCTAAACGCGCGAAGCGGCACCATCATCTGCCGCCGGGGCTTAGACGCATTCAATGTGACTCGTTCGAACCCTCGCATGTCGATTTCGCGCCGCGACTTCCTCAACGGAGTAGCCCTGACCATCGCCGCAGGCCTCACGCCGGCGGCGCAGGTTCTAGCCGCGCCCGAGCGCTATCCGCCGGCGCTCACCGGATTGCGCGGCCAGCATCCGGGCTCCTTCGAGTTCGCGCACGCGCAAGCGCTCGAGGGCAAGCACTTCGGCTTCGAAGGGTTGCCGGTCGAGGAGGGCTACGATCTCGTCGTGGTCGGCGGCGGCATCAGCGGGCTGGCTGCCGCCTTCTTCTACCGTCGCGCCGCCGGACCATCCGCGCGCATCCTCATTCTCGATAACCACGACGATTTCGGCGGCCACGCCAAACGCAACGAGTTCACGCGCGACGGCCGGCTCCTGATCGGCTACGGCGGCAGCGAATCGATCGATTCGCCGCAGACCCAGTACAGCGACGTGGCGAAAGCGCTGCTGCGCGAGCTCGGCGTCGACGTCGCGCGGTTCGAGACCGCATTCGATCGCACGTTCTATTCCTCGCTCGGGCTTGCGCGCGGCCTGTTCTTTGCGCGCGAGGCCTTCGGCCGCGACACGCTGGTGACGGGCGAACCGCCGGCCGCCGGCACCGACGAGATCGCGCACCGGCTCGCCAATGCCAAGCCGCTTGCCGAGTTCGTCGCCGCGTTTCCAATCTCGCCCGCGAGTAAGGACCAGCTCATCGCACTCTACGATGCGGCGCGTGATCCGCTCGCCGGCAAGACCGCGCAGGAGAAGCTCGGCATCCTCAGGCGCACGAGCTACCGCGACTATCTCACGCGGATACGCGGCTGCAGCGACGAGGTGGCGAACTGTTTCCAGGGCCGCCCGCTCGGCTTCTTCGGACTCGGCTGCGACGCCGTGCCGGCGGCGGACGCCCGCGAATTGGGCTACCCGGGATTCGACGGCCTGGGCCTGCCGGGACGCGCCGCCACGCGCGAGCCTTACATCTACCACTTCCCCGACGGCAACGCCTCGCTCGCCCGGCTTTTGGTCCGATCGCTCGTGCCGGAGGTCGCGCCCGGCCACGGCATGGACGACGTGGTGCTGGCGGCGTTCGATTACGGCAAACTCGACTGTGACGGCGAGACGGTGCGCATCCGCCTCGACTCGACCTGCCTCGACGTCCGCAATGCCGGCGAGCGCGTGCTCGTGGGCTACGTGCGCAACGGGGTATCGCATCGTGTCGAGGCCAAGCACGCCGTGCTCGCCTGCTTCCACATGACCATTCCGTACATCATGCCGGAACTGGCCGCGCCGCAACGCGAGGCGCTCGCGCGCAATGTCAAGACGCCGCTCGTCTACACGAACGTGCTGGTGCGCGATTGGCACCCATGGGTGCAACTCGGCGTGCACGACATCTCGGCGCCCATGTCGTTTCACAGCCGCGTAAAGCTCGATTTTCCGGTGAGCCTTGGCGGCTATCGCCATCCGCGCGATCCCTCGGAGCCGATCTGCCTGCATCTCGTTCACGTTCCCGGTGCGCCCAACCGGGGGCTCGACGCGCGCACCCAGTTTCGCATCGGGCGGGCGCGGCTGCTCGACATGACCTTTGCGGATTTCGAGGACAAAATCCGCGATGAGCTCGACCGCATGCTCGCTGAAGGCGGCTTTTCCAGCGCCCGCGACATCGCGGCGATCACGGTCAACCGCTGGCCGCACGGCTACAGTTACGTGGCGAATTCGCTCTACGACGAGGACGACTATGAGAGCGTGCTGGAGCGGGCGCGACAAAAGGTGGGCCGCGTCGCCATCGCCAACTCCGACGCGGCCGGCGACGCCTATGCGCATCTCGCCATCGCCGAAGCCGCGCGCGCGGTGCGTGAATTGGCAGGGTAGGGGGTCACATGCTTCCGGTGGGAGCGAAGGTCGGCGGCGCTAGCGAGGCGGCGGGCACACTGCCGCAGGCCCTGCGGCGCGATTTCTCCGGCGTCGATTACGGCGAGGCGATGCGGCGCGCGCGGGAGATCGTGCCGATCCTGCGCGAGCGCGCCCAACGCGCCGAGGACGCGCGCATGCTTATTCGTGAGAACGAGCAGCTCCTGCACGAGAGCGGCTTGTTCCGGTTTCATCAACCCAAGGCGTTCGGCGGCATGGAGCTTCCGTTCGTGGCCGTCGTCGACATCCCGGCGGAGCTTGCGCGCGGCTGCGCGTCGACCGCATGGAACGTGGGAAACGTGGCATGTCATCACTGGATCCTCGGCTATTACGAGCCCGAGACCCAGCGCGAAGTCTGGGAGGCGAACCCGGACGCGCTGATCGCCTCCTCGATCGCGCTCGCCGCCGGGCGCGGCCGCAAAGCGCCGGGCGGGTTCGTCGTCAACGGCCGCTGGCCGTTCTCCTCGGCGGTCGACAATTCGGAATGGAACATGCTCGCGGTCACCGTCTATGACGATGACGGCAAGGCGCCGGTCGATTGGCGGCTGTGCCTGGTGCCCAAGTCCGATTACGAGATCATCGACACCTGGTACGCCATGGGCATGGCCGCGACGGGCAGCAAGGACGTCGCGGTCAATGAGCTGTTCGTGCCCGAGCGCCGGGCGCTGGCGCTCCTGCGCTGCCGCGGCGGGCGCGAGCATCCCGGCGCCGCGCTCAACGCCGGCGCGCTCTTTGCCATCCCGCTGGTCGCCGCCTCGAGCCATCCGCTCGCGCCGGCGGCGCTGGGCGCGGCGGAAGGCGCGCTCGAGCTGTTCCTCGCGGCGATGGCCAAGCGCGCCGGCACCTATACCGGCGCGCGAGTGGCGGATTTCCAAGCCGTGCAGATCAAGGTGGCGCGGGCGCGCTGCCTGATCGATTCCGCGCGCGCTCTCCTGCGCGAGTCGGCGGTTGCTTTCCAGGCCGCCGCGGAGCGCGACGTCGTTCCCGACCTCGAGACCAAGTTGCGCTTTCGCGCGCATTCCGCCTTCGCGGTCGGGCAGGCGCGCGAGGCGGTGGAGACGCTGTGGTCCTGTTACGGGGCGCAGGGGCTCTACACCCGCGATCCGCTGCAGCGCCACTTGCGCGACGTGCTCGCCATCAACCAGCACTTCTCCTTCAACTTCGATATCGCTGGCGCCGCCTATGGCCTTTTCGCCCTCGGCGGTCGTTACGCCAACCCGACCATGTGAGCGGCGAGCGCCCGGAAACTGCCGCGCGCCCGATCTCCGAGCGCGCGGCCTCGGAGGAGCTTTTTTGCCGCCCCGCCATTCAGCTCGGCGTAAGTCTTGTCCGCTATGCTCCAATCGGCGTTGGCAGTTGCCGGCTCGCGTTCAAGCAAGGCACGGGAGAGGCGATATGGTCCGATTGACTGCAGCCGCAATTGCGCTGGCGTGGGTCGCGTCTTCGGCAAGCGACGGATACGCCGCGCCCCCAAGCGGCGCGCGACAACCGCCGCCGACGAGCGCCGCGCTCATCACCCACTGCTTCAGGATGGCGCACGGGATCGTCCCGCGGCGCATCCGCGACCGTTCGGCCTGGGTGGTCCGCCACGCCGATCATTGCGTGCGCAGCGGCGGCTCGATCTAGCGATCAAATGATCTCGCGCACCGTGTCGGATGCGACCGTGAGCGCGATCTTCCTCGCAGCCGGCGTTCCTCGCGCCAGCGATTCCGCCAAGTGCCGGGCCTGTTTAATCGTCACCTTCGGCGGCATCGGCGGCTCGTGCGGGTCGACCACCGCTTCCACCAAGGCGGGTCCCGGCGTCGACAGAGCCTCGCGCAGCACCTCGCCGCATCTTTCCGGATCCTCAACCGTGAATCCGTGCACGCCGAAGCCGCGCGCCACAGTGGCGAAATCGATGAAGGTCGCAGACGTATTCCGGGTTGCCCAGAAACACCATCTGCTCCCATTTGATCTGCCCGAGCGAATTGTTCTTGATGACGACGACCTTGACGTCGAGCCCGTACTTCACGCAGGTCGCGAGCTCCCCCATTAACATGGTCAGCCCGCCGTCGCCGACGAAGGCCACGACCTGCCGCCCAGGATGGGCGACCGCGGCGGCTATCGCGTAGGGCAGGCCGCAGGCCATGGTCGCCAAATTTCCCGAGCACGAGAACATCATGTTGCCGCGCATCGTCAGATGACGCGCGATCCAGGTCGTGACGGTGCCGGAATCGGTCGCAACGATGGCGTCGTCGCTGAGCAGCTTGTTGAGTTCGTGGGCGACCACCTGCGGCTTCATCGGCTTGTCCTTGCGCGTGCCGCGCTCGACCATCAGCTCATTCCATTCCTTCGTGCCCTCCTGCGCGGTTTCCAGAAACGAGCGGTCCTTGCGGTAGGTGAGACGCGGCAGCAGCGCCTGCAAAACGCGCCCGGTGTCGCCGACCAAGCCGGCGGCGATGGGATAGCGCAATCCGATCCGCCTCGGATCGAGATCGATCTGTACGGCTTTCGCCTGCCCCGGCTTGGGATAAAACTCGATATAGGGGAACGAGCTTCCCGCGATCAGCAGCGTGTCGCAATTCTCGAGCGCCTCTTGCGAGGGTTTGGTACCCAGCAGCCCGACCCCGCCCGTGCAATACGGGCTGTCATCGGGGACCGCGCCTTTGCCCAGCAACGGTTTTACGATCGGCGCGGCGAGCCGCTCCGCCACGGCGACGAGTTCCGCTGCCGCGCCGATGGCGCCGCGGCCGGCCATGATCACCGTGTTCGTGCCGCCATTGAGCACCTCGACCGCGCGCGCGAGGTGCTCCTCGTTCGGCATGCCGCCGGAATGGGCCATGAGATTGGAGAAGTGGTTAGGAACGTTCCGCTCGGAACGCGGGTCTTTGCTGGCCGGCTGCGACTGGAGATCGACCGGCATCGTGATGTGCGACACACCGTGATAAGCGAGCGCCGTGCGGCATGCGAGCTCCACCACGTTCTCGACGTGGTTTGCTCCCATCACCCGCGCGTTATAGACGCACACGTCCGTGAACAGCTTGTCGAGTTCCACGTCCTGCTGAGTCAGCGTGTCGACCAAGTCGTGAAATTGCAGGCCGGTGATCGCCAAGACCGGCTGTCCGTCGAGCTTGGCATCGTAGAGCCCGTTGAGCAGGTGAATGCCGCCCGGGCCGGAGGTCGCCACGCAAACTCCAAGCTTTCCGGTCCACTTGGCATAAGCGCAGGCGTTGAAGGCGGCTGCTTCCTCATGGCGGACCTGAATGAAGCGGATTTGGTCCTTTCTGGTGCGGAATGACTCGATGATGCCGTTGATGCCGTCGCCGGGAAGTCCGAAGACGGTATCGACGCCCCATCGGATGAGAGAGTCGACCAGGATATCGGCGCAAGTTGCCTTGGCCATTGGGATGCTCCTCGCGTCGCGCGGCGCTGTTCGTTGTCACCGCGATTTTCCAACCCGTTGCCGGCAGGCGGGTTCCAGAAAGCTGATGCGACACGACACTGGCTTTATCGCGAAGGAACCTGGTCGGATCGCTCGCCCTTGAACTTTTGCGATCGCGAGCGGCGACGCGAAGCAAGCTCCTGAACGAAAGCCGAACCTGCTCCTCGTTCGGGAAGGGGGCGAGCGATTTGCAGGCGGGGAGAGAATTGCAAGGCAATCACTGTCCGGAACCGTCGCGCAAGCAAGGCGTTGTGCGCTCGACGGGGTGCCACACGGAGACAGCGGGCCATGTCGCGTCGCGGCGTCAATCGGCGCGCGGTCTTGTCCGCGAGCGCCGGCGGGGCGTCGGCGCTGCTCTTAGCTGTGTTGCCGGTGTTGGCGACCTCCGCCGAGGCGGGCTTGACTGCGCCCGCGATCCAATCGGTCGGCGCATCGCCCCCGGCCGATGCCCGAGTCCCCCTTTCCGTGACGCTGCGCGACGAAACGGGCGCCCCGCAAACGCTGCAGGCCGCGATCGGCCACACGCCTTCGGTTCTCATCCTCGCCGACTACGCCTGCCAGGCGTTGTGCGGTCCGGTTTTGACGTTGGCGGCGACCGCGCTGGCACACTCCGGACTAAGCGCCGGCCGCGACTATCGGCTGGTCGTCGTCGGACTCGATCCGGGCAAGGGTTTTCGCGCGGCGAAAGCCATGAAGACGGCGCAGATCGGGGAGGATGGCGAGCTTGCCGCGGCAACGCGCTTTCTCACTCCTGACCAAGCCGCGCTGCAAGCGATCACGAGGGCGCTCGGATATCGCTCGCTCTATGATCGCGAGGCGGATCAATTTGCCCATCCCGCCGTGGCCTTCGTGCTGACGGCGGATGGACGCGTGGCGCGGACGCTCTCCGCGCTCGGCATCGGTGCGGACGATCTGCGGCTGGCGCTGGTCGAGGCCGGCGAAGGCCGCATCGGTTCGACCCTCGATCAAATGCGGTTGCTCTGCTACGGCTTCGATCCCGCAGCCGGGGTTTACACCCCATCCATTCACGCGCTGCTCGCGTTGGGCTGGCTCTTGACCGCGCTCGCGTTGGGCGGCGCGATTGCGATGATGGGTCTCGCGCGCAACCGCGCGAGCGCGCCCTAGCGCATTCGTGCGTGCCGCGCCTAGCGTGCCTTCTGCGCCATTGCCGCCTCGACCCGCCGCTGCATCTCGCCGAAGGCGAGCATCAACACCCCGCCGACCGCCAGCACGGTCGCAGGAACCGCCAGGAGCAGCACCGGACCGGCCACGGACACGCTCGGCAGCACCAGCCAAAATGCTTCGACAAACCGCAACACGAGCGTCGCAGCGGCGATGACCAAGAGCGGACCGCGCTCGTAGCGAACGCGCTGCGATAACATGGCGAAGAACGGAATGACGAACTGGAGCATCACCAAGAGCGTGAGCACCACGCCCCAGCCGTCGGACGAACGGCGCAGGTACCAGATCGCCTCGTCGGGAATGTCGCCGGACCAGATCACGATGTATTGCATCGCGTGGATGTAGGCCCACAGCATCAGCAACGCCAAAAGAATGTCGCCGTATCGAAACGTCGGTCCCCGCCGCTGCAGCGCGACGACAACGGCGAAGGCAAAGCCGGCGACGAGCTGAAACGTGAGGAATAGCAAACCGTAGATCGACGAGTGGAATCCGGGCGAGAGCGACTCGATCCAGTCGATGCCGGCAAACGAGGCGGTCAGGGCGTAAACGATGAGGCCGACGCTACCGGCGCGCATCATGCGCGGGAGATCGCCCCAGGCTTCGCGCGCCCACAGCGCCAGCACCGTCCAGACCACGAAATAGGCGATGGTGCGAATGCTGAAGAACCAGGGCGTCAGATAGACCGCCTGGAATGCGCCATGGGGCTCCGTCTCGGACGCCCATGGGTAGAGCCAAGGCATCGCGATCAGGACCGGAACGAACAGAAGTCCCGCAACCGGCAGCGTGAGCGCGGCGGCGGTCAGCGGCGCGTGCAGGCCTTCGGTCCATTCGCCTCGCACCAGATAGGTCGTCAGCAGCACGGCCAGCGCCCCGATGGGGATCGCGCTCCAGGCGACCGCGGCCGCAAGGTAGGAGGCCAGCAACGCATGCGGGTCGATGAACAGCCCAGCGATGCTGCCGGCAACGCCTGCCAGCGCGGAGAGGGGCCAAATTCGTCGCAGCGCGGTGGTCATGGCGTGGCTGCGGCGCGCAGCCGCTCCTGCTCGGCGGCGGGCACATCGTCGAGCGTGGCATGCTGGCTCAGCTGCAGCGCGCGCACATAGGCGATGATCGCCCAGCGGTCTTGCGGTTGAACGCGCGCCGCGTGCGAGTACATGGCGCCATAACCCGCGGTCATGGCGTCGAAGAAGTGCTGATCCGGCGCCTGGCGCAGCCGGTCCTCATGGAAACTGTGCGGGCGCGGCATGCCGCGCTGAACAACAATTCCATTTCCGTCGCCGAGCCGGCCATGGCAGGGCGAGCAAAACACGTCGAACTCCTCGTGCCCGCGGTCAAGCAATTCGGCGCTGAGCGGCGGCTTTTGCGCTGCTTGCGCGGCGCGCGCGAGGTCGCCGCGCGCCACCGTCCCGGCAACCGGCGCCTGCAGCACGCGGCCATCGCGAAACAGCGGCGCCGGCTCGTACTCGAAGTACTTCGGTTGCGTCTCCATGTTCTGCCCACAGCCGGCGGCGGCGCAGCACATCAGCAGGGCGAGCGCGCGTTTCATTCGGCAACCAACTCCACCGACTCTGCTCCGAGCGCTTGCAGGAAGCGCGGCGTCTCGGAGCGGTCGAACCGCGGATCATCCGCCTTGATGCAGAGGAAGAACCGATCTTTAGAGGCGAGATAGAAACGCGCTGCCGCAAACACCGGATAGCTCAGCCGCGGCAGCCGGTTGAGCGCCAGCATGCCGATGGCGGTGAATGCCGCCGCGAACAGCACGGTCAATTCGAAGGCCACGACGGCAAATGCCGACAGCGGGTAAAGCGGCCGCCCGCCGACATTGATCGGGTAGTCGAAATTGGTGAAAAGCTCCATTGCGAGCGCGATCGCAAACCCGGTGCAGCCGCCGATCAGTCCAAGCCAGAGAACGCGCCGGTCGTTAAGCCGCAGGATGTCGGCAAGGCCCTCAACCGGGAACGGCGTGAACGCATCGAGGTC
>Ga0209474_10005540_pt1 | contig 10744 bp, 5 predicted proteins | sample GraSoiAngelo_145_FD_185902 | JGI IMG/M metagenome (GOLD analysis project Ga0209474, IMG submission 185902) | Grasslands soil microbial communities from the Angelo Coastal Reserve, California, USA - 14_1009_05_20cm (SPAdes) (version 2) | ecosystem: Environmental > Terrestrial > Soil > Grasslands ... | reverse complement strand
AAAAATAATTCGCGCACGGCTGAGTTATCATGCCGTGCGCAACAGTATTCCGCAGTAGCTCAATGGCAGAGCATTCGGCTGTTAACCGAAGGGTTGTAGGTTCGAGTCCTACCTGCGGAGCCAAATTCCTTAAGAAAATCGCAAGGCGACTAGTCACAAGACGGTCGCCTTTAGTGTTTTCCCTCTAAGTTTCCCTCTAATGAAAATTTAATGTGCCTTTTTGGCCTCAGGCAGTTTCGAGTCCTATTTGCCGAGCCATCACCTTCTAAACCTCGTTAGCGCTATTACTTACCAGCGTCCTACTTGGTATCCAGTACCCACTATCACCTCGAGCAGCTTTCCGTCGCTCTTTAATAATGTACAACTCATCAGTTGACACTGCGTTGGCGCTAAGGACTTAGAATTCGTTCAGCAACTGCGAAGCCTTTTCTTCTTTGTAGGTAAGACTCGTGACCGTCACGAGCGTTTAGCCGTTTCCTCTTTTTCGCACCTTTAGTATATTAGCCCCCCCGACTGTATGAACCCCTAAGAGCCGTTAGTCTGAACTATAGACTTCGACTTGATTGAGCTACCTGTGCGTGAATCAGAAACTAAATAGATGAGCGACTTCCTTTCCGCCAACTCAACGCTCGGACACTACACGATTGTCTCCAAGATCGGCGCTGGCGGAATGGGCCACGTCTATCTGGCGCGCGACAGAACGGAACTCGATCGTCGTGTCGCCATCAAGATTCTGCCTACCGAAGTCGCCTCACAACCTAAACGCATGCAGCGCTTTGTTCAGGAAGCGAAAACTGTTTCAGCTCTCAACCATCCGAACGTGCTGACGATCTTTGAATTCGGCCAGGACGGTAACACGCGCTTCATTGCGATGGAGTATGTCGAGGGTGTGACTTTGCGCGAACACCTGCGCATGCACCGGCTCAAGCTGCACGAAGTGCTGGACATCGCAACTCAGGTGGCCACGGCGCTGGATGCGGCGCATGAAGCACACGTCGTGCATCGCGACATCAAGCCCGACAACATCATGGTGCGGCGGCGCGATCACATCGTTAAGGTGCTGGACTTTGGTTTGGCCAAGCCGGTTGACATGCTCGGGTCAGATGGTGGCGTGGATAGCGAAGCAGGAACGAGATTGCAGGTAAAGACTGAGCCGGGCGTCGTCATGGGCACCGTTGCCTACATGTCGCCCGAACAATCTGAAGGGGCTGAAAGGATCGATCATCGCACAGACATCTGGAGCCTGGGCGCGGTGCTCTATGAAATGATTGCTGGGCGCGTTCCGTTTGAAGGCAAGGACGTGCACCGTCAGGTCATCGCGATTCAAGAGCAGTCTGTGGCGCCGCTGTCCAGATTTGCCGAAGGCGTCCCCGATCGTCTGGAAGACATCGTCGCGAAAGCGCTGGCCAAAGATCCTGACGAGCGTTATCAGACCGCGAAGGATTTGCTGATTGATTTACGCAACCTGAAACGCAAGCTCGAGGTTGATGCAGAGATAGATCGCACCGTGCCTCCGGCGATGCGCGCTGGCGCGACCATCAGCAGCCAAAGCGTTGGGGCAACTGCATCAGGAGCGACGGCGACCGTGATCGGAACGGCACCTCCATCTGCTTCGTCAAGTACTGAATACATCGTCACGGGAATCAAACAGCACAAGGTTGCGTCGGTCTTCGTGTTGGCAGTCCTGATCCTTGGCGCGATCGGATTGTTTGCTTATCTGCGTTCGCGCACGACGGAAGTCGCGATCGATTCGATCGCCGTCTTGCCGTTCGTGAATGTTGGCGGCGATCCAAACGCCGAATATCTAAGCGACGGCATGACTGAAAGCATAATCAACAGCCTGTCTCAACTTCCGAATCTCGGCGTGATCGCGCGCAGTTCGGTCTTTCGTTACAAGGGCAAGGACACTGACGCGCCGACCGTCGGGCGCGAACTGAAAGTGCGCTCGGTAGTGACCGGTCGTGTTGTGCAGCGCGGCGATAATCTTTCCATCAGCGTCGAGCTGGTTGATACAACAAACAACCATCAAATCTGGGGGCAACAATACAATCGCAAGCTTGCCGACGTGTTCGCGGTGCAGGAAGAGATCGCGAAAGAGATTTCTGAAAGACTCCAGGTGAAGCTCAACGGCCCCGAGCAAAAAAAGTTGGCCAAGCGCCCGACGGAGAACCTCAAAGCTCTCCAGTACTACATGCAGGGAAGGACTTATCTCCAGCGTCGCACGCGCGAGGACCTCCTCAATTCGATCCACTATAACGAGATGGCTCTGCAGGAAGATCCCAACTATGCCCTCGCTTACGCTGGTTTAGCAGACGCCTACGTGTCTTTGGGTGCGCGCGGATACATGCCGCCGGTTCAGGCTCTGGCGAAGACAAAGGAATGCGCGCAGAGAGCTCTGGCGCTTGATGAGAATTTGGCTGAAGCTCATTCGGCGTTTGGTTATGCCTATGATGCGTATCCGCCATTTAACTTCGCGCAGGGTGATCGCGAGCTGCGGCGCGCGGTCGAGTTAAGCCCCAGCCTGGCATTGGCACATTACTATCTTGGATACTCGCTTTCACGCCAGGGCCGTATCGATGAAGCGCAAGCGGAATTCCAGAAAGCCCGTGAACTCGATCCGCTCTCGGCAACTATTGCGCGCGCGGTCGCATTTCCGTATTACTTAAAACGGGACTATCCGCGAGCACTTCAGTTGCTGCGGCAGGCCAACGATTTGGGACCCAATTTCAGCGCCACTTGGGAAATCGGAGTGTACACACAAAGCGGCTTGTTCAATGAGACTATCGCTGACCTCGAGAAAGCGGAACGAGACCGAAAAGACGATCCGATCGTGATTTATTTCAAGGGCGTAGCTTACGCCGCGCAGGGGAAGCGCGCCGAAGCTCTCCAGACCATCAAACAGTTGGAAGATATGTCAGGCACGAGCCAGAGTGAGGCACTTTGGATCGCTAAAGTGTACGCAGCCTTAGGCGATAAGGAGATGGCCTTGACGTGGCTAGACCGCGGTTTAGCAGGCCAGTCACTCGGGAATTTTTATAAAGATGAACCGGTGTGGGATCCAATCCGAAGCGACCCACGCTTCGCTGATCTGCTGCGGCGTATGGGAGTTCCATCCTGACAATCGCTGAATCCGGGAACCAAACTCGCACCGCCATTCCGAAGTAAAGAGAAAATGAGCGTTGCCGCAGGCGCGGACTTATGCGGCGCGCGCGCTCTTCAGATTGACGAACGGCTGGCGGAGGCGCACGCTTCGATGGGATTCATCAATGACAGTTTGTGGCAATGGGCGGAGGCGGAAACGGAATATAAGCGCGCGCTTGAACTCAACCCGAACTACGCGACGGCGCATCAATGGTATTTCCTTCATCTGCTCATGGTGGGACGGACTGAGGAAGCAATGGCAGAGATCAAGCGGGCGCAAGAACTCGACCCCTTGTCGGTCATTATTAACACCCTTCACACGAGAAAGATGGTAGCTTCATCGATTCACCGGCTCATCAAGCAGCGACCGAGACATTGGCACAGGATCAACCGGTGAAAGCTGGCCAAACGATTGGCCATTACCACGTCCTCTCGCTGCTCGGTAAAGGCGGGATGGGCGAAGTCTATCTCGCTCGAGACACCCGGCTCGACCGCCAAGTCGCGCTGAAGATACTGCCGGCTGAACTCGCAGAAGATCGGGAACGGATGCGGCGCTTTACCCAGGAGGCGAAGACCGCTGCCGCCATTCACCACCCGAACATCGCGCAAATCTTTGAAATCGGCGAGCATGGCCAGATACGCTTCATCGCCATGGAATTCGTCGAGGGCGAGACGCTGCGACAGCTTCTTGGGCGACGAAAAATAGAGATCAGAAGGGCGGTCGAGCTGGCCGCGCAAGTTGCTTCTGGACTCTCCGCCGCGCACAAGAAGGGAGTTATACACCGCGATATCAAACCTGAAAACCTGATTGTGACGGCTGCGGGCCAGGCGAAGATTCTCGATTTCGGACTCGCGAAACTTATCGAGAAACAACCAGGCGCGAGTGGCGGAGACGAGTTGACCACGATCCATATGCGTTCCGGCGGAGAACAGACGACTCCTGGAATGATCATGGGCACCGTCTCTTACATGTCACCAGAGCAAGCACGAGGCGAAAAATTAGATCAGCGCACGGACATTTTTAGTCTGGGCCTGGTGCTTTATGAAATGCTCACTGGCGAGCGCGCCTTCCAGGGCAAGTCGGCGATCGACACGCTGCATGCAATCATCAATCAAGAACTTCCGTCTGTTACGCAACTAACGCCGAAGTTGCCGAATGAACTCGATGAAATTCTGGCAAAAGCCCTGGCCAAAGATGCGAACGAACGATATCAGCATGCCGGCGATTTTGAATTAGACCTCCGCAGATTCAAACACGCGCTGGAAACAAACTCGCTGCTAAGCTCGCAAACAAGAGCGGTCGCAGCACCTCGCGCACAGCCGGCGACGAAGCTTCTCGTAGCGGCGGCTGTCGCAGCGGTTGTTCTTCTCGGCGTAGCCGCGTTCGCGTGGATGCTCGGCCGGGCGAGCGCGCCCTCGAAGCAGTCACAGAATCTGGAGAGTGTAACGCTCACGCCGCTCACCACCGAACCCGGTTACGAAGGCGAGCCGACTTTCTCACCTGACGGGCAAACCATTGCTTACGTCTCAAATCGGACGGGCAATTTCGACATCTTCCTAAAACAAGTCTCGGGTGGCCCTGACGTGCAACTGACAACCAGCACCGCTGATGACGTGCAGCCATCTTTCTCCCCGGACGGCAAACAGATTGCGTTCGTCTCGACCCGCTCGAGTTCGTCTGGTCTCTATTATCCGGTCACAGATTCGCCGCAGATCGGAGGAGACATCTGGGTGATGTCCGCGCTCGGGGACACAGGTGGCAACGCCCGCCGCATTGTCGAAAACGGCAACTTCCCCTCGTGGTCGCCGGACGGAAAATTCATTCTTTATATAGATGTGACAAGCCACATGGGGCGCTCGCCGATATATCAGGTCCCTGCAACGGGAGGCGCTGCCCACGAAATAACGTTAAAATTCGCCGCGACCGGCTATACCGCTGGTAACGCGTTTTACCCGCATTATTCTTCCGATGGACGATGGATTACTTTTCAAGAGGGCAGCGCCTCTATCTATGTAGTGAGCGCCGATGGTGGCGACGCCCAATTCGTCGCTCGCGGCGTCGCCCCGACATGGGATGCGAACTCTGCCGCCATCATCTACTCGAGCAAAGAGCCCGGCAAAAACCTATCTTTATGGCGTATCCCTTTCTCGCGCGCCGAAGGGAAGACGACCGGGCTACCATCGGCACTGACGGTCAGCCGGGGGTGGAACCTGCACGCCGCAGTCGCGCGCGACGGGAAGATGATTGCTTTCACAGGCGAAGACGTTTCATTCAACGTCGAGACGATACCCTTCGAAGCCGAACAGGGCCGCGTGAGCGGAGAGCCGAAGCCGCTCACCACCGGCCAGAACATAAACTTCTTTATTAACTTTTCGCCGGATGCCCATTCGATTGTCTTCGAGTCAACGCGCGGCAGCAGCACACACATCTGGCGCGCCGACGCGAATTCGCCTCCAGTTCAACTGACCTCCGATCCGAACTTCAACGACACTTATCCGCGGTGGTCGCCCGACGGACGCAGCATTGCTTTTAACCGCAGCCCGGTAGGAAAGGACAGGCTGACGGAGATCTGGCTCATGACAGAAGACGGGGCCAACCCTCAACTGCTCGCCGAAAAGATTTCACGGTTTGCCTGGATGCCGGACAGCCGCGCCATTGTCGCGTGGACTGAGGACAGTTCGCAGCTGGTCGTCATCGATCTTGAAACCAAACAGCGGCGGGCGTTGACCAACGAGTCGGGCGTGGTGCCAATCATCAGCGTCTCATCCGACGGCAAATGGATCGCTTACCATTCAAACGCGTCGGGCAACATGGACGTGCGGGCCGTCCCATTTGCAGGAGGGGAGTCGCGCGCCGTCGTCACCTCGCCACACTACGACGTTCATCCTTTCTTCTCGCCCTCAGGCCGGTGGCTCTACTATCAGCGCGACCATAAGAACATCTATCGCGTCCCCGGACCGGCGCAGGACTGGCGCAAGGCCGAGCCCGAAAAGGTGACTAACTTCCCCGAGTCCGGCCTCTTCCTCGAAGACCCGCAGATTTCGCGTGACGGACGCCAATTGCTCTACTCGCGCGCGCGCATTACGGGCGATATTTGGATAATGAATCTTGAACGATGAATACGAACATTTCCGCAGTTGACTCCAGCAAAAAGTTGCGAAGAGTGTCCAGTGTGGGGAGCCAGATTCCTTAAGAAAATCGCAAAGGCGACCGAGTAGAACCGGTCGCCTTTGGTGTTTTCCCTCTAAGCTTCCCTCTAATAGAATTTAGTGTGTGGTCTTTTTGCTGGCAAAAGTGGAGATCTGCTCTTGAGCGCTCTTCGCAAAACCGTGCTGAACAACTCTCCACAAATCAGCCGGATCTCACGCGATTTTCGGAACGGCTTGACTACGCTCTGAGTCGCGCGGTCCGGCTAACTTCGCACCCTTGCGTTCGCAGGTCGTGAGAAAATCGTTAAGTTGTTCCTGATTGTAGAGAACGCGGGTTCCTATGCGAAAGAACCGAATTCGCCCGGCCTCCCGAGCCCGCAACAGAGTGATGCGCGAAATACCTAAACGCGCAGCCGCTTGTTTCTCAGACATTAGGTTGTGGTTATCTTGATAGTCATTCATAACTCCCCCAAGTTAATTGAGACTTCATCAGTGGTTTCGCTATAGGGCGAATTCAAATTCGACCTCCTCAGACTGTGCAGTATCATTCCCACGCACTTCAGCTTGTTCGTAGTTGTCCAAAGTGCTTTCCTCGAGACTCTGATAGAACGCAGAGTCTGCTTGATCCCGATGGGCATCTTGACTGGATTCGTTGCGCGAGTTTTGACGTTGATCGAAGCTTTCTTTGGTGGCTTCCAGCGCCATCTCTTTATCGACACGGCGATCCAAAGCGCCGCGAAGTTCTTCAATCGAGTTGGTGTAGATGATCGCGTCCTCTCGTGCACGCGATACAGCGACGTAGCCCATGCGGTCATTCAGCAAGACACGCGATTCGCTCGTGTCGGCGTTAATCAGGACACGATCAACTGTCGTTCCCTGCGATGAATGGCTGGTCACAGCGTAGCCGTGATCGAAGTGACGAAAACGATCCTTCTCGAAGCTGACTTCTCGTCCGCTATCGAGCTTCACCGTTAGTTCTTCGTCACCGATCTTCGCAATGGTTGCTAACTCACCGTTCGCTACGCGCTTTTCAGAAAACGGTGCGCGAAATTGAATGCGGTCACCGTCTGCGAATTCGCGTTCGGCTTCGCGATAGACGCTCACCCCAGACAGTCGCTGCGGGTTGTAAGTGAGTTCGCGTCCGTTTTCGAAGCGAACTGTGATCTCATTCTCCTTATGGTTCTTTGCCGTCACGCGGGCATAGTCGCCAACTTCGACTCCGTAGACCTTGCTGGCGTGGTTGTATCTGAGGATGTCTTCACCGGGCACGTAAGCATTCGCAAAGGTGCGCTCCGTCCCTGTCATATCCTGACGATTCACGTACACAGTCATCGGATGATCGTCCCGGCTGACTATGCCGTCGCGTTGTAGCTGGCGATGAATGAGAGTGTTGAGTTGAACTCGCTCCCGATTACGCGGCGAAACGACGAGCGTGTTCTCCGGGCTTTCACAATATGCGCTGGCGATTGTTTTCAATCTCTGCTTTGCATTGACGATTTCAATGATCCGTCCTTGCCGTTCAAGGCTGTCGATCGCTTCGCGCATTTCCCTGGCTGAAAGCTTTTCAACGGTTCGCTTTAGTTCAGGTTTTCGCTGCCGGACAATCTCACTAAGTTTGGCGGTCGCCATTCCATGTTTTTGAAACTGCTCGAACGGTGTTCCTGCTTCAACCGCTTGATGCTGTCGGCTGTCGCCAACAAGTAACACCTTGTCGGAAGGTTCAAGGCGGGCGAAGAACTTGTGAAGGTTCTTTGTGCTGGCAAGTGAACTCTCATCCAACACAAAAAGCCGATTGCGATTGGTGGGTGCTTCCTGCCGCCGGCGGATAAACTTCTGTAACGTCTCCGATTGAATTCCACTTTCTGCGAGCTGCTTGGTGGCGCGTGTAGTGGGTGCAAAGCCGCGAACCTCGTATCCCTCTTTCTCGGCTGCTTCTCTCAGAACCGATAGCGCTGTGGTCTTGCCTGTGCCCGCGCCACCTTGTAATCCAATGATCTGATCGCGACTGGTGAGGATCTGCTCGACTGCTGCGCGTTGGTTGTCATTCAATCGGAGTTGTTGGCGCTCGGCGATAGCGTCAACCGTTTGACGCGCATCGTTACCGATGATCGGAAGATGTTGCCCTTGGCCGTCCGTCATGATTTGAATATTGCGCGTTTCCATTTCCAACATTCGCTGCGTCGTCGCCTCGCGTGGTTTTCGTTCGCGGATGATCTCAACGAATTCTCCGCGCTCGATTCGTCCATGAAGCTCGGTAGCAACTGCTTGGTATGTAGTCAAGCCCATGTTTCGCCGCAGCGCATCGGCCATAACTTTGCGCATATCAATGACCGCCTCCCGGTCGGTTGCATTGTCACGAGCAAAGGTAACGGCTTCCTGCGCACGTTTAGTGATCTCATCCTGAGAGAATTTAATTGGATCGCGCCGTCTCGCCTGCTCAACCGAACGCTGCGCCTGGTTGTCATAACGCGCGTCCATTTCCAGCGCCCGCTCTCTCATTTCGTCACGGTCATAGTTCTTGCTCGCGCGATCGTTGCGAGCCGCTGCCTGATTCAAACCCGCGCCTTCTTTGACCGTGATCCCCTGTTGCTCAAGGCGCTCCTTCATTGCCGCCGCTTCCTTGCGCAACTCGGCACTGCGTGGGCTGCTTTCCTGTAGGTATTCCCTGCTGAATCCTTTGATCTCTGGTGCGCCAGTACGCGCATCAACTTCGATTTCATAACCGAGCTTCTGAAGCCTCTCGGCGAGACTCACCCTATAGAGAGCGGTTGCGTATTGCTGGCTTCGATATAGCTCAAGCGGTTGTAAGGGCTTCGTCCTTCCGTCATCAGTCTTTGTGACATTGAAGATGACGACGTGCGTATGAAGTTGCGGTGCAGCATAGCCGGTCTCGTGATCAGGCCGCGCCGCTGTGTGCTCGAACTGCGCGGCAACCATCTTTCCTGTGGTGACTGCGGGCTTGTTGCCGCCCATACGCGCTTGCGTGAATTCCTCGAATACTTTCAGTGCTTCGTTAACGGCGTCTCGATGCGCGACTCTGATTCGTTCGTCGTTGCCAACGAGCGCCGCAAGCGATACTGACTTAGGCGCGCTGAATGTCGCGTCCCAACCCGCTCGATGTTCGCTGGTCGTGATCTCCTCGCCATACCTGTTGACTTCCTCTCTCGACTTAACCGTTCGGACGAGCTGCTCGCCGGTGTGCGGGTCTTGTCCGACGACAAGCCTTTCGTATTGTTCGCTTCCAACTTCTCCCTTCAATTCCCACTCCTCAGCCAAACGGCCATACCACTGTCCACGGACTTCGCCCGATTCGCTGTAATAGTTCTCCTTCGCGCTGATGAACTCCTGCTGGTAGTAATCCTTCGCTTGGCCAGCGGAGAGCGCTTTACTCATCGTCATCATTGGCTAAACCTCGTCCCAATCAAGCTCCTCTGCTTTCTCCGGTACGATCTCCTCAGACTGAATTGCTAAGTCGGTTTGTTCGTGCGTCGGCGGTTCTACCTCTACTGGCACCGGTGGCGGTCCTATTGGCTGCTCAACGACAGACCGAACACTCCTTCTCACGAACGCGTCGGCAACTTGCTCACGCTCTACAGGCTGAATGCGAAATGGCACAACCGCATCCGAGTATTTCCAGTAGCCATGAAGGTTTCGCAGCGCCATGATCTGTTCCTTGCTTACAACTGAGCGTCGTTCGGTGAATGTCGAGTAATTGATTGAATCGCGTCCATTCGCTTGTACGGTCGCCGTCGTTCCGATTCGTGGCCGTTCCTTTTCTTCTTCGCCGATCATCTCGGAAACCCAACGCGCTGACTCCGGCTCATTACAGCGAAACAGAATCTTTAGGTGCGGCGCTGAAAGCATCGTCGCCGCGTTACGGCCGTAATGTTCTTCAAACTGCGCCTTGTTCTGCGTTCCCAGGATCAGCTTCAGACCATACTTTCGTCCCTCGACCAAAACGGCTGATAACGCGGGCAATCGCTTCAACGAGTGAACCTCATCCACCACGACCCAGCATGGATATTCTCTGGAAGCAGCTGGCGGGGTGGCCATGAGCCTTTTCATCAAAATGTTGATCCAAGCCGCTTGAAGTGTCCGGAGGGCGTCGCGCGTGTCCTGGGTAGAAGTAATGAAGATCCAGCCGCGCCTTCTCTGCGTCCATCCTGTTAGACTGAACTTTTGTGAACAATCATCCAGCGAAGGCAGAAGCTTGAGCGACTCGCCTATTTCGGATAGAGTCGCCAGCACGCCTCCTCTTTGTCCTTTAGCGTCTTTATCAATCAGGTGCGCGTGTTCGGTCCCCTTTACGACTTCATCGATGAGTTTTTCATCTGTGAGCATCTCGACGATCCGCTCCGCGTCAGGTTTGAATTCCAGCATCCGCGCAAAGATGCTGCGGGCTGACTTAATGAAGAACTGTGTGTTTGGCGCGCTGTGATCTCGATCGGGGAAG
>Ga0209474_10005539_pt1 | contig 10745 bp, 6 predicted proteins | sample GraSoiAngelo_145_FD_185902 | JGI IMG/M metagenome (GOLD analysis project Ga0209474, IMG submission 185902) | Grasslands soil microbial communities from the Angelo Coastal Reserve, California, USA - 14_1009_05_20cm (SPAdes) (version 2) | ecosystem: Environmental > Terrestrial > Soil > Grasslands ... | reverse complement strand
CTTCTTTTGAGCGCGTTAAGCAAAGAATCCGGCCTGATTTTCCCTGTAATCGGAGTCACGTTTTTTCTGTGGAAAAAAAAATGGGCGGACCTGTGGAAAATGGCCGCGGTAACGGCTCTTGTTGCCGCAAGCTACTTCAGTCTGCGCGCCGGGGCCGAGCATAATCCCGCGCCAAGGCTGAGCCCTCCTCCCCCATTACTCGTTAGGCCGATCATTGTCTCGCGAGCGGTCGCTGAATACGCCGGCTTAATCTTATTTCCGCTGAACCTGCACATGGATCGTGATGTGGAGACGCAGCCGACAGGGTTCAATGACGCCAGCCTCGGGCGTGCGGCCTGGCGCGAATTGCAAACGCTGCTCGGTCTGATTCTAATCGCCGCGTTTTTTTATTGGATGCTGCGAACACGCACACGCAGTCCGGCAGTCTTTATCTCTCTCCTTTTCGCGCTGATTGCTTATTTGCCGGCGAGCGGCGTTGTCGCCTTGAACGCAACCGCCGCAGAACATTGGATTTATTTGCCGAGCGCATTCTTTTTTCTAGCGGTCGCTCTCGAGATCGCTGCCTTGAAAGAGAAACTAGCGCCGCGGAGGGTGGCAACCTCCACCGTGATGACGGGAGTGCTTGCGCTCTGGTTTGTATTTCTGGGTGCGCGCACATTTGTGCGAACATTCGATTGGAAAGACCAACGCACGTTTCTCGAACGCACGATTGCCCACGGAGGCGATTCGGCCAGGATGCTCATTAATTTAGCCGGACTGGAGTTGACCGAAGGAAAATTAGAAGACGCCGCGGTGCATTTGCATACTGCTTTGCAAAAGAAACCAGACCAACCCCTCGCTGTGATCAATCTGGCCGCAGTCGCGTTGAAACAAAACGACTTCAAGCTCGCGCGTCAGCTCATCACTCGGGCGACCAAAATGCCGCTAGTGGATGCGGAGGCCTATGAATATCTGGCCATTTTGGAAAACAAAGAGAACGGAAAAGTTGACCTGATTAGAATGCGGTTGGCCGCGCGGACCGGGCCACCTCATTGGTCGATTGAGAAACGTTACATTCAATTGCTCGACCAGACTGGCGGAACGGCCGCGGCGATCAATGAATTGCTCAGTTGCCTGCAAAGGCAATGGTATCGCGCTGACAGTTGGAAGTTATTGAGCGATCTGCATGCAAAACTTGGACATTCTGCGCAGGCGGCGGGAGCGCTCGAGAAGGCGCGCGCCTATGATGTTCACTTGTCAGAGTCGAAGTTAGAAAATTAGTCACGTCTAAGGAAAAACCCTACTGCGAAGCAGGATTGTGGGTCCTGAATAGGCAAGACCCGACTTCGTCAGTCTTTAAACATATGAAAACATATCTTCTTTACGGAGCGGCGCTGGCCATCCTGGGTTTGGCAGCGGCTCCACTTAATGGACAAACCCAGACCACGACCAGTTCGAGTAGCTCTGGTTACGTGCAGACGAGCAAAATCATCGGCACAAAAGTAAAGACCGCGCAAGGCGAAGAAGTCGGCGTCGTTAAAGACGTCGTGCTTGATCGCAGCAACGGTTGCATGGCTTATACCGTCCTCTCGGCGGGCGGTACCGGCACGCGAGTGGCGGGCCAAGCGAAGCTGGTTGCAGTTCCCTGGAGCGTTTACTCCGTCTCACCCGACGTGAGTTATCTCACGGTTAGCGTTGAGCGGGACCGTATCTACAACGCGCCAGTATTCGAGTACTCCCGAATCAGCGATACGACATATACCACCAATGTGTTCTCGCACTTCGGCGTGTCCGCTGGAGTTGGCGTATCTGGTGCCACGACCACGACAGGTGCGACAACAACAAGCGGCGCAACCACGCAAACTCAAACGGGCGCTTACCCTTCACCGACCGCAGCAATGAGCGCGTCGCCAGCCGCCAGCATGTCACCGAGCGCCACTGTGTCAGCAAGCGCTCCGCCGACAGCGAGCGCGGCAGCAACTGCTTCGGCCGCTGCCAGTGCAAGCGCGTCGCCTAGTAAAGGAACGCGGGCAAAAACCGGCGCATCGCCAGCTCCCACACCTTACAAGGCCAGTGAAACGAAGCAAGGAACGAGCGGCGAATCACCCGCAGAAACAACTGGCAGTCCTTCGAGCACGAAGGCTTCGAAGAAATCGACTAGCGCAGAGAAACCGACCAGCGCCGAGTCTTCAGCTGAGTCATCGGCAAGCCCTTCAGGCAAAAAGAGCTCGCATAAAAAGAGCAGCACGGAAGGCGCCGAAACCAGCGCAACACCTGGCGGAGAACAAGAATAATTATTTAGCGACCTGATTGGGTCGCATTTTCGAAAGCGGGAATGCCCAAAAGCATTCCCGCTTTTGTTTTAGATCGACATCAAACCTTCGCCTCTTCGATCTTTGCGGTGTCGCGCGCCAGGTGTTTTGCTCCCCAAAACCAGAACACTCCTGCAAATAATATCGTCAGCGAGACGAGAAAGAACGCGACGTTCATGTTCCAACGATCTCGAATGGCGCCGATAAGTGGAGGCGACGCCATATCGCCCAGGAGGTGAATAACAAAAATATTCAGTGCGAAGGCCGTCGCTCGGATGTTTGGAGATGTGACATTGGCCAGCGCGGTGTTCGTCGGCCCGGTATTAAAAAACAAAAAGAATACGGCGAAGAAGATGCAGATCCATGCTCCAGGAAAACGGATATAAAGCATTCCGATCGTCGCCGGAAAAGCGAACAAAACCGCCACACCGGAAACGAGAAAATATGAATTCGCAAAGCGCTTGCGCAGCAAATCCCCCGTCCAACCGCCGAGAAGCGTCGCAAAAAAACCGGCAACAGCTGTGATCGCACCAAAAGTGAGATTAATGTTCCCAAGCAAGTTATCACTGGCTGGAAATTCCCTGCCCCGGTCTGAATAAATGTAATCTGGAACCCACGCCGCGATCCCACCGATCGCAAATGTGAGCGCGGTCATCGCGGCGGTATTGATCAAATAAGACGGCGTCTGCAGGAGCTTCCGATAATCATTGAGAGTTGCTCGCTGAGCGCGGTCATCTCGGCGGTATTGATCAAATAAGACGGCGTCTGCAGGAGCTTCCGATAATCATTGAGAGTTGCTCGCTGCCTTACTGGGCTTAGCTCCGAGGTCGAGCTTGTCCGCGGGTCGCGCATGAACAAGCAAAGCGCAGCCAGAAGCAGCCCCGGCGGCACCACTAGATAAAATGCCCAATGCCAGTTGAGCAGGTCGGAAATCTTGCCGCCGAAAGCGTAGCCGAGTGCACCGCCCACCGGCATCGCGAGATAAAAGTAGGCCAAAGTTCGCCCCCGCCGTTCTATTGGATACAGGTCGGACAGAATTGTCGGCGCGGCGGGGCCGTAGCCCGCTTCTCCGATTCCGACAAACGCGCGGGTACAGAGCAAGATCGCAAACGAGCTGGCCCAGCCGGACCATCCGCTGGCGAGACTCCAGAGTGCGACGCTGATTGCGATGAGCCACCACCTCGATACGCGATCGGCCAGCCAACCTAAAATGGGCGCCGCGCACATGTAGCTGATCAGAAAAGCTGGAAATAACCATCCAGCTTTCTGAAACTGGTTCGGATCGCCCGCTAAAAATTCCTGGCGTATCCGCGGAAGCACCGCCGCCAAAATGTAACGGTCGATGTAATTGAAAAGATTAATAACGAGGAGCAACCAAAGCGCAGCAGTTGCGCTCGTGAATACTGTTTTGGGGCGAACCTCCATGACCACTTGCCGATTGGCAGATAGATGGCCGAGCGTTAATTGTAAATAATAAACGATGCCTCACATGTCCGCCGGTGAGCGCGCGCTCCATTTTGTTGCGCGACCGCTCGTTAGTTTCTTTTATCGGGTCCACGCGCTCGGACTCGAACACTTGCCCGAAGGCGGATTCCTTCTCTTGCCTAATCACATCACGTGGGTCGATGCCATCGTCCTGCAACTCGCTTGCCCGCGACCGATTCGTTACATCATCGATCAGGAATTTTATCACAAACCGATCCTGCGCCCCTTTCTGCGCACGGTCGGCTGCATTCCGATTGACGTCCGCCATTCGCGTTCAGCGATTCGCGCCGCAACGGAACAGCTTGCCGCAGGCGAGATTGTTTGTCTTTTTCCGGAAGGTCAACTCACGCGCTCGGGGACATTGCTGCGACTGCGCCGCGGCTACGAATTGATTGCCCAACACGCGAACGCGGTCGTCATCCCCGTTTGGCTCGACCGGCTCTGGGGGTCGATCTTCTCGTTTCAGGGAGGAAAGTTTTTCACGAAATGGCCAAAGGAAATTCCCTATCGCGTCACGGTCGCATTCGGCAGACCACTTGAGGCCAACGCCGCTGATATCGCGACTGTGCGCGAAGAGTTGCTCAAGCTCGGAGAGGTCTGCTACAGCCGCCGAGTTTCGTTAGATCGACATTTAGCCGAAGAATGCGTCCGCGGATTGAAACGCCGGCGTTTTTCAACCGCGGTCATCGATGGGATTGATAACAGCGAATTGAGCCGTGCAAAATTGCTCGGCGCGGCCGCCGCCCTGAGCCGTTTTCTTCGAAAGGAATTTTCCGATCCACGGATTGCGATCGTTTTGCCCGCCGGCAAAGGTTCGATGGTTGCGAATCTCGCCGACAAACGAATCGCGATTGTTTTGCCTGCGGGCAAAGGTTCGATGGTGGCGAATCTCGCCGTCACCCTCGCCGGAAAAGTGGCGGTCGATCTGAATTTCACTGCCGGGCGCACTGCGAACGAGTCTGCGTGTAAACGCGCTGACCTGCGCGTTGCAATCACGGCCACACAGTTCATGGAACGGGTGAAAGATTTTCCATGGCCGCAACGCATTCTGAAACTGGACGAACTAATGCCGCGCCTGAAATCGCGAATCCTTTTTTGGTGGATGATGTCGATCTTCGCCCCAACGCGCTTGCTTCTGCGATTGTTACAAGTCCCGAAACGCGGCGGTCACAGCGAAGCCGTGCTGCTGTTTACCAGCGGCAGTTCCGGAGAACCCAAGGGCGTGGTCCTCTCTCATCGCAATATTGTCGGAAACGTTTCCCAATTTCGCGAGCTGCTCGACGCGCGAAAGGAAGACGCCATTCTCGCGTCGCTGCCGTTTTTCCACAGCTTCGGATCGACCGTCACGCTTTGGTATCCGTTGATCGAAGGCGTCCGGATCGTCACCTATCCAAATCCGCTCGAAGTGGCGAAGAACGCGGCGTTGATCGAGAAATACAAACTCACGTTGCTTCTGGCGACGCCGACTTTTCTGCGCGGCTATTTGCGTAAAGCCGAGCCGCAGCAATTGCGAACTTTGCGACTGGTTATCACCGGCGCGGAAAAACTTCCGCTCGATCTTGCGAAAGCATTCGAAGACCGGTTCAACCAGCACGTCTTTGAAGGATATGGACTGACCGAGACTTCTCCGGTTGTGAGCGTGAACTTGCCCGACCCACAACCGACGAAATCCGGCGAACAAGTACAGCCGTCGAGTCGGCTCGGCTCAGTCGGCAAAATGGCGCCCGGCATCGCCGCCGAAATTCGCGAGCCGGAGAATGATCGAAAGCTTTCGTTGCATGAAACCGGAATGGTCTGGTTTCGTGGCGCAAATATTTTTGAAGGTTATTTGCATGATGAAAAACGCACGGCCGACGTTTTGCAGGATGGCTGGTTCAAGACGGGCGACATCGGCCGATTCGACGAAGATGGATTTCTTTACATCGAAGGACGGCTTTCGCGCTTCTCAAAGATCGGCGGCGAAATGGTTCCGCACGAAGCCGTCGAACAAAAGATCATCGATTTGCTGGGCTTTTCTGGAAAAGACGAACGCCTGGTCGCAATTGTCGGAGTCCAGGACGAATCCAAAGGCGAAGCACTCATTCTCCTCGCCGCGGTAGATGTCGATCTTGCCCAGCTGCGTGACAAACTCCGCGACGCCGGTGTGCCGAACTTGTGGATCCCAAAAAAGATTTGCCGGGCAGATTCGATCCCTGTCCTCGCCTCCGGCAAACTGGACCTCAAAAAATGCCAAGAGCTGGCAGCCGAAGAATGCTGAGGACCGGCCCCGGTTTATGCAGCCTTGCCGTCAGCGCGGTAGGGAAGCTTTGCGCGTTGGATTGATTCCGAGGAAATCGAGAGTGGGATGGAGTCCGCTGTAGGCCCCTTCTGCTAGCGCCTTCTGTCCATCGACCGAGGGGTGCCAGCCATCTACAGAGCTGATCAATTCCAAACGACTAAAATCCACGTTCTTTAACGCCTCGGAGTATTGGAGCCTGATGTTGGGGTAATTTTTGAGTTCGCGATTCAAGTTTCGAACCATAGCCTGAATTTCCGTCTCCATCATCAAACCAACTCGAATCGTGGTCTTGTGATAAACCGGCTTCAACGATTCGAAAGCGCGGTAACCGCTCTCGAGACGAGGATATAGTTTCGGATTCCGGGCGTGCAGCGCCGCAGCCTTCAGGTGCCCTCTAGAAAACGCCTCAAAATTCGCCATACCAAACACGACGATTCCAACTTTGTGATTCTCGGTTTTCGCACGGTTGATCAGCAATTGCAGCGACTCAGTGTAGTTCTTGCCGAAACGCGTCGCCATTTTTCGCAAGTGAGCTTCCGGGTGCTCGCGCTCGGCCGACGAAAGCCCTTCCACCCAGTCGATATTGTTGTGTCCGATCCAGATCATGATCAGGTCCGGCAGTCGGTCCTTTCCTACAATTCGACGCGTCTGCCCGGAGAGATTGCGCGTCCGGACGATTTTTCGGCGCAATCCTTCCTGCGCGCGGCTGGGCGCAACCAAAGCTCCAGCGCCGCTGTATTCTGTCGCCACCAGCGGAATGAACTGCTGCAGTCGTTCGTAGATGCTGAAGATGCTTTCCGGGGCGGGATCCGTGTCGAGGAACCAGTTTTTGCGACGTTCAGTTCTTGCTCGCCAAAACACGCTCCACGGTGCCGATACATAAAAATTCAGCGAGAGGCTGTCGCCAATCATCGAAACATGTGGCAGTCTACGAACCAGTTCGCGCCGATCGATTCGGCCGCTTCGGTATTCCAGATAATCGGGGTAGAACGGCGAGGACGGTTGGGAAATGCGCTCGCGGTAATCCGGGCTCGTTACCGAGGATGACTGTGTCGCTACGCGGTCGAATAGGAAGATGAGATTGACAAAGTCTGCAGCGCCGTGCTCGCCGATTTGGATTGCCAACGGCGGCGGGGTATCAGCAAACTCCTCCGTCCCGGCTACAGGCAAAACGATCGAAATTTCAAAAATTATTGCAAGTGCGGCAGTTCGCGTAATTGGACCCATTTTAGCGCAAACAACTTAATTGGCCGTTGAGTCCAAATTTCATGATGCGGCAACAATTTGCTTCTGGGGGTCGCCTTCGGCAAACTGAACCTCGCTACTAGCAAACGATGCCGACTCGATTCCATTCGGTTGCCAATCGCGCGGCATCGCTATCGATGAAGCTGCTATTCGGCTATTCGTCGCGCATCTACGTGGTCGATTGCGAGCATATCAATCGCGCCGGAGGATTTTTGCTCGCTTCAAATCACATCAGTCATTTCGATCCGCCCATCATGCGATGGTGCGCGTTCCCTGCTCGGAGGCGCGCCGCTCCGCCCCGGCGCCTCGACACTCGCGCACATGGCGGGCGTTCCGATCGTGCCGTGCGTAATTCTCGGAAGCGATCGTCTCTACGCGAAAAGAAATTGGCTACCGCTTCGGCGAACACCGGTTTGGATCGCTTTCGGCCAGGCAATCTCGCATTTTCCTGAATTGGAAAAATCAGTCGCTCGCGCGCGGATTGAACAAGAGCTCGCCGATGGATTCCAGCGACTCTACGCGGAGCTGCGCAGGAAGTTTCAACTAACGCGCGACGATTTGCCGCATCCGCCGCGAGAGCGGATGCGCTCCCAACCGAAAAATCCTCGTCGCCGACTCCATCGCGCAGCTGCAAACGCAGTCGATTTTGCGATGTGCGTGTCGATGAACTTGGTGCAATCGCGTCACCGACTAAATGGACGGAGTGCGGAGGAAATGGACCGTTACGTCGTCGAATGCGAGAAACTAACGCCGCATGAATATTATGCCGCGCCGAAGGATGTCGGGCTGATCGCGGCGATTCAAAACGGCAACCGCTTTTCACTGACTTGGCGGAGCCCAATCGAAACGGAATTTCCGAGAAACAATGTTGCGCGCGCCGACTTTTTCCCGTGTGGCCGCGGAAAAGCGGCGCCGACTGTCTTCATGCTCCATGCGCTGATGTCGGCAACACACATCGGTTATCGGCGATGGGCCGCCCGATTCAATGAGCTTGGATGGAACGCCTGCTTTGTTCACCTGCCGTATCACTACTCGCGCGTGCCGCCTGGTCACTGGAACGGCGAACTTGCAATCACGGCGGATTTGATCCGAAACGCGGAAGGCTTGCGTCAGGGTGTTATCGAAGTGCGCCAACTGATCGGCGCATTGCGCGACCACGGTTATGGCGAATTCGGAATCCTCGGGACGAGCTACGGTGGCTGGATCGGTGCATTGCTCGCAATGGTCGAGCGCGATTTGCGATTCGTCGCGCTGATGTGCCCGATCGTGAATGTCGAACACGCAATTTGGCAAAATCCCGGAACGGCATTCATGCGGCGCGAATTACGCCGCGCGAAGATCGCACCCGAATTGGTAGCGCGGCATTTTCATCTCAGCTCGCCGCTGCACAACGAACCAGCGTGCGACCCGGCGCGCGTGCTCTTTGTGTCGGGTGATTTCGATTTGATCGCGCGGCCAGCCGACATCGACGCGATTCAGCAAAAATGGCGCGGCTCCGAACTGCTACGGGTCCCGCAAGGTCATTTCGGCTACCGAGTGATGCGCGAAACAGTCACGCGCCTGAAGGAGCGCGGGTTTTAGTCCAGATCGAGATAATCGTACCAATGCAATGCGCCCATCAGTCGTCGCAGCTCCTGGTTATCGGTCGATAGAGCGGGCAGCCATTCACTAATCAGCTCGCGTCTCCACCACCCTTTTTCGCCCACGGAAGCAAACCGATACCGATAAAGCCGTGCCCGAATGTAATGCGGCGGTTTATCCGGAAACGGATTATTGGCGAGCAGTGATAACGTGTCGGGATCGTTGTGCAAAAGTTTCCAGACAAAATGGAACGTCCAAGGGTAATCGCCGGGAGAGGCCATGGCCGCAAACCAGATTTGCCAGTCGATCCGGGGTTGATACGGCGCGACGAAAGCCGGCCGCCGATTCGGATCTCCCGGTTTGGCTACAAATTCGTATTCTTTCCATTTGGTCTCGCCGGTAATGACCGCGTCTTCGGTTCCTTCAAAGATAATTTCGTCGCGCTCGCGACCAACCGTTCCGAACGCGCCGTAGGTGTTAACCAAATCGAGCGGGTCGAACGAATAATTCATGAGTTGACGTCCGCCGACAAGGTTCAACACTGGCGCGACGCTCAACCAGGCAACAAGGATCGATAACGCGACGACGATTCCGTTGTTAACTCGCGAAGAGTGCGAGCGAGCTGCGGCTTCCTCCGCACGCTTCACCAGAGATTTCGGCAAAACGTGGCGTAGGAAGGTGTCATCAAAGCAGGCCAGAAACGGAATGATGGTCAGATAATTCAGAAACGAGAGATTCCCGCTAATAATGAGAAAGACCTGGAACAGAACCAGCAATGCGCCGGCGACGTGACGCGCGGTTCGCGGCCCAAATGAAAACCACGGGACGACCAGTTCGACGGTGTGGTTCCAAAGAGTCTCGATTTTATGAAACCAATGTGGTGCGAAATGAAGATAGCGACTGATCGGATTCGGAATCGGCTGCGTTTCATAGTGATAAAACATGCAGGTCAGATCGCGCCAGCATTCGTCGCCGCGTAATTTAATCAGACCCGCGCCGACCATGATTCGAAAGCCGAGCCAGCGGAAGAGCCAGAAGACCAAAATCGGCGGCCGAGAATTCGGAAATGGCCGCCCATCGAGTAACGGACAGAGAAAGATGGACAAGAAGCCTGTTTCCAGCAGCTGAATTTCCCAACCGTAGCCGTACCAAATCTGGCCGATGTGAACGATTGACATGTACATCCCCCAAAGGACGGCCAATAAAATTGCGTTTGCGTAGCCGCCCAGAACGATCAGCGAAAGCGCGAATCCGACCCAGGCGAAGATCGACATTCCCAGGTCGGTGCACCCGAACCAAAACAGCGTCGGCAAATGCAACATCCCTTCGGTGCGCGAACCGAGTTCTGCGTGAATGCTCGACAGATAAAAATCGGCCGGCGTTAAACCGCGACGACCAATCAAGGGCACCAGTTGTCGGGCCGCCACGAAGAATGAGACCGCGTAAACAAATCCGAGCAGACGCAGAATAACGAATCGCGTCAGCCAATAGGAATTTCCGCGCGCGAAAAATTTCTCGAGGACGTTTTCGTCATTCATCCCAGGCGATATTCAATTTATAAACACGTGTCATCCCGAGGCGCAAAAGACGCCGAGGGACCTCCCAAATGCGCACGCCATCACGCACGTTACACAAAGTGCAATTCAAAGGTCAGGGTGTTTTTGCGAGATTCCTCGCTTTCGCTCGGAATGACAACGCGGAGAATTTAATTCCGGTTTTAGTCGCGTTGACACTTTGCGCGATGCGATTCAACTTTGCTCCCTTCAAGCCAGGGTAGCTCAGCGGTAGAGCAGGGGACTCATAAGCCCTTGGTCGGGAGTTCAATTCTCCCCCCTGGCACTCCCCTACTCTTTCTTTTTCGAAAC
>Ga0209474_10005537_pt1 | contig 10746 bp, 12 predicted proteins | sample GraSoiAngelo_145_FD_185902 | JGI IMG/M metagenome (GOLD analysis project Ga0209474, IMG submission 185902) | Grasslands soil microbial communities from the Angelo Coastal Reserve, California, USA - 14_1009_05_20cm (SPAdes) (version 2) | ecosystem: Environmental > Terrestrial > Soil > Grasslands... | reverse complement strand
GACGATGATGGTCGGCGTTTTCGCCTCCCTCGACTTCATCCAGTTCTACGTGTTCTTCGAGGGGGTGCTGGTCCCGATGTTCCTGATCATCGGGGTCTGGGGCGGGCCGCGGCGGATCTATTCCGCCTTCAAGTTCTTCCTCTACACATTGCTGGGCTCGGTGCTGTCGCTGCTGGCGATTTTGGCGGTCTATTTCAACATCAATCCCCACACCACGGACATCGCGGAGATCCTGAGCCGGGCGCAATTCCCGGACTATATGCAGAAATGGCTGTGGCTGGCCTTCTTTGCCTCTTTCGCGGTTAAGGTGCCGATGTGGCCGGTGCACACGTGGCTGCCCGACGCTCATGTCGAGGCGCCGACCGCCGGCTCCGTCATCCTCGCCGGGGTGTTGTTGAAGCTGGGCGGCTACGGCTTTGTCCGGTTCTCGCTGCCAATGTTCCCGCTCGCTTCGGCCTATTTCACGCCGCTGATGTTCGCGCTGTCGGCGATCGCGGTGATCTACACGTCGTTTGTCGCATTGGCGCAGACCGACATGAAGAAGCTGATCGCCTATTCGTCGATTGCCCATATGGGCTTTGTAACGATGGGGATCTTCGCGGTGACCAGCGAGGCGGTGCAGGGCGCCGTGATCCAGATGCTGAGCCATGGCCTGGTCTCGGCCGCGCTGTTCCTGATCGTCGGCGTCGTCTACGACCGGCTGCACACCCGCGATATCGACCGCTATGGCGGGCTGGTCGAGCGCATGCCGAAATACGCCTTCGTGTTCATGTGTTTTATGCTGGCCTCGGTCGGACTGCCCGGCACCAGCGGCTTTGTCGGCGAGTTCCTGATCCTACTCGGCACCTTCCGGGTGTCGACGCTCGAATGCTTCCTCGCCGCGACCGCGATGGTCCTGGGCGCCATGTACATGTTCTACCTGTATCGCCGGGTCATCTTCGGCACGATCACGCGCGACGATCTGCGCGGCATGCTGGACCTGACCCCGCGCGAGATGACGGTGTTCGCGCCCCTATTACTGCTGGTGCTGTGGATGGGCGTCTATCCGAACTCGTTCCTGGCGCCGATCCGCACCTCGGTCGACAACCTCGTCCAGCGCGCCAACACGGCCCAGAAGGCGGCGCAACAGGAGCTGCCCGCCGGCGAAATGTCGGTTCAAATTGCCGGCCAACCCAAGGTCATCCCGGCGCAGGCCGGGATCTACCTGTCAACCGGCTCGGGCGAGGATAAGTGGGTCCCGGCTTTCGCCGGGACGACGGGAAAAGATTAAGAGCGCCCGATGCCGACTGTAGCCATCCCCGATCTGATGCCGGCGCTGCCGGAGATCGTCCTTGCCTGCGCGGCGATGGCGCTGCTGCTGCTCGGGGCGTTCTATGATGAGCGCTCGACCCGGCTCGTCTCCTGGTTGTCGATCGTCGCGCTGATCGCGGCGATCGTGCTGACAATTCTGTTCGAGGTGCCGCGCCAGACCGGCTTCTACGGCATGTTCGTCACCGACGCCTTCGCCGTTTTCATGAAGACATTGGTGCTGGCCGGCTCGGCGGTCGCGATCATCCTGAGTCTTCGCTACAACGAGGAGCACAAAATCGCGCGGTTCGAGTTCCCGGTCCTGATCCTGCTCGCGGCGGTCGGGATGATGGTCATGGTCTCCGCCAGCGACCTGATCACCCTTTATGTCGGTTTCGAGCTGCAGAGTTTGGCGCTCTACGTGACCGCCAGCTTCGATCGAGATTCGGTGCGTTCGACCGAGGCGGGGCTCAAATATTTCGTGCTCGGCGCGCTCGCCTCGGGGATGCTGCTCTACGGCATCTCGCTGGTCTACGGCTTTGCCGGGACCACCAGTTTTGCCGGCCTGGCCCAGCTGTTCGCCGGCGCGGCGAAACCGTCGAGCGGGCTGGTCATTGGGATCGTCTTCATCACGGTCGGGCTCGCCTTCAAGGTATCGGCGGTGCCGTTCCATATGTGGACGCCGGACGTCTATGAGGGCGCGCCGACCCCGGTCACTGCGTTTTTCTCGGTGGCGCCGAAGATCGCGGCGATGGCGCTGTTTGTCCGCGTCCTGGTCGAGCCGTTCGGCGGGCTGGTCGCCGAGTGGCGCCAGGTCATCGTCTTTCTCTCGGTCGCCTCGATGGTGCTCGGCGCCGTCGCGGCGATCGCCCAGACCAACATCAAGCGGCTGATGGCCTACAGCTCGATCGGCCATGTCGGCTATGCGCTGATCGGGCTCGCCGCGGCGACGCCGAACGGTATCCGCGGCGTTCTCGTCTATATGGCGATCTACCTGTTCATGAATCTCGGCACCTGGGCGGTCATCCTGTGCATGCGGCAGAAGGGCCAGTTGGTCGAGGGGATTGCCGATCTGAGCGGGCTCGGCCGCACGCAGCCGGGATTGGCGCTGGCGCTGGGCATCTTCATGTTCGCACTGGCGGGGATACCGCCGACCGCCGGGTTTTTCCCGAAGCTTTACGTGTTCCTCGCCGCGGTCGACGCGAATTTGATCGGCGTCGCCGTCATCGGCGTCGTCGCCAGCGTCGTGGGCGCGTTCTATTACCTGCGCGTCGTCAAGGTGATGTATTTCGACGAGCCGGTCGGCGCCTTCGATCGGCCGATCGCGCCCGAGCTGAAATGGGTGCTGTTCGTCGCCGCCGTGCTGACGATGTTCTTTATCCTGCTGCCCGATCCGCTCGTCGGCAGCGCCGGGGAAGCAGCTGCGGCGCTGTTCAAGCGATGACCGACGCAGCGCTGTCGCTGCCGGCGGGATACTGCCTTCACTTCCATCCGAAGATCGGCAGCACCAACGACGAGGCGAAGCGTCTCGCCCGCGCCGGCGCGCCGGACGGCACGCTTGTCTGGGCCGAGGAGCAGACCGCCGGCCGCGGACGGCGCGGCAGGCCCTGGTCGTCGCCGCCGGGAAATCTGTACCTCTCGCTGCTGCTGCGCCCCGGCGGTCAGCCGGCGCGCGCCGCCCAGCTCGGCTTCGTGGCGGCGCTGGCCTTGGGCGAGGCGCTGGATCGGCTCACGGTCGGCAAGCTGGCGCTGCGCTACAAATGGCCGAACGACCTTCTCGCCAACGGCGGCAAGCTCGCCGGCATCCTGCTCGAATCGGAAACGGGGCCGAGCGGCGCGGTTGATTTCCTGGTGATCGGCACCGGGGTCAACCTGGTGTCCGGGCCGAATTCGGCGGAATATCCAGCCACTTCGCTGGTCGGGGAGGGGATCGCGACCGTGCCGCCGGCGCGTCTGCTCGAAGGCTTCGTCCGGCGCTTTGACGCCTGGGCCTCGCGCTGGCGCGAGGAGGGCTTCGCGCCAGTACGCGCGGCTTGGCTCACCCGGGCAAGCGGCGTCGGTCAGGCAATCCTGGTGCGTCTCGAACGCAGCACCCTCGCCGGCCGCTTTATGGATCTCGACGAAAACGGCGCGCTGCTGCTCGACGGCGCCGAAGGCCGCCGGCGGATCGCGGCCGGCGATGTCTTCCCGGCGCTCGGCTGAGGGCGAGGCGCATGTTGCTCGCGATCAACGCCAACAACACCAACACCGTGTTCGCGATATGGGATGGCGCCGCGCTGAAGGGCAGCTGGCGCACAGCTACCGAAGGCAAGCGCACCGCCGACGAGTATGTCGTCTGGCTCGATCATCTGTTGGCGTTGGATGGCTTGGCGCGGGGCGATGTCGACGGCGCGGTGATCGCCAGCGTCGTGCCGGAGGTCAATTTCAACCTGCTCACCCTCTGCCGCAAATACTGCAAGACCGATCCGCTCATCGTCGGCGCCAAGGGCGTGAAGCTTGGCACCAAGGCGCTGGTGGACCAGCCGGAGGAGGTCGGCGCCGACCGTCTCGTTAATACCGTCGCGGCGCATGACCGTTATAAGGGGCCGCTGATTGTTGTCGATTTCGGCACCGCAACGACGCTCGATGTGGTCGATGGCCAGGGCAACTATTGCGGCGGCGTCATCGCGCCGGGGATCAATCTGTCGCTGGCCGCGTTGCACATGGCGGCGGCCAAGCTGCCCAGCATCCGCATCAGCCGCACCGAGCACGTCATCGGCAAGGACACCGTGAGCTGCATGCAGTCCGGCATTTATTGGGGCTATATCGGACTGGTCGAGGGCCTGGTTAGCCGGATCAAAACCGAGTTCGGCGCCGCGATGAATGTCGTCGCCACTGGCGGCCTCGCCCCGCTCTTCGCCGGTACGGAGGCGATCGACAAGGTCGATCCGGACCTGACGCTGTGGGGACTGCGCCTGATCTACCGGCTCAATAGCCAGCGATGAATTTCGTACCGCCGAAGCTGCAACAGGGCTTTTCCGAGCGCGATCCCGACGCGCTGTATTTCCTCCCGCTCGGCGGCAGCGGCGAGATCGGGATGAACCTCAACCTCTACGGCCATGACGGGAAGTGGCTGATCGTCGATTGCGGCGTCACTTTTGGCGAGGAGGAGCACCAGCCCGGGGTCGATGTGATCATGGCCGACCCCGCCTTTATCGTGGAGCGGCGGGACAGGCTGCTCGGCATCGTCGCGACGCACGGGCATGAGGATCACATCGGCGCGATCCCGTATCTGTGGCCGCAACTGCAATGCCCGGTCTGGGCGACCCCGTTTACCGCCTCGCTGTTGCGCGCGAAATTGATCGAGGCCGGGCTCGCAGATCGGGTGCCGATCAACATCGTGCCGATGTCGGGCCGCTTCGATATCGGGCCGTTCGATCTCGAGCTGATCACGCTGACCCATTCCATTCCGGAGCCGAACGCCGTGGTGGTGCGCACCCGGGTCGGCACGGTGCTGCATACCGGCGACTGGAAGCTCGATCCCGACCCGCTGATCGGATCGCCGACCGACGAGGATCGGCTGCGCCAGGTCGGCGACGAGGGGGTGCTGGCGATCGTCTGCGATTCGACCAACGCGCTCCGGCCCGGCAGCTCGCTTGACCGAGCTAATCGGCCGCTATGACGGGCGGGTCGCGGTCGCCTGCTTTGCCTCGAACGTGGCGCGGCTGGCGACGATCTCGCATGCGGCGCGGGCGAACGACCGCGACGTCGCGCTGATCGGCCGCTCGCTCTGGCGGATCGAAAAGGCGGCGCGGGAGAACGGCTACCTCGGCGATGTGCCCCGCTTCCTGACCGAGGACGAGGCCGGCTACATCCCGCGCGACAAGGTCTTGCTGATCTGCACCGGCAGCCAGGGCGAGCCGCGCGCCGCACTAGCGCGGATCGCGCGCGACGACCATCCGAACATCGTACTCGAGGAAGGCGATGTCGTGATCTTTTCCTCGCGCATTATCCCCGGCAACGAGAAGGCGATCGGGCGGCTGCACAACGCGTTGATCCGGGCCGGCATCGAGGTGGTGACCGACGAGGACCATTTCGTCCATGTCTCCGGTCATCCGGCGCGGGACGAGTTGGTGCGCATGTACCAGATGGTCCGACCGCGGGTGGCGATCCCGGTGCATGGCGAGGCGCGGCACCTGCTCGGCCACGCCGAGCTGGCGCGCCAATGCCAGGTGCAGCAAGCGCTGGTCATCGAGAATGGCTGTCTGATCCGGCTCGACAAGGACGGCGCGTCGGTGGCGGACGACATTCCGGTCGGCCGCATCGCCAGCGACGGTAAGCGGCTCTTACCGATCGGCGGCGCGGTGTTGCAGCAGCGCCGACGGGTCGGCAACGACGGCAGCGTCGTCGCGACGCTAGTCGTCGATCGCCGCGGCGTGCTGGTGGCGCCGCCGCAGCTGAGCCTGATCGGGTTGGCCGAAGCGACCGCAGACCCCGCCGCCGAATTGCGCGACGCACTGACCGGCGAGATGGAGAGCTTGCCGGCGTCGTTCCGTCAGGATGACAACGCGCTGCGCGACGCGGCGCGCCGGGTATTGCGCCGCGAGCTGAAGGATCATTTCGGCAAGCGGCCGCTGATCGATATTCAGCTGGTTCGGCTCTAGGACGGGATGATCGGCCGGCTCAATCACGTGGCGATCGTCGTGCCCGATCTCGCCGCTGCGGCTTCGCTGTACCGCGGCGCTCTTGGCGCCCGGGTCTCAGCGGCGCAGTCGCTGCCGGCGCATGGCGTCACGGTGGTTTTTGTCGAGCTGCCGAACAGCAAGATCGAGTTGTTGGAGCCGCTCGGCGCCGATTCGCCGGTGCGCGGCTTTCTCGACAACAACCCGGCCGGCGGCATGCACCACATCTGCTACGAGGTCGACGACATCATCGCCGCCCGCGACCGGCTGCGCGCTGCTGGTGCCCGCGTGCTGGGCGACGGCGAGCCGCGATTGGGCGCGCATGACAAGCCGGTGCTGTTCCTGCACCCGAAGGATTTCTGCGGCACCCTGATCGAGCTGGAACAGGCGTGACGTCTCGGGTCATTGCGAGCAGCGAAGCCGCGAAGCAATCTCGATGTGCTTCGGCGGGCGCGAGATTGCTTCGCCGGCCGCCGGCCGGCTCGCTATGACAGCGAAAGTTCATGAACTGGCTGACCGGCATCGTTGTCTACATCCTGGTCTGGTGGGTGACCCTGTTCGCGGTGTTGCCGCTGTGGGTGACCCCGACCGAGCCGGGCGAGATCGGCCATGCCTCGGGGGCGCCGCAGCGCCCGCGCCTGGGGCTGAAACTGGCGTTGACGACGGCGGTCGCGGCGGCGATCTGGCTCGGCATCTACATCGTCGTCAAGGAGCCGTGGTTCAGCTTTCGCGGATCCTGAGGTGAGCAGCGCCTACTGCCGCGCCGCGCCCGGGCATCCGCTGCACGGGCCGTATCACGACCGGGAATACGGTTTCCCGTCGAGCGACGAATCGGTGCTGTTCGAGCGCCTGACCCTCGAAATCAACCAGGCCGGGCTGTCCTGGCTTACGGTGTTGCAGAAGCGTCCGGCCTTCCGCGCCGCCTTCGCCGAGTTCGAGGTCGACCGGGTCGCGGGTTTTGGGGAGGCCGATATCGACCGCCTGCTGCAGGATCCCGGCATCGTCCGCAACCGGCTCAAGGTCGAATCGGTCGTCGGCAATGCACGTCGCATCCAGGAGCTGAGACGTTCGCACGGCTCGTTCCATGGCTGGCTTGAGGCGCATCATCCGCGCGTCCCGGCGGATTGGACGCGCCTCTTCCGGCAGACCTTCCGTTTCACAGGTGGGCTTATCGTCGGCGAGTTCCTGATGAGCCTCGGATTCCTGCCAGGCGCGCACGAGCCGGACTGTCCGGTTTATGAACGGATCCGGGCGCTGGACCCGCCCTGGTCTCGGCCCGGCGGCACGGTTGAAGGATGAAACGCCGGGGAACTTCGTTATACTAGCGGCTACACAGCTACGAGGACGATATGCTCAAAAGTTGCGTCTGTGCCGTGTTCCTGCTCGGAGCGGCGACCGTTATGCCGATCTCCGCCATTGCCGCTCCGCTGGCCCCGCAGAGCGCGCCGGGCGTCTCCAGCGTGGTTCCGGTCCAGGGCTACGGCGGCCGCTGCCGGGAGCTGCGCGAACGCATCCGGGAGCTGGAAGCGCGTATGTACTACGCGCCGCCCTATGAACGGGGTCGGATGGAGCGGCGGCTGTACCGCACCCGCGAGGAATTCCGCTTCAATTGCCGCCGCGGCTACTGAGTCGCGGCAAATTCCGGCTCCCGACGGCCATCGGACCCGGCGGTCGTAAAGGCTGCTGCGGCCTAGCGCAGCGTTTGCCCGCCCTTGCGCGATATCTTTCGAGCTCCCTGTGGTCTGACGCGGGCGGGCGTGGGACTATGGCGCCCAGGCGGGACCCGGTCCTGTACGGAAACCCACCGGGAAGCAGGTCAGCATGCCGCGACAGCAGGCTGTGAAGATGGCGCGGACGAGCGCCGCGAGATCGGTCGAGGAAATCGCCGACATGCTCGCGCCGTTGCCGTTCTTCGCGCGGGTCGACCGGGACGCGCAACTCGCGATCGCCGAGCACTGCGCGATCACGACCTATCGCGCCGGCGCGACGCTAATGCGCCAGGACGAAATCGGCAATTTTGCCTGCGTGCTGCTCGAAGGTCAGATCGACATCTATGTCGAGATCCCGGCCGGGCGCATCCACATCGCCACCGTGCCGCGGCATCATATCGTCGGTGAGCTCGCCGTCTTGACCGGCACGCCGCGCACCGCGACCGTGGTCGCGCGCACCGATGTGGTCGGCCTGCGGATCAAGCGCGATGCCCTGGTGCGGCTGACCGCGAAATACCCCTCACTTGCCTCGACCATCGTGCGCGAGCTCGGCGGCCGACAGCACGGCATGAACCGGTCGCTCGCCTATCTGACTTACGCGGCGAACGCGCTCGGGCGGGACGAGTACGATGCCGAGATGCTGGCCGAGTTAACCAGTCAGCAGGATGCGTTCGCCGGTTTTGCCCGTGCCTTCGCCAACATGGCCGACGAGATCCGGGCCAAGCAGCACCGACGCCAGGAGATGCAGGCGGCGGCGGCGATCCAGGAGTCGATCCTGCCGGTTCCGCTGCCGCAGGGCAGCGCGGCCGCCGCCGTCGATCTTTACGCCGAGATGCATCCGGCGCGCGAGATCGGCGGCGATTTTTACGACTATTTCCTGCTCGGCGAAGATCGGCTCGCCGTTACTATCGCCGATGTTTCCGGCAAGGGTATTCCGGCGGCGCTGTTCATGGCGGTGTCGCGCACCGTGATGCGCAGCGTCAGCGGGATCGACGACATGGCGACCGGCATGGCCGAGGCAAACCGCCTCTTATCGGCGGACAACGCCGCCAGCATGTTCGTGACGATGTTCCACGGCGTGGTCGACCTCGCGACCGGTGTCCTGCGCTACTGCAACGCCGGGCATAACCCGCCCTATCTGCTGCGCGCGGAGGGCGGCCGCGAAACCCTGAGGCCGACCGGAATCGCCTTCGGCCTCGATCCCGACATGCCCTATCGCATCGACGAGACCATGCTCCGCCCCGGCGACGCGCTATTCCTGTTCACCGACGGGATCACCGAGGCGTTCGATCCGGACGGCGAGGAATTCGGCAACGCCCGGCTCGAAGCCGCGCTCGAAGCGGGCCGCGGCCGTAACGCCGCCGATCTGGTCGCGGGGATCGTGGCGGCGACGGTTGCCTTCGCCCGCGGCGCGGAGCAATCCGACGACATTACCTGTCTTGGCCTACGCTTTCGGCCGTAGAGCGGCGGATCAGGGCCGGGCTTTTTCGAGAAGCAGCCGATTGTCGCCGTTGCTGCGCCGGTATTCGATCCGGTCGGTCATGCGGCGCATCAACAGGATGCCGAGGCCGCCCGGGTCGCGCTCCTCGATTGGCCGCGACAGGTCGGGTTCGGCGCGCGCCAGCGGGTCGAACGGGCGGCCGTTGTCCACCACCTCGGCGATGATTCGCTCTATGGCGATGTCCAGCTTTACCCGAATCATGTGCGGCGGAGGCAGGTCGGCGAAGGCGTAATTGATCACGTTCGTCACCGCCTCCTCCAGGATCAGCGCCATCTTGAAGGTGGTGTCGTCGGCGAGACCGTCCTCGCGGCAGCGGCCCTCGACCCATTCGAGCAGCGGCGGAATTGCGGAAATGTCCGGCTCGACTGAAATTTCGTGCGACGCCATGCCCGCCTCTTAGCGCGCGAGCAGCCCGCTGCCAACCCCGATCCTGGCGTGAGTGCCGGGCGAGGGGCCTGCCTCGCTATGGTGAGGGCGGCTCTATTGCTTCGGCAAGCAGCGCCATGCTAACGACAAAGCGGCCGAACGAACGCGAGCCGATGATGGAATTTGCGCAAGAGCAGGCGGGCGAAGTCCTGGTCGTCAGGCTCGCCGGCCGGCTCGACAGTAGCGCCGCTCCCGGCGCGGAGCAGACCTTCGCCGGCGTGCTCGGAGGCGGCACGCCGCATCTGGCCATCGACCTCACCCAGCTTGAGTACATCAGCAGCGCCGGGCTCCGGGTTCTGCTGATTGTCGCCAAAAAGGTGCAACAGGCCCAAGGCAAGGTCGCCCTCTGCGGCCTGACGCCGAACGTCCGCGAGATCTTCGCGATCAGCGGCTTCGATGCAATTTTTTCGATTCAACCGGATGCTGCGGCGGCTATCGCCGCGGTTCGCTGAGGCGGGCGGCCGATGCTAGGCTTTGTCGAAGAAATTGTGCTGCTGCTGCTCGATGACGGCCAGGAGCAGATCGCCGAGCTGCCGGTGTCGGCCGCGCACATCGTGATTGCCGGCGCGGCGCTTATGGAACTGGCGCTGCGAAACCGCATAGACACGGACGTCAGAACCCTGGTTGTCGTGAACCGGACGCCTACCGGCGACGACATACTCGACGATGCGCTCGCCCATCTCGACGAGTTGGGCGGCGAACTCAACATCCCTCCGGCGCTATACGGGATTGCCGTACGATCGGAGGGCTATCGGCAAAAGGCCCTGAAGCGGCTCGTGGAGCGTCGGGTTCTGCGGGATCAGGATGGCCGCTTCCTGTGGGTCTCGCCGACTCGGCAATATCCGATCATCGACGACCGCGAGCAGCAGGAAGTGCGGGCGCGGCTGCGTCAGATCCTGCTGACTGACGAGATCCCCGATCCGCGCGACGTGGTGCTGCTCTGCCTGGTCGAGGCCAGCCACCTCCTTGCTCACGTCCTCAGCCCGGATGAGCTCAAACAGACCGAGGACCGCATCGGTCAGCTGAGCAGGCTGGATCTGATCGGGCAGGCGGTCCATCGGGCGGTCGCCGATATTCGGTCCACGGTCAAGCACGCCACCTCGCAGATCGGGTAAGGGTTCGGCTCGCCCGCCAAGCTTTTGCCGCTTTAGATTTGTAACAG
>Ga0209474_10005535_pt1 | contig 10747 bp, 7 predicted proteins | sample GraSoiAngelo_145_FD_185902 | JGI IMG/M metagenome (GOLD analysis project Ga0209474, IMG submission 185902) | Grasslands soil microbial communities from the Angelo Coastal Reserve, California, USA - 14_1009_05_20cm (SPAdes) (version 2) | ecosystem: Environmental > Terrestrial > Soil > Grasslands ... | reverse complement strand
ACGCCGGCATTTCAACCGCTCACCCGTGCACTGATGGGCTTCGCCGGGGTTTATCCGGTCTTCATTTTAAACGCCTTCTTCGTCGGGATCACCGTGCCGCTTGATGCCGCGATACAGTTGCCGAGTGCGTGGCCATTTGGTCCCGCCGTTCTTCTTGCCGGCATATTCATAATCGCGGCGGTCGTGTGGCAGTGGAAAGAAAGCGAACGAAAAGATGCCATTGCCGTTCGATTCGTCCTGATCACCTTCTCATTTATCGGCTATATCGCGTTACTACTGCTGATAGCGATTCGAGAAATTCACGAACCATCGCGCATTCCATTGTTCGGAATGTTTGTCGGTTCGCGCAACGTGGTCCCGAGCACAATCGTATTTTTCGGTGCACTGGTTGCGGCAACAGTGGCATTGACTGCGGCCGGAGGAAAAACGGCCTATCTATCGATCGCTTCTCTCTTGTTATCGTTTTGCGCCATTATTTCACAGCACCAGTTCGCGCGATATGTTTATCCTAAATTCCAACCGCTCGCCCAAGTTTCGCATGATCATGCCTGGTCTTTGATCAAGGGAATGTCGCGCGAGGCGCGAGCGGCCGGGCTTCCCGTTCCGAATGTTATTATGAACGATCTGACGCAAGAATTTCACGGTTGGGATTTGAAATTATTTGAACCGGTGCTCCATCACGATTTGAAGTTGGCACCGGAACAACGAATTGAATTCGTCGATATCGGAGAGGCACTGGGCTCCCGCGACCGCGAGTACGCCCGAAGCGTGCCATCGCTGGCTGAGTTAAGCAGAACGATGCGAGTGCGATGATAGCCGAGTTACTACATTCTACCCCATCGCGTTACTCCATCTTCAAGCGGGCTCGTTTCCTCCGAAACCGTACCTAAAAGATTTAACGCCGGGACCTCAAACTAGCTCATATACAGCCGACCTGAATTACATGATCGCGCTGATCGTCGCGATTACAGTCAAATTCTGGCTTATCCAAACTGATCCGCGTTCAATTTCTCGCCTCATATCCTGGTGATGGGACTATTTTGATTCTGAGCGACTTTTAGCGGAACGGGACAAGCAAGACAGTTACTAAAACGTTGGCGTAACTCCTCGTAGTTCGGGATTAACTTCCCCTCGCACGAGGTCTGCAAATGACTCACGTTCGCGAATGAGTGCGAGCTTGTCGCCCTCGATCAGCGCCTCCGCCGGCAACGGCCTCGAATTATAGTTGGATGCCATGACAAATCCGTATGCGCCCGCGCTCATCACGGCTAGCAGGTCGCCCGCTTGCACTGGCGGCATCTCGCGATCCTGAGCGAAAAAATCGCCGCTCTCGCACACCGGTCCGACAATATCTATCTTCCGTGTCCTGTTCTTCTTCGTAATCCTACTCGTGCTCGATTGATTAACCGGAACGATCTCGTGGTAGCTCCCATAAAGCACCGGACGAATGAGATCGTTCATGCCCGCGTCGATGATCGCGAATTTTTTTTGCGCTGTTTCTTTGATGTAACGAACACGGGTTAACAAAATTCCGGCGTTTCCCACGAGCAATCGGCCCGGCTCGAGCAAAATCCGTAGCCCGAGTCTCGTTAGCGGGAGCAGAATAGCATCGACGTAATCGCGAATGGTGAGCGGATGCGACCGCTGCGAGGTCCACCAATCGCCGCTGCCACTGGCGATCGACGATTCATAGGCAATCCCCAGGCCGCCGCCGATACTAAAAAACTCGATCGCATATTTGCTTCTCAATTCCGAAACCAATGGGGCAATTTTTTCAATCGCAGCCACGAACGGCGCTGCTTCGGTAATCTGCGACCCGATGTGCATCTGCACGCCGCGAATGGCGACAGCCGGCATTTTGCTCGCCCGCTCGTAAACTTTCGCGGCCTGTTCGAGCGCGATGCCGAACTTGTTCTCGCTTTTACCGGTAGAGATGTATTGATGTGTCTGGGCCTCGACGTCGGGATTCACTCGCAGCGCAATCGGCGCGCGCTGGTTTTTAGCCGATGCGATCTCGTTGATGTAATCGAGTTCGGCTTCGCTCTCGATGTTGAAGGAATAAACGCCCTGTTCGAGCGCGTATTCGATTTCCTCGCGCGATTTTCCTACCCCGGCGAAGGTGCATTTGCCTGGGTCGGCGCCGGCCTTCAGCGCGCGAAAGAGTTCGCCGCCCGAAACGATATCGAAGCCCGCACCAGCATCGCGTAGCAGACGCAGAATGGCGCGATTTGAGTTCGCTTTGACGGCGTAGCAAATTAGATGATCAAGTCCCGCCAGCGCTTCATCTAATCGCCCGAAGTGATCGAGAATCGTGCCCGCACTATATAAATAGAGGGGAGTGCCGAATCTATCCGCTGCGATGGCGACCTCGACGTCTTCGCAAAAAAGGTGGCCATCGCGGTAATGGAAGGCGTGCACGATTGAAATCTAATCGTATTCCTATTCCTGCTCCTAATCTTATTCCATCGGGAGATTACGAACAGGAATACGAATACGATTACGAATGGTTTCGCCCGGGTAGCGCACGCGTCCCGCGTGTCTGGCGAGGGCGTCCTCGCCATCGCGAACTTTTGTTTCGCTGTTAAAGAGCAAAAAAAGCCTGTTTCGGCGTGAGGCCGAAACCAACACGCGAGACGCGTGCGTTACCCGGAACAGATTACCGCTATCACCGCTACGAGTTCCTTTTGAGGAATCCGCCGGCCGAAACGAGGATGAGCAAGATCCCAAACGTGCAAACAATAGCCGCGCCCGACGGCAAGTCGCTGTAGAAGGACCAGAACAAGCCGCCGATTCCTCCTAGCGTCGCCACGATCCAGCCAAGCAGCAGCCGCGCGCGGGTGCTGCGTGCTAAATTGATTCCGCAAACCGCCGGCACGATCAGATAACTGAATACGAGAAGGACGCCGGCGATCCGGACAAAGATAGTCACGACCAACCCAAAGCTGGCGTAAAATAGAAAGTCCCACCATCGCACCCGCAATCCTTTCTGGTAAGCGCCATCGCGATCAAATGAAACGAGCAAAAAATTTCGTCGCAAAATGAAATGGAAAATTCCGACGGCCACAAAAAGTGCGAAACATTTCCAAACCTCCGCCGGCGTAGCCAGCAGGATATTCCCGACCAGCATTTGTTTGATTTCTTCGTCGCCCTCAGCGGCGCGACTGAGAAGCAACACCGCTGCGGCCGCCGCCACGACATAGGCGATGCCAATGATCGCCTCCTGCGGAATCTGGCCGGCGCGTTTTCCCGTTAAGGAAAAGATCGCGCCGCCCAAGAGGGTGAAACCGAGCGCAATAGCGAATGTCGTCCAGCCATGGAGATCGAGACGAAAGAGCAACGCCACGCAAATCCCGAGGGAAGCCATTTGCGCCATCGCAATGTCGACGAAGATAATGCCGCGTTGGACGACATGAAGACCAAGATAGACGAGCAACCAGGGCAAGAGGACGCAGGCTACGATCGGCCAGAACATTACTTCCCACATATTGAGAAACGTGAATCGTGATTAGTGACACGTGAATCGAGTCTCATCGGGCACACCTTCCATTCACTGGTGCCAGTCACCATTCATTTCAGCGCCGCGGCCAATCCCGAAACAAGTGTGTCGATCAACTTAATATAGTTATCGGTGCCCGGGAGCGCCCCGGGATATTGCGCGAAATCGACCACTTTCGCTCCGGTCGCACTGGCGACCCGCTCGGCAATTTTTCGGTCGTGGTACGGCTCGACGATAATGGCTTTGATCTTCTGCGCCTTCATTTGCGCAATCACCTCCGCCAGATGCGATGGCGACGGGGGAATGCCGGGTTTCGGTTCCAGAAAAATGTCGATCTCCAAACCGAAACGGTGGCCGAAGTAGGGCCAGGAATCGTGATAGGCGGCGATATGCTGGCCCTTGAATGGCAACAAGGCCGCGCCCCATTGCTGAAGCTTGGCATTGATTGCGGCTTCGAATTTTTTGTAGTTCGCGTCGTAGGCAGCGGCGTTGGCTGGGTCGATCGCGGAAAATGATTGCGCGATATGCTGCGCGATCGCTTTGGCAATGATTGGGTCGACTCCGAAATGTGGATTGCCCAGCGCGTGTACGTCACCAGCGGCACGCGTCACATTCGCCGGCACGTTCATTAAGCGAACTCCTTGCGACGCCTGCACCCGGCCCGGTTTGCCGATGTCGAGCTTGGCGTTGCGCGCATTTTGTAAAAGCGGTGGCAACCATCCCAGCTCCAGCTCTGCGCCTCCATCGATCAACACATCCGTGCTCCGAAGCGCAACGACGAAACTCGGGCGTGCGTCCACAAAGTGCGGATCCTCCGTTGGCTTCGCCAAAACCGTAACGCTGACGTTGTCACCGCCGATTTCGCGCGCAAGCGAGCCAAGATCGGGAAGTGTGGCGGCGACGTTGATCTTCGCCTGCGCCGAAAATGCGCCGAGAACAATAGATAGAATTAACAGGATTTTTTTCATGAAAAATTGGATCGCGAACACCCAGTCATTCCGCGGCGCGACGTACAGGTAACTTCAACGGGATCCCTCGACTCCGCTTCGCTCCGTTCGGGATGACTGTTTTATTGATCATGTTTCAGAATTTGTGCGCCCCATGTGCGCCGAGAATGAATTCGAACTGCAGAAAAACCGAATCGACTTCGCGATCGGCGAGGAAGAAGTTCGACTCCAGAAAATCGTGATTGTATTGCAATCGCAGCTTCGAAAATTCGGTCGGGTACCAGCTTAAATTTGCGCTGATGCGGGAACGCGATTGCCGATCTTGATCGTCGGTAAATCGTGAATTCTGCATGTGGAGATAATCACCACGAAGACCTGCGACCCAGCCCTTGCGAAAACCCCACAGCACCTGTGAATACAACCCCCAATCGTGGAACGTTTCCGCTACCGGAAAACTCTCATCAACCCCGCGCCCGGCTTCGAATCGTCTATACATCATTTCGGTCTGCCATTTCACGAAGGGGAAGCCACCCTCGGCATGCGCGCTTTTCCATTTGTAAAACAGGTCACCACCGTAAATCTGCGTCCGCGCATTGGCGCCGGTTTCGTTCGAACCGAACGCGCCGGAAACTCCCGCCAGCACCACCTGCGTCGGGCTGAGATCAACCGAATTTTCCCAGCGCGGAATCCAGACGAAATCCTGGAGACCGCGCGCTTCGCGATCAGTTGTTTCGCGACTGAAGAAAATGCCGTTATCGCCCGGATTGCGAAAAGAAAATCCGGTGCTGCCGCGTCCGTTTTGCGAGGCCAGAATCAGTTGCGAGTACCATGGTGTCGGTAACGTCCAGGAAACCTGGGCTGCGACACCGCGTAATCCATCCGGTCCGAGCAAGCGGCCATGCACCAGCGCGTCATCCGCAAAATCCCAGACGTGTGGATGCATCGGGTTAAGTCGGCCAAACGCGGCGAAGAATTGTCCGCCCTTTAATTGCAAACCGAACGGCAGGTTCGTTGTTTGCATAAACGCTTCTTCGACTTCGACCTCGGTCTCGTTGTCGTTGTCAAGTTTGAAGACGACGTTGGCGAAACCTTCGAAGTAAGGATCGACCGCACCATCGAAGGCGAGCTCGATATTGCGGGCATTGAATCCGCGCTGCTGCGGATCGTGATCGCCCACTTCGATGTGCGACAGATCGCGTGCGCTCGATCCAGCGAGAGCAAACATGCCGTCGAAGGAAATGTTCATGTAATTCTTGCCTCCGCCTGCGATTGTGATCGGCTGCGTGAGCGAACGGGTGGATGTTTCAGTTGGTGGTGCACCGGTCGCAGAGGAGATTGCGCCCGCTGGTGTGGCGACCACCGATTCGTCAGTGGTTGGGAACTGGCCCGTGGGGGTGCCGTTCGCGTTCACCGCTGGCGCACCTGGTGCAGTCGGCGCGTTAGCAACGACCGAGCTATCCGTTGTTGGAAATGATTCCTGAGCGCTCGCGCCCGGCAGAGGCGTAGGTAGAGGTGCCGACGCCACTGAAGGTGTTGCTTCGCTTTGCGGCCCCTGGTTCCCGGTGATGTTCGCCTTCTCCAGCGTTGCCTGCTGATCTTTCACCTGCTGTTGCAGCGCTTTCACCGTCTCGGTCAGGGCTTGGACCTGCTCACGGAGCGCGGCCACATCTGAGGCGGTGGCGGAAGCGGCTGGTGTCGGTGTTTGCGCCCAGCCCTCGCGGGAGGCAATCAGCAACATTGTAACTAGAGTTTTGAAGAAAAATTTGGTCATTAAGAAATTGATAGTATCGGCAAAAGTCCCGCCGATGAGGATGCGAGCGATTAGCGCGCGGGTAGAATCTCTGCGCAAAAAATGAATGCGCAGCCCGTCGCGGACGCGCGAAGCGTTAGTGAAACGCGGGCGGGGCGTGTTCCTGAATCGAAGAAGGAACTGATGCGACAACAAATTGAAAACGTTTCGCGAGAAACGCCGGCGAATTGGGCGCATTCTCGAGTTTGGGAACAAGCTGAGACGACGTAGCGTGCTCGCAATTACCGGACGCGATCAACGTTGCGGCGCACTCGTGCTGCGAACTGGGCTTGTGCAGTTTTTCGTGTAACGGCGGCGAACTGGCCAGCGTCAATGCCACCAGAAAGGCAACCAGGACGCTAATCCCAACGCGAGCGCAGGCCTTCATCAGCCCTCGAGACTCCATCGGGGCGAATTAGCACGCAAGAAATTTCTGCCGGTGACCTTGAACTGGATCGATTACACGTAGTCGAAAACTAAATCACCTTGTTGAGGCGCCACGCAATTGAATGTGAGTCAGAAATCGTACGCGACGGTTCCGTAAAATCCGCGGCGCTGTCCAAACTGCGGCGCGCCAACGCCGATGCCGCTGCCGTCGCGCAGTTCGTAAATTTTGTCGAATAGATTCACGACATCGAAACGAACTTTGATGGCTTGCCTTCCACCAAGAGAAATTCTGCGTTCCACTCCCAGGTTCAAAGTCTCGTAGGGATGATTCTTTTGGGTGTTGGCAAAGCCGCGCCGCAACCCATTCCCATAAAGTGCGTCGGCGGAAAAACTCCAGTCGTTCCAGCGGTAGGCGATTCCGGCGGAGCCGGTGAACCGCTGATCGTGATCGAGGAATACCCAGTGGTCGCGAATATAGGCGAACTCATCCGGATCGAAGAGGAACTGTGCGGAGCTAACATGCATGCCGCGCGCGTATTCGTAGCCGATATTCAGATAGCCCGAAAAACCTTTGTGCTGATAGTTGGCGGTGAATTCGCCACCGTAAATCTCACCTTCACGATAGTTAAAGGATGAAAGGATGAGGGCCTGCCCGAATTGTCCTTCATCCAGGACGTTACGGGCGTGCTTGTAAAATCCATCTACGCCAAGCTGTAAATCATCACCGATTTTCTGTGTCACCCCGGCATCGAAATAATGGGCGCGCTCGGTTTTCACCGGTGAATCCAACGTGATGGCAGATTCATTAGTTGTGCCGACAAATTTCGCGATGGTGCTCTGTGGCACATTTTCCAGAGGCGGCGGCGTGAAGTAACGCGCATAACCGATGTGAAAACTGGTCGGCGCCCATGGGGTATAGACAATGCTAACGCGCGGGCTAAACTGGCTCTCAGTCAACGTTTCGTCCGCGACATCGAAGCGGCCGCCGAAGTTAATCGTGAGCTGCTCGAACGGCTTCCATTCATCCTGTAGATAAACACCGTAAAAGTAGCCGTATTGGCTTGTATTATCGACGATTCGGAATGGCATATCACCCGCCTGACTGCCATCGGGCAACGTTGGAAAAACGAGCGTGGCAGTGCCCACTGTTGCGTGTGATGCGGTAAAGAGTAACCCGCCGCGCAGAGTATTTTGCTCGTTAAGTTTGTAGCTCATGTCCAGTTCCGCGCCGTTAGTGTAAATCTGACGATCGACTCGCGAGGCTACGCCATTAAAGAAAAGATCGCCCACTTCATCCGGACGAAACAGCACACCGCTGTAACGGGTAAAGACCGACGCCTGCATGTTGAAGAGCTCGGATTTCTTCTGATAAGCCAAAATCGCGTAAGCTGAGTTTTCGGCCTGGTTCTCGTCCAGCTTCGAGGAATCAAACGTCGTTCTGCCGTTGACAGCGAACACGGGAATTTGCCCGGGATTATTCGGGATTTGAAAGTTGCTGTCGTTTCCGCTTAGCAACAGCGTCAGCCGGCTGGTGTCGTCGATGATGTAGGAAAAATAGCCGAACCCTTTGAATTGATCGGTGTCGTCATGGATCGGGTCGCTGCTTCGTGTCGGATTTTCGATCCCAATTCCGCTGTGCAGATAGCTCCCGCTGCCGTAGTAGGTGAGCTTGCCGCTGACACCCCCATATTCGAAGCTTGGCATGATGGTATCGAAGCTACCCACCTGGACGGAAGCTTCGCCGCCGGTAAAGGCAGCGCCGTTTTTGGTGTGGATATCGATGACCCCCGTGGTACGAAACCCGAATTGCGCCGGCAACGCCCCGGTAATAAGCGAGATGTTGTCAGCAAAGCGTGTCTCCAATTCCTGACCGAAGCCGGTGATACCTTCGGGCAGGAGCACATCGTCGAGACGATATTGCAGGTTGGCGTGTTCGCCGCGTAAATGCAGTTGGCCGAATGAATCCTGGGCTACGCCGGGGAAACGCAGGATGGTCTGATTAAAGGGAGCGTTTTCCCCAAGCGCTTGCTGATCAAGACGATCAGGCCCGACGGTGTAACGCGTCGCACCGAGACTGGGTACGATTTGCTCACGTGAAACGTCGAGCTCTTCGCTGGTAATGACCACGTTCTCTGCCGTCGCCGTCCTGGAAGTTTGCGACGCGACCGGTGATGCTGAAGGACTGGGTGACGCTGTCGCGTCCTGTGCAATCGCCATGCTCGCCCCGCTCAGCATCGCGATTGTGATTACTAAAAGTTTTTTCATTAAAAGTTTTCATGATTGAAATTGGATGAATGCAATGCGCCTCTGGGGCGGTTGCGGTGAATAAGGAACGCGGGCGCGAGTAAACGCCGCGATTGCTACGGCGGGAGAAAATCAATTCCGCGCGCAACCGCGACGGCTTCGCGCTACGGACCAACCGGCGGGGCGTGTTCCTGGACCGAAGAAGGAACGGCCGCGATAACGAATTGAAAACGTTTCGGCAGAAAAGCCGGCGAATTTGGCGCGTTCTCGAGTTTGGGACCAAGCTGAGGCGGCGCGCTGTGCTCGCAATTGCCGGACGCGATCATCGTCGCCGCGCATTCGTGATGCGTGCCGACCTTGTGCAGTTTTTCGTGTAACTGCGGCGAACTGGCCAGCGTCAACGCCGCGAACAAACCAATCAGAATGGTAAGGCCGATGCAGGCGCGTGACTTCATGCCAGCAGGAGATTTAGTCGATAGGAGACGTTGCGCAAGTTTTTCGAACCCGGGTAGCGCGCGCGTCTCCCCGGGCTGGCGACCGTCTCTCAGGTTCCCGAACTTTTTACTGCGGTTTCAACGACACTAAAAGACTGTTTCTGCGAGACGCGGAAAGCAGCACGGGAGATGCGCGCGCTACCCGGAGGAGACGATGCCCGCGAGGTTTTCATCGCGCGGTATCAGTTTTTAAATGACCGCGAACTGACGCGTCAACAATAAGTATCTGTATCTCAGGGGAAAACAACTGGTTGGGGCGCGGCGGCACCGAAAAAGTTGGGCACGCTCGCTGCTTATATTTACTACGTTATAAATACTTACCATAATACCAATGTTTACATCCGCTTTAAAACGGGTGTGCCTAGCCTTCGCTCTATTCGCGACCGCCTTCAACACTGCACGCGCCGGCTCGGTCACCCTCGCATGGCGACCTAGCCCTTCTTACGGCGTCGTCGCTTACAAAATCTATTACGGGACCAGCAGCGGCAGTTATCAGGTAGCGCTCACTGTTCCAAACGCACCTATTGCCCAAATCAACGGTTTGGTCGAAGGCACAACCTACTACTTCGTGGCCACCGCCATTACCGCAACGGGCTCGGAAAGCCCGGTATCGAACGAGGCGCAGTTCACCGTCCCAGCAAACCAGCCTGCAGATTCATCCTCCTCCTCTACTGGTCTCGCCAATATCTCGACTCGCGCGGACGTGTTCACTGGCGAAAGTGCTACTATCGGCGGTTTTGTTGTTGCTGGAACCGAGAACCACACCGTGCTCGTGCGAGGACTCGGCCCTACCCTGACCTCCTTCGGGGTCAACGGCGTCCTGCCCAATCCATTTCTCACTCTGCATTACGCCGATCTGCTCGGTGAGGAAACGGTACTGGCCACTAACGACAATTGGAAAGATACGCAGCAAGATGCCATCAGTTCCACTGGTTTAGCACCATCGGATGACGCCGAAGCTGCAGTCATCCGGTCACTCGCACCAGGCACGTACACCGCCGTTCTCACTGACGCCGACGGTGGCTCAGGTGTCGGGCTGATTGAGGTATATGATTTAAGTGCGGGCGGCACCTCACTCCTGTTCAATATCAGCACCCGCGGTTTTGTCGGTGTCGGCGACCACGTGCTCATCGGCGGGTTCATCGCCCGCAGCAATAATACGCGTGTTGTCGTGCGCGCTCTGGGCCCGACCCTCCAGGGGTTCGGGATTGCGGAGGCTTTGCCTGACCCGGTCCTCATGTTGTTCGATGAGAACGGAAACTCTATTGCTTCTAACGACAACTGGGGCGATACTCAAGCCAACGAGATCGAAGGGACTGGTTACGCTCCTCCTTGTCCTGCGGAATCCGCGATCATCGTCACGCGTCCGGCCGGAAACACGACTGCGATC
>Ga0209474_10005532_pt1 | contig 10752 bp, 12 predicted proteins | sample GraSoiAngelo_145_FD_185902 | JGI IMG/M metagenome (GOLD analysis project Ga0209474, IMG submission 185902) | Grasslands soil microbial communities from the Angelo Coastal Reserve, California, USA - 14_1009_05_20cm (SPAdes) (version 2) | ecosystem: Environmental > Terrestrial > Soil > Grasslands... | reverse complement strand
ATGCCGAACGTAAGCGCGTCCGTACCCGGGAAGGCGTGGAAGAACGGCTTCTTCTCGATCGGGTCACATTGCAACGCTCCCACATAGCCTCGGGGAACCATCAGCGTGCCGCCGCGGTTGTAGCGGACCTTGCAGATGCCCCGAAGGCCATCTTTGATCAGGCATCGGTGCGCGCACGCGTAGCAGCGGACCTGATCGTCCGGCAGCTTCTCGTAAAGCGTTCCAAGCGCGCCCTCCTCGACTCGCCGGTCGAGCTCCAGCGAGAAGGGTGTCGCCTCTTTGGCGGGCATGGATTGAATATAGCGGGCGAAAGCTTCGACCCTAATTCAGGATGCTCTGGGTGTGACAACCGCCGAGGAAGACATCATCCGGGCCGAGTGCGAGGGATGGGCAGGCGGCCTGCTCTACATCGATTCCAACGAAAGCCGAGATGAGCTGCGCGACCGGATCTGTGCCAACCCGGACGCCTGGTGGCGCATTCTCCAGGAGCTGATCGCTGAAGCCCCGGACGACCAGGTCATCCAGCGATTGGCCTATCCTCCCCTCCGCATGACGCTGGAGTGCGGCGGCGAGCGGCTGCTTCGCGAGGCGGTGTCGGTCGCGCGAACGAGCCCCAGGATGGCGTCGGCGGTCAAGGGCTGGCCAAGTCGCTCGACGGACGATCTCTACCCGCTGCTCGGCCGGGCCTTTGTCGTCGAGACCTTGGTCAGGCATTACTCACAGCCAACGGGCTTCGATTTCTGGGCCTGGCAGCTGGCCAGGAACCTTATCAGCGATGACCCGTCCGAGGCGTGGCTCCTGATCCTCGAGCTTCTGCACAACGCGCCCGACCACGTCGTCCTCGGCTCGGTGGCCGCCGGCGAGCTCGAAGAGTTCGTCCTGGCTCATGCCGCGGACTTCATCGGTCGGATCGAGGAAGAAGCCCATGCAAACTCGAAATTGAAATCTGCGCTCAGCTACCTGTACGTCTGGAGGTTGTCGCCGGAGTTGTTCGACCGAATCGAGGCGGCCGCTGGGGTGCAGCTGACGCGCCGCGCCGGGCCCTAAAGACTCTCAGGCAGCATTCGGGACGACGCGCAGCTTCTTCGGCCGGATGAAGCCGCTGTCCGGGTGGGGGTCGAAAAAGCTCATCGGCACGGCATTACCGGTCGACTCGAGCACTTCCATGATGTGCGGGATGGCTCCCGTGGCGGTCAGCATCCCGGTGACCTTCCCGTTCTCGTAGCCCGACTGCTTGTAGACGAAGATGTCCTGGAGGGAGATCTGGTCGCCCTCGATCCCGGTCACCTCCGAGATGTAGGTGATCTTGCGGGAGCCGTCCCGCAACCGGTTTTGCTGGATGATGATGTTGATCGCCGAGGCGATCTGCTCCCGGATGGCGCGCGATGGGAGTTCCATGCCGGCCATCAGCACCAGCGTCTCGAGCCGGGAGATGGTGTCTCGTGGCGTGTTGGAGTGGACCGTCGTCAACGAGCCATCGTGACCGGTGTTCATCGCCTGGAGCATGTCCAGCGCCTCCCCGGAACGGACCTCTCCGACGACGATCCGGTCGGGCCGCATTCGGAGGGTGTTGATGACGAGGTCGCGGATGCTGACCCCACCTTTGCCTTCCACGTTGGTCGGTCGTGACTCGAGGTTGATGACGTGAATCTGGCGCAACTGCAACTCCGCCGCGTCCTCCACCGTGATGATCCGCTCGTCACTTGGGATGAAGCTGGAGAGCACGTTGAGCGTGGTGGTCTTTCCCGAGGAACCACCGCCGGCGACGATGATGTTCATGCGCGCATTGACGCAGGCCTTGAGAAATGTCGCCATCTCCTCGGTCAAGGTGTTGTTCTTGATCAAGTCCGTGATCTGGAGTGGGTCCTTGCGCATCTTGCGGATCGTGACCGATGCACCCTTGACCGCCAGCGGCGGGATGATCACGTTGACGCGCGATCCATCGGGAAGGCGGGCGTCGACCATCGGCGAGCTCTCATCGACGCGGCGGCCGACGCCGGTCACGATGCGCGAGATGATCTGCATCAGGTGGGCATCGCTATCGAACTTGATGGCCGCCCGCTGCATCTTGTTGCCGCGCTCGATGTAGACCTTGTTGGGGCCGTTGACCATGATGTCGGAGATCGTCTCGTCCCCGAGCAGTAAGTCGAGCGGGCCGAAGCCCAGGATGTCGGCCAGTAACGCGCCCAGTAGCTTCGCCCGGGTTTCGGCGGTGAGCGTGACCCGGCGGGCGCTCAGGTAGGCATCGAGGACCTCGGTGGCCCGCTGGCTGATGGCTTCCTTGTCGAGCTCGTTGGCGCGCTCGCCCAGCTCGCCGATGATCCGGTCGTGCACGGCGGCCTTGATGCGGTGAAGCCGCTCGGCCTCTGGCAGGTCGGCGAGGTTGGCGTTGGCCGGCATCGGCGCCGACGCCTCGATCGACGCCGTGGGCCTGGCGGCCGCGACCCGCTGGGCCAGGGTTTGAGCCGGAGCAGGTGCAGGCGCAGGTGCCGGCGCGGCGGAGGGCCGTGGCGCTGGGCTGGCCACCGGGCGTAACGGCGGAGTGACCGGCCTCGGCTGGGCCGAGGGGACGGGAGGGATCGGCCGGGCGGCGGGCGGAACCGGCCGGGCGGCCGGCGGCAGTGCCCGGGCAGGCGGCGCGGTCGGGGCGCTCCTGGGGGCTGGCGGGGCCTGGGGAGGCGCCGGGGGAGGCTGGACGGCCCTGGCCGGCGGTTTTGGGGGCGACCCGGGCTCGCCCTGCGATTTTTGAATACGTTCGAGCAGCGACAAGCGGTTCCTACCCCCAGTTCGTTCGAATTCGCGAACTGCGCCCGATGCTACGTAGGGAGCCTTACGAACCAGACTGCGTGGGGGTAACAGCCCGATGGCACGGCTGCCACAGCCATTTCCCGGCGGCGTGACTGTGAGTGCAATTCCCTGCGCGGCTCGAATTCAGGGTACGATGTCGCAAATTTTGTTTGGAGGTTGTTCATGTCCCTGTCCAAGATCCTGCTGATCATCGCCCTCATCTGCTTCATCCTCGATGCGGTCGCCGGCCGGATGAAGTTCCGCGCGCCCTTCGGCCTGCTTCCCGGTGGGCTCGCCTTCCTGACCGCGTCGTACTTGTTCTAGGCGCTAGAGAAAGCCAAGTTCCATCTTGGCGTCGTCGCTCATCATGTCCGCGCTCCAGGGCGGCGAGTAGACGAGCTCGACCGTACAGGAGTTGACGCCCGGGACTTCTTCGACTTTCGTCTTGACCTCGTCGAAGAGGTCCTGGGCCCAGGGGCAGCCGATCGCGGTCAGCGTCATCTTGATGAGGACGTTCCCTTCGTCGATGCCAACCTCGTAGACCAGCCCCAGCGACATGATGTCGAGCCCGATCTCGGGGTCGCGGCAGGTTGCCAGCTGCGCATCGATCTGCTGTCGGAGATCGCCCGACGCCGGCGCCTGAGTCGTTTCCAAGGTGTCCGCCATACCTCTGATCTTAGTCCCCGACTTCGACGTAAACATCCCCGTTCTGGATCGTCACCGGGTAGGTCTTCGCCGGGATCACCGCCGGGAGGCCGGTGACCTGGCCGGTTCGGACGTCGAACCGCGAGCCATGCCGCGGGCATTCGACCGACATCTCCCACAACTCTCCCTCGCAGAGTGAATACTCCTCGTGCGTGCAGGTGTCGCCGATCGCATAGAAGTTGTCGTCTTCGGCGTGGATAAGGCAGATCGGCTCGCCATCGACCTCCACCCGCTTCATCGACTCCTTTGGTAGCTCGCTGGTGGAGGCGACCCGCTGCTGGGTCACGCTACTCAATCCGCGCGGCCAGTTCCTGATCGACCGCCTCTCGAACCTGGGCGACCGGAATCCGGTCCAGGACCTCCCCGAGAAACCCCTGGACCAGCATCCGCTCGGCCACGGGATGGGGGATGCCCCGGCTCTCGAGATAAAAGAGGTGCTCGGGGTCCACCGGACCGACGGTCGCACCGTGACTGCAGCGCAGGATGTCGTTATTGAGGATCTCCAGGATCGGCTCCGAGGTGGCCTTCGCCTTCTCCGACAACAGCAGGTTGCGATTGGCCTGGTTGGATGAACTGCCTCGGGCTTCTGGCTCGACGCGGACCACCCCGACGTAGACGCTCTTGGCACGATCACGCAGCGCTCCCTTGAAAAGGAGGTCCGACGTGGTATGCGGTCCAACGTGGTCCTGCAGCGTTCGAAAGTCAAAGGCCTGATCCCCGGTCCCGAAGAACAGACCCTTCAGGTCGGCGGTCGAGCCGGGCCCCTCGAGAATCGCCTCGACCCGGAGCCGCGCCATCTGACCGCCAAGCGCGATGGCCAGCGCGTTCAGATGCGAATCACGTCCGAGCTGGAACCGTTGGTTGGCGAACTGCCAGGTCTTGATGCTCCAGTGCTGGAGCGCAACGTAACCGACATTCGCGCCTTCCTCGAGAAAGACCTCGGCGGAACCACTGGCGAGCGCCGCTTCCTGGCGGTCGGCGCTGAGGAACTCGTCGACGTACTGAAAGCGGGAGCCCTTGCCCCCGATGACCAGCGAATGCGGTAGCACGGCAGATCCTGAGCCGGCCGACCAGAACTGACTGACCAGCGGGTCGTCGATCGTCACGCCGTCGGGGACGTAGAGGAAGCTTCCGCCACTGAACAGCGCGGCGTGCAGGGCGGCGAACTTGTCCCGCTCCGGGGTGATGCCGGTAAAGAGATATCGCTGAACTAGCTCGGAGTGGACGCGTGCGGCTTCGGCGAGCGGCATGAAGATCACACCCTGCCGAGTCAGCTCAGGAGCGATCGCCACCACCGCCGGCGAGGTACCACGCTGGCGAAGCGTCGCTCCGACGTTCTCGAGCGCGCCAAGCGGCGCCGTCCCGTTCGGCTGCTGGAACGGCGCATAGCCCTCCAGGTCGAGTCCCTTAAGATCCACCTGCCGCCAGTCCTCCTGGCGCTTCGTATCCGGGACCGCCAGGCCCTCGTAGATCCCAAAGGACGTCAGGCGACGCGCCCGCAACCAGTCGGGCTCGCGGTGGAGGGAGCTAAGCTCCTCCACTGCCGATTTGGTGAACGCCATCTACCCGACGGAGCCGATCATCTCGAGCTGGATCAAGCGATTCAGCTCGACGGCATACTCGATAGGCAGTTCCTTCGTGAACGGTTCGATGAAGCCGTTCACGATCATCGTCTCCGCCTCGGCCTTGGTGATGCCGCGGCTTTGCAGGTAGAAGAGCTGCTCGTCAGAGACCTTGCTGACGGTCGCCTCGTGGCCGATCTTGACCTGCGGCTCGTCGACCTCGGTGGTTGGATAGGTATCCGAGCGCGACTCCTCGTCCAGCAGCAACGCGTCGCAGCGAACGAAGGACTTCGAGTTCTTCGCGCCAGGGTAGACCTTCACCAGCCCGCGGTAGGAGGTCCGTCCGCCATTCTTGGAGATCGACTTGGAGACGATGTTGGAGCTGGTGTTGGGTGCCACGTGGACGGCCTTGCCGCCGGCGTCCTGGTGCTGGCCCTTGCCCGCGAACGCGACGCTCAGCACATCGCCCTTGGCACCCGGCTCCATCAGATAGATGGAGGGGTACTTCATCGTGATCTGCGAGCCCAGGTTGCCGTCGACCCATTCCATGGTCGCGTCGCCGTAGGCGACGGCGCGCTTGGTGACCAGGTTGTAGACGTTGGTCGACCAGTTCTGCACCGTCGTGTAGCGGCAACGGGCACCGCGCTTGACGATGATCTCGACCACGGCCGAGTGCAGCGAGTCGGTGGTGTAGATGGGTGCGGTGCAGCCTTCGATGTAGTGCACGAAGCTGTCCTCGTCGCAGATGATCAGGGTCCGCTCGAACTGGCCCATGTTCTCGGCGTTGATCCGGAAATAGGCCTGCAGCGGGATCTCGACCTTGACACCCTTGGGGACGTAGATGAACGACCCACCCGACCAGACCGCGCTGTTCAGCGCGGCGAGCTTGTTGTCCCCGGGCGGGATGATGGTGCCGAAGTACTGCTTGAAGAGGTCGGGATAGTCGCGCAGCGCGCTGTCGGTGTCGGTGAAGATGACGCCCTTCGACTCCAGCTCCTTGTGCAGGGAGTGATAGACGACCTCCGACTCGTATTGCGCCGCCACGCCGGCGAGGAACTTGCGCTCCGCCTGGGGCACGCCGAGCCGGTCGAAGGTGTTCTTGATGTCGGCCGGGACGTCATCCCAGGTCTTGCCCTGCTTCTCGGTCGACTTCAGGTAGTAATAGATGTTCTGGAAGTCGATCGTCGACAGGTCGGCGCCCCAGGTGGGCATTTCCTTCTTGTCCCAGATCTTGAGCGCTTTCAGCCGGAACGCCGTCATCCACTCCGGCTCGTTCTTCATCCAGGAGATCTCTTTGACGACCTCGGGGTTCAGGCCACGCTTCGCCTTGAAAACGAACTTCTCAGGGTCGAAGAAGCCGTACTTCTCCTTGTAGTTATCGCCGACATCGATCCGCGGGATGACAGTTGCCATTACCTTGCCTCCAGGGCCGCGGGCGCCTTCGCCGGCTCCTTGACCCATTCCGAATAGCCTTTCGCCTCCAACCAGTCGGCGAGCTCTGGCCCGCCGGAACGCACGAATTCGCCGTTGACGAGCACGTGCACGTAGTCCGGCTTGATGAACTTCAGCACGCGTGTGTAGTGGGTGATGATCAGCACGCCCAGCTCGGGGCCGCGCATCCGGTTGACGGCATCGCTGACGAACTTGATGGAGTCGATGTCGAGCCCCGAGTCGGTCTCGTCGAGGATCGCGATCTCTGGCTTCAACACCGCCATCTGCAAGATCTCGGCGCGCTTCTTCTCGCCGCCTGAGAATCCCTCATTGACGTAGCGGGAGAGGAACGAGTCATCCATGCGGAGCACCGACATCTCATCCTTGAGCAGCGCCCGAAACTCCTTGACATTGATCGCCTTGGATTTGTCCTTGCCGTCGTAACCGCGCTTGGCGTTGATCGCCGTCCGCAGGAAGTTCGACATCGTGATGCCCGGGACGACCACGGGGTACTGCAGGGCGAGGAACATGCCGAGCTTGGCCCGCTGCTCGGGCTGCAGCGTCAGGATGTCCTTGCCTTTGAAGAGCACCTGGCCGCTGATCACTTTGTAGTTCGGGTGGCCCATCAGGGTGTGCGAGAGCGTGCTCTTGCCCGACCCGTTCGGGCCCATGACGGCGTGCACCTCGCCCTTGTTGACCGAGAGCGACACGCCCTTGAGGATCTCGCGGCCCTCGACGCTGACCCGAAGGTCCTTGATCTCGAAATCAGCCATCGTCTCTGTCAGTTTACCCGTGGATTCCGTATTCAAATCGAGCTCAGTCCTCCTCCTCGTACGAATCACCGTTGAGCGCGACCCGGAGCGTATTGACGGAAAGCGTCGCGCACTTCATCCGCGCCGGGCTAATCGGGATCCCGAGCTCATCGAGCAGCTCCCGCGTGGGGAAACGCTTGAGCTCCTGTATCGGCTTGCCAACGATCATGTCGGTCAGCATCGAGGCGGACGCCTGGCTGATGGCGCAACCTCGGCCGCGGAACCGCACATCCCCCAGCCGGCCGTCGTCCAGCTTGAGGTAGAGGGTGATGACGTCGCCGCACAGAGGATTGTCGCCCTCCTGGGTGATGTCGGCGTCCGTGATCTCCCCGAAGTGATGCGGGTTCTTGTAGTGCTCGAGAATCTGCTCGCGGTAGAGATCGTCCATGTCTTTAGGCGAACACCTTTTGCGCCTTCTGAATTCCGCTGACCAGCTGGTCGACCTCGTCGGCGCGGTTATAGATGTAGAAGCTGGCGCGCGTCGTCGCCGGCACGCCCAGCCGGTCCATCAGCGGCTGGGTGCAGTGGTGGCCGGCCCGCACCGCGATGCCTTCCCGGTCGACGAGCGTCGCCAGGTCGTGGGGGTGGATGTTGGGCAGAGTGAAGGAGACGGCCCCACCGTGGAGCTCGGGATCGCGCGGCCCATAGAGCGTGATGCCGGGAATATCCTGCAGCCGCTCCATCGCATAGTCGACCAGCGTGCGCTCGTGGGCGCGCACCGCGTCCATGCCGAAGCCGCTGAGGTAATCGACGGCGGCCCCCAGCCCGATGCCTTCGGCAACGCTGGGAGTCCCGGCTTCAAATTTCCACGGCAGGTCGTTCCAGCTCGCGTCGTTGAGCTTGACCCGCTTGATCATGTCCCCGCCACCGAGGAAGGGGGGCATCGCCTCAAGCAGGGCCCGTCGGGCCCAGAGCACGCCGATTCCGGTCGGTCCGCACATCTTGTGGCCACTGAAGGCATAGAAGTCCACGCCCAGGTCCCGGACGTCGACCGGCATGTGCGGTACCGCTTGGGCGCCGTCGATCAGGACGAGCGCGCCGGCTCGGTGCGCCGTCTCCACGATCGCCTTGATCGGGTTGATCGTGCCCAGCGTGTTCGATTGGTGCGTGATCGCCAGCAGCCGGACGCCCTCGAGCTTCCGCTCCAGCTCGTCGAGTTGCAACAGGCCCTGGTCGTCGATGCAGAGAAACTCGAGGGTGGCCCCCGCCTCCTTGGCGAGCAGCTGCCAGGGGACGAGGTTGCTGTGGTGCTCCATTTCGGTCAGCAGGATCCGGTCGCCGGCGTGGACGTTCGCGCGACCCCAGCTGTAACGAACGAGGTTGATCGCCTCGGTCGTGTTACGGGTAAAAATCACTTCCTTGGGCGAGGCGGCGTTGATGAAGGTCGCCACCCGCTGCCGCGCCGACTCATAGGCCGCCGTGGCTTCTTCGCTGATCGCATAAACCCCGCGGTGCGGATTGGCGTTGTAGCGGCGGTAGTAGTCATCCATCGCGTCGATGACCGCAGCGGGTTTCTGCGACGTGGCGGCACTATCGAGGTAGATCAATGGACATCCGTGAATCCGCCGAGCGAGGATGGGAAAGTCGTCGCGCACCTTCTCGACATTGAGCGTCCGCGCTTCGATCATGCCGGCTGGGCCTCCTTCATCAGGTCGGCCACCGTGACTGATTCCAGCGTCGAGGTGATCGTTCCCTGCAGCCGCTCCCAGAAGGCGTGCGCCGAGCAGGGCGTATCCGCATGGGTGCATTCGCCGGGACCACCGCCTTCGGCCAGGCAGCTGACCGGCGCCAGCGACCCCTCGAGATTGCGAACGATGTCGGCCATCGAGATGGCGGCGGGCCGGCGGGCGAGCGCATAGCCACCCTTGACCCCCATGCGGCTGGTCACCAGGCCGGCGCGGCGAAGCTGGCCGGCGATCTGCTCCAGGTAGGAGGGCGGCAGGCCCTCCAGTTCGGCGAGCTCCGCGAGCGGGATCGGCCCATGGCCGTAGCCGCGCCCCAGGCGCACCATGACGCGGATTCCGTATTCAGACCGAGTGGAGAATCTCATAGATCTCCGACTGGAGTAGTCGGACATCTCGAGTATAGCCGAGCGGGCCGTGCGCCCGGCGAACGTTCCATGTAACAGTTGTTAGGGTTGCGGGATTCCCGCATGTAACGTATCGGCGTGACCCAGCTGGACAAGGGCTCCTTCCGCCACGCCATGAGCCACTTCGCCAGCGGCGTCACCATCATGACGACCACCGTGGCCGGTCGGATGCACGGCATGACCGTCAGCGCCTTCGCCTCGCAGTCGCTGGACCCCCTGCTGATCCTGGTTTCGGTGGAGCGATCGACCACCATGCATCGGCTCGTGATAGAGAGCCGTGCCTTCGCCATCAACATCCTCGGCGAGCAGGGGGAAGGCACCGCCCGCTTCTTTGCGGACAACGCCCGGCTCGATGGCCCGGAGTTCCAGGAAGGCGCCTATCACCTGGGCGTCACCGGGTCGCCGCTCCTCGAGGAGGCGACCGCCTACCTCGAGGCAACCCTCGACGCAACGCTCGAGGCGGGCGATCACACGGTCATGGTCGGCCGGGTGGTGGCGCTGAACGTGGTGCGCGACGCGGCGCCGCTGATCTACTACCGAAGCGGCTACCGCAGCCTGACCTAGTCTTCCAGCAGCTCCGTCAGCTTTCCCTGGAACGCCGCCAGTCGCTGATGCGCGTCCAGCACTTCGTCGTGACTGAGCGGCTCACCCTCGATCTCGTCGGTGTCGCGCGGTGAGGGAGCGGCCACGCGGGTCACTTCTTCGACCGCGTTGACGATGGAGCCGGCGAACTCGACGTGCAGGAAGAACGAGTCGCGACAGCGGCCGCAGGTGACCTGCACGATCAGCTTGTTGTTATGGTTGCCGATCTTGCGGAGCTGCGAACCTTTATGGTTGCTGCCGCACACCCGGCAGCGATAATTCCGAGCCTGGGACCGCAGGAACTCCAGGATGGGATCTTCCATCGTCGCTGCGCCCAGTATAAACGGCGGAATGGAGCATCATTGATGGCGGGAATCGTGGCGAAACCGCTCATCCTGCTGACCAACGACGACGGCATCTATGCGCAGGGAATCCTGGCCGCATGGCAGGAGTTGCGCAAGATCGGCGATGTCGAGGTGGTTGCACCGGACGCCGAACGCAGTGCCGTCGGACACGCGATCACGTTGCTGCTCCCGCTGCGGGCCAAAGAGGTCGTGCGGCGCAACGTGCGCTTCGGCTACGCGGTGAACGGCATGCCGGCCGACTGCGTGAAGATCGCGGTTAAGGCGATCCTGCCGCGACCGCCCGACCTGGTCGTCTCCGGCATCAACCTGGGCTCGAACACCGGCACCAACGTCATTTATTCGGGCACCGTCAGCGCGGCGACCGAGGCACGCATCCTCGGGATCCCATCGATCGCCGTGTCTCTCGCCACTTTCACCCA
>Ga0209474_10005529_pt1 | contig 10753 bp, 5 predicted proteins | sample GraSoiAngelo_145_FD_185902 | JGI IMG/M metagenome (GOLD analysis project Ga0209474, IMG submission 185902) | Grasslands soil microbial communities from the Angelo Coastal Reserve, California, USA - 14_1009_05_20cm (SPAdes) (version 2) | ecosystem: Environmental > Terrestrial > Soil > Grasslands ... | reverse complement strand
CTCCGGGGCCATGAAACCCGCGACGCTGGAAACCGGGTACACGCTCAATGTGCCGCTCTTCATCAACGAGGGCGACGTCTTGAAGATCGATACCCGGACAGGCGAGTATCTGACCCGCGTGGGCTAGCCGCTGCCATAGCCGCAAGGCGCGGCTAGCCGCTGCCGCCGCAAGGCGCGGTTTTGCGGCTACGGTCTTAGGCTGTACAGAGAGGGCGCCATTGGACGTCGACAAGCTGAAAGCCATCGCCATCCTGGCGGCGCTGGAGGGCACCGACGTCACGCGCCTGACCTGGGTCTCCGGCCAGGAGACGCTCGACCTCCGGCTCGGACATCCGCCCACCGCGGTGCACGCGGTCCCGATCGCAGCGCCGGCGGCAGTCCACGCGCCCGCGGCGGCGAATCCGCATCCACCCGCCGCCGCTGCCGCGGGCGCCGCCGCGCCGGCTCCGGCCGCCGCGAAGCCCGCGGACGACAAGAAGACGTTCACGGTGAACTCGCCGTTCGTCGGCACCTTCTATCGCTCGGCGTCGCCGGACAGCCCGGCGTTCGTCGACGCCGGCCAGGTCGTGAAGAAGGGCCAGGTGCTCTGCATCGTCGAGGCCATGAAGCTGATGAACGAGATCGAGGCCGAGCAGCCGGGACGCCTGGTCGACGTGCTGGTCCAGAACGGGAGCCCGGTCGAGTACGGGGAGGCTCTCTTCCGTTTCGAGCCGGTGTGACAGGTCGGCGGCTCTGCCGGCGAGCGGGGCGGAGCCGAAGGCGGAGGCATTGGTGTTTCACCGCATCCTCATCGCGAACCGCGGTGAAATCGCGCTGCGGGTGATCCGCGCCGCGCGCGAGCTCGGCGTGGAAACGGTCGCCGTCCACTCCACGGCGGACTCGAACTCGCTCCACGTTCGCTTCGCCGACCAGTCGCTCTGCATCGGCCCGCCGCCGTCGCGCGAGAGCTACCTGAACATCCCGGCCATCCTCTCCGCGGCCGAGGTGAGCGGCGCGGATGCCATCCATCCCGGGTACGGTTTCCTCAGTGAAAACGCAGAGTTCGCCGAGATGGTCCGACACGCCGGCCTGGGCTGGATCGGGCCGCGTGCGGAGATGATCCGGATGATGGGGAACAAGATCCGCGCCAAGGAGGCGATGAAGGAGGCGGGCCTCCCGCAGCTGCCCGGAAGCGAGGGGGTGGTGCAGGACGAGCGCGACCTGGCGCGGCTGGCGGAGCGGATCGGCTTTCCCGTCATCCTCAAGGCGACGGCGGGCGGCGGCGGCCGGGGAATGAAGATCGTCCGCGAGAAGGAGCAGCTGGTGCAGATGTTCCGGACGGCGTCCGCGGAGTCATTGGCCGCGTTCGGCAACGGCGACATGTACATGGAGCGCTACGTCGAACGCCCCAGGCACATCGAGATCCAGATCGTCGCCGACGAGCACGGAAACGTCATCCACCTGGGGGAGCGCGAGTGCTCGGTCCAGCGCCGGCACCAGAAGATGCTGGAGGAGAGCCCCTCGCCGGCGCTCAACGAGAGGCTGCGGGAGCGGATGGGACGGGTCGCCGTCGAGGCAATGAGGAAGGTCCGCTACAACAACGTGGGCACCATCGAGTTCCTGCTCGACGAGCGCTCCGACTTCTATTTCATGGAGATGAACACCCGCATCCAGGTCGAGCATCCGGTGACCGAGAGCGTGACCGGGCTCGACCTGATCAAGGAGCAGATCCGTCTCGCCGCGGGGGAGGAGCTGGGGCGCACGCAGAAGAGCATCGTGCTGAAGGGCCACGCGATCGAGTGCCGCGTCAACGCCGAGGATCCGATCTCGTTCGCGCCCTCGCCGGGGCTGATCACCGCCTATCACGCGCCCGGCGGGCTCGGAGTGCGCATCGACTCCGGCGCATACGAGCAGTACCGGGTGCTGCCGTTCTACGACTCGATGGTCGCCAAGCTGATCGTCTACGCCGACAGCCGGCCGGCGGCGATCATGCGGATGCGCCGCGCCCTCGAGGAGTACATCGTCGAAGGCATCAAAACGAACATTCCCTTCCACAAAAAGCTGCTGATGTACGAGCCGTTCGTACAGGGTAGGTACGACACGCGCCTGGTGGAAAAGCTGCTGGCGGACAACCCGAACTGATCGGTGCCGCAGGGTAGGAATCTTCAAGCTGCAATCGAGCGTCTACCTCGGTCTACATCCTTGACCGGAAAGCGGATTCACCGTTACGTTGAGTCGCTGGACGTTACGTCCCCTCCCACCGCTTCGCGAGCCTCCGGCCGATGGACAAAAACAAGGTCATCGAGTCGGCCGCCAAGCTGATCGCGAAGGGCGCGCTCGACAAGGCCGTCAAGGAATACCAGCGCGTCCTGGAGATCGATCCGGACGACGTCCGGGTGCTGCAGAAGCTCGCCGAGCTGTACCAGAAGATGAACCGCAAGGCGGAGGCAGCGGACTGCTTCGAGAAGGTCGCGCGGACGTACTCGCAGCAGGGGTTCTATCTCAAGGCCGTCGCCCTCTATAAACAGGTGCTGAAGGTCGTCGAGCGGGTCGAGGTGAACATCCGGCTCGCCGAGCTGTACCAGCAGCTCGGGCTGGTGGGAGACGCGACCAAGGAATGGCAGACGGTTGCCGCGCACCACGAGAAATCCGGCGACACCAAGGCCAGCCTCGACACGCTGAAGAAGCTCGTCGACCTGGATCCCGACAACGTCGCCGCCCGGATCCGCCTGGGGGAGCAGTACGCGCGGCAGGACGACCTGATCGAGGCGGTGGCCGAGCTGCGTCGCGCCGCGCAGTACCTGCAGCGCAACGGCCGGCACGACGATTACCTGCGGGTCGCCGAGCGCATCAGCCACCTCGACCAGAACGACGTCGGCCTGGCGAAGGAGCTCGCCGAGCAGTACCTCAGCCGCAGCGACTCCAAGCGCGCACTGGCGAAGCTGCAGATCTGTTTCAAGGCGAATCCGCGGGAGCTGAGCACGCTGCAGATGCTCGCGCGGGCCTTCCAGGATCTGGGGCAGGTCACGAAGACCGTTTCGGTGCTCAAGGAGCTGGCCCGCGTCCATCTCGACGGCGGGCGGACGGACGAGGCGCGGAAGGTCTGGAAGCAGGCGCTGGAGCTCGCGCCGGACGATCAGGAAGTGAAGTCTGCCCTGAAGAGCGCGGAGAGCGGCGAGTCGGCGCGGGCCAAGGCGGAACCCGCGCGTCCCGCCCCGGCCAGGCCGGCGCCCAGGCCCGCCGTGGCTCCTCCTCCGCCCGCGGCCAAGCCGGTCAGCGCGCCGATCGCCGTCGCGTCCCAGCGCACCACCCCCAGCGCTCGGATCCAGGCGCGTCCGCCCAGCGGGCCGGTGGCTGCCGCCAGCGCCGTCTCCGCGCCTCTGACGGCCGCGCAGGTTCCGAAGCTGCTCAAGGAGACCGAGGTCTACGTCAAGTACGGATTGAACGACAAGGCGCTCGAGCACCTGCGGCGCATCTTTTCGGTCGATCCCGACAACATCGACGCGCACGAGAAGGCGAAGATCGTCGCGCTGGCGATGGGACGGAAGGACGAGGCGTTGGCCTCGCTCACGACCATGCTCCGGCTCTGCACGCAGAAGCGCGATCCCAGGGCCGCCGCCGTGCGGGCGGAGCTGAAGGAGCTGGGCAGCGCCGGCGCGGGCGTTTCCGCGGGGAACTTCCGGGACGAGCTGGTGCTGGAAGAGGCGCCGCTCGAAGTCGAGGCGCTGGCGACCGCCGACGAGCCGGAGGCGCCGGAAATCGTCCTCGAGGACGACGACGTGCTCGAGGTCGAGCCGGAGGCCGTCATCGAGCCCGAGGCGGTGGACGACGACGAGTTCGCCGGAGACCTCGCCGAAGCGGACTTTTACATCCAGGCCGGGCTCCCGGACGACGCGCGCGCGATCCTCGAGGGGATCACGCTGGCCTCGCCGAACCATTCCGGCGCCGCCGAGCGGCTGCGCAAGCTGGGAAACGCGACGCAGCAGCGGCGGCCTCCCGCCGCCGCCAACCAGGACCACGACGATCTGGCCGCCGAGCTTGCGGCGGAGCTCGCCGCCGAAGTGGGGACCGCGGCGAACGAGGAGGATCAGCCGCTCGACGGCGACGTGCTGGAGTCGTTCCAGGTTCCCGCCTCCGAGGTGCTGGGCGAGTTCCGCGCCAAGATCCAGGAGGTGGTCCGCCCCGAGGACGTGCAGACCCATTACGACCTCGGCATCGCCTACAAGGAGATGGGCCTTCTCGAGGAGGCGATCGCGGAGTTCGACGTCGCCCTGCGCCACGGCGGGGGCACGCGCGCCGCCGACTGTCTGACGATGCTCGGCATCTGCGAGTCCGAGCGGGGCAACCCGGAGGCGGCGGTCGGGCACTTCTTGCAAGGCCTCGAGCTGGCGGATCTGACGTCCGCGGCCCGGTATGCGCTCCAGTTCGAGCTGGGCGCGGTGCACGAAGCCCAGGGAAACAACGCGGAGGCGCTGGAGCAGTACGAGTCGATCCACGCCGAGGACAAGGCTTTCCGCGACGTCGCCGCCCGCATCGAGCGGCTGGGAGGAAACCTCGCCGCCACGGTCCGGCCGCTGGTCAAGAAGAGGCCGCAAGCCGCGGCCGCCGCGCCTCGCAAGGCAGCTGCGCTCGGCTCCTCCGGCGCGACCGCCGGGTCGCGTTCTGCCGGCCCGGGCTCGCGCGAGCCCGAGCCGCCTCCTGAACCGGCGCGCAAGAACCGGAAGATCGGCTTCGTCTGATGAACTATCTCGACTACTACGAGCTGGCCCAAGAGCCCTTCTCGAACGCGCCGGTCTCGCGCTTCTACTTCAACTCGCCCCAGCACTCGCAGGCGCTGGTCCGCCTGACGCACCTCTGCTCGCAGATGAAGGGGCTCGGCATCCTGGTCGGGGACATCGGCGCGGGAAAGACGACGCTGGCGCGCCGGCTTCTCGATTCGCTTCCGGAGAACGAATACGACGCCGCGCTCCTGGTGATCATCCACAGCGGCGTCACTGCCCAGTGGCTGCTGAAGCGGATCGCGCTGCAACTCGGCGTCGATGCGCCCAGCGAGGACAAGCTGACGCTCCTCGGCCAGCTCTACCAGCGGCTGGTGCGCATCTACGAGGCGGGGAAGAAGGCGGTGGTCCTGATCGACGAGGCGCAGATGCTGGCCACGCGGGAGCTGATGGAAGAGTTCCGCGGGCTGCTCAACCTCGAGGTCCCGGAGCGCAAGCTGCTCAACCTGATCTTCTTCGGGCTCCCCGAGATCGAGCAGAACCTGAAGCTCGATCCGCCGCTCGCGCAGCGCGTGGCGCTGAAGTACCGGCTCGACCATCTCAACGCCGACAGCACCGAGGCGTACATCAAGCACCGGCTCCGCCTGGCTGGCGCGGCGCGGATGCCGTTCACCCCGGGCGCCGTGCAGTCGGTGCACCGTTTTTCCAGCGGGACTCCTCGCGTGATCAACACCTTGTGCGACAATGCGCTGTTCGAGGGATACGTGGCCCGGGTTCCGATGATCGACGAGCAAATGATCGAGCGGGTGGCGCGCGAGCTGGCCCTGGACGGCAATCCGCCGGCGGCGAACGCGTCCGCGCCGCGCAGGCCCGTGTCGGTGGCGCCGCCGGCTGCCGCCGAGAAGGGCAAGCCGGTCGACCTCGGGGAGATCGACCGGTACCTGGCGGGGCTCGCGAAGCCGAGCTGACCGCGTGCTGAGCCGCATCCTCGTCGCCCTGGGACTCGCCGCCGCCGTCGTGTCCGGCGCCGCACTGGCGTTCCTGCGCACCGACTTCGTCGCCAACCATCTCTGCTCCTATGCCGTGGCGACCATCGAGGAGGCCACGGCCGCGCGGGTGGAGGTCTCGCGCTGCTCGGTGGAGCCGGAGCAGGGAAAGCTGACCATCGAGGGGCTGCGGGTGGGAAATCCCGGCGGGCGGATCGAGCTCGAAGTCGCCCGGGTCTTCGCGCAGGTCAATGTGCGGCCACTTCTGCAGAAGGTCCGCCTGGAAAGGCTGGAGGTCGACCATCCCCGGCTCAGGTTGGCGCTCGATCAGGCGGGGCCTTCGCCCCCATCCGGCGGCCAGTGTCTCCCCGACCTCCTCGATCGGTTCGAGTTCGGGCGCGTCAAGGTGCGCAAGGCCAGCGTCGACGTGCGCGCCGGAGGAACGCACCTCGCCATTCCCATGGCGGCGCTCGCGGTCAAGGGGCGCGGCGCCCAGCTCGCGGTCAGCGTCTCCGCCCGCGGTGGATCCCTCGAGCTGCCGGGGCGCACGGTGGGCCTCGTCTCCTCGCGGACGGCGGGTGTGGTGGATCTGCGCGGGACCGGCACGGTGGAGCTGCGGCGCGCCGACGTCATCGGCACCGAAGCGTCCATCTTCGTCAAGGGAAAGCTCGAGAACCTGTGCGAGCCGCAGGTCGAGGCGGCTGCGAACGTGCGCGTCGACGATCTTCAGAGCGCCGCCGCGCGCCTCATGCCCGGTTCGACGCTGGCCATCCAGGGCGGCATCTCCGCCGACGCCACCGTCTCCTTCGGCCGGGGGCCGCCGCACTTGAGAGGAGACCTGCGGCTGAAGTCCGTCGCGCTCGACCCGTTCTTTCCCGGCGACGGCCACCTGCGATTCGATCTCACCCCTTCACACGTGCGCCTCGACCGGCTCGAGGTGCCCGTCGGCCGGGGACAGGTCAACGGGTCGATCGAGGTGACGATGGCGGACGCCGCGCTGCCGTTCGCCGCCGATCTCCAGCTGCGCGACATGGAGCTCCCGGAGCTGCTGCGCAAGCTGGGCCTGCAGCATGCCTGGATCATCTTGCGCACGACCGGGCGCGTCCAGGCGAGAGGGACGCTCTCTCCGTTCCGGCTTGCGGGCGAGACTGCGCTCGAGCTGGCGGACTTCGCCGTCCTCGACCGGACGTACGAGAAGCGCCCGCAGGCGCGAAAGATGCTCGAGTTCGGCCGCGGCAAGCTCGCTGGAACGGTGCTCGCAGAGCCCGATAAGATCGTCGCGCAGGGCGTCGCCATCGAGATCGGAAGCTCGTCCCGCGTCCAGGTCGAGAGTACCTTCTACACCGATGTCCGCAAGGGGATGCAGCTCGCGGCACACTCCGAGAACCTCTCCCTCGACGATCTCCGCGGGCATTTCGGACCGCTTTCCGCTGGAGGCGTCCTGAAGCTCGCCGCGACCGTCAGCGGGCCCTACAAGGACCTCTCGCTCGGCGATCTGACCACGAAGGTCGCCTTCGACACCACGTCGATGAAGCTGGCTTTCGCCGACGTCCGCGCCCATAAGGATCGCAGCTCGTACCAGGGGCGCATCGCCGTAGACTTCAGCAGCGCGGCGATGCCTCTCGACGCGCACGTCGAGCTGTCCGACGCATACGTCAACGACCTCGTCGACCTCGCCGTCGGGCTGGTGCCGACGCTCTCCACCGTGGAGGATCCCGACCTCGTCGACGGGCACGTCGAGGGAATGATCGACGTGAAGGGTCCGGCAGCGGCGCCGTCCGGAACGGCTTCCCTCGACCTCGACGATCTCACCCTCTGGGGCGAATCGTTCAACGCGGGAACGGCGCACCTCTCCCTCCACGGCGGCGATCCGCGGCTGCAGATCGACGAGCTCACCCTGCACCATGGCGAGGCGGCGCTGCACGTGGCGGGGCGCTTCGGTCCGCGCTGGCAGCTCGACCTCGAGGCGCAGAGCGAAAACTTCACCCTCGCCGACCTGGACATGGCGCAGCGGGCGCGGCTCTCCGGGCCGATGCGCCTGACCGCCCATGCAGGCGGCGTCGCCTCGCACCCGACGGCGAACGTCTCGCTGCGCTTCACCGAGGGCATGGCCGACGAGGCCGATCTCGGCGAGGGCGACATCTCGTTGATGCTGGATGGGAAGGCGCTGAGCTGGAAGGCGACGGTGGGCACCCACGGCGTGACCGGGCAGGCGCGGCTGGAGGGCGATTTCCCCTACAGCTGCTCGGGGACCCTGCGGGTCGCGGATCTGCCGCAATACGTGGATCTGCTGACGCCCGACGTCGACATCGAGAGCGGCTCCCTGGCCGCGGCGTTCGACGTGCACGGATCGCTCCTCCGCTGGCGGGAGAGCGCCGGGACCATGACGCTGTCGCAGCTGCGGATCGTCCGCAGCGACCTGCCGTTCGAAAATGACGGCCCGGCGCAGGTCACCTTCGGGCCGGACGGAATCCGGACCGATCGGCTCGCGCTGCGCGCGCCGTTCACCACCGCGCAGTTCTCCGGCGGCCGCGGCCGCGATGGCAAGCTGGACCTGCGGCTGGGCGCGAGCATCGACGGCCGCGTGCTTCCCGGCCTGATGCCCGATGTCGAGCACGCGTCGGGGACGTACCTGGTGCAGGCGACGGTGGGCGGCTCGGCGAAGAACCCCACCGTGCTCGGCAACATCCGCATCGAGGACGGCGCCGCCAGCCTCCGTGGCCTGCCCATCGCCGCCCGCGCGTTGAACGGGAGCATCTCCTTCTCGCAGGACGCCCTGGTCGTCGACTCGCTCTCCGGCAAGCTCAACAACGGCGAGGCGCGCGTGTCTGGCGGGATCGAGATGGAGAGGCTGGTCCCGAAAAAGATCGACATGTCGGCGCACGTCAGCGACGTCAACGTGCGCCTGCAGGAAAGCGCGGGCGCCATCGTCGACGGGGACCTGACGCTGTATGGACCGCCGCTGGAGCCGGTGCTCGGCGGCAACCTGGTCCTCTCGCAGATGAAGTACACCGAGGACGTCGAGATCGAGAAGTCGCTGCTCGACTTCTCGCGCCGGCCTCCGACGCCGAAGGTCCTCACCAAGACCCCGATCATCGTCCGCTTCGACCTCGACGTGCATCTCGGCCGCGGCGTCCGCGTCGAGAACAACCTGGCGCGCACCGACCTGAAAGGCGACCTGAAGATCACCGGGAGCTCGCGCGCCATCGGGCTTCTCGGCAGCGTCAACACCGTGCACGGCACCGCCGCCTTCCGGGGGAACGAGTTCCAGATCGAGCAGGGCGTGCTGACGTTCACGGACCGGCAGCGGATCCGCCCGAGCTTCGATTTCCAGGCCAGCTCGCAGGTGAAGGAGTACAAGGTCCGCCTTCACGCCTTCGGGACCCCCGGAGAGCCGCACGTCTCGCTCAACTCGGAACCGGCCTTGGCGGAGGCGGACCTCGGTTTCCTCCTCACCTTCGGCTTCGTCTCGCAGAACCTGCAGCAGAGCACGTTCTCGGCGGCGGACTCGGGCCTCGCCATCGGCATCGAGGCCCTCAACAAGGCTACTGGCTTCTCCGAGGAGGTGCGCCGGTTCATCCCCAAGAACGCCATCCTGCGCAACCCGAACATCGACTTTGCCAGCGACTTCTCCTCCGTCACCAACCGCCTCGAGCCGATGGCGCGGCTGCAGGCGCACCTGATCACCGAGCGCCTCGACCTGAAGGTGCTGGAAGGGCTCACCACGCGGCGGTACCGCGGGGTGATCAGCTACCAGCTCTCCGACGCCCTCTCGACGCGGTTCCAGTTCGACAACGAGCACGCCTCGACCGGAACCAGCACCGACCTCGGCATCGACCTGCATCTGCGGTGGGAGGGCGACTAGATGGTTGCCGTCCTCGCCGCGCTGTTGCTCGCGCAGGCGCCCGTCGTCGAGGCGCCGCAGATCGGCGAGATCGCCTACGAAGGCGCTGACGTGGAATCCGTCCGCGCTCTCGTCGCCCTGCAGCCGGGCCAGCTCCTCGACGCGCGCGACGTCCGGGACGCGGTGCGCGCGCTTCATGCCAGCGCCCGGTTCTCCCGCGTCGCCGCCTACGCGGAGCCGATGGGCGACGGACGGATCCGGATCGTCTTCGTGCTCGCGCCGATCGAGAGGCTCGCCTCCGTCACCTTCGCCGGTCACAAGGCGCTGGCCGAGAGCGTCCTGCTGCAGAACGCGAATCTCCAGGTCAACGCCGAGTTCCAGCCCGAGCAGGTGGGAGCGGCCGTGGAGGCGATCCGCTCCGCCTACTTCCGGATCGGCTACCGGCATGCGCAGATCACGCCGGTGCGCAAGCCGGCTGCGGGCGGGATTGCGCTCGAGCTGCGCATCGACGAAGGCGCGGCGACCCGGATCGAAGAGGTCCGGTTCGAAGGCGACCTCGGGCTCTCGCCCGAACAGCTCCACGCGGCGTTCCGCCTCGATCCGGGCGACGTGCTCAATCTCACCGCGCTGGACGACGCGGTCCGGCACGTCCGCGAGCGATACCGGCGGGCCGGCCGGCTTCGCGCGCGCGTCGATCCCGCGCGCGTGGAGGATGGGCCGCATGGCGCACGGCTACTGGTTCCGGTCGCCGCGGGGCCCGTCGTCCGGTTCCACCTGCGCGGAAACCACGCCTTTGCCGACGCCGTGCTCGCCTCGCACCTTCTTCTCGACTCCGACGAGACGCTCGACGCGCAGGCGGCGGAGGAGTTGGCGGCGAGGCTGCGTCGCTTCTACGTCACCGCCGGGTTTCTGCGGGTGAAGGTGGCGCAGCGCGGGATGGTGGCGCGCGACGGGGCCGAGGAAGTCGTTTTCAGCATCGTCGAAGGCCCCCAGGTCCGCGTCGAGCGCGTCACCTTCACCGGCAATCGGGCGATCCCCACGGCGCAGCTGCGCGAGGGGCTGCTCCTGCTGCTGCGCGACAACATCCCGCGCGATCCCGCCTCCGGCGCTGACCCGGCGCTCGTCGAGGGGATGGGAGTGATGGGCACCGTGCGAGGCGGCCATGCGCCGCGCACCACGGTCGAGCCGGAGACCGTCTTCGAGCCAATCTTCTACGCGCGGGCGCT
>Ga0209474_10005528_pt1 | contig 10754 bp, 10 predicted proteins | sample GraSoiAngelo_145_FD_185902 | JGI IMG/M metagenome (GOLD analysis project Ga0209474, IMG submission 185902) | Grasslands soil microbial communities from the Angelo Coastal Reserve, California, USA - 14_1009_05_20cm (SPAdes) (version 2) | ecosystem: Environmental > Terrestrial > Soil > Grasslands... | reverse complement strand
GGACGAAGACGGCTGTCACTTGTCGAGCCAGACCTCCTGCAGGCGGCCGTAGTTGTAGAGCGAGTTGTGCGGCACGAGGTTGCGCACGTAGGGCGCTCGCGTGAAGTACTCGTTGCGCCAGCCCAGCATGGGGCGGGCGACGTCGGCCTCGAGCTTGCGCTGGATGTCCCACACGAGCGTCAGGCGCCGGGCGCGGTCCAGCTCCTGCGACTGGGCGTCGATCAGGCGATCCATGCGGTCGTCGCAGTAGTCGGTGTAGTTGCGCGAGGCGCCGCACGTGTAGTTCTCGAAGAAGTAGCCGTCGGGGTCGTCGATGCCGGAGGCGGTGAGGTTGGCGCCGATCTGGTAGTCGCGCCGTGCCAGCAGCGGGAAGTACTGCGCGGTCTCGACCTGCTTCACGACCGCCTCGACGCCGACCTGGCGGAGCTGATCGGCCACGAACGAGGCGAGGTCCACGTAGATCGCGAAGGCGCGGGTCACCAGCTCCATGCGCAGCGGCTTGCCAGGCCCGAAGCCGGCCGCGGCCAGGATCTGCCGGGCCTCGGCCTTGTCGCGCGCGGAGCCGCGGTAGCCCGGCAGCGTCTTGAGGTCCTTCTCGAGCAGGCCCCAGGCGCCGGCCGGCCGCGGCATCAGCGCGGCGCCCACCACCGCGCCGTCGTGGCGCACGCCGCGCACGTAGGCGTAGCGATCGAGCGCCAGGTTCACCGCGCGGCGCACGGCCGGGTTGTCGAAGGGCGCCCGCTTGTGGTTGATGACGACGTTGTCGCTGCCGTTCTGGCCGATCTCGGTCACCACGAGGCTCGGCGCGTTCTGCTTGACGGTCTCCGCCATCGTCTTCGTCATCTCGAGCGGCATCGAGACGTCGAGCCGGCCGGTCTGCAGCGCGGCCAGCCGGGTGCCGCGCTCGGTGATGATCGGATAGCGAATGCCGTCGAGGTAGGGCCGGCCGGGAACGAAGTAGTCGGGGTTGCGCTCCATCTCGATCATCGTCCCCCGCGCGTACTCCTTGAGCCGGAACGGGCCGGTGCCGACGCACTTCTGGCGCAGGTCGGCGAGTGGCACGTGGGCGGGATAGACCGGCGAGTAGCCCGAGGCCAGCATGAGCAGCAGCGAGGGCTGGGGGCGGTGCAGCCGGAAGATGACCGTGAACGGGTCGGGCGTCTCGGTGGCCTCGACGTTGGCGTACCACTCCTTGCGCGGGGACAGACGGAGCCGGGCCGGCGCGTCGGCGGCCTCGCGCACGACGTCGAAGGTGTACTTCACGTCCTTCGCGGTGAACGGCTGGCCGTCGTGCCACTTCACGCCCCTGCGGAGGAAGAAGACGAGGTTGCGATAGTTGTCCTGCCACGACCACCGCTCGGCCAGCTCGGGGATGACGGTGTCCGCCGTCTCGTAGGGCTTGAGCGGATCGAACAGCACGAGGTTCGAGTAGCACGGCATCACCGGCCACACACCGGTGACGGTCGCGGATTCGTGGATGGAGAAGCCCGGCGGCGTCTCGACCAGCATGGCGTTGAGGATGCCGCCGCGCCGGGGCGCCTGACCGGCGGCGGGAGCGCCGACGGCGAGCGCGGCCAGCCCGAGGGCGAGCGTCAGGCGCGAGCGGTCGAGCATGGCATCCTCCCGAGGTGGCGGAGCGACCGGGCGTGAGGCATAGTACTACGCGGTCGAGCCCCGCACCGCCGAAAGGAGCCCTGTCGATGATCTACGAAATGCGAACCTATCAAATCGCTCCGGGCAGCCTGGCCGAAGTCGAGAAGCGCTTCGGCGAGGCGTACGAGTACCGCAAGAAGTACTCGCCGATCACCGCGTTCTGGCACACCGAGATCGGGCCGCTGAACGAGATCATCCACGTCTGGGGCTATCGCGACCTCGCCGAGCGCGCGCGCATCCGCGGCGAGGCGGCCAAGGATCCGAACTGGCCGCCGAAGACCTCCGAGTTCATCCGCAAGATGCGCTCGGAGATCATCAACCCGTTCCCCTTCGTGCCGGAGCCGCAGCCCGGTCGGATGGGACCGATCTTCGAGATCCGCTACTACACGCTGAAGTCGGGCACGCTCGCCGACACCGCCAAGGGCTGGGAGGCGAAGCTGCCCGAGCGGATGAAGCTCTCCCCGGTCGTGCTCGCCGGCGGCGTGGAGTTCGGCAAGGCCAACGGCTTCGTGCACATCTGGGCGTACCCGAGCATGGATCAGCGCATGCAGGTGCGCGACGAGGCGCGCAAGAAGGGCGTGTGGCCGCCGCCCGGCGGTGGCGACCGCCTCATCTCGCAGAAGAACAAGATCGTCCTGCCCGCGTCCTGGTCGCCGCTGCAGTAGTAGTGGGGGGCCCCGATATGGCCCCCATACCCCCAACGCTCGGAGCGCCCCGGGGAACCCGGGGCGCTCCTCCATCTACACGCTGTAACTCTCGGGCGCCCACCGGGCGAAGAGCGCGGCGACGGCCACCAGCAGCACGGCGGCCGTCGCCAGCGCGGCGCCGGCGCCGAAGCCGTCGGTGATGAGACCGAGCGCGACGGGACCGAGCACGTAGCCGAGATCGGCCAGCATGCGGTACGTGCTCATCGCCGCCGCGTTCATCCCGGGCGGCGCGACGTCGGCGGCGTAGGCGGCCGGCGCCGCCCCGCTCACGCCGACCGCCAGACTCCACGCCACGCAGCCGGCCAGGAACCACGCGTAGCTCGGCATCAGCAGAAACACCACCAGCGAGGCGCCCGACGCGAGCGTGGCCGGCACGATGACGACCTTGCGGCCGTAGCGATCGACCAGGACGCCGGACGGGTAGATCAGCGCCAGCCCCACCAGGCTCGCCAGCCCCAGCCCGAAGCCGATCCGCTCGGCGCTCAGCCCCAGCCGGTCGTGGGCGAGCACGGGGATCACGTTGAAGAGGGCGCCCGTGCGCGCGAACGCGCTGACGAAGCTGATGAGACTCACCAGTGCGAAGCCGATCTGCGCGGTGAGCAGGCGCACCTGCACGGCGAACCCCGGCGGCGCCGCGGCCGCCACCGCGGTGGCGGCGAGAGCGCGTCGCGTCTCCGGGATGACGAACCACGTGAGCGCGGCGGCCACCAGCCCGGTCACCGTATACACCATGAACGGCGCGACGAGACCGAACCGCTCGGCCAGCATGCCGCCCGGCACGGGGCCCACGCCGACCGCGAAGAGGAAGACGCCCTGGTAGATCGCCATCGTCCGGCCACGATCGGCCGGCGTCGTGATGTCGGCCAGGATCACGGTGCCGGCGATGAGCACCAGCGCGGCGCCGGCCCCGGCGACGAAGCGTCCCAGGATGAACAGCGGAAACGTCGGCGCGTATGCGCACACGAGGTTGCCGGCGGCGCTGACGACGCCGCCCAGCGCCAGCGCCGGGCGCCGCCCGACCCGATCGGCGAGCTTGCCCGCCGGCATGGCGAGCAGGAACCGCGCGAGGCCGTAGATCGCGATCGCCAGGCCGATCGCCGACTGGCTGACGCCGAACGACCGCGCGTAGAGCGCGAGCACGGCCACCACGGCGCCGAAGCCGAGCTGGTTCACGGCAATCAGCACGCAGATCCCGACGAGGACCCGCGTGCGGTCGCCCCGCGCGCCCGGGGAGCTCAGCGGCGGCTCAGCGTCCCCGGAACTGCGGCCGCCGCTTCTCGGAGAAGGCCTTCACGCCCTCCTGGTAGTCCTGGCTGTTGAAGCAGTCGGCGATCAGCTTGTCGAGCAGCGCCAGGTCGCGCTGCTCGGGCGCCTTGACGAGCTGGTCCACCGACGCCTTGGCCGAGCGGATCGTGAGCGGCGCATTGCGCGAGATGGTCTGCGCGTAGTCGCGCGTGAAGCGCTCGAGGTCGGCCTTGGGCACGACCTGGTTCACCAGCCCCATCCGCCAGGCGTCCTGGGCGCTGAAGTCGGTGCGCGCGGTGAAGAAGATCTCCTTGGTGTAGGCGGGCCCCACCAGGCGCATCAGCTTTTCCATGCCCGAGTAGTGGTAGCCGAGGCCCAGCCGGGCGGCCGGCACGCCGAAGCGGGCGTCGTCGGCGCAGATTCTCACGTCACAGCCGATGGCGATGCTGAGGCCGCCGCCCACGCAGTAGCCGTGGATCATCGCCAGCAGCGGCTTGGTGAGGTGGCTCAGCGCCTCGCCGCCGCGCGCGGAGATCTTGCGGTATTCCTCCTCGTCGGCCATGTTGCGGCGGCGGTCCTTGAACTGCGAGATATCGGCGCCCGACACGAACGCCGCATCGCCGGCGCCGCGCAGGATGACGAGCCGGATGGCGTCGTCGGTGGCCAGGTCCTCCACGTAGCCGGGCATCGCCTCCCACATCTCCTGGCTCACGGCGTTGCGCTTCTCCGGCTGGTTGAAGACGATCCAGCCGATGGGGCCGTCCTTCTCGAGCAGCAGCTTGTCAGTCATGAGCGGGCTCTCCTCGACGAAGCATGCGTGATGTGTATCCCGGCCGCGGGCCGAGTGCAAGTCGTGCTACGGTGTCGCCCTGATTCGACCGCACGAGGAGACAGGCCATGGGACAGGGCTTTGCGTTGTTCGCCGGCATCGCGCGCGACGTCATCCGCGCCTCGGCGCGCGAGGCGGAGGCGCTCGGCTACAGCTCGTTCTGGGTCAACCATCCCGGCTCGACCGACGGCCTCGGGGCCCTGGCCGAGGCGGCCGCCGCGACCCGCGACGTCGCGCTCGGCGTCGGCGTCATCCCGCTGCACACGCGCGGCCCCGCCAGCATCGTGGAGGGCGTGCGGGAGACCCGCCTGCCCCTCGAGCGACTGCTGCTCGGCATCGGCAGCCCCAACCCCGACGCGCTCAAGCGCGTCCGCGCCGGCGTGGCCGCCCTGCGCGCGCAGCTCAAGACGCGCATCGTGGTCGCCGCGCTGGGGCCGCACATGTGCCGCCTGGCCGGCGAGATCGCCGACGGCGTGCTGTTCAACTGGCTCACGCCGGAGTACGCCCGCCGCTCGGCCGAGCTCGTGCGGGCGGGCGCCGCGGCCGCCAAGCGCCGGCCGCCGACGGTGTACGCCTACGTGCGGCTGGCCCTGGGCCCGGCCGCCGCCGCCCGGCTCACCGACGAGGGCAACCGCTACGCGGGTATTCCGGCCTACGCCGCGCACTTCGAGCGGATGGGCGTGAAGCCGGCCGAGACGGCCATCGCGGGCCCGACGCCCGACGACATCCGCGCGGGGCTGGCGAAGTGGAAGGGCGCCGTCGACGAGGTCGTCCTGCGCGCGATCACGGCCAACGACACGCTCGAGGAAACCCTCACGCTGGTGCGGGCGGCCAAGCCGGCCTGACGCCGGCGCTCAGCCTCGGCCGACGCGGGCGAAGTCGATGTAGCCGCGCTCCACGTCGGTCGCCAGCAGCTCGACGCGCACGCGATCGCCGACGTCGAGCCCCTCGCCGCCGCGCACGATCTTGCCCTCGACCGGCGGCGCGAGCACGCGCACCCACGTTCCCTTGTCGGAGGCGCCGGTGACGATGCCGTCGAACTGCCGTCCGATCATCGGCTCGAGGAGCAGGGCCGCCGCCGACTTGCGCACCTGGCGCTCGATCTTCTTGGCGTTGTCCTCCTGGGCGGTGCAGTGCCGGGCCAGCGCGTCCAGCTCGTCGTCGGCGTACGGGACCGGGCGGCCGGCCAGGGCCGCCTTCAGCAGACGCTGGGTGATGACGTCGGGATACCGGCGGTTGGGTGCGGTCGAGTGCGTGTAGTCCTGGACGGCGAGGCCGAAGTGGCCGGCGCCGCTCGCGCCCGGCCGCTCGACCTGGTACTCGCCCGAGCCCAGCAGCTTCACGATCGTGAGCGAGAGATCGGAGAATCGCGCCGGGTCGGCGTGGTGCCGCGCGGCGAGGAAGCGATCGAGGGCGGCCGCGTCGGGCTCCGGCGGCAGCGTCTCGTGAAGCTCGGCGGCGACCTCCACGATCCGGCTCCAGCGTTCGGGCGAGCGGAGGACCCGGCGCACCGACGGAAACCGGCGGCCGGCCAGGTAGCGTGCCGTCACGCCGTTGGCCGCGACCATGAACTCCTCGATCAGCTCCTTGGCGCGGTTCTTCGCATCCGGCCGCAGGTCGGTCAGCACGTCGCCGTCGAAGACGGCCCGCGGCTCGAGCGTCTCGAGGCTCAGCGCGCCACGCGCGTGGCGCTGGCTCTTGAGTCTCTGGGCCACGCCGTCCTGGAGCCGTAGCTGGGCGTCGAGGCCGGGCACGGCGGCAAGCGGCGCCGGCGCCGATCCGCCGCCGAGCCAGGCGGCGACGCTGTCGTAGGCCAGCTTGGCGTGGTTGCGCACGATGGCGCGATAGACTGCCGAGGGGCCGAGCGCGCCGTCGGCGCCGACGACGAATTCGACGATCACCGCCGCCCGATCCTGGTCCTGGTTGAGCGAGGTCAGGTCGGTCGAGAGCCGCGTGGGCAGCATGGGGAACACCGCCCCCGGCGTGTACACGGACGTCGTGTTGTGCCGCGCGTGGGCGTCGACGGCGGACGCCGGCTCCACGAGCGCGTCGACGTCGGCCACCGCCACCAGGATCTTGAGGGCGCCGCCGGCGGCCGGCTCGGCGACCGTGAGCTGGTCGAGGTCACGCGAGTCGTCGTTGTCGATCGAGGCCCACAGGAGCGCGCGGAGGTCGCGCGGGGCAGTATCGCCAACGCTGCCGGCCGGCGCCATGCCGGCGATCTCGGCCATCACCGCCGGCGAGAAATCCGGCAGGAACCCGCGCTCGGCCATGGCCCGGCGCGCGATGGCTCGGAGGTCGTGCCGATGCGGTCGCGCCTGGCTCATCGACGAGAGGTATCATGCCACGACCCTCGCGACGTGAGAGGAGGTCCCGCATGCGCTTGCAAGGACGAGTGACGGCGATCACCGGAGGCGCGCTCGGGATCGGGCGCGCGACCGCGCGGCTCTTCGCGGCCGAGGGCGCGACGGTGGCCCTCGGCGACGTGGAGGTCGACGCCACCGAGACGCTGGCCCGGGAGATCGTCGGGCGCGGCGGCCGGGCGATCGCGATGCGGGTGGACGTCGGCGACGCCGGCCAGGTGCAGGCCTTCGTCGATCGCGTGGTGGCGGACCTCGGCAAGCTGGACGTGATGTTCGCCAATGCCGGCATCGCGCACTCGGCCCCGTTCCTCGAGCATCCCGAGGCCGAGTGGCACCGCGTGCTGCGCGTCAACCTCACCGGCGTCTTCCTCTGTTGCCAGACCGCCGCCCGTCAGATGGTGAGACAGGGCGGCGGCCGGATCATCGCCACCGCCTCGATCAACGGGTTTCGCGGGGTCGAGAACCTGGTCGGCTACAACGTGGCCAAGGCCGGGGTGATCGAGCTCACGCGGACGATGGCCGTCGAGCTGGCGCAGCACCACATCACGGTGAACGCGATTGCCCCCGCCCAGATCGACACCCGTCTCACGCGGAGCCTGCCTGACGAGGCGCGCGCGCGACGCGTGGCGCGGATCCCGATGGGACGCTTCGGCGAGCCGGAGGAAGTCGCCCGCGCCGCCCTGTTCCTCGCCTCCGACGACGCCAGCTACGTCACCGGCCACACACTCGCCGTCGACGGCGGCTATCTCGCCGGCGGTCTCTGGAGTGGCGGGACCGGGCGTCTGCCAAAGTAGACGTTGATGGCGTCGTCAGGTCGCGCGTAGCATGCGCCTGATGGCGACGTATCCGACGCGACTCCGCTCATGGACGAGGAGCGAGTATCGACGCCTGGGCGATCTCGGAATCCTCCGGGAGGACGAGCCCGTCGAGCTGATCGGCGGCCAGCTGATCGTCGCCGAGCCGAAGAACACGCCACACGCCGCCGTCGTCGCGCTGGCCGCCGACGCCCTCCGGCTCGCGTTCGGACCGGGCTGGCTCGTCCGACAGCAGGATCCGATCGCGCTCGACCCCGACTCCGAGCCCGAGCCCGATCTCTCCGTCGTCCGCGGCAGCCCGCGTGACTATCTCGCCGACCATCCGGCGCGACCGGTCCTCGTCGTCGAGGTGGCCGAGTCGAGCCTGCGTTTCGATCGACGGGACAAGGGCAGTCTCTATGCGAAGGCCGGGCTGCCGGATTACTGGATCGTCAATCTGAGAGACCGGCGGCTCGAGGTCTATCGTCATGCTGCCGCCGATGACGCTGCCCGCTTCGGCTGGCGTTACCTGGACGTGAGGGCGTTCGCGGCCGGCGCGCGCGTGACGCCGCTGGCGCTGCCTGACGTCAGCATCGCCGTCGCCGACATCCTGCCGTAGCGGATCAGGCCCGCGGCTTCTCCTGCCTGAGTCGTTCCCGCGCAGCCTCCGGCAGCGGCCACTCGCGATCGAGCAAGCGCCTCCGCCCCGCACCACTTCTTCCGCCACGTTCTGACGCCGCAACTCCCAAAACGGAATTCGCGCGACCACCATGAGCCCATCACAGAGGGCCCCGGCTCCGCCGGGGCGGCCCGAACATTCGGGGGGCGTGCAGAGGGCCGCCACGGCTCCGCCGGGGGCGGCCCGAACATTCGGGGGGCGTGCAGAGGGCCGCCACGGCTCCGCCGGGGCGGCCCGAACATTCGGGGGGCATGGGGGGCCCGTTCGAGGCCCCCCATCTCTAAATGACCGGGGACGAGAACTCGCCGCCCATGGCGACCAGCGCCCACGGGCCGCCCTGGGCGTCCCACGAGAAGCCGATGTGGGCGGCCAGGGCGTGCTGGTCGCGGAAGATGCGCTGGATCGGGTAGCGATCGTAGATGCCGTTGGCGCCGGCCAGGGCGTGCAGCTCGTCCACGGCCTCGGTGCAGAGGCCCATCGCCCACGCCACGTTGCGCTTGAAGCGCAGCTTTTCCTCCAGCGTCGGCGCCCGCCCTTCGTGGGCGATCCGGTCGGCGTCGACGCAGTCGGTGCGGATGATCAGCCGGGCGCCGTCGGCCTTCGCACCCGCCGAGGCGACCCGCAACTGCACGGCCTGGAAGTCGCGCATGCGCATGGCCGTGTAGTTCGTGCTGCGCTCCTTGATCGCCTCGATCGTCAGCTCGACGGCGGCCTGGGCGTTGCCGGTGCCGGCGCCGGCCAGGCAGTGCGAGCCGAGCGCGGACAGCGGCACGCGATAGAGCGGGTTCGGATTGACGCGCGCGCCGGGAAACTGGTCGCCGCCGCGGGCGAGGTACATGCAAAGTGCGCGGTGCTCGGGCACGAACAGCTCGTCGACACGGACCGACTTGGAGCCGGTGCTGCGCATGCCGAGGACGTGCCAGTCGTCCACGATCTCGTACTCGTGGCGCGGCACCAGGCACATGCGGTGATCGACGACGCGCTCGCCCTCCCGCACGGTGACCGCCAGCATGTTCCAGTCGGCGACGTCGACGCCGCTCGAGAAGTTCCAGTGGCCGCTGACCACGAAGCCGCCGTCGACGCGGCGGCCACGCCCCTGCGGATAGGCGATGCCGGAGGCGATCAGCGCGTCGGGATTCGGGCCCCACACCTCCTGCTGGGCCCGCTCGTCGTAGAGCGCGAGCATCCAGTGGTGGATGCCGAGGTTGCCGACGTTCCAGGCCGTCGAGGCGCACCCGCGGGCGAGCTCGGCGGGAAGGTCGAAGATCGCCGCGAAGTCGAGCTCCATGCCGCCCCAGCGCTTCGGCTGGTGGAAGCGGAACAGGCCCGCGCGGTGCAGATCCTCCAGCGTCTCCTTCGGCATCTGGCGCACGGTCTCGGCGCCCTCGGCCCGCTCGCGCAGCGCCGGCACCAGCGCCCGCGCGCGGCGCAGGGCCTCGTCGTACGCGACGTCGGTGAACGTCACGCCCGCGCTCCCATCGCCTGCGGCATCTTGGCGTAGTCTTCGCCGCCCCAGTCCTTCATGTCCTTGAGCCCGAAGAAATTGAGCTCGATCGTCAGGCCGTTGGGGTCCTTGACGAAGATCTGGTAGAGGTCGAACTCCGGCAGCGACCGCGGCTGGTACTCGAGGCCGCGCTCGCGGAAGCGGCGCACGAAGGCGCCGGGCTCGGTGGCCACGAAGGCGATGTGGTCGATGACGCCGGCGTGGTCGGTGACGGCGCCCTTGGGGGTGCCCATGTAATAGAGGTGGGCGTTGTCGATGCCGTCGGGACCCATGTGGACCTGGATCTTGCCGTTCACGCCGAGCCAGTAGCCCGGGAACGGGAAGGTCGGCCGGGGCATCACCTCGAAGCCCAGCACGTCGCAGTAGAAGGCCTTGGTCTTCTCGAGATCGTTGGCGCGCACGAAGTAGTGGTTCAGCTCGCTGACAGGCATGGCGGACCTCCTGTTCGTGGGCGTTAGTATATGTCCGACCGCTGGCCGAGAGGAGGAGCCCGATGGATGCCAACGCCAAGAAGACCACGCTTCGCATGATCCCCTACGGCCTCTACGTCCTGACCGCCGCCGCCAGGGACGGGCGGGTCGCCGCCGCCACCGTGAACTGGGTGACCCAGGCCTCGTTCGAGCCGCCGCTGGTCGTGGTCGGTGTCAAGACCGACTCGCACGCGCACGGGCTCATCAAGGAGACGAAGGCCTTCGCGCTGAACGTCCTCGGCAAGGGGCAGGGACCGATGGCGTTCACGTTCTTCAAGCCGGCCGAGAAGCAAGGCGACCGGATCTCCGGCGAGCCCTTCCGCGCGGGTTCCACCGGCTCGCCGATCCTGACCAATGCGCCGGCGTTCATCGAGTGCAGCCTGGAGGCCACCGTCGAGAAGGGCGATCACTCCGTCTTCGTCGGCAAGGTCGTCGACGTCGGACTCGCCAAGGCGCCCGACGGCCGGCCCGACGACGCGACGCTCTGGCTGAAGGACCTCGGCGACAAGG
>Ga0209474_10005526_pt1 | contig 10756 bp, 4 predicted proteins | sample GraSoiAngelo_145_FD_185902 | JGI IMG/M metagenome (GOLD analysis project Ga0209474, IMG submission 185902) | Grasslands soil microbial communities from the Angelo Coastal Reserve, California, USA - 14_1009_05_20cm (SPAdes) (version 2) | ecosystem: Environmental > Terrestrial > Soil > Grasslands ... | reverse complement strand
CCAGGCGCTGCAGACCGGAGCCCAGCTTGTCCTGGTCGCCCTTGGTCTTCGGCTCGATGGCGACCGAGATCACCGGCTCCGGGAAGTCCATCGACTCGAGGCGGATCGGCGCCGTGTCCGTGGCGAGGGTGTCACCGGTGGTCGTGTTCTTCAGGCCGACCGTCGCGGCGATCTCACCCGCGCCGATCTGCTCGCGCTCCTCGCGGTGGTTTGCGTGCATCTGCAAGATGCGGCCGACACGCTCGCTCTTGCCGGTCGTCGTGTTCAGGACCCGGTCGCCGGCGTTGACCTGGCCGGAGTAGACCCGGATGTAGGTCAGCTTGCCGACGTACGGATCCGACATCACCTTGAAGGCGAGTGCCGAGAAAGGCTCGTCCACCGCCGGACGCCTCGAGAGCTCGTGCTCGGTGCGCGGATCGATGCCATGCACCGGCGGCACGTCGAGCGGACTCGGCAGGTAGTCGACGACGGCATCCAGCAGCGGCTGGACGCCCTTGTTCTTGAACGCCGAACCGGCGAGGATCGGCGTCACCGTGATGTCGAGCGTCGCGGCGCGAAGCGCGCGCTTCAGCATCTCCGGCGTGACGGCGTCCTCGTCCAGGAGGTAGGTCTCGAGCAGCTCGTCGTCATGGTCTGCGACCGAGTCGATCAGTTGGTGGTGGTATTCCCTGGCCTGCTCGAGCAGCTCGGCCGGGATCTCCTCGACGTCGTAGTTCGTGCCGAGCTCGTCCTGCCAGACGAGGGCACGCATTTCGACCAGGTCGATGACGCCGCGGAAGTGCTCCTCCTGGCCGAGCGGCAGCTGGACCGGCACGGGCCGGGCTCCGAGCCGGTCGACCATCGACTGCACGGAGGCGAAGAAGTCGGCGCCGGTGCGGTCCATCTTGTTGATGAAGGCGATGCGCGGGACGCGGTAGCGATCAGCCTGCCGCCAGACCGTCTCGGACTGCGGCTCGACGCCCGCGACGGCGTCGAACACCGCGATCGCGCCGTCGAGCACGCGCAGGCTCCGCTCGACCTCGACCGTAAAGTCCACGTGCCCGGGCGTATCGATAATGTTCACGCGAAAGTCGCGCCACAACGCCGTCGTCGCCGCCGACGTGATCGTGATCCCGCGCTCCTGTTCCTGCGCCATCCAGTCCATCACGGCGGCGCCCTCGTGCACCTCGCCCATCTTGTGGGTGCGGCCTGTGTAGTAGAGGATCCGCTCCGTCGTGGTCGTCTTGCCCGCGTCGATATGGGCCATGATCCCGATGTTGCGGACGCGGTCGAGCGCAACGCTGCCCTTGGTCTTGTCGACGGTCGCCATCTCGGTTACCAGCGATAGTGGGCGAAGGCCTTGTTGGCCTGCGCCATCCGGTAGAGGTCGTCCTTGCGCTTGAAGGCGTTGCCCTGCTGGTTCAGGGCGTCCAGGATCTCGCCGGCCAGCTTCTCCGACATGTGCTTCTCCCGCCGGTCGCGCGAGTACGTGACCAGCCAGCGCACGGCGAGCGTGCGCGCGCGGCGCTGCGGCACCTCGACGGGCACCTGGTAGTTCGCGCCGCCGACGCGGCGGGAGCGAACCTCGAGCACCGGCGTGATCGTCTTGATCGCCTGCTCGAGCACCTCGACCGGCGGCTTGCCGGTCTGCTCGCCCACGCGGTTGAGCGCCTGGTAGACGATCTGCTCGGCGGTGCTTTTCTTCCCGCGCGTCATGACGCGGTTGATCACCTGGCTGACCAGGCGCGAGTTGTGGACAGGATCCGGCTGGAGCTCGCGGACCGGAATCTCGGCTCGGCGCGGCATCATGAACCTCGCTTCGCGCCGTACTTGGACCGGCCCTTGCGCCGGTCGCCGACGCCGGCCGTGTCGAGGCCGCCGCGGATCACCTTGTACCGGAAGCCCGGCAGGTCGCGGACGCGGCCGCCGCGGATCAGGACGACCGAGTGCTCCTGGAGGTTGTGGCCCTCACCGGGAATGTAGGCACCGACTTCCATCCCGTTGGTGAGCCGGACGCGGGCAACCTTGCGAAGCGCCGAATTCGGCTTCTTCGGCGTCGTCGTGTAGACGCGCGTGCAGACGCCGCGCTTCTGCGGCGCGCCACGAAGGGCAGGGGTCTTCACCCTCGCCTTCGGCGCGGCCCGGCCTTTGCGCACGAGTTGATTCACGGTCGGCATTGCTGTTGCGGCTTCTCCAGGGGAAAGGGCTTACGACACAACAAAGGCTGGCCGGGGCGCATGCCCCCGCCAACCGGCCAAGCATGGTAGCGAATCGCTCTCGCGGGCGTCAAACGCGCGAACCCCGCATCATTACGGGGGTTGGGCGGTAATCCAGTACCTATGTCGAGGGTGGATCTTTACGGCTTTGAAACCATAGGCAAGCAGCCGCAGGCAAATTACAGTGAGATCGGCCCGCTGTAGCTGCGGGATCCACGGGGGTGCAGGAAACTGGGTGGAGGTATGAGGTTGGGATGGTCGCTGTGACGACGACGGTAGTCGTAGCCATCGCCGCCGGAGCGGCAGTTATCGCCCTGCTTCTGGTCGTCCTCTGGCTCGTCCGAGGCGCCGGCAAGGGAACGCAGAGCGACGAGCGCCTCACCGACCTCGTGTCCGATCTGAACGCCCGCATGGAGATGATGGTCGGCGAGCTGTCGGAGGCGCTCGAGCACGCCCAAGAGGAGGGGCGGCGAAACCGGATGCTCGGTGAGCTCGCCGGAACGATCGATCTCGACGAGGTCTTGACCCGGACGCTCGACGCCGCCGGGGCGATGCCGGGAGTCGATGCGGCCCTCGCCCGTCTCGACCACGATGGTGGGACGCCGATCATTGCGACGCTCGGACTGACTACGGAGGAGGCGCAGCGACAGGCAATCGCAGGTCCGCCGGGTGGTCCCGAGGCTCGTTCGATCTCGCTCGTCTACCAGTACCCCGAGGAGCTGGCCTCGAACGACGGTCCCAGCGGCCTCATTCACACGGGCCTCGCGGTGCCGATCCAGACCGAGAGCGGCTCGATCGGCTTCATCGCCGTCTTCTCACGCTCGCGCTCCCACACGTGGAGCGAAGACGAGGTGCGAGAACTCGAGGAACTCTCCCTTCGAGCCGGGCCCGCGATCGAGAACGCGAAGCGGTTCCGCGAGGCGCGCCAGCTCGCTGATCTCGACGCCCTGACCGGGCTCCACAACCGGCGCTACTTCCACGAGACGCTCGGCCGCGAGGTCGCGCGTGCGCACCGCTACAACCGACAGCTCGCGCTGATCGTCCTCGACCTCGACGACTTCAAGGCGATCAACGACCGGATCGGGCATCTGGCCGGCGACGCCGTGATCGCCGAGTCCGCGGAACGCGTCCGGGACGTCGTCCGCTCGGCCGACATCGCCTGTCGGGTCGGCGGCGACGAGTTCGCCGTGATCATGCCGGAGTCGACGCTCACCGACTCGGATCAGCTCTACCGCCGCCTGCAGGCAGCGGTGTCGGCGCGGCCGATCGGCCAGGCCGGACGTCTCTCCTTCTCGGCCGGGATCGCCGAACTCAAGCCCGAGGACGACCCGACCGTCTTCTTCGAGCGTGCAGACGAGGCGCTCTATCGGGCCAAGGAGCACGGCAAGGCGCAGGTAGTGGCTTCGCCCGCGGCGAGCTGACAACCTCGGGCGAGCTGTCTACCGCTCCTCGCGCCCTGCCTTCGTCGTGGCCGCTGCCGCGCCGGAGTCCAGCGCCAGATAGGGCAGGTAGTCCGTCAAAGGGATCACCGCGATCGCCGGCAGCTGGTCGCGCCAGCAGAGCGCACCCACCTGCGCCGCCTTCTCGCGCGCGAGCAGCCAGTTCTGGTAGGCGGTGTCGCGAGCCAGCGAGACAAGAGCGGTGACAATCGGCTTGCGCGCCTTCGCGAGCGGCAGCTCAGCGAGATCGACGGTCGGGCCGAGCGGCTTGACCTTGAAGACGCCGGTCATCGTGCGCAGCGTCGCCTGGCGGCCCAGCTTCAGCGTGAACACCTGCGGCGGTGCCACGGCGCCGAGCGCGAAGCCGCGCGCGGAGTTCGCAAGCCACGGTGCCGCCGGTTTCACCTGCACGAGCCGCACGGGCGCCGCCGCGTAAGTGTCGTAGTACGAGCGAATCTCCCCTGTCGAGGGGCCACCGACGCGGAGCCGCGCCTGGATCCGCGCCCGGCGGAGCTCGTCGGCGATGACGCCCCGGGCGATGCCCGCCGTGGCGCGATCGCGCCGCAGCGCAGCGACGTAGGCCGCCCTGCTCCCATGGAAGTGGAGTCCGATCACGGCCTTCTCGGCGTTCAGGATCGCCTTGCCGGTGACGCGGGCGTATGAGCTTGCGACGGCGCGCGAGTAGGCGGCGGTGAAGGCAGGCTGCGGATCCTGTGTCAGCCGGGAGATCGAAGCGGCGACGTCCCAGCGGACCGCACGACCATTGACCGTGCAGCGGGAGCCGGGGGGAAAGATCAGCTGGCCCGCCTTCAGGTCGGTGTTCAGAGCCGGCCCGGCCAGCCGCGGAGCGTTGCAGAGCTTCGGATCACGACTCCAGAGGTAGACGCAGGCAGCAGTGGGCTTGTCAGGGTCGGACTCGGCAGGAGTCCACGTCGCCCAGCCCCAGGACCAGACCGTCGCCAGCCCCACCTCGCGCGCCACGGTACGAGCCGCCAGCGCCTGGAGCTTCGTTAGCTCGAACCACTTGCTCGCCGGCTGCAGGTGCTCCCGGCCCCCGGAGCCGGGCGTGGTCTGGAACCCGAGCATGATCCCGAGCTTCGAGGGCGGGATGCCGATCGAGATGAAATCCTGCGCCGCGACGCGAAACATCTGGCGGATCGCCCGGCTCCCCTGGACGACGCCGAGCTTGTAGACGTTCGGGGCCGGGAAATAGACCTCCCGGACGATCGAGGCGACCTGCGCGACCTGGCGCCACCAGTCACCGGCTTCGCCGCCCGTGTAGGGGACGCCGGAGACGAGCAGAGCGGGCTTCGCGCCACGGGCGGCCAGCGCGCGCAGGAAGATCAGCACGTTCGCCCGGTACTGTGCGTTGCCGACGCTCCAGGGCGTCAGCGTCCGCGAGCCCTGCAGCTCGTTCTCGGCGATCACCGGGTTCGAGCATCCCATCGCGTTCGAGGCATAGGTGTAGAACCGGTTCGCGCGATCAGCGACGACGGAGGGATCGGCCGGCTCGGTCGGTGACCCGGTCCGGCGCGTGAAGTTGAGGTCGAAGTAGACCGTCTTCGCGCCGCGGGCCCTGATTTGCGGCGGGAAGATGAAGTTCGAGGCGGCGGCGACCGCGCCGGGCTTCGCGAACTCTTCCCAGAACGGAACCGAGCCGTCGGCGAAGTCGATCCAGACTGGCTTCTTGGTGGGTAGCGAGCAAGGGTCGCCCGTAGCGGCCCCAGGCGCAGCGGGGCGTGCCGACGCGGTCAGGCCCGCGACGGCGAGCAGCGATAGCAGGAAGGCGGCCCTCTTCATCTTCGAGCGAGCGAAGCGACGCTCCAAACTAGCACCCGGCCGCGCCAGCGGCCTGTCCGTGAAGCGGACCAGTGGAGGGGGCCTGGGGGAACCGGGAGGTTCCCCCAGCTTCCACCATTACGCCTCGTCGAGCGGCGTGTCGACCTCGGGGATCTCCTCGGCCTCCTCCGCTTCCTTCGGCGGATTCTCCTCGCCGAAGTCGGGCGTGCCGCCGAAGTCGAGCCCCAGCCCGGCGAGGCTCGCGCCGTCGCCGCCGTCGCCGCCGATCTCCTGCAGCGCCGCGAGCAAGGCCTCGCGCTCGTACGTCTCGGCCGGCACCTTCTCGGAGGGGCTGATGTCGATCTGCCGGTACCGCTTGAGACCCGTCGCGGCCGGGATCAGCTTGCCGATGATCACGTTCTCCTTCAGCCCGAGCAGCCGGTCGACCTTGCCCTCGATCGAGGCGTCGGTGAGCACCTTCGTCGTCTCCTGGAAGGAGGCCGCCGAGAGGAACGACTCGGTCGCGAGCGAAGCCTTCGTGATCCCGAGGATCAGCGGCTCGAAGGTCGCCTGCTCCTTCTTCTCCTTCTTCACGCGGGCGTTCTCGCGGTCGAGCACGACCTTGTCGACGAGCTGGCCCGGCAGCAGGTCGGTATCGCCGGCGCTCTCGACGCGCACCTTCTTGAGCATCTGGCGCACGATCAGCTCGATGTGCTTGTCGTGGATGTCGACGCCCTGTGACTTGTAGACCCGCTGCACCTCCTGGACGAGGTACAGCTCGGTGGCGGTGTCCCCCTTCAGCCGCAACAGGTCCGCCGGATTGAGCGAGCCCTCGTGGAGCGCGTCGCCCGGCTCGACGACCTGGCCGTCGGCCACGAGCACGCGTGTCCGGCGCGGCAGCTGGTAGCTGACCGGCTCCTCCTCGCCCTCGACGAGGATCGAGAGCTTCGGCCCGCGGTCGGTGTTCTCGATCTTGATGGTGCCCGAGACCTCCGAGAGCTTCGCGGCGCCCTTCGGATTCCGCGCCTCGAAGATCTCGACTACGCGGGGCAGGCCGTGCGTGATGTCCGCGCCCGCGACGCCGCCGGTGTGGAACGTCCGCATCGTCAGCTGAGTGCCGGGCTCGCCGATCGACTGCGCGGCGATGATCCCGACCGCGTCGCCGATCTCGCAGATCCCGCCGGTAGCCAGGAAGGTGCCGTAGCAGGTCTGACAGACGCCGAACTCGCTCTTGCACTTGAGCACGGAGCGAACCGGCAGCGTGACGCCCTGGGCGTGCTCGGGGTGCTCCTGGAAGCCTTCGAGGACTTCGCGCAAGAGCGGCATCGTGACGAGCGCACCCTTCTCGGCGAGCAGGGTCTTGCCGGGCTTGCCGCTGGCCAGCGGCTTGTAGACGTCGTGGGCGACGGCGCGGCCGAGCAGGCTCTTGTTCAGCCCCTCGGGGACCTGGATCGGCAGCTCGACGAACTCCTTCGTCTTGCAGTTCTCCTCGCGGATGATCACGTCCTGCGAGACATCGACGAGGCGGCGCGTCAAGTAGCCGGAATCGGCCGTGCGGAGCGCCGTATCGGCGAGGCCCTTGCGGGCGCCATGGGTGGAGATGAAGTACTCGAGGACCGACAGGCCTTCCATGAAGTTCGCCTTGATCGGGCGCTCGATGATCTCGCCCTTCGGATTCGCCATCAGGCCGCGCATCCCGGCGAGCTGGCGGATCTGCTTGAACGACCCGCGCGCCCCGGAGTTGGCCATCATGAAGATCGGGTTCAGCTCGTTGAGGTTCTTCTCCATCGCCTCGGCGACGTCTTCCGTTGCCTCGGTCCAGAGGTTGACGATCGACTCGTGGCGCTCCTCCTCGGTGATCAGACCACGCTCGTAGAGCGCCTCGACCTCGCCGACACGCCCCTCGTAGCCGCTCAGGATCTCGTCCTTCGACTCAGGGATGACGATGTCGTTCTTGGAGATCGTCACGCCGGCGTCGGTCGCGTATTTGAACCCGAGCGCCTTGATCGTGTCGAGGACGTCCGCGATCACCTGCGCGCCGTAGCGCTCGGCGAGGTCGGAGATGAAGGTGTCCATCTCCTTCTTCGACAGGGTCGTGTTGACGTAGGGGAAGTCCTCAGGAGCCTCGTCGAGGCCCTGTGCCTCGCGCAGCGAGCGCTCGACCTCGACGTTGAAGATCACGCGGCCCGGCGTCGTGAGCACGACCTCCTCGCCGCGGCGGTACTCGATCGGCTGCTGCAGACCCACCTGCTCGGCCTCGACCGCGCGCTCGACCTCCTCCTCGGAGGCGAACCGCTTCGGCCTCGGATCGAAGTCCTCAGCGCGGAGCTCGTTCAGGTTCTGCTCCGCGTAGGTGAGGTAGTACTCGCCGAGCACCATGTCCTGCGTGGGTGTTGCGAGCGGTCGCCCGTGCGCGGGCGAGAGGATGTTGTTCGCCGAGAGCATCAGGATCCGCGCCTCGGCCTGCGCCTCCGCGGAGAGCGGCAGGTGGACCGCCATCTGGTCGCCGTCGAAGTCCGCGTTGAAGGCGTGGCAGACGAGCGGGTGAACCTGGATCGCCTTGCCCTCGACGAGCACCGGCTCGAACGCCTGGATGCCCAGGCGGTGGAGCGTCGGCGCGCGGTTCAGCAGCACCGGATGCTCGGCGATGACCTCCTCGAGCACGTCCCATACCTCCGGGACCATCGAGTCCACGTGCTTCTTGGCCGCCTTGATGTTCTGGACGGACTTCCGCTCGACGAGCCGGCTCATGATGAACGGCTTGAAGAGCTCGAGCGCCATCAGCTTCGGCAGGCCGCACTGGTGCAGCTTCAGGTTCGGCCCGGCGACGATCACCGAGCGGCCCGAATAGTCGACGCGCTTGCCGAGCAGGTTCTGCCGGAAGCGGCCCTGCTTGCCCTTGAGCATGTCGGAGAGCGACTTCAGCGGCCGGTTGCCGGGGCCGGTGACGGCGCGGCCGCGGCGGCCGTTGTCGAACAGCGCGTCGACGGCCTCCTGCAGCATGCGCTTCTCGTTGTTGACGATGATCTCGGGCGCCCCGAGGTCGAGCAGCCGCTTGAGGCGGTTGTTCCGGTTGATCACGCGGCGGTAGAGGTCGTTCAAGTCGCTCGTCGCGAAGCGGCCGCCGTCGAGCTGCACCATCGGGCGCAGCTCCGGCGGAATCACCGGCACCGCCTCGAGGATCATCCACTCAGGCTTGTTCTCCGAGGTGACGAAGGCGCTGACGACCTTCAGGCGCTTGATCGCGCGCTGCTGTTTCTGGCCCTTTGACGTCTTGATCGTCTCGCGCAGCAGCTTGGCCTCGGCCTTCAGGTCGAGGTCCTTCAGCAGCTCGCGGATCGCCTCCGCGCCCATACCGCCGGCGAAGTAGACGCCGAAGCCGTAGGGCGAGCCGAAGCGGTCCTTGAGCTCGCGGAAGAGCTGCTCGTCGTTGACGATCTGCTTGGGCTCGAGCTCGCGGAAGAGGTTCCAGGTCTCCTCGAGCCGGTTGACGGAATCGACTGCGGCCTCGCGCGTGTCCTCGCGCCGCGACTCGATGTCCTGGTACATCTCGCGCACCTTCACCAGCCACTGCACGAGCGCGTCGAAGTCCTCCTTCTGGATCTTCCCGTCGGTGCGCAGGCAGAGGTCGCTGACGAGCTCGCGCACCTCGTCGTCCGACGCGGTCGGCTCGGCGGTCTCGAGCGCCTCGCGGAGCAGCCCCTTGCCAAGGCCGCGCGCCTTCTCGAGCTGCTTCTCGTCGATCTCCTTGACCAGCTCGACGTCGTCCTCGTGCACCTTTGTCTTCTTGTCGAGCAGCCCGTCGAGCACGCGGTTGATGTGCTTTGTCAGCGCGCCCTTTTTCGAGCCGCTCGCCTTCGCGAGCTCCTTGTTCAGCGGGCCGAGCGCCTTACGGATCTGGATCGCGACGTTCGCGACCGTCTCCAGCTCCTTCGCGGTCAGCTTGCGGTCGTCGCGGATGGCGGCGTTGCGGACCGACTCGCGGAGTTTCTTCGAGTCCTCGGTCGTGATCTGCGGCGCCACCTCGACGAACAGGCCGCCGACGAGCTCGCGCGCCTCCTCGAGCGTCGGCAGGCCCTGCTCCTCGGCCCAGTTGGAGAGGCCGCGGGCCCAAAAGTCGTCGTCCTCGTCGAAGTTGCGCTCCGTTCCCTTCGTGAAGTACGTCCGGCGGCGCTTGAGCCGATCCTCGAGCGCGGCGAGCTGCTCGTCGCGGTCGACCATGATCTGCTCGGACTCGGCCTTGACCTTGTCCTCGAGGCCGTTGACGTCCTTCTGCCTCGCCTCGGCGTCGACCGAGGTGACGATCGAGGCGGCGAAGTAGAGAACCTTCTCGAGCTCGCGCGGGGCGATGTCGAGCAGGTAGCCGATCCGGCTCGGAACGCCCTTGAAGAACCAGATGTGCGAGACCGGCGCGGCCAGGTCGATATGACCCATCCGCTCGCGGCGCACCTTCTGCCGGGTCACTTCGACGCCGCAGCGCTCGCAGATGATGCCCTTGTAGCGGACGCGCTTGTACTTGCCGCAGTAGCACTCCCAGTCCTTCGTCGGACCGAAGATGCGCTCGCAGAAGAGGCCGTCGCGCTCGGGCTTCAGCGTTCTGTAGTTGATCGTCTCGGGCTTCGTTACCTCGCCGGACGACCAGTCGCGAATCTGCTTGCTCGACGCCAGTCCGATGCGAATCGCGTCAAAATCATTGATGTCAATCAAGTGGTTCTTCCTTCCTTAGCGCTCTGAGCGTGTCCGTCATCCGGTGCGTGAAGGCCTCGGCCGAAGGTCTGCGCGCGGCCCCTTTCATTCCTCTACGTCTGCGGGTTCAGTAAGTGGGCCGGCCTGCTCTTCTGCCTCTTCCGAGGCGACGATCTCGGGCTCGACCTCCACGTCGGCGAGATCGCCGAGCGCCTCGTCGGCCGGCACCTTCAACTCGCCGTCCTGGTCGACGCGCTCCTGGCCCTCCTCGACCTCCTCGGCCGTGGGCTGGCGCGCCGCGGCGCGCAGCGAGCCCGGAGTCAGGTCGATGCCGAGCTCCTCCGCGGCACGAAGCAGCTCGTCGTCCTCCTCCCGCACCTCGACCTCCTTGCCCTCGTCGGAGAGCACGTGGACGTCAAGGGCGAGCGACTGCATCTCCTTCAGCAGCACCTTGAAGGACTCAGGGATCGACGGCTCGGCGATGTTCTCGCCCTTGACGATCGCCTCGTACGCCTTCACGCGTCCAACCGTGTCGTCGGACTTGATCGTGAGCATCTCCTGCAGCGTGTACGCGGCGCCGTAGGCCTCGAGCGCCCAGACCTCCATCTCGCCGAAGCGCTGGCCGCCGAACTGCGCCTTGCCGCCGAGCGGCTGCTG
>Ga0209474_10005525_pt1 | contig 10758 bp, 9 predicted proteins | sample GraSoiAngelo_145_FD_185902 | JGI IMG/M metagenome (GOLD analysis project Ga0209474, IMG submission 185902) | Grasslands soil microbial communities from the Angelo Coastal Reserve, California, USA - 14_1009_05_20cm (SPAdes) (version 2) | ecosystem: Environmental > Terrestrial > Soil > Grasslands ... | reverse complement strand
GGGAACTACATGCTCGGCTACACCGTCGATGATGTGGTCGGACACGGCCATTTCGCCTGGCAATTCTTCACCATCCAGCAGGGGAGCGCGGTCCGCATCGGCGACACCGGCATGTTTTCCGATGACGCCGGCGTGTCCGTGTACAGCCAACCTTCCGGATTCACCCTCTCCGCGGTCTCCAGCCCGAGTGGGGCCGCCTCCGTTTCTTGGTATTCCCACGACGGCACATTCCGGGCATCGTCCACGCTCACCACCTTCTTCATGGGCGGCGATTACCCCTTTTCGGCGATCGGCGTGGATCCGTCGGGCGGTTTGGCTGCGGTACGGACGTACAAGTCGACGAGTGAGTGGGTCAGCGAATACCAGCGCTTCGATAAATCCGGTGCAGTTGAGTCCTCATGGGTCCGCATTGATTCCGGCATCGCGCGCCATCAGGTCGTCGCCGTCGGCGTGCCGCTGTCCGGCCATGCCTTGGTGCTGGCGGCCATCAGCTATCCCTCCTCGATGCAGGGTCGCTGGCTCAATCGAGACGGGACGCCGCTGACCGATTGGTTCGCCGTCGCGGGCTCGCAATTCCCCGAGTTCCACTTCCTGATGGACGGCAGCCTCGTCCTGCGCTTCGGCCGCGACTCCGATTACATCCACCGCTTCGAGGACGGCAAAGCGGCCGTTTCGCCATTGCCCGCATGGCTACAACAGCGCAGCGGAAACCAATTCTTCGTCGTTCGCGGCGGCAAGGGGTACGCGAGTTGGGGCAACGAAGGGCCGTGCCCCGGGAAACTGGAAGTGCTCGCGGCATCTTCAGGCACGTCTTGCGGCTGCGTGGCCGTGCCCGGCCTGCTGCGCACCTCGTCAATCGGGCGCGATGGCTCGCTGATCGCTCCGCCGGAAGGCAGCTGCCAATACAACCTGTACCCGCAGCTCCTGCAGTAGCAGCAGTGTGGCGGCGCCGGACTGCTATCGAGTTGCGCGCGGGCTATTTGCGGAGTGCTGCCGTCACCCGGTGCCACGCCCGCGCCCACCACACGAACTGCGGTTCCGGGTAGCTGTACGGCCACCGCGACGCGGCCGTGGTGCGGTGCCGCAGGCTCTCCTCGGACTCGCCGCGGATTCGCTGGACACCGTGCAGCCGCGCAAGCCGGGACAACGATCCAGGATTCGCCGCCGGCGTGCGATGCAAGGCGAGAAGAGTGAGAAGAGAGATGCAGGCGAGCACCGCGATCCACGCAAGTGTCATATGGGCGCAATCAGTGGACTACGCACAGATTGTAGCGGTCTACTCAAGCGGCTCCTTCTCTACCTCGTTGATGCGAATCCTGCTCAGCGCGCTCGCGCGTCCGCGAATGCTTCCCGCCACGAATTGCCCTGACCTTCAATGGAGTAGGGCGACCCGCCACCTCCGTTGCCCACGATACAGCAGTAGCGCGCGAGGGTGCCTCGCCGGCTCTTCCTGGAGCGCGGAGGGAGGAACGTGATGGTCCCGCTCGGTCCCCAGCGCCTTACCGCCTCGGCCCGAGCCTGCTTTTGCGTCATGTCTTTCATGACTTCCTCAGGGGGAATGGTGGAGTGAAAACCCTGAGGTTCATTCACGCGGCGTGGGTGCATTTCCAACTCGAGGCGCCCAGACTACCACGCGCGCGCCAGACGCGTTGGTGTCATCGCGAGCTTCGGTTCGCGGCAGGCGCCAGTCCAATGACAGGACGGATCCAGTCGTTCCGCGCTGCAAATTAGCGATGCGATTCAGCCGATGAGGCGCGCGATGAGCGCCGTGAGCTCGCTGGGCTCGATCGGCTTGGGCAAATGCGCTTGGAACCCGGATCCGAGCGCCTCCCCGCGATCCTCGGCGCGCGCGAACGCGGTCAACGCGACCGCCGGGACCTTCGCACCGCTCTCGCCTTCCAACAGCCGCACCTTGCGGATCAAGCTGTAGCCGTCCCCGTCGGGCATGCCGATGTCGCTGACGAGGACGTCAGGCCGCTGCCGCTCGAACGTCGCGAGCGCCTCGTTGGCGGACGAGGCGGTAGTCACCTCGGCTCCGGCCTCCTGCAGAATCATGCTCAGCAATTCCCGGGCATCGGCATCGTCCTCGACGACCAACAACCGGACGCCTGTGAGCGGCGCGAGTTTCTGCCGCTCAGAGGGGTCACCCGCATGCGGTGCCGCGGCTGCAACGGTTCCCGTTTCGCTCAAGGTCGCCAGCTCGACCGTGAACGTCGCCCCCTGCCGTTGGCCGGCGCTCTGCGCCTGCACGGTTCCGCCATGCAGCTCGACGATGTGACGCACGATGGCCAATCCCAGCCCGAGCCCGCCCGTCGACCGTTCACCCTGGCGGAATCGATCGAAGATGTGCGGCAGGAGCTCCGGCTTGATTCCCGCGCCGCGGTCCGAGACCGTGATGCGCGCCAGCGAGCCGGCGCGCTCCAGCCGGATTCCGACATGGCCGCGCACCGGACTGAACTTGATCGCGTTCGAGAGGAGATTCCAGACCACCTGTTGCAGCCGATCCGGGTCCGCGAGGAGCGGACCCGCGTCCGGATCGAGGAATGCCTCCAGCTCGATCTCCTTCGCATCGGCGACGCCTTGCACGGCTTCCATGGCGGCCTGCACTATCGCGACCGGGTCGACCTGGCGTCGTTCGATGCGGAGCTTGCCCGTGACGATGCGCGAGACATCGAGAAGATCTTCGATGAGCTGCGCGAGCAACTTCGTGTTCCGTTCGATCACCTCGAGCCCGCGGGCGACCCGGATCGGGTCGCGGAACCCGACGCGCGGCGTCCGCAGCTCATGCGAGACCATCGCCAGGAAATGATCCTTGGCCCTGTCCGCTTCCCGCAGCTCGCGCCGGGATTCCTCCAGGTCGCGTACCACGCGTTCGTAGGCGCGCATGTCGCGCAAGATGCCGATGGCGCCGATGACGGTGCCGTTGGAATCCCGGAGGGCTGATGCGTTCAGGGTCGTAGGGATGACCTCGCCCGAGACGCTGCGAGGATTCAAGCGGACGTTACGCGTGACGCCGCGCTCCACGACCTCGCGCAACGCAGCGATGAACTCGCGGGTCTCCTCGGCGGAGATGATGCGCGACAGCGAATGCTCGATCACCTCGTCGGGCCGGAACCCCAAGAGCTCGAAGACCGCGTCGTTCGCTTGCAGGATCTTTCCCCGGAGATCGCTGACGAAGACCGGGTCCGGCGCGTTCTTGATGAGGCTCTCGGCGTACGCGCGGGCTTTGTCCAGCTCCCGCATGTCGCGGAGTATCCCGATCACGCCGATGGCGCGTCCCGCTCCGTCGCGCAGCGCGGATGCGTTCAGCGTCGTCGGAATGACCTCACCCGAAGCAGTGGCAGGGTTGAGCCGCAGGTTCCGCGTCACGCCCCGGTCCACCACCTCATGGAGCGCGGCGACGAACTCCTGTGTCTCCGGCACGCTGAGAAAGCGAGAGACGGATTGCTCCAGGACCTCGTCACGGCGAAGGCCGAGCAATTGCGAGACGGCCGCGTTTGCCTCGAGGATCTTTCCGCCTAGATCGCAAACGAAAACGGGGTCGGGGGCGTTGGCGACGATGACGTCGGCGGCGAGGCTGCTGCGAACGCTACCGCCAAACGGCGAATCTCTTCCCAGGCTGCCAGAAACCACGGACGCGAACGTATTCACCCGGATACGTCGCGCGCACGTTTGCGGTGGAGTAGCCGCCGAGGCGCGTGCGTGGCGGCTTCTTTTGCGCTCGGCCGGCAGGTCGCGGCAACAGGAACGCGAGCTCGCAGGCGAGCGACGCCGCGGGACGGTAAGCCTTACCCGGAGCAAGAGTCATCGTCGCCCGGCGCCTACCGAGCGCCGAGTCGCCGACCATGCGCGACGTCTCGGGAGTCAGGATGCGTACGGCCCCCGGTAATTGCTTTGTTTCGGTATGATCGCGTGATGACTCCTTCTGGCGCGTGGTCGACTGCGGAAGGTGCGGCGAGTTGGCAAGCGTCGGCGGCGCAACGTCAGCAGACCATGGCCGAGACGACGGAGTTGCTGCTGTCGGCGGCCGGCGTCGCTCCGGACGCGCGCGTGCTCGACATTGGCGCCGGAACAGGAGACGTCGCGCTCGTCGTCGCGCGGCGGGTCGGTCGCATCGGGGCGGTGCTGGCGGCGGACGTGTCCGCATCGATGCTCGAGGTCGCGGCGCGGCTCGCGCGCGAAGCAGGGCTGACGAACGTGAGCACGCGCGCGGTTCGCGCCGAGGATCTCGATCTGCCGGAGGCCTCGTTTGACGCAGCTGTCGCCCGCAATTCGTTCATGTTCGTGACGGACCTTCCCCGCGCGCTCCGCGCTGTCCGCAAGGCGCTGCGCCGCGGCGGTCGCCTGGCGGCATCCGTGTGGGGACCCGCCGAGCGCAACCCGTATCACGGCGTGCCGGTTGCGGTGGTCAGGCGACGAGGAGCGATCCCGACGCCAATACCCGAGGTGGTGCAGGCGTTCTCGTTATCGGACGGGGAGACGCTTGCCGCGGCGATGCGCGAAGCCGGATTCGGCGAGGTGCAGATTCGCCGCGCAAATGCGGGGCGATCGTTCCCTTCGCTCGAGGACGCGCTGCGCGCGGCTCGCGAGTTCCCCACGTTCGTAGCGCTGCTCGCCGGACTCTCCGAAGATGGACGCGAAGCGGTATGGGACGAGATCGCCGCAGAGTGGCGCCGGTTCGTGAAGGACGGCGCGCTCCATTTGCCAGGCGAGCAACTCGTCGTCAGCGGCGAAAATCGCGGCTGATCGCGATTCGCCAGCCCGGACGTCCCGAGCGGCGAACGCAGCGGAGGCGAGCTAGCTCGTCACTTTCGCAGCGAGCACGTCGACCTGCTCGATGCGCGGCGGCTCCGCGAGGAGTTCGGACGCCTTCGCCATCAACGCGGCGGCAATCGGACCCGAGAGGTGGGCCTTCCGGGCGGAGTCGTCGGCGAACGCGTCGAAAATCGCGAACTCTCGCTGGTTGAGACGCAGTCCGAACCACACCGGTGTCCGCGTCTCGCCCTGAGCCGCGGGGAGAGCACCCTCGAGAAACTTCGCCACTTCGTTTTCCTTGCCCTGCTTCGCCAGCAGCCGGACCCACAATGCCACTCGGACCATGACGGACCTCCCGCGTTCGCCACGCGATTTTTGACGCGTGCGATTCGATTGCGCGGTCTATCGCTCGCGCGGCGGATGATCAAGAGACGATCCGCTGCACGAACCAGGTCAAACCGAGGCATCCCACCGCCAGCGAGCAGACGCGAACACCGAGCGGCTCGAACCATCGCGTCCTGCGCAGCACCGCGAAGAGCGGGACCGCCAGCGCGACGATGCACACCTGGCCGATCTCGACTCCCAGGTTGAAGGTGACGAGCGCCGCGGCGAGGCCGGAGCGCGGCAGGTGCAGCTCGCGCAACACGCTCGCAAACCCGAATCCATGCACGAGACCGAAAACGAACGTCAGTATCCAGCGATGCCGCAGCGCCGACGACTGCGTCCCGCGCCGCAGCGCCCAGAGATTTTCCGCCGCGACATAGACGATGCTCGCCGCGATGAGCGGCTCCACCACGCGCGGAGTGGGATTGACGATCGCCAGCGTCGCGAGGGCGAGCGTGATCGAATGCGCCGCGGTGAACGCGGTGACGATCTGGACCAGTTCCTTGAAGCTGCCGCCCAGCAGAAGCAGCCCGATGAGGAACGCGATGTGATCGTACCCGGTGAAGATGTGCTCGATCCCGAGCTGCAGGAAACGGCGCGCCGCTACCCAGAAGCCGATGCGCCGCTCGACCTCGAATCCAGGCGCGTCCGCTTCGACGACGCGCTGGGACACCTGATCGCCCGCGAAGGAGATCTTCGCGATGTGCACGTGACCTGTCGCGAACACGTCGAGGAATCCGACGCGCGCGCGAAGCGCCTCGACGGGCGTTGGACAGGTCCAGGTTCCAGATACGACGACACCGTCGCTCTCCTCGATCTCGGCGCGCGTCGCGGGATCGAGCCGGCACCGCCCATCCGGCGTGCCGAGTGAGTAGTCGTCGAGCGTCAGATGCACGAGCGCGGGCAGCACCGCGTCGATGCCGCGCTGCGTGTATGAGCCGTCGGCGGCCCGCTCGAGATGGATGACGGTGCCGAGGTCCGCGGCCGCGAATCGCAGCCGCCCGATCACCCGTTCGCCGCGCACGTCCAGCTCGGCGATCGAAACGCTGGGTTGGTGCGCTCGCGCCGGCAAAGCCGCGCAGAGCAGAAGAAGGATACAGATGCGCTTCATCGGCTCATCGGCAGGACACCGGCGAGCAGCCGATCCTTTCCGTCGTCGCGGCCGCGCCCCGGATTGTCGAGGCGGAGGCGATTCTCGCCCTGCGTATAGAAGCCGACGTACAGCATCAACGGGTTGGTTCCGGGCGTGAACAGAACGGTGTCCGCCACGAGGTCGCCCGGCCGCCATGCGTCAGTCGGATAGCGTCCTCCGGCTGGGTCGTGCTCGGCGTGGATCCGATTGCCGGCGTGATCGTCGAGGTGAACGAAGATGCGCCACGACTCCATCTCGGCCCGGCAACGCCACACGAGCATGAGGCGCGCGCGCTGACCCGTTACGAGAGCGGGCGGCTCGACCTTGTAGCCGACCAACTCCGCAGCGCCGCCGAACACCGCTCCGACGGCAATCACATCGGGCGGAACCGCCGTGAGTAGGATGTCGGAGAGCGAGCCGCGATCGACGCTGCGTCGCGCCGGCGGAGCCTCCCAGGGCCGCTCGATGCAAGCGCACAGCGCGACGAAAAGCAGCGACGACACTCGCACGACGCGGATGCATACCACGATGTGCTAGACGGACTTCGGTGGAGCCGCTCGGGAGTTACGAACGGTGGCTGCCGCGCGGCCCGGGCCTCGCGACGGGAGCGGCCGCGGTCATGCTGGCAGCCGGCCTCTTCGAATTGTCGCGCACGCTGGCGGAAGTCGCGCGCGGCCGCTGGTATGCGGGAAACGGCCGCGATGTGTTCCACGCAGGCGCCGTGGCGGTACTCGGCGCCGCTTACTTCGTGAACGGACTGCCGCCAGCGCTGGCGTTCGTGATGGCCGCGCTCGTCGCCGCCGTCCCGCTGCTCTTCATCGATGCGGTGCCGGAACGCCGCCGACGGCTGCCGCTGTTCCTCGCCGTCGTGGCGCTTGGCTCGGCGCCGGCGCTCCTGGACGCGCGGACGATCGTCGACGCGAGCAACGCGCTCGCGCGCGCCCTGTTCCATTGATCATTGAAGCAGGCTGTCGAGCTTCCCTTCCTGCTCGAGCGCATACAGCTCGTCAGACCCGCCGACGTGGTGATCGCCGACGAAGATCTGCGGCACGGTGCGCATCCCGGTGCGCCTCGCGAGATCGATGCGCGCTTGGTCGTCGCCCGAGACGTCGATCTCCTCGTATTGCACTCCCTTCTTCTCCAGGAGGCGCTTCGCGCGAATGCAGTAGGGGCAGATCGGCGTTGTGTAAATCTTCACACGCTTCATACGGAGTTGGATGCCCGCGCGGCTAAAAGGATCGCGACTGTCCGCCATCGACGACGACGCATGCGCCCGCGATCCAGCTCGCCCGCGGGCTGCAAAGGAAAGCGATCACGTCGCCGACTTCTTCCGCGGTTCCGAACCTGCCGAAGGGGATCTCGCGCCGGACGAACTCGGCGATGCCCAGGGGGTCGCTGCGCAGGCGGCGCTCCCACGAGCCGCCCGGATGGAGGATGCTCCCGGGGGCGAGCGATAGGACGCGGATCCCACGCGGCGCGAGCTCGCGCGCCTGCTCGTGCGCAAGGCTGATCAGCGCCGCCTTGGTGGCGTTGTACGCGATCGGCCCACCGCCCTCGCGCCCCCAGATACTGGCGACGTGCAGGATGACGCTCTGCCGGCGGCTGCCCTTTGCGTCGACCGACGGTGGCGGCAGAATCCCTCGCTCACGCGCCGACGACTCCAATAAAGGCAGCGCAAGGCGCGTCGCGCGGATCGCCGGCCAGAGGTTGCGCTGCAACGCCGTGGCCCATCCCGCGTCGTCTAGCTCCGTTCCGCCAGGTTGACCCCCGCCGACGAGCGTCACCAGAGCGTCGAGTCCACCGAGCGCACCCGCCGATTCGTGAACGGCTCGGGCGAGCTGATCCGGATCCGTGGCGTCCGCGCTGACGGCGGTCGCGCGCGTCGCGCCCGCTTCGACGCAGAGCCGCGCGCGCTCCTCGACAGCCGAATGGGTTCGGGCGACGATCGCGAGGGAGGCCTTCTCCCGCGCGAGCGCCAAGGCAGCCGCGCCGCCGAGTCCGCGTCCCGCTCCGAGCAGCAGGACGCGCCAGCCTTCGAGTTCCAGATCCATCCCTCAGTGATGCACGCTGGGTGCCTTGCGTTGCTTGCCCTCCTCCGTGCGGGTAGCGGCCGAACAATCACAAGAATCTGGTTGCAAATTCAGACTTAAGTTGCAGATTCGCACGTCACCCAGGAGGAATCGCATGCGTCTGCGCTTCGCGTCTGTTCTCGCCGTCGCGGCGCTCGTCGGTTGCGGCGGTCCGTTCAGCACCGACGACAGCAGCGTGGCGACCGATGGCGGGACCTCCACCGCACCGCAGGTCACCGTCGTCGCGCCGGACGATCACCATGAATTCGAATTCGAGAACGAAGATGACGAACACCACGGCGACGACGACTTTGACGTCGAGGTGCATGTCGAGCACGCCAACCTGGCGGAACCGGGCCGGTGCAGCGGACCGGGGCGCTGCGGCCATCTCGTCCTGCTGATCGACGGCGTGGCGTGCGGCAATCCCAATTCGGGCTCGTCGTCACCGAAGTTCAAGGGCAAGTTCGGCAAGTGTGTGAAGGTCTCGGGACAGCACCAGGTCATCGTTCAGCTCGTCGACGATCGGGGGAACGTGCTCGCATCAACGGCGCCGATCACCGTCAATGTGAAGCTCAAGGGACGGCATGGCGACAATGCGGCGGCGCCGGGTGCCGGAGGTGACCAACACGACGACGATGATGACGGCCACCACGACGGCGGGGACGACCACGCCGGCGGCGGAGACAATCATGGCGGCGGTGGCCAAGACGACGGTTCGGGACACCACTGACCGCAAATGAAAAGGCCCGCGGGATTGCTCCCGCGGGCCTTAGAACTGCTCAGGAAAAGGGGCTGCTTACATCCCCATCCCGTGCGCGCCGGCGCCCGGAGCTTCCTTCTCCTCCTTCGGACGCTCCGCGACCATCGCCTCGGTCGTGAGCATCAGCGAGGCGACGCTCGACGCGTTCTGCAGGGCAAAGCGCGACACCTTGGTCGGGTCGATCACGCCGGCCTGCAGCAGGTCTTCGTACTGGCCGCTGGCGGCGTTGAACCCGAACGCGCCCTGGCCTTCCTTGACCTTGTTCACCACGATGCTGCCTTCCCAGCCGCCGTTCTGCGCAATCCAGCGGATGGGCTCCTCCAGCGCCTTGCGGATGATGTCGACGCCGAACTTCTCACCGCCGTCGACCTTCAGCTTGTCGAGGGTGGCCAGCGCGCGCAGGTACGCGACGCCGCCGCCGGGCACGATGCCTTCCTCGACCGCCGCGCGGGTGGCGTGCAGCGCGTCCTCGACGCGGGCCTTCTTCTCCTTCATCTCCGTCTCGGTGGCCGCGCCGACGTTGATCACCGCCACGCCGCCGACCAGCTTGGCCAGGCGCTCCTGCAGCTTCTCGCGGTCGTAGTCCGAGGTGGTCTCCTCGATCTGCGCCCGGATCTGCTTCACGCGCGCCTCGATATCGCTCTTCTTGCCGGCCCCGTCGACGAGGGTGGTGTTGTCCTTGTCGATCGTTACGCGCTTGGCGCGCCCGAGGTCCTTCAGCGTCACGCTCTCCAGCTTGATGCCGAGGTCCTCGGCGATCATGCGTCCACCGGTCAGCGTGGCGACGTCCTCGAGCATGGCCTTGCGGCGGTCGCCGAAGCCAGGCGCCTTGACCGCGCAGGCATTCAGCGTCCCGCGCAGCTTGTTGACGACCAGCGTGGCCAGGGCCTCACCCTCGACCTCCTCGGCGATGATGAGCAGCGGCTTGCCGGACCGGGCCACCTGCTCGAGCAGCGGCAGGAGGTCCTTCATCGAGGAGATCTTCTTCTCGTGGATGAGGATGTAGGGATCCTCGAGGACCGCCTCCATCCGCTCCGGGTCGGTCACGAAGTAGGGCGACAGGTAGCCGCGGTCGAACTGCATGCCCTCGACCACGTCGAGCGTCGTCTCGAGGCCCTTCGCCTCCTCGACGGTGATGACGCCCTCCTTGCCGACCTTCTCCATCGCCTCGGCGATGATGTTGCCGATGGTGGTGTCACCGTTCGCCGAGATGATGCCGACCTGCGCGATCTCCTTGTGGTCCTTCGTGGGCTTCGAGAGCTTCTTCAGCTCCTCGACCACCGCGTTCACCGCCTTCTCGATACCGCGCTTGATCTCCATCGGGTTGTTGCCCGCCGCGACCAGCTTCGACCCTTCGCGGAAGATCGCCTGCGCGAGAACCGTGGCGGTGGTGGTGCCGTCGCCCGCGACGTCCGACGTCTTGGACGCGACTTCCTTCACCATCTGCGCGCCCATGTTCTCGAACCTGTTCTCCAGCTCGATCTCCTTGGCGACGGTGACGCCGTCCTTGGTGATCGTCGGAGAACCGAATGACTTCTCGATGACAACGTTGCGGCCCTTGGGGCCGAGCGTGACCCGCACGGCATCCGCGAGCGTGTTGACGCCCTTGAGAATCGCCTCCCGCGCGCGGACGTCGAAGAGGATTTCCTTTGCCATTT
>Ga0209474_10005523_pt1 | contig 10761 bp, 10 predicted proteins | sample GraSoiAngelo_145_FD_185902 | JGI IMG/M metagenome (GOLD analysis project Ga0209474, IMG submission 185902) | Grasslands soil microbial communities from the Angelo Coastal Reserve, California, USA - 14_1009_05_20cm (SPAdes) (version 2) | ecosystem: Environmental > Terrestrial > Soil > Grasslands... | reverse complement strand
TTTGGTTGAGGCTGGAAAATTTCGAGCGCGCGCAACGCAAGATCGACATATGAAGCGGTGCGCAGTAAAGCGATCGTTAAATGGTGAGCGACCTCAGCATCCAAGGAAAAGAGAAGCGGCCTGACGAATCGCTCGTAGGCATTTTTCATTTTCCTATGCAAAATTGTCCGAAGACGGAATCGAGAATTTGTTCGACGTCCACGACGCCAATTACCTCGCCGACCGCGCACAATGCCTGATTTAGATCCACCGCGACATATTCCGTCGTCAGCCCGTCGCGCATCGCCGTGCGCGCGCGATCGCACGATTCCAGGGCCCGGCGCAAGCAATCGCGATGACGGGTGTTGATTGCAACTGTGCTCTCCGGCTTCAGGTTTTGTTTGGTGATGCGCGTGAGAATTTCCTTTTCGACCTCCGGCAAGCCTTCTCCCGTCGCGCACGAAATACGCAACGTGTCGAAATGTTCCCAATCACGGTGTTCAGGCAGATCGCTTTTGTTCAAAAGCACAATTTCACTGCCATTGTCGGCGCGTTCCTCGAAATGTGGAGGCCTTGGCGCGTTGCCATCCACGATGTGGAGACGCAAGTCCGCGGTCTGGAGCGATTTTTCGGTGCGCGCGATTCCCTCGCGCTCGAGTTTGCTTGCCGACGTTCGCAGGCCGGCGGTATCGAGCAAGCGGATTGGCACACCACGAAGGTTGATCATTTCCTCGATCGTATCGCGCGTCGTGCCGTGGGTTTCGCTAACGATTACGCGTTGATAACCAAGAAGCTGATTAAGCAAGCTCGATTTGCCCGCGTTGGTCGCACCATAAATCACGACTCGCACACCTTCGCGCAGAATGCGCCCCTGATCGGCCGTGGCGAGCAGGGCAGCGATTTCCTCCGCAACTGAGTCAAGGCGCACCCGCAACTTTTCGCCTTCGTCCGGCGCGATGCCTTCCTCCGGGAAATCGATCGACGCGTTGATGTGGGCGAGCAGTGAAATGAATTCGGAGCGAATCTTTCCGATCTTCTCGCCGAGCCTGCCTTCGAGCTGTTCGGTAGCCGAACGGAGCGCCAGATCCGTTTTGGCGCGAATCAGATCAATCACAGCCTCGGCCTGGGTCAGATCCATTTTGCCGTTGAGAAATGCGCGCTCGGTGAATTCGCCCGGCCGCGCCGTGCGTGCGCCCGCGGGCAGACAAGCTTCCAGCACGTGCCCGCTTACGAGTATCCCGCCATGGCAACTGATCTCGACCAAATCTTCGCCCGTGTAACTGGCGGGTGCCTGATGGATCGACAGCATCACTTGATCAATCAATCGCTCCGCTCCATCGACGATCTCGCCGAAATGCTGAACATGCGATTCAAATCGTGACGGCTTTTCCTTGCCGCGAAAAATCTTGTCGGCAACTTCGATCGCATTCACACCGGAGATGCGGACGAGCGCGATTGCGCCTTCACCCGCCGGAGTGGAGATCGCTGCGATGGTCTCGCCCGCAATTATCGGTTGCTCGTCCGCAGTCAATCCCCTTGATCTTTCGGAAGAATCTCTTTCAGCGCGGCGATGCATTTTCGATTTTGCTCCATTGTTCCCACAGAGATGCGGACCCACTCTGGCAATTTGTAGCCTTTGAGTGGTCGCACGATAATTTTCCTCGCAAGCAACTCTTCAAAGGTAGCGGCACCGTTGCCGACATTTACCATCACGAAGTTCGCCGCGCCCGGAACAAACTTGAATTTCATCTCAGCAAATTGTTCTTCCAGATAGGCGCGCCCGGCATCGACAACCCGCTTGGTTTCACGCTGGTGCGCATCGTCAGCGAGAGCGGCAAGCGCGCCAGCATGAGCAATGCTGTTAACGTTAAATGGTTGCCGCGTCTTCTGAAGGACATTTATCAAGTCAGTCTGCCCGGTGCCGTAGCCGATGCGCAGGCCAGCGAGTCCGTGAATTTTGGAAAACGTGCGCAGAACCACGATATTCCGGCGTTCGCGAACGTATTGGAGTGTGTCGGGAGGATGATCGAGGAACTCGAAATACGCTTCGTCGAAAACAACGATGATATTTTCCGGGAGGCGTGACATGAATTTGTCGATCTTGCCCTGCGAAATCAAAGTGCCGGTTGGATTATTGGGATTGGGGATGAAAATTAGACGCGTTTTCGGCGTGATCGCATCCAGCATCGCATCAAGGTCTTGTTGACAATCCGGACTTGGGGCTTCAATCGTGTGCGCGCCGAAAAGGGTTGCGATTAATTTATAGGCGATAAACGCGTGCTGGGACGTGATCACATCGTCGCCGCGACGTAGAAAAGCGTGGCCGAGAAATTCGATCACTTCATTCGATCCGTTGCCGAGAATAACGTTCTCCGGCGCGACACCGAGTTTGGCCGCGAGCGCCTCGCGTAGATAAGAACTCGCACCATGTGGATACAGGTGCGCGTTCTCCAATCCGGCGCGCATTGCCTCGATTGCCTTTGCCGATGGGCCAAGAGGATTCTCGTTCGAGGCCAGCTTGATGATTGCGCCTGGATCGCAATCGAGTTCGCGCGCCGTCTCCTCGATTGGCTTTCCCGGTTCGTAAACACCAAGATCGCGCAACTGCGAGTTCGCCAGCTCCCAAATCGAAATCATCCGCGAGAGATTACGTGGAAGTGTTCCAATTCGCCACGACGAATGCGGCATTCGGAATATCGGCCGGTCACCGTCACAGAGGTTAAGCGTCGTCCGCCTTGTTTTACATTGCCCCGCTTGTAACGACGACTTCGATTAGAACGGCGAAGCGTCGCGTGGGACGGATTCACAATCCGTTCTCTCTCCAAGAGAAGCTGAATCGTTGCCTCCTTGTTGCTGTTTGCAGCTCAAAACAGCGTTGGGCTAAAGATGTCGAATTTCTATGTTGGAACGATTTTTCTGTATCTGGAAATGCACCTTTACGAAGTGCGGCCACGCGGCGATAAACGGGGCGTCGATCTGATTTCCGATGTGCTCCCTTTCGATGGCCTGCGGTACGGTGAGCCAGACGCAATCAGCAATGCTACAAACCTTTTCCCCTCACCGCGATGTGCGTCAGCAACGAAGATCGGTCGCCCGCGAGAATCCACGGCTGAGACACAGTGCGCGAATCGCCGATTCAAGTTCCATAAATGCGGTCAACCTTTCATCTGCACGCACAATGAAGCGCCCATTCGCATCGCGATGCGCGTTAGCAACGAAGATTGTTCGCCCCACTCGAGCCGGGTCTTCGCTCATGAAGCGATCTAGTCCTGGATGATCGGATGCGCCCGGTACACAGGATTAGCGGGATCCAAAAAAAATGACGTTCTCCGCGACCGCGGAGATTGCAGCAGGCAGCGCTATCTCTACGATGGAGCCCATGGTATCAGTGTCAGTCGCTTGTCGTGTCACAATTCTCATCGCCGCGATTCTGCTGCCGGTGTTGCTGACAAGTTGCGGTAAGAAAGGTCAGGTGGCCGACGAAGAGAAAACCACCCAAGAGAGCGAGGATGATTTTTTAGACAAGGACACAAAACCCGATGAACGCAAATATCTCGTCGCGGCAAAACCGTTCTTCATTGCGATCGCGAACCAACAATACGCGGAGGCTTACGCGCTACTCTCCAGCTACGCCAAGGCGCGGATGTCCCTCAACCAGTTTACGCCTGCTGAGGAACGCGCCGAGTTCGCGCGAAACGAATCGAATCCGCTGACCAACGTGACGGCGGAACAATTTGCCGACTTAATGAAATACGTCGAGGCGGCGCATGGCGCACCCCGCGCGCCCAAGATGCTGCACGTGTTTTCGACTGATGCCGACGTTTTGAACCGGCGCAGCGCGGAACAATTCGGCGCGGTGGACTCCATGTTCGCCATCGGCGCGATGCCCGACTCGATTCCCGGCGACATCCGGCGCGCGAGTTTGCGCGGGCAAATCCATACCGAACTCTCACCGGAGGAAGTTGAAAAAGCGGCCAACGTACAGGGCATCAGCGTGGACGAGTTGAAGAAGGACGAGAATTTTGATCCCTACTTTAATCTCAAGGTCGTTCTAGTCGAAGAAGACGGCCAACTCAAGGTCGGCTACTTCGAATTCCTGCCGCCGTCCATGATGGACTGACGCTGTGGTTGCCCGCGTCGAAAAAACGGCATTCCCAATTTCCTGCCGCTCCGATAACACGCAAGAGTCGCCAGCGCACCCGCGTGAGCGATGGCGTTAACGTTGAATGGCTGCCGTGTCTTCTGAAGCGTCAATCAAGTTACGCCGTGCAACACCGTATCCAACGCGCAGGCCGGCGAGCAACACGAGGATTGCAGGGGGCGCGGCTATCTCTACAGTGGAGGGTTATGCGCGACGACGAAATCATTTACCTCGATAACAACGCTACGACGCAACTCGATCCCGTCGTGGTCGAGGAAATGCTGCCGTTCCTGACCAGCGATTACGGAAACCCTTCGAGTGGATATGGCTTTGCCGCAAAAGCAAGAAAGGCTATCGATGTTGCTCGGGAACGGCTGGCGGCATTTCTCGGGTGCGAACCGCCGGAAATTGTTTTCACAAGTGGCGGGACCGAATCAAACAATACCGCGATCGCCTCTACGCTACAGTTCGAGCTGCGTGGCAGACATGTCGTCACAAGTGCGGTTGAGCACAGCGCCGTGTTGCACCCTTGCCAGGACCTCGCGAAACGCGGCTGCACGGTGACGTTTCTTGGCGTGGATCGGGATGGCAATGTCGATCTCGGCGAACTGAAGGCAGCAATTCTGCCGGAAACGGCGCTTGTTTCGATCATGTGGGCAAATAACGAAACCGGTGTCTTATTTCCGGTCGAGAAAATAGCCGAAATATGTTGCGAGAAAGGCGTCCTCTTCCACACCGACGCTGTCCAAGCGGCGGGGAAAATCCCGATTCGCCTACGCGATACCGCGATCAATTTCCTCTCACTGTCCGCGCACAAATTTCATGGACCAAAAGGTGTCGGCGCGCTTTACGTCAACCGGCGAACGCGTTTTCACCCATTGATTGTAGGCGGCGGTCAGGAAAACGGGCGCCGTGGTGGAACAGAAAATGTCGCGTCGATTGTCGGACTTGGAAAAGCGGCTGAACGCGCCGCCGAGTGTATGCCCGAAGAAAAAACGCACGTTCAAGGAATGCGCGATCGTTTTGAAAAAAGAATTCTCGAAACCGTCTCGGCCGCATCGGTTAATGGTGCAGACGCCGCGCGGCTGCCAAATACCTCGAGTTTTTCATTTGACGGAATCGAGTCTCCCGCGGCCCTTCTCTTATTGGATCGACATCGTATTTGCTGCTCGGCCGGTTCAGCCTGCCGCACGGGGTCGGAGGAAGCCTCGCACGTGCTCCGGGCAATGGATCCGAGTGGAGATGGAGCCCGGCGCAGTTTGCGGTTTTCCTTCGGTCGGTTCAACACCGACTCGCAAATTGATCGCGCCATTGAACTCGTCCCGAAAGCTATCGAAAAGTTGCGTCAAATGGCGGCCCAGGCTCGCGGCAGCGCAGTTCCATCTGTCGCCGCGGCTTCATGAGCAGTCCTCATGATGGAGACGCCGCGAGATCCTGCCGCTTCACGTTACGAGCACGCCGCGCACGGTCTGCGCCGTAGCGACCTCGATTCTGATCCGATCAAGCAATTTTCAAATTGGTTCACAGCCGCAATTGAGGCTGGTATTCGCGATGTCAATGCGATGAGTCTCGCTACCGCTGGGCGCGACGCAAAACCATCCGTGCGTGTGGTGTTGCTGAAAGGATTCGATCAGGACGGTTTTGTGTTCTTTACCAACTACGAGAGCGAAAAAGGAGTGCAACTCGAAGCCAATCCCTACGCTGCGCTGGCGTTTTATTGGATTGAACTGGATCGGCAAATTCGCATCAGCGGAAAAGCGAAGATAACCTCACGTGAAGAGTCACAAACTTATTTTCATTCGCGCCCAGTCGGCAGCCAATTGAGCGCGTGGGCATCGCGTCAAAGCGAAGTGCTCGATGGACGCCGCGTATTAGACGCGCGCATGGCGGAGATGACCGAGAGGTTTGGCGACAAGCCCATTCCGTTGCCGCCACACTGGGGCGGATATCGCATAAAACCCGATACAATGGAATTCTGGCAGGGTCGCCCGAATCGACTCCACGACCGTTTTCGTTACAGGCGGCAGACTGACGACACTTGGCTGGTCGAACGGCTCGCGCCGTGAAGTGAAAAATTCCGCAACTAAGATCGATATCGTCCGCGGCGACATCACGGCGCTCGATGTGGATGCCATTGTGAACGCCGCGAATACGACGCTGCTCGGTGGCGGCGGAGTTGATGGCGCGATCCATCGCGCTGCCGGACCAGAACTGCTCGCGGAATGTCAAACCCTTGGCGGCTGCCGACAGGGCGAAGCTAAAATCACCCGCGGGTACAATTTGCCCGCCCGTTTCATCATTCACACTGTCGGCCCGGTTTGGAGCGGCGGTACCCGTGGCGAAGGGGAGGTTCTCGCAAACTGCTATCGCAACTCGCTGCAGCTCGCCGTCGAGAACGGAATCAAGACGATTGCGTTTCCCGCGATCAGTTGCGGAGCCTACCGCTATCCGATTTCAGAAGCAGCACAGATTGCCCTTGGGACGACGCGAGAGTTCCTTGCGAACGCCGACAACATCAACAAGGTGACCTTCGTCGTCACGAACGACCAAATATTGGAAGCGTATCGGAGATTGTTGTAGGCCTTAAAATCCGCTGCGGATTCCGCGGTCGAAAGAGATCAAGGGACGCATGGCGGCCATCATTTGCGATCTATTTGTATGATCAATCCAAACAACGACAATCTTACGAGGGACGAACCGCTCCCGACGCCGCTGCAGTCGGGCGAAGGGGAAGTTGGCTCGAGTGGGCGTGAGCAGTTTCGTCGAGCACAAAGTAAATTTTCCACGGCAATGAGCCACACGTGGGAGGGAACCAAAGACAAGGCAGGCCGCGCGCGCGAGCGTACGGAATACTTTGTGCGCGAAAACCCAGTGCCAACGATCCTCGGTGCGCTAGGGCTCGGAATCGCGATTGGATTGGCGATCCGCTACGCCTCCACTAGGGAGGACAGGACCGACATCGACGTGAAGTCCGCGCTCGGAAATGTGAACTGGGGTCTTCTCTCGTTGCCTTTTCTCTGGCCGTTCTTCAAATCAGCCAAGGAAAAATACGAAAGCTCCGCCGAAGCGGTAAAAGATGGAGTTGAGCGCCTAAAAAAGATCGACGTCGGCGACTACACAAAACCGATCCGTAAACGCTGGAAGAGATGGACGCGTTGAGGATCTGTTTCCTTCGAGGGGTTTCCGCGAGTTAGAATTTAGACCGCCGATCTTGTCAGCGCGCGAGGCACTCATTGATGAGATCCGCGAGCGAGCCTGGATATTAAGCCATGAAAGCATGGGCCCCCGCCTTTGAATTGGGCGAGCCAGGCGCGGGGGATTGCGCTGACGAGTGCTAGCGCATTGGACGGCAGGATCACTATGTCTTCGGTACCCGTCGCGACGAGCGTTGGCGCGCTTAACTCGCGGAGCCGGTCGCCAGCGCCGTTGTGGTGCCATGCGTCCATCGCAGCGGCCTGCCGATCGACGACGTTGGGAGAGAGCTTGGCGTGCGCGGTGGCCACCACGTCGCCGAACTCGCGGTAGGCTACTCTTCCTGCTGTTTCCCGGCGAGTTTGGCGATGTCCAATGGCGCTCCATCGTCGGTGGAGGCGCCGATGCCGCGATTGTCGAGGAGGACGATCTCGTTGCCGGACGCGAGTCGATCAATGAACGATGGGTCCCAGTCGGCGCTCCTCGCGGCGAGCCCGTTAAGGACGATTAGCGGTCGCCCGCTGCCAAGGCGACGGTAGGCAATTCGCCCGCCATCCACCGGGATTGTCGCTATTGGCTCAGCAGCCATCGGCGACCATAGGAAACCATCCAGCCAGCGTCAAGCCACCGGTTAGATCATCAATCGGCGAGAAACGCGATCGTGGGCAGGATCCCGGAAAAACTCCACCATTGAAGCGTTGCATCACCTCGCGGAAGATGTTGATCTTCTCATGGCGAATTCGAGTTCTACAGAGCAACCGGCTTGGCAGCGTAATCCGGTCTTCGAATTTTTTGCCTCGCTCAAACTCGCGGTCGTTTTGCTCGCAGTCCTAATTGTCGCGGCAATCGCCGGAACGATTTACGAATCGAGTTTCGATGCGAAAGTCGGCCGCGCCTACATTTATGACGCGCCATGGTTTAATGTCTGGCTCGTCCTGCTTGGGGCTAACCTTGCCGTCTCCGCGCTTTCGCGCTGGCCTTGGCGCAAACACCATCTCGCATTTCTTATCACGCACCTCGGCATCATCACGTTGTTGATCGGATCGGTCATTGGCAGAATTTGGGGAATCGAAGGAACCATCACTCTTTTCAAAGGCGAATCACCCACCAATCGGTTGCTTGCCGATCAGCGCCAGCTGCGTGTCCACGATGTTGACGGAATCGTAAAAGCATATCCCGCGGAATTTTTGCATCATCCGCCAACGCCACAGCATCCACGCAATCTCGGCCGGCTCGCCTCCGGCGCGCGCCTGCAGATCGTCGATTACGCGACAGCCATTGAAGGGAAGCTGAATCCGAAACCGCTCGCTAACGGCGGTGCGCCCGCGCTGCATTTTACAATCTCGACCGCCATGATGAACCAGCGCCTGGAAAGCTGGCTGCTTGCCGACGATCTGCAGCATGGAAATTTTTCAATGGGCCTAGCGAATATCGAATTGAAACACGGCAGTGCGCCGAACGCTGCAAAAGGTACGGGCGATTCACCGAATCGTCTTGAAGCGAGCGAGAGCGCCCGTTTTCGCGAGGCTACTACAGGGCAAGCAAGCAGAAGTGAAGCAATCGAGCTTGAGGAATCGGTTTTCGCGTTCAGCAAGGCGCCAGAAGAACAGATTGGACGCGTGGCGAAAGGCGGCAGCACCGGGGCGAAAGTGCGACTTGAGCCACCGCAGAGCGAAAACAAAGAACGCGTGCTAATTTCATTAAATGGAAAAGAAGCAAGTTTCGATGTCGTGGAAAATCTTGGACGCGATGTCGAAATCCGCGGAACTCCGTATACTCTAAAGATCGAGAATTACTGGCCGGATTTTCGGATCCAGGATGGCAAACCAAGCTCAGTGACGGACCGGCCGAACAATCCGGCAGTCCTTGTCACGATCCGAGGACGCGGTGTTCCGGCTACGGAGACAGCGTCGAATCCACACGGGACCAGCACGGAATTCAACGCCACCGGGGGCCCCCCCGCGATGCCGGCATCCGGGGCCGACGCGTTGAATCAGCTAACACTTTTCGTCGCAGATGACGGCGCAATCACCTATGAACTCGCTTCCCGAAAGAATGGAAAATCGTCTGGCAAGATCGATATGAGCAGACCGCTCCCGACCGGTTGGGCGGATTGGCAGCTCGTTGTTGATAAAGCGATGCCTCACGCTGGGCAATGGATGGATTTCACGCCGGTGAAAGCGGAGAAAACATCGACACCGCCGGCCGCAGCAAATTTGCCGGACGGTGTGCGCGTTCGGATCCAACAGAACGGCGACACATTCGAACAATGGGTCCCGGCCGGCTGGGAGATCACCGTGCCAACTTCGCCTAACGAGACCATGATTGCGTATGGCTGGAGAATTGTTGCGCTGCCAATCGGACTCGAGCTGCTCGATTTTGAAGTAAAACGCAACGAAGGGAATGATAGTCCCGCCGGGTTCAAAAGTACGTTGCGCGTTGTTACGGCCGACGGCGAGACCGCCAGCGGTTCATGCTGGATGAACAATCCGTTCAGCTATCCCGGCGCATGGTGGCGCACGTGGACGGGACTCACTTACAAAATTTCCCAGGCGTCTTGGAACCCGGAGAACCTAGCGCAAAGCACAGTGCAGATTTTGCGCGATCCGGGTTGGTTGCTAAAATGGATCGGTTCCCTGCTCGTCGTGATTGGTGTGTTCATGATGTTTTATCTCCAGCCGTACCGAAAACAAACCGAAGGCGAACCGATCACGCCGACTAGTGCAAAGCCGAAAGAACAGAAGCGTCCGGCAGCTGTTGGATCGCCAAATATTCCGGCGACAGTCCAGCGTTGACTCGAAAGTGTTCACGAGTTGAAAGCTGGTGCAGAATGTTGAACGTTTGCTCTCACATGGGAAACAGGAGAGTTATTCAATCGATCGCGTTCTTCGGCTTCATGGCGGCTTTGGCTATATGCGCTTCCGATGACGAGCAGGCCGAAGTTTCCGGAGATGAGCGATCTGTTTCAGTCGAGTCCAAATGGGGTTCTTTCAATGGGGAGCCCGTGACCAAGTGGAACCCCGATGGGCGGACAATGACGCTGTTGACGGAATTGCGCTATAGCGATCCGCAGGGTTTTGTCTGGGTCGCCCCAATCGGATCGGTTGTCGATGGCGCATCCATCCCGCGCTACCTCTGGTCGATCATGGGCGGACCATTCGAAGGAAAATATCGGAATGCCTCTGTGTTGCACGACGTCGCTTACGGGGATCACAACCGTCCGTGGCAGGATTGTGACCGGATGTTCTACTACGCAATGCGTTGCAGCGGCGTGAGCGCGATCGAAGCTAAGACGATGTTTTACGCGCTCTACAGATTTGGACATCACTGGAAATTTCCGATCAGACGCGCGAAGCCGGTGAAGTATGAGGGCGCTCTAGTTGCGCGAGGAGAGGAAATTCCACGCGCCATTCCGGTGAATCCGGCTGAAGTTAGCGAAGCACGCGAAT
>Ga0209474_10005522_pt1 | contig 10761 bp, 9 predicted proteins | sample GraSoiAngelo_145_FD_185902 | JGI IMG/M metagenome (GOLD analysis project Ga0209474, IMG submission 185902) | Grasslands soil microbial communities from the Angelo Coastal Reserve, California, USA - 14_1009_05_20cm (SPAdes) (version 2) | ecosystem: Environmental > Terrestrial > Soil > Grasslands ... | reverse complement strand
CCGCGACCGCGGCCATCGGCTCTCCCAAGGGCGTGACGATGCCTCCGCGCGTCGAGGAGCCGCCGGCTCCGCAAGCGGCTCCGCAACCGGCTCCCCCGGCTCCCCCGGCCGAGCTGCCCCGGCGTGAGGCCCCGCGCGATCTTCCTGCGCGCGACCTGCCGTCGCGCGATCTGCCGCCGTCGCGAGACGCAGTCGCGCTGCCGGATCGCACCCTTCCGGCGCGGGCGCCCGCTCGGCTGCGTCCGGCCGAGAAGGAGCTACCGACCCTGCCGAACACGCAGCCGACGCCGACGCCGACTCCCACCCCTACGAGCGCCCCCGCTCGACGCGAGGCGAGCGCCGCGCCACCGCCGCAACCTCTCGGCGCGGCGACGGGTTCGGCGTCGGGCGCCGGGCCACTCACGCTCAACGTCTCCGACTTTCCGTACGCGTACTACATCCGCCAGGTCGCCGAGAAAATTCGGGCGCAGTGGAATGGAAAGGCCATCCCGGGCCAGCAGCCGGCCGTGATCTTCGAGATCCGGCGTGACGGCCGACTGAGTCTCGCCGCAATCGACAAGAGCTCGGGCAACGCGTACTACGATCAGGTCGCGCTCCGTGCGATCAACGATGCCGGCCCGTTTCCACCCCTCCCCGAGGAGTTCAAGAAACCCATGCTGAGGATCGGGTTGCAGTTCGTCTTCGATCCGACAGGGGGATAAACCTGTGCGACGTATTGCCATCGCCGTTCTGTTCGCCGGGCTCGCGGTCGCGACGACCATCGGTCTCTGGGCGCCGCCGTCACCGGTGCGAGCGCAGGCGCCACCCGACGTCTACATCAACGTCACGGGGGGCGGCAGCAAGAAGCTCAACATCGCCATTCCTGAATTCACGGTCGTCGCGGGCACGGACGGTGCGGGGCTCGCCAAGCTGATCCCGTCGGTCGCCGGCAACGACCTCACGCTCTCGGGCTCCTTCAGCGTGGTGGCCGGATCGGACCGCGTCCCCGCGAACAATCCCGACGCGCTCCGTCAGATCTGGGCCAACTTCGTGGCGGCCGGCGCTCACGTGGGCGCTCATGGGCTCCTGACGTTCCGGGGGGACCGCACCGAGACCGAGGTGCGACTGTACGACCTGACGGCGCCGGATTTTCGCCTGATCGCGACCCGAAAGTTCGAGGCCTCGGCGGCGCAGCCGCCGACCCCCGGCTTCGACTGGAGGCGGCGGCTCGCGCACAGGATCGCCGACGATATCGTGCTCCAGTTCACCGGCGAGCTGGGCGTGGCCGACACGAAGATCTCGTATGTCGTCGGACCATCCGGCGCGAAGGAGATCGTCGTCGCCGACTACGACGGGGTCGGCATGAGTCCGGTGACCCGCAACGGAGCGATCAACCTCTCGCCCGTCTGGAGCCCCGACGCCCGGTCGATCGCGTTCACGTCGTTCATGAACGGCTACCCCGACCTCTTCCGCCTCTTCCCCTTCGAGCCCCGACGCGGCGTCCAGACCCTCGCCTCGTTTCACGGGATCAACTCGTCTCCGTCCTGGAGCCCCGACGGCAAATCCCTCGCGCTCACGCTCTCGAAGGACGGCAACCCGGAGATCTACGTGCTCACGGTCCAGTCCGGGGCGCTCCAGCGTCTCACACGCCACGCCTCGATCGACACGGAGCCCACGTGGTCGCCGACGGGTCAGCAGATCGCGTTCGTCTCCGATCGCGCCGGGGGGGCGCGCATTTTCGTGATGGATCGGGACGGCTCGAACGTGCGCCAGCTCACCACCAGCGGGTTTCACACACAGCCGCGCTGGTCGCCGAAGGCCGACACGATCGTCTACACGCAGCGGGAAGGCACGCACAACCTCTGGGCGATCACACCCGGCGGAACGAACGCGCGCCCGCTGACGAGCGGTCAGGGTGACAATCAGGGGGCGTCCTGGGCACCCGACGGGCGTCATCTCGCGTTCCAGTCCAATCGCTCGGGCCGATGGCAGGTGTACATGATGCTGCTCGACGGAATGGAGACCACACAGATCACGTCGGGCGCGGCGGAGTCGACAAGTCCCTCATGGTCGCCGCGCCTGCCGTGATAGCATGAGTCGCCGAATACGGGCGTTCAGAGCGGAGGCCAAAGGAGGGAGCATGCTAACGCGCGCCGCGCAGGTCATGATGATGTCGCTGCTGCTGGCAGGGCTGGTGATCACTGGTTGCGCGAAGCGGCCCGCGACAACGGCGGCGACTGCGGCAACGCCGGCGCCCGCGCCGCGCGCCGCGACGCCGGCTCCGACACCGAGCCCGAGCGCGCCCTCGTCCGGTGGCGCTGCGGCGCCCGCGGCCGCGCCCGCGCAGACCCCGCGGCCGTCGCCGAAGGAGTTCGTGGCCGTCGCGGCCCTGAAGGAAGTCTATTTCGATTTTGACAAGTACGATATCCGCCCCGAGGACGCCAAGACCCTCGATGCGAACGCGGCGTGGCTGAAGTCGAACGCCGACAACCTCCTGCTGATCGAGGGCCACTGCGACGAGCGCGGCACCAACGAGTACAACCTGGCGCTCGGCGAGCGGCGCGCGAAGGCGACGATGAACTATCTCGTCTCCCAGGGCATCCAGGCCAATCGCATCACGATCATCAGCTACGGCGAGGAGCGGCCGGTTTGCAACGAGAAGACCGAGGCGTGTTGGGCCAAGAATCGCCGCGCGAACTTCCTCGTCAAGCCTCGCTAGGCTCGCGTAAGGTCCTGCAAGGGAGGAGAGGGCTCGTCCTTCTCTTCTCGCTGTCGCTGGCTGGCTGTGCCGAGGTCCAGGAAGCGACCGGCGTCGCGACGCAGCAGGATCTCTTGCAGCTCCGGCAGGACATGGTGGCGGCCCAGCAGGCGGCTCAGCGCGCCAGGGTCGACACCGACGGGATTTCGGCGCAAATCGACAAGCGCGTGCGCGAGCACGCCGGTGAGAACGACCGGCAGATCGCCACGCTCACGCGCCAGGTCGACAGCCTCAACGACACCCTGACGACGCTCTCGAGCCGCGTGGACGAGCTCAGCACGCGCGTCGAGGCGCTCAATCGGCAGGTCCGCGGAACGGGCCCCGCGTCGGGCGCCGGCGCGGCGACGACGTCTCGTCCTCCGACATTTGCAACGCCCGGCCAGTCTTCAGGGACGTCGACGGCGACGCCTCTCGGCCCCGTCGCGATCGTGCCCCCGCGGCCGACGACCGGCGCGCTGCAGCCGCAGGACATCTACCAGGCGGCGTACATCGACTTCAGCAAGGGAAGCTATTCGCTCGCGATCGCCGGATTCCGCGAGTTCCTGCGACGCTACCCGGACCACGAGCTCGCCGGCAGCGCCCAGTACTGGATCGGCGAGGCCTACCTCTCGCTCGCGCGCGGCTTCACCGACGCCAGCCAGGGTGACAAAGCGAACGAGTCGCTCGAGCAAGCGGTGCAGGAATTCAAGAAAGTTCAAGCGAACTATCCGCGAGCCGACAAGGTTCCGACCGCACTCTACAAGGAAGCGCTGGCGCTCATCGACCTCAAGCAGCCCGCGCTCGCCCAGGCCCGACTCCAGTACCTCGTCGACAATTTCCCCCGCGCCGAAGAAACTTCCCTCGCCCGCGAACGCCTCACCGGCCTCAAATCTCGCTAACCCGCGCGCCCGCACCGAACGCCAACCCCTGAGATTCGGCCCAATGGCAGCCGACGACGCCTGAGTCCGACTCGCGTCATCGTGTCGCCAAGATCGGAAGGATCGGAACCCGCATCCGAAGGACCTGATCTGCATTCAAGCCCTAAGCCCGAAAGGGCTAACGTGGGTCGGGGCGGCTGGGGTGGGGGAGGGGTGCTGCGGCCCGTGTAGGCACGGTTGCCAGAAACAGGGAGCATCTGCCGAATCTAAAAGCGCGGTACGCGAGCGGGCCGCAGCACCCCTCCCCCACCCCCGCCGCCCCGACCCACGTCAGTCAGACGATTCGTCGAGCCCCAGAACCCACACGACCGCGACGTCCTGCTGCTCGTGCGGCGAATACACCACGACGGTCCCTCGCGGATCGTCGGTGTGGGCCGAGCTGACGAAGATCGGAGCGTCCGGAGCGAGCGGCCCGGACGTCATCTGCCAGAGCGTGACCGAAGCGAGCGCGGCCGCGACGAGCGCGCCGCCGAGGGTCAACCGAGGCTGCCGCCACCAGCTTCTTCGAGCGACGACGACAGGGGCCGGCGCCTTGCGGTGCGTGGCCTCCTCGACTCCGCGGACGATCGCGGGCCAGAAGGCCGACCAGTCGGGCTCGGCTCGCTTGGGGCTGAGGGTCATGGTGCGCTGAAGGAGGGCCCGGATCCTCCGGATATTCTCGGCCTCGCCCTGACATCTGGCGCACCTGCTCAGGTGCCTGGCGATGGACTGAGCGGCTCGATTTTCGAGGGCGCCGTCGAGATAGGCGCCTATTCGGCGGCGAGTCAACAAGCAGGTCAACACGACCATTGGACGCGCCAGGCCCCCACCCGTATTCTCATGGCGGCACATGATACCCGAGCAGCCCGTGAGCCTGAAGATAGGGGCCGATCTGAGCCTCGAAGCTCGTCTGGCCCTGCCCGCGTCCCCGACGGCGGGAGTCGTGATCTGCCATCCCCATCCACTGTACGGCGGCGACATGGACAATCCAGTCGTCGTGCGCGCCCAGGAAGTCTGCGCGGGGCTTGGCCTTGCCACGTTGCGCTTCAATTTCCGGGGGGTCGGCGCATCCGGCGGCGTCCACGCGGGTGGGGTCGGCGAGCAGGATGACGCCTCGGCGGCTCTCGATACCCTGGCGAAATCGATCGCGGGCGGCGTGCTCGCGATCGCCGGCTACTCGTTCGGGGCGAGGATCGCCGCGCAGGTCGGCGCCCGTGACGGCCGGATCGGGGGCATGGCGTTGATCGCCCCACCACTGGCGATGTACGACTTCGGATTCCTCGAGGACAAGCACGTGCCGACGCTCGTCGTCGCCGGCACGCAGGATCAATACTGCCCGCCCGACGACTTCGCGCGCTTCAAGGCGGCGCGCCCGTGGGTGACGGCAACCGCCGTCGAGGGCGCTGACCACTTCTTCTTCGGCAAGCTGTTTCCGCTGGGCGAGGCGGTGGCCGCGTGGGCCCGACAGCTGCCGTCGGGCCGCGCGGCGCGCTAGCTTCTCGGGAGCTGCCGCGGCGTGGCGTTGCCCGCCGACAGGATGATGCGCACGCCCTCCTCGACCGGCAATCCCGTCGGAAGCACGTCGTCGCGCGCAACGAGAACGACGTCGCCGAGGTAGAGGTTGTTCGTGGGGATGAAGACGGTCACCATCTCACGCTTGCCGTTGGGCATCTCGACGACGACATGGCTGGTGACGAAGCCGAACGCGTACTCACCCTGGCGCGGATGCTCGACGAGCACCACCGCGCCGAAGGCGCTGCGGCGCTCAGGCGAGAACGAATCGATCAGCATCTTGACCGACGGATAGAGCCGCCGGTAGATCGGCACGCGCAGCAGCAGCTTGTCGCCCCAGGCGAGCACGCGCCGCCCGACCACGTTTCGCGCGATCGTGCCCATGATCAGGATGATGGCCACGGCGGTCAGGAAGCCGAGCCCCGGGAGGTCGCGTCCGAGAATGCGCTGGTACATCGGCGCGAACACGTCGTCGATCCGGCTCCAGAAAATCCAGAGGAGCCACGCGGTGAGGAAGGCTGGGACCGTGACGAAGAAGCCAGCGATGAATCGGACCTTGAGCCAGTTCCGCACGCCGATCGCCATGGATTATTCGAGGATAGCACCTCGCGCACCGGCGACGGTAGAGAACGGCCGCGCGCGTGCGCGGCGGGGCCGGGAGCGCGCTAGGGCGCGGCGATCCGGCCGCCGCCCATCACCTTCAGAAAGTCGCCGAGGGACGGAAAGCGCATGAAGGGATTGCCGCGCTTCTCGTCACCGAGCGTCGAGGAGGGGCCGCCGTAGTTGTGGCCGGGGAGCAGCACCGTCGACTCGGGCAGCGCGCCGAGGCGCTGCGTGAGCGAGTAGTACATCTCGGTGGGATCGCTGCCCGGCAGGTCGGTCCGGCCGCACGAGCCGATGAAGAGCGTGTCGCCCGACACGAGTCGGCCGTCGATCAAGAAGCACTGCGAGCCGGGCGTGTGCCCGGGCGTATGCATGAAGGTCAGAGTGAGCCGGCCGATCGTGAGGGTCGAGTGATTGTCGACCTTCACCAGATCCGAGCCGAAGCCCTTGAGGAACTCGCGCTCCGCCTTGTGGACGTAGACCTTCGCCTTCACGCGCTCCAGCAGCTCTTCGACGCCGGGAATGCGGCCGGGCATGCCCCAGGATTCGAGGCTCCCGCCGACGTGATCCTGGTGAGTATGGGTGACGAGCGCACCGGTGATCGTCATGCCCTGCGCCTGGGCGGTCTCGACGATCGTGTCGATCTCCCACGCTGGGTCGACCACCACGCACTCGTGGGCCTGCGGGTCGCCGATGAGATAGACGAAATTCTGCATCGGCCCCAGCTCCATCTGCTTCAGATAGATCGTCTCGTTCGTCACGGCAACCATCGTACTCCAGCTCCATGGACGAGGCCAGGTCGGCGCGAGCCGGCGGTTTCGCGCACGCGGCACACGGCCCCGAGGTAGAATGACGGACCTGGCCCTGATCGATTCGAAGCGCAGAGGTGGGCGTGTGACGACAGCGACTGGAGCGGCGGCCCGACGGGTGACCTATCAGCTCGAGACCTTGTGGGACTACGACTACGAGCCGACCCACGAGGAGCTCGCGGCCCTCTACGAGACCGCCAAGAAGAACCAGTGGAACGCCTCCACGGCCATCGACTGGGACCGTCCGGTCGGCACCGAAGGTCCGGTGCTGAACGTGCAGATGGCGTTCATGGGTACCGACTTCTTCCCGAAGCTCACTCCCGAAGAGCGCAAAGAGGTCGAGATCCGCGTCTCGGCCTGGCGTCTCTCCCAGTTCCTCCACGGCGAACAGGGCGCCCTGGTCGTGTGCGGGCAGCTCGTGAACTCGATTCCCGAGCTCGACGCCAAGCTCTATGCCTCGACCCAGGTCGTCGACGAGGGACGCCACGTCGAGGTGTTCGAGCGCTATGTCAAGAAGCTCCACAAGATCTATCCGGTCGATCCGTTGCTCAAATCGCTGCTCGACGAGATCCTGGCCACCAACCTCTGGGAGCTGAAGCTCCTGGGCATGCAGATGATCGTCGAGGGGCTCGCGATCGCCGCCTTCAACGTCATGCGCAAGCAGACCGGTGACCCGACGCTCGCCCAGCTACTCGACTACGTCCTGCAGGACGAGGGCCGGCACGTCAACTTCGGTTACTTCGCGCTGCGGCGATCGATTCCGAACATGGACGCCGCTCAGCGCGAGTATCTCGAGGATTTCACCTTCAAGGCGTGCGATCACATGTACGCGCGCGATGAGCGGACGGGCTTTCAGTCGGTCAAGAGCGTGTGGGTCGAGATGGGCTGGGACGGCGAAGCTCTCTGGCGGGACACCATCCGAAATTCTCAGACGACGAAGTCCTTCAACAGCTTTCTGTTCCAGGACAACCTGATGCCGCGGCTGCGGCGGCTCGGGCTCATCTCGGAGCGGATCGCGCCGCGCTATCGGGAGCTCGGCCTGCTCGACTGATCAGCCCTTGAAGTCGTCCGGGACCTTCGGCGCCTCGCCGAGCTGCTTGGCGTCCACGGCGTAGATCGCCGGCGCGGCCTTCACCTTCACCCAGGCCTGGTCGCCCTCGCGCTTGCCGACGAGGAGGGCGCCGGCCTCGCTGCCGTCGGCTTTCAGCAAGGTCACCTCGAGCGTCGGGGCGTCGATGCCGTATTTCGCCGGCTCGTCGCCGGTCGGCGCGGCGATCGTCTTCCACTTGAGCGCCCGGAGCGCGTAGAGCAGATTGTCCACGGTCGCGGCCTTCGCCGAGCCCCGGCCGCCCTCGACCAGCTTCCAGTCGCTCTCACCGCTGCGCTCGACCACGACCGTCTGGGTCCCCGCCCGCACACGCAGGCGCTTGATGTCCCGCGGCTCCAGTCCGGGGAGGAGCGTCCGATCGCGCAGGTCGTCGAGCGAGCGCCCGAGCTCGTCGAGCGCGCGGCCGTCGACGAGCACCACCGGCCCCTGACCCGCCACCGCCGCATACGCGCTCGCCGACCCGCCGCGCTTTTCCGGCGAGGGCGCCAGCAAAACGATCCGTGGCGCCGACGCGCCCTGCTCGGTGATGTTCACGCGCACCGTGGGCTTCGCCAGATAGCGCGGAATTCCCGATGCGTCGTCGGTGAGAAAGGCCTGGGCCCGGAGGTCGCGCAGCTTGAAGAGCACGGCGCCCGCTTCGACCTGATCCGCGGCGAGCGCCTGCGGCGCGGTGATCTTCCAGCGCTCGCCGTCCTTGGCCAGCGTGACGGTCCCCTTCGGGCTCTCGATCTCGACTCGCGTCACCTTGTCCCGATCGAATCCGACGATCGACTTGTCGCGCAGGACCGCGACATTCTTCGGCACGGCCGTCCACGTCTCGTCCGGAATCAGCATCACGGTCGCTTCGCCCGGTCGCATGGCGTAGACGCCCTTCTTGGCCGGGTCTGCGCGCCCCACCAGGAGCGTCTTCGTCGCGCGGTCCTTGTCGCGGCCCGTCTGGATCTCGAGCCGGACGGGCTTGTCGAGCCCGAACGGCTCCAGCGAGCGCGGCGCGTCGGCCGCGAACTCCTTGACGCGCGCCGCGCGAAGCTTCTCGAGGAAGTCTCGCACCGTGTCAGTGTCCGCCGGCAGCGGGCGCGGGCGTGTCATCTTCCATCGGCCGTCGGCCTGCTCGAGCGCGATCTTGTCGTCGCGCGTATCGATCTCGAGCCCGGTGACCTCCCGCTGCTCGAACGCGAGCACGGTCTTGTCGCGGAACTCGGCGACCGGCCGCGTGCTGTCTCGCAGGACCGAGTCGCCCACCACGAAGACCGCGGGCTTGCCGGCCTCGCGCGCATAGACCCACACGCCGGTGGGGCTCTTGGCGCCGAGGACCAGGCCCGCTTGCTTGCCGTCCTTGAGCCGCAGGGTGATCTCGGCCGCGGGCTTGTCGAGCCCGAAATCGCCGAGCGATTTGGGATCGGCTTCGATCTCGCGGTCCATGCGCGCGGTGACGATCGAGGTCACCGTCTCGTCGATGGGGCCGCGGTCGCCGCGCGCGTTCACCGGCGCCAGGATCTGCCAGCCGTCACCCTCGCGCTTCAGCTTGACCGTCGAGTCGGTACGCTTGATCTCGAGCTCGGTCACGTCGGCCGGCTCGACCGTGAAGACCCGGCCCTTGCGCCCCTCCGTCTTCTCGCGCTCCGGGCCCAGCCGGACCTCGTAGACGTAATAGAAGGCGCCGAGCGCGATCAGGATGGCGGCCAGGACCGCGGTGGTCTGCCAGCGCATGGCTGCGCCCGGCTAGTTCGCCGCGCGGCGGCGGACGACGGCGACGATTCCGCCGGCAAGCACGAGCGCGGGCAAGACGATGACGGGCAGGAGGAAGACAGCCTGCGCCTGATTCGAGCTCATGAAGACAGGGGTCTGCTTCACGTCCTTGGGGCGGACCGAGATCTGGTCCTCCTCCTCGGCCAGCCAGCTCACGGTGTTCAGGAAGAAATCGCGGTTGCCCTGGATGTTCAGGAACTGGTTCGCGGCGATGTTGGACGTGCCGTAGACGACCATCCGCGCCTTGTCGATGGTGGCGACCGCCGCGACGGTGAGCGGGCCCTTCGGATCTTGAGGGTCCGGCTGCGCGACGCCGCGCTGGAGATCGGCGCGGTTGGTCTCGCCCCAGCTCTCCGCGCTGGTGCGCGCCAGCGCCTGGACGTTGACGCCCTTGGGCGGGGTCTTGAGCGCGGTGATCGACCGGGTGAGCGGGAAGAGCGTCGTGATCCCGCCCAGGTCGCGCGTGATCGGATGGGACTCGTACTGCTGGATGATCGGAACCTCCGGGCCGATGCCGAAGAGGCGTCCGATCGGGTTCTGCTCCACCACCAGATCGTCGTCGAGCTGGAATCCGTACTTCACGAGGTGCTTCTTCAGCCCCTCGTTCTGGAACGGATTCACCATCGCGAGCACCTTGCCGCCGCGGCCCAGGTAGGCGTCGAGCGCCTCGAGCTCCGGCGGGAACAGGTCGTTACGCGGCCCGGCCAGAATGAGGACCGTCGCATCGTCCGGCACTTTGCCCGCGCGCGCCAGGACGAGCGGCTTGACCTCGTAGTTGGCCTTCTCCAGGGCCGACTTCGCCTCGCTGAACCCCGGGCGGTCGCTGCTCCCGGGGTCGGCCTCGCCGTGCCCCTGGATCACGTAGACGACGCGCTTGCCCTCGCGCGTCACCTTGACGAGGCCGTTCGTCAGCTTCTCCTCTTCGGCGTCGAGCACCTTCTCGGACTTCGCCTTGGTCTCGAGCACGATCGTGCCGTACGACTCGATGCCGTAGCGCCGGGCCAGGCCGGGTTCGCGGTCGGGGTCGGCGCTCTTCCAGGTGAACTTCCCGTTCGAGTAGCGCGCGTACTGCTTGAGCAGATCCTCCGCCACGCGCTTGCCGGGCTGATCACTACGGAAGAAGGCAACCGCGTTGACGTCGGCCTTGAGGCTCCCCAGGAGCTGGATGGTCTGCGGCGAGAGGCTGAACCGCTTGTTCTCGGTGAGGTCCCACCGGGCGCTGTGGCGGAACGACAGCGCCTGGACGACGACCGTCGCGCCCAGCACCAGCGCGACCGCGACGGCGGTGTTCACGCCGTAGCGCATCGTTCGCCGGCCGAAGAGGCCGCGGTAGTCTTCCACGCGCGC
>Ga0209474_10005521_pt1 | contig 10764 bp, 7 predicted proteins | sample GraSoiAngelo_145_FD_185902 | JGI IMG/M metagenome (GOLD analysis project Ga0209474, IMG submission 185902) | Grasslands soil microbial communities from the Angelo Coastal Reserve, California, USA - 14_1009_05_20cm (SPAdes) (version 2) | ecosystem: Environmental > Terrestrial > Soil > Grasslands ... | reverse complement strand
GCCGAGCTCGAGGAACCAGACCTCGCGCGGGAGGCGCGGCAGGAGGCGGCTCACCGTTCCGCGACTCGCACCGGCACGCCGCCGGCAGGCTCGAGGGTCAGGGCGGCCCGCGGTCGGATCTCGTCCGTCGAGGCGAGACGGAGGTCGAACCGCCGCACGACCGCGGGCACGATCGCGGCCAGCTCGCGCCAGGCTAGCTCCTCGCCGATGCACTTGTGCGGCCCGGCGCCGAACGCGACGAACGAGAGCTTCGGCCGCGACGCGGAGGAGCCGTCGAGCCATCGCTCCGGCTTGAACTCGTCCGGCTCGTCGTACCAGCGGGGGTCGCGCTGGACGACGTACGGACTGACCCAGACGTTCGAGCCCGCTGCGATCGGCCGGCCGCGCAGGACGTGGTCGACGCGCGCGCTGTTCACGATCCGCCAGGACGGCGGGTAGAGGCGGATGGCCTCGGTCGTGACGGCGCGCGTGAACGGCAGCGCCTCCGGACCCGTGGCCGCCTCGGCCTCGGCGCGAACGCGCTCGAGCGCCGCGGGATCCCGCAGCAGCAGGTAGAGCGACCACGAGATGGCCGTCGCCGTCGTGTCGGCAGCCGCGAAGAGCAGGCCTGCCGCCGCGAGTGCGACCTCGCGGTCCTCGAGTCCTTGCTCCGCAGCGCCGCGCAGCAGCGTCGAGATCGCGTCGTCGCCGCCGCCGCCATCCGCACGGCGCGCCTCGATCAGCCGTCCGATCACCTCGAGGAGCGCCTCGAGCGACGCGGACAGCCGGACCAGCCTGGGGATCCTGAGCCGGTTGACGAGCTCTCGCGGCGCCGACGACGCGAACTCGTCCACCTCTAGGCAGCGGGCGATGTGGTCGAGCAATCCTTCGCGCTCGGGGTCGAGCGCCTCGCCGAAGACCGTCTCGGCGAAGAGCGCGACGGTGAGCGACTTCATCTCGCGCCTGATCTCGACCGTCGCGCCCGGACGCCACCGGTCGAGGGTCCGGTTCGTGGCGGCCACGAGGCTCGGCCAGTACGCGTCGAGCCGCGCTTTCCTGAACGGCGGCTGGAGCAGCCGGCGCGCGCGAAGGTGGTCGTCGAGGCTCTCGACCCGCAGGAAGCCGCGGGCCGGCGGGCGGGGACTCCTGCGCCAGCTCTTGTAGGCGAAGTCGTCCGGGTCGTAGTCGCGCACGTTCGAGACGAGCACGCGCTGGATGTCGTCCGGATGGCTGACGAGGAAGAAGTCGCGCCGCCCCAGACGGGCCCGCGCGACGTCGCCCTGCGTGTGCTTGAGCTCGACGAAGAGCCCGAGCGGGTCGCGCCGCAGACGTCGGTAGGCGCTCCCGCGTCCCCGCTTCGCGCCGTCGCCGACAGCGTGAACGGGACAGCTCGGCAAGCTGTCCCCGATCTCAGCGCTCGTCATCGTTCTCCGATCCGGCTCGCTCGAGTCGATTCGAGGGACGCGCGCCCGCGACGGCGACGGGCGCGCTCCCAAGACGAGCTCCCCCTACCTCGGGCCCCAGGTCGCGCTGCCGCGCACCGTGGCCGTGACACCCATGATCCGCTTGAACTTGGTCATCTTCCTCTCCTTCCCACACCCCGCGCCCTGCGAGGACTTGGCGGAAGGGTGGCAGGGGCCGCTGAACGCTCGCTGAACGCTGCCGAGAGCCGTTTGGCGCCCGTCACGTTGCCCTTGCGCTCGTAGAGCTCGAGCGCCTCCGAGAGGACGAAAGCCGCGACCTCCCGGCGGCAAAGCGTCCCATCGGGGAAATCCCACAGGGGTGCCTCGCCCCGACGCGGCTTGTAGACGACGAGGGCCGTCCCTTCCTCGCCGCCTGCATCGTGAGGAAGTCCGTATGGCTCCCGAGCTCGACGGCTTCGCGCGCGAGCGCCACGGCACGCTCGGGCTCGCCGCGCCGAGCAAGCACCTTGGCCTGGGGGCCGCGCCACTGGAGCTGAGTGTGGAGATCGTCCGGGCCGGCGTGCTCGGCGCTCCACGCCGTCAGGCGCAGCGCCTCGTCGAGATCGCCGCGCGCGTAGACCGCCTCGGCCGTCAGCGCAGCCAGCGTCGACGCGCTCGCCTGCTCGCCCATCTCGACGAACGCCTCGAGGCCCGCGCGCCACTCGCGCTCCGCCCCCTCGACGTCGCCCGCCAGAAGCCGCACCCACCCGTACTGGTCGCGCGCGCTTGCCCCCGCGACCCGCAGCTCGAGATCCTCGACGATCTCCCGGTCGCGCTCGATGCACGCGAACGCCTCGTCGAAGGAGCCGGACATCGCGTAGAGCTGCGCGAGCGCACGACTCGCCGAGGCGACGAGGCGCAGGCGCCCGGGGCGCAGCGCCCGAATCTCCTCGCAGCGCTCGATCGCCTCGGGCACCGGCGCCGGCCCGAACAGCGCCGCGCCGAGCAGGAAGTGCAGCGCTCGCTCCTCGTTGACCTGCGAGCCGGCGAGGCGCGCCTCGGCCAGCGCGCGCTCGTAGTGGTCGCTCGAGATCGCGGCACGGCAGCCGAGCCACGCCGCCCAGCCAAGGAGCGCCCACGAGTACGCGAGCCGGTCGTGCGAGCCTTGGCGCTCGAAGATCGGGATCGCACGCTCGACGATCGGCACGATCTCCCCGATCGACCCCGGCTCGACGACGCTCCGGACCCGCATCCGGAGGACGTCGACGAAGTGCTCCGTGGCGGCGTCGCCCGCGAGCTGCGCCACCTCCAGCGTCTCGCGCAGCGTCTCCTCCACGCGGTCGAAGTCGCCGTGCTCGCGATACGCCTCGGCGAGCTCCGCGAGCAGCTCCGCCCGCTCGCGCGTCGGCCCGGCGGCGAGCGCAGCCGCTCGCGTGAGCAGATTCGCTCCTGCGGGGACGTCTCCGAGCGCGACGGCGCGCCGGCCGGCGCGCGCGAGCCGCTCGAGCGCTGCCGCCGCGAGGCGCTCCGCGTCGGCGTCGTGACGGCGGAGCTCGCGGCGATAGAGGGCGGCGCGCTCGAGGTGGTACCCGAGCAGCTCGTCGTGCTCGACTCCGGTCCCGACTACGCGCTCGAACCAGCCGGCGAAGCGCTCGTGCAGCTCGGCCCGAGCCGCCTTCGGCGCCGATTCGTATGCGACCTCGCGGATGAGAAGGTGGCGGAAGGCGAAGGCCGTCTCGCCCGCGAGGGTCGACTCGCCGGCCTCGATCAGGTCGCGGCGACGGAGCGCGGCGAGGAGCGAGTCGACCTCGTCCGGCGTCTCGTCGAGCAGCTCCGCGAGCGCGCCCGGCCAGAGCTCGCGACCGATCACCGCCGCCGCCTGCACCGCGAGCTGCTCGCTCGCCGGCAGGAGGTCGAGCCGAGCGGCGAGCACGGTGCGGATCGACGGTGGAACGGACGCGGGGTCGCCGCCCTCGCGGAGCATCGCCACGAGCTGCTCGGCGAAGAGCGGGTTGCCGCCCGCCGCCGCCACGACGTGCGCTCGCGTCGGCGCGTCCGGCGGCGCGCCCGGGACGACGTCGATCAGCGCCTCGGTCTCGGCCGCCGAGAGCGGGTGGAGCTCGACCGGTTGCCCGAAAGCGGCCGGCGAACGCGAGAGCCGCTGCTCGAGCTCGTCCGCACGGGCGAGGGACAGCACGAGCATCGGCCCGCGCGCGGAGCGCAGGACGTGCTCGACGAGGTCGAGGAACGTCGGCTCGGCCCAGTGCAGGTCGTCGAGGACGATGACGAGCGGCGAAGCCCGCGCGAGCGCCTCGAGGAGCTTGCGCGTCGCGCGGAAGAGCTCCTCCGTCGACCGCGACGAGTCGCCGCCGGCCAGGGCGGCCGAGATGGAGGAGGAGATGTCCCGCCCGTCCGACTCGCCGGCGAGGAGCGGCTCGAGGGCGGAGGCATCAAGGCTCCCGGCGACGCCGCGGACGATCTCCGCCAGCGGCGCGAAGGTTATCCCGGCGCCGTAGGGCAGGCAGCGCCCGAAGAGCACGCGCGCCTTTCCCCGGACTCGCTCCTGGAGCTCGAGCGCGACGCGGGACTTGCCCATGCCGGCGGGCCCGACGATTGCGACAGCGACCGGCGCCGAGGCCTCCTGTGCCTTCTCGAACGCGCTGACCAGCTGCTCGAGCTCCGCTGTGCGCCCGACGAACGGGATGTCCGTAGCGGGTCGCGTCGGCGGCTCGGCCTCCACCCCGACGAGCGCCTCGCCGAACGGCGGCCGCGGCTCGAATGCGCCGGCCGCGCGCGCGAGCGACGCCGTCGCCGGCGACGCGAGGATCTCGCCCTCGGCCGCACGCTCGCGCAGCTCGACCGCTCGGCCGGGCGCGCTCCCGCCGACGACGCGGTCGCCGCTCGCGACGACGTCCGCGGTCTCGATGCCCATGCGCAGGACGAGCGGCGTCTCGGCCCGGCCGGCGACTGACGCGACCTCGGCGCGCGCCTCCGCGGCCGCCCGGACCGCCCGGATCGCGTCGTCCTCGTGCAGCGCCGGCACGCCGAAGACGCCGATCAGCTCGTCGCTCCCGCGTGAGTCGACGGTTGCTCCGCTCCGCCGCAGAACCTCCGCGAGCGCCTCGATCGCCTTCCCGACCGGCAGGTCCGCGGCCTCGGGGTCGACTGGGCCGGCCGAGCTGACGCGCGCACTCACGACGGTGACCGTCTTGCGGACGAGCGGCATCGGCGCCGGCGGCGGCGGCTCGGGGGCGACGGCGTCGAGCGCCTCGTCCTGGCGCAGGATCGCCTGCTCGAGGCGCTGGAGCTCTCGGCTCGGGTCGATCCCGAGCTCCTCGACGAGAACCTCCCGAGCCCGGCGGTAGACCTCGAGCGCGTCGGCCTGGCGCCCGCTCCGGTAGAGCGAGAGCATCAGCTGGAAGCGGAGCCGCTCGCGAAGCGGGTGGAGCGCGACGAGCGCCTCGAGCTCGGGAACGAGGACGCCATGGCGTCCGCATGCGAGGTCGGCGTCGATCCGCTCCTCGAGCGCGGTCAGCCGCGCCTCGTTCAGCCGCTCGACCTCCACCGCGGCCCGCGACTCGAGGAAGAGGTCGGCAAGCGCGGGGCCGCGCCAGAGGGCGAGCGCCTCCCGTAGCGCATCGGCGACCTCGTCGGGACGCGTCAGGCGCTGCGCCTGCTCGACGAGCTGCTCGAAGCGCCGCGCGTCGATGTGGGCCGGATCGACGTGGAGCACGTAGCCGCCTGGCTCCGTGAGCAGCCGCGCCTCGCCGTTCTCCGCCTCGAGCAGCTTCCGGAGCCGCGAGACGTGCACCTGGAGCGTGTTCGTGGCCGTCTCGGGTGCCGCGCCTCCCCAGAGCTCGTCGACGAGCCGGTCCGGCGAGAGCGGCTCGTTCGCGTAGAGCAGGAGGATCGCGAGCAGCTCGCGGCGCTTGCGCGCGTCCAGGCGGACCGGGCCATCGTGGCTCACGATCTCGAGCGGGCCGAGCACTCGGAACTCCATCGACCCAAGTGTCTCAGCGGTGCCGTGAAAACCCAAGGCTCAGCGGCGTGAGTAGTCGATCGGATGTCAAGCGGCCGGGCGGCCGAGGAGGCGCTCGAGTCGCTGCCGTCCGAGCTGCGCCGCGCGATGTCGAACGTCGGGATCGTGATCGAGGAGGAGCCCCCGCCGGGGATGCCGCTCCTCGGCCTCTACGAGGGCGTGCCGCTGACGAGGCGGTCGAGCTGGTACGGCGGCGCGCTCCCCGACAAGATCACGATCTATCGCGGGCCGCTGGAACGGCTGTACGGGCGCGACCGCGGGAAGCTACGGGCACAGGTGAGGCGCGTCGTCCTGCACGAGATCGCCCACCACTTCGGCATCAGCGACGAGCGCCTGCACGAGCTCGACCGCTACTGACGAAGTGTCTGAAGCGGCCACTCGCGCGGTGCGTCGCGGTCCGCTTGACTTACGTCGATGACGAAGCCGGCGTTTCCCCCGCTCGGTTCGGACGAGCGGTACGAGATCGAGACGATCTACGACCGCCTCTTCGACGGCGGCTATGACTTGCATATCGATTACGCCGGGAGCGGCTGGGTCGCGATGCTGCATCGGGTTGGTCTTCCAGGCTCGTCGATCTCGGCCCGCGGGCGCGGCACCACGGCCCTCGAAGCCGCCAGAGCGATCTGGCAGATGTACCAGCGGGACCCGGCTTTGAACCGCGTCCGAGCGGATCCGGCCCTGCAAAAGAGACGCAGCGACAGCTACTTCTTCCTCGACAACGGCACGGTCATGATCCGCCGCGGGATCGGCGACTCGCCGTGGCTCGTGCGCTGGATACCCGATCAGAAGGCGGGGCTGATCTGGCCGCCGGCGACTATGAGCTCGCGCGACGCCGACTTCCCGACGGACGAAGGCGTCGCCGGCGTGCTCCGTTGGGTCTTGCGGCAACCCTGGGCCGAGAAGAGCGCTGCGTGACACCGCGCGAAGCGCTCGAAGCGCTTCGCGTGAGCGCTCATGTGGATCTGGGATATTTCGTCGGCTTCAGCGAAGAGCCGGACGGACAGGTCAGCTGGGTGAGGATCTCGGAGCTCTCGGCGGAGCCCCACATTCGCCCGGTCGGCGGCCTCGCCGAGACCATGGAGGACGCGAAGATCGCTGCGATCGAGAGCATCCTCATGCCGAGCGCCGAAGGCGACGCCTACTTCGAGCCGTAGGGGCGGGATCGCTCCCGCCCCTCGGCTTCCTACCTAGTCCCGCTCTCGGTCGCGCCGTGGCCCGCGGTCGCGGCCACCACGGCCGCCGCGGCCCCCGCGATCCCCACGAGGCCGCTCCTCCTCGCGCTCGCGGGGAGGAGCGTTCTTCGCCCGCTCGATCAGCTCCTCAGGGCTGACCGTGGCGCCGTTCTCGTGCTTCTGGATCAGCTTCAGGCCGATCCGGCCACGGGCCTTGTCGACCTCCTGGACGAGCACGTCGAGGATGTCTCCGCGCTGGATCACGTCCTCGATGTGACCGACGCGCCCGGGGCCGACGTTCGAGACGTGCAGCAACCCGTCGGTGCCCTTCTTCAGCTCGACGAAGGCCCCGAACTGGGTCGTCTTCACGACCTTGCCGGTGTAGGTGTCCCCCACCTCCGGCTCCTTCGTGAGCGCCTCGATCGCGGAGATCGCGGCCTGCGCCTTCGGCCCGTCGGTCGCGTAGATCAAGATCGTGCCGTCCTCCTCGATGTCGATCTGGACGTCGTGGTCGGCCTCCAGGGCACGGATCGTCTCGCCGCCCTTGCCGATCACCATCCCGATCTTCTCCGGGTCGATCTTGACCGTGGAGATGCGCGGCGCGTTCTCGGAGAGCTCCGTTCGCGGCTCCGGGATCGCCTCGAGCATCCGGTCGAGGATGAACTCGCGCGCCCGCTTCGCCTGCTCGAGCGCGCCCCGCATGATCTCCTGCGTGACGCCGGTGATCTTGATGTCCATCTGCAGGGCCGTGACGCCCTCGCGGGAGCCGGCGACCTTGAAGTCCATGTCGCCGAGGTGGTCCTCTGCTCCCTGGATGTCGGTGAGGATGACGTAGTCGTCGCCCTCCTTGACGAGACCCATCGCGATGCCGCTCACCGGCCGCTTGATCGGGACGCCGGCGTCCATCAGCGCCAGCGTGGAGCCGCAGACCGAGCCCATCGACGAGGAGCCGTTCGACTCGAGCGTCTCGGAGACGATCCGGATCGTGTACGGGAACTCCTCGAGCGGCGGGATCATCGGCTCGAGCGCCCGCTGAGCGAGGGCGCCGTGGCCGATGTCGCGGCGCTTGGGACCGCGCATGAAGCCGGTCTCCCCGACCGAGTAGGGCGGGAAGTTGTAGTGGTGCATGTAGCGGCGCTCCGACTCGAGCGACAGATCGTCGATCCGCTGCCCCTCCTTCGCGGTGCCGAGCGTGAGGAGCGACATGATCTGCGTTTGGCCGCGCGTGAAGAGGGCCGACCCGTGCGTGCGTGGACTCACGCCGACCTCGCACTCGATCGGCCGGATCTCCTCCGGAGCGCGGCCGTCGGGGCGGTGCTTCTCGACCGCGATCTTCCGCCGCACGAGCTCCTTGTAGATCGACTCGGCCGCCTTCTTCACGTAGCTCTTCGTGAGCGAGTCCTTCACCGTCGGGCCCTCGCCGTCGACCGTCGCCGGGCCGACCGGGAACGGCAGCTCGACCGTCTCGACGATCCGATCGAAGAGCAGGTGGCGCTTCGCCGACTTGAGCTCCTTCGAGTCCTGCTCCGCGTCGGTGAGCGTGCGGAGATCCGCCTCGAACTGCTGGCGCACCGGCCCCAGGACGGCCTCGAGCCGCAGGTTCTCGCCGATGAGGGCGAGGCTCTGGCGCATCTGCATCGTGCGGACGACGTCGTCCTCGGTCGAGTCCATGCTGAGCGCCGGGATCACCTCGTCGAGGATCGCACCGGCCTCGCGCAGGCCCTCGGAGCCGATCCGGCGGCGAATCTCGTCGCCGTGCGCGGCCTCGAGCTCCTGCGTCACCTCCGGGTCGAGCCACTTTGCCTTGCCGATCTGGCGCCGGAGGTCCTCCTGCGCCTCGCACAGCTTCGTGATCTCGGCGTGCGCGAGCTCGAGCCCCTCGAGGAGCGTGTCCTCGGGGATCTCGTCCGCGCCGGCCTCGACCATCGTCAGGCCTTCCTTCGTCCCGACGACGATCAGGTCGAGCGTCGCGGACTCCTCGATCTCCGGCAACGAGGGATTGACGACGAGCTGGCCGTCGATCTGCCCGATGCGGACGGCGCCGACCGGCCCGATGAAGGGAAGCGGCGAGATCATCAGCGCGGCGGACGCCCCGTTGATGCACAGGATGTCGTGCGCCGTGATCAGGTCGGCCGAGAGGACGGTGCAGATCACCTGCACCTCGTTCCGGAAGCCCTTCGGCCACAGCGGCCGGATCGGGCGGTCGATCATGCGCGCGGTGAGGATCGCCCGCTCGGTGGGCCGCCCCTCGCGCTTGAAGAAGCCGCCGGGAATCTTCCCGGCCGCGTACATCCGCTCCTCGACGTCGACGGTGAGCGGGAAGAAGTCCGCGCCCTCGCGCGCCTCCGTCCGCCCCTGCGCTGTCGAGAGCACCATCGTGTCTCCCGAGCGGACGACGACGGCGCCGTCCGCCTGCTTCGCGAGCTTGCCGCTCTCGAAGATGATCTCCTGGCCGCCCACGGTCACGCTGACCGTGGCCCGGCGCTCGGTGGCAATCGCCATATCTCCTCTTCCTCCACTCTGCTCGCGAGAGTGGGGACTCGAGCGAACGTCGGCGGCGGCGCTCGCTCGAATCTCCACTCTCTTTGGTATGGATCCCGTGCCAGGCTTCAGCCTGGCTTGGGCGTACCTCGATTCTCTAGCGCCGCAGCCCCAGCTCCTTGATGAGAGCCCTGTAGCCCTCCAGGTCGTTTCGCTGGAGATAGTTCAGAAAGCGGCGGCGGCGGCCGACGAGCTTGAGCAGCCCACGACGCGAGTAGTGATCCTTCGGATGCGCCCGAAGATGCTCGGTGAGCTCGTTGATGCGCGTCGTCAGGAGCGCGACCTGGACCTGCGTCGAGCCCGTGTCAGCCGAGTCGCGGCCGTGCTTCTGGATGATCTCCTGCTTGGCTTCCTTGGTGAGGGACAAGTACAACCTCCCTGTAGACGGCCCCGCAATCCCAGCGCGCCGCGAAGGAAGGACGCGTACGGCCGAGGTTGCGGTCGCAAGTAGGGTAGCAGCGATGGCCGCGACGGCCCCCGACCTGCTTCGTGCACTAGAGCACAAGGCCGGTGCGGCGATCGAGGCGGCAACCGTGCCGGGAGTCGCGTTCGGGATCTCGCAGGACGGTGCTAGGGCGACGGGCGCCGCCGGAGACGTCGAGCCCGAGCAGCTCTTCCGCATCGCGTCCGTGACGAAGCCGTTCGTCGCGGCGCTCGTCCTCACGCTCGTCCAGGACGGCCTCGTCTCGCTCGACGAGCCAGTCACGCGCTACCTGCCTGAGCTCAGGCTCCCGGCGGGGCCGGTCACGCTCCGGCAGCTCCTCAGCCACCAGGCAGGGCTCGAGCATGAGTGGTCAACGCCGCTCGCCGACTACGGCGAGGCCGACGACGCGCTCGAACGCCTCGGCCGCGGGGCTCCCGTCGCGGGGGCCAGCGGTCCCGGCGAGTGGTTCTCGTACGCGAGCGCCGGCTACTACGTCGCGGCGGCGGCCACGGCGCACGTGACCGGAACGACCTTCGAAGCGGCGATGCGAGAGCGACTGCTCGACCCCCTCGGACTCGAGCGCACGACGTTCGAGCCGGCCGAGGCCGAGGGGCTCGGGCTCGCTCCCGGCGAGCCGCTCTCGTATCCGCGAGCGCGCCGCGGCGGCGGCGGGCTCTTCTCGTGCGTCGGGAACCTGCTCGCGTTCGCCGAGTACCTGCTCGGCGAGACCGAGATGGCGACCCCGCAGATCGAGGCGCCGGAAGGCTGGTACGGACTCGGTCTCGGCATTCGCGACCTCCGCGGCCGCCGCATCCTCGAGCACGGCGGCTCGGTCAAGGGGTACCAGTCGCTCCTCCTAGTCGTACCGGAGCAGCGCTTCGCCTTCGTCGGCCTCTCGAACTCGGGCCGCGGGCGGAAGGCGATCGACCCGCTTCGCGATCTCGCGCTGGCCACCGCGTGCGAGCTCGCGCCTGAGGACTCGCAGGAGGTCGCCGTCGACCCCGCCCGGGTCGCAGCGGCGGCCGGCCTCTACCGTGCGAGCATCTTCGAGGTGCGGCTCGCGCCCGAGGACGGCGGCCTCCATCTCGAGCTCGCGCAGGAGGAGACGCAGGTCGCGGCGCTCGCCGCGCCGATCGGCGACGGGGTCTTCCGCGTCGTCGACGGCGAGGAGGAAGGGCTCCTGGTGGAGGTCCTCGAGCCGGGCCT
>Ga0209474_10005517_pt1 | contig 10768 bp, 11 predicted proteins | sample GraSoiAngelo_145_FD_185902 | JGI IMG/M metagenome (GOLD analysis project Ga0209474, IMG submission 185902) | Grasslands soil microbial communities from the Angelo Coastal Reserve, California, USA - 14_1009_05_20cm (SPAdes) (version 2) | ecosystem: Environmental > Terrestrial > Soil > Grasslands... | reverse complement strand
GGCCGATCCGCGCGCGAGCCTGCTCGTCACCCAGCCCGACTGGAGCGGCGACCCGCTGGCGGCCGGACGCCTCACGCTCATGGGCGAGGCGCGACGCCTCGCGAGCGGAGAGATCGTGGAGGCGCGGACGGCGTACCTCGCGCGCCATCCGCGGGCCGGCTACTGGGTCGACTTCGAGGACTTCGCGTTCTGGCGGCTCGACATCGTGGACGCCTACTTCGTCGGCGGCTTCGCCGCGATGGACTGGCTCACGGCCGCCGACTACGCCTCCGCCCGGCCCGATCCGCTCGCCGACGCCGCCGGCGGAATCGTCGAGCACATGAACCGCGACCACGCCGACGCGCTCGTCGCCTACGCCCGGCACTTCGCCGGTGAAGCTGCCGACGAGGCGACGATGGTCACCGTCGATCGGCTCGGCTTCAAGCTGCGCCTGCGGCAGGGCGAGCGGCTGTCGAGCGTGCGGATCGCGTTTCCGTGCGAGGTCGTCACTGCCGCGCAGAGCCGCGAAGTCCTGATCGAGATGCTGCGCCAGGCCCGCGTCCACTAGGGACGGCAGGCGCCCATGGTCTTCCTCGTCGCGCTCGTCGTGGACGGCGCGCTGGCGGGGACGGTGTACGCGCTGGCGGCCCTGGCCTTCGTCATCGTGTACAAGGCCTCCGGCGTGATCAACTTCGCCCTCGGCGAGTGGCTCATGCTCGGCTCCCGTCTCGTCGCAGCCGGCGTCCACGCGCTGGGGCTCGGGCTCGCCGGGGCGGTCGCGGTGGCCGGCGGGGCCACGGCGTCGACGGCGGCCGCCTTCGGCGGCCTCGTGCTCCGACGGATGGTCGGGCAGCCGACGATCGCGCTGATCATGGTCACGCTCGGTCTCGGCGCGCTCATTCGCGGGGCGACGGCGCTGGGGCTCGGCGGCGTGCCGGGCGGCATCCCGCTGCCGATCCCCGTCGATCCGCTCGTCGTGCATGGCGTTCCGCTCGCCGCCGGCAAGCTCGTCGCGGCGCTGGCGGCCGGGCTGGCGATCGCGGCGGTGAGCTGGTTCTTTCGCGCGAGCCGGACGGGCGTGGCGCTGCGGGCGATCGCCGACGACCGCCAGACCGCGCTGACCGTCGGGATCGATGTCGACCGTCACCTCGTGCTCACGTGGGCGCTGATGGGCGCCGTGGGCGTCGTGGCGGGAACGCTGTGGACGGTGGTGATGGGCGGCGGCTTCGGCGTCGCGCTGCTGGGCCTGAAGATCTTTCCGATCGTGATCCTCGGCGGCCTCGACAGCATTCCGGGCACCGTCGTGGCGGCGATCCTCATCGGGGTGCTGGAGAGTCTGGCCGCCGGTTACCTCGACCCGGTGGTGGGCGGCGGGTTCAGCAGCGTGGCGTCGTATCTCGTGCTGCTGGCCGTGCTCCTCGTCCGTCCCTACGGGTTGCTCGGCCGGCCCGATCCGGTCCGCGTGTAACCCCGACCCACGCTCAACGGTCGCCGGCCCACCGAGGCGCGGCCATCTCGCTCCACAGCTCTGGGGGGAAAGAGCATTGCCGGCCTCCCGGCCAGCCATTTCGCCCCCGGGGCCCGTGACAGCGGATAGATCATTGGCTCTCGGGAGCGGACAGATGCTGTGCTCCCTACAGATGCCGCTGCTTCGCTTGACACATACCTGACGTCGCCCTACCGTACGCCCACGACTGCGTGCGTCGTGGAGGCCAGCCATGGTGAGGATCACCGTCCTCTATCCCAACGAGAGCGGCAAGAAGTTCGACCACGATTACTACGTCAACAACCACATGAAGCTCGTGCGCGAGCGGCTCGGCGCGTTCGGGTGTGTCCGGACGGAGGTCGACCGCGGCAAGGCCGGCGGCGCCCCGGGATCGCCGGCGCCGTACGTCGCGATCGGTCACGTGTACTTCGATCGCGCAGAGGACTTCCAGAAGGGCATGAGCCAGCACGGCGCCGAGATCATGGCCGACATCCCGAAGTACACCAGCATCCAGCCCCAGATCCAGATCAGCGAGATCATCGGCTGATGGCGACGCCGGACGCCGACGTGGTCGTGGTCGGCGGCGGCAACGCCGCGATGTGCGCGGCGCTGTCGGCCCGCGAGGCGGGCGCGCGCGTGCTCGTGCTGGAGAAGGCGCCGGAGGCGTGGCGGGGCGGCAACGGCTTCTTCACGGCCGGTGGCTTCCGCTTCGCGTTCAAGTCCTTCGACGAGCTGCGCGGGCTCATCGGCGATCTCTCCGACCAGGAAGCCGCGCAGATGGAGGTCGATCCCTATACCGAGGACAACTTCTACGACGACCTGATGCGGGTGACCGAGGACTGCGCCGATCCCGACCTGGCGCTCCTGCTCGTGCGCGAGTCGCAGCCCACCGTGCGCTGGATGAAGGAGCGCGGCGTCCGCTGGATCCCGATGTTCGGGCGCCAGGCCTACAAGGTCGGCGGCAAGTTCCGGTTCTGGGGCGGCCTGGTGCTGGAGGCCGTCGGCGGCGGCCCTGGCCTGATCGACATGGAGTACGCCTCGGCCGCGCGCGCCGGCATCGACGTGCGCTTCGAGACCAAGGCCACGCGTCTGCTGACCGACGACCGCGGGCGCGTGACCGGGGTGATGGTGCGCACGCCGGCCGGGAGCGAGACGATCGCCGCCCGCGCCGTCGTGCTGGCCTCCGGCGGCTTCGAGGCCAATCCCGAGATGCGCACGCGCTACCTCGGGCCCAACTGGGAGCTCGCGCGCGTGCGCGGCACGCCGTACAACACCGGCGACGGCATCCGCATGGCGCTCGACATCGGGGCGCTGCCGTGGGGCCACTGGAGCGGCTGCCACTCCGTGCAGTGGGATCTCAACGCGCCGTGGCACGGCGACCGCAAGGTCGGCGACAACTTCCAGAAGCACTCCTATCCACTGGGGCTCATCGTCAACCTCCGCGGCGAGCGCTTCGTCGACGAGGGCGCCGACTTCCGCAACTACACCTACGTGAAGTACGGGCGCGCCGTGCTCGGCCAGCCACGCCGCACGGCGTTCCAGATCTTCGACCAGAAGGTCGTGGACATCCTGCGCGAGGAGTACCGGATCCGCGAGGTCACCAAGGCCGAGGCCGCCACGGTGGAGGAGCTGGCGCGCAAGCTCGAGATCGACGTGGCTGGTTTCGCGCGGACCGTGCGCGAGTTCAACGCCGCGGTCGCCAAGGACGTGCCGTTCAATCCGGCCGTGAAGGACGGCAAGGGCACCCGCGGCGTCACGCCGCCCAAGTCCAACTGGGCCCAGCCACTCGACACGCCGCCCTACGTGGGCTACGCGGTGACCACCGGCATCACCTTCACCTTCGGCGGCCTCAAGATCACCGAGCGCGGCGAGGTCATCGACTGCGAGCAGCGGCCGATCCCCGGCCTGTTCGCCGCCGGCGAGCTGGTCGGCGGCCTCTTCTATCACAACTACCCCGGCGGGGCGGGACTGATGGCGGGCGCGGTCTTCGGCCGCATCGCCGGCCGCTCGGCCGCGCGGCCGTCGCAGGCGTAGCGCCCGGATCAGGACGTCGCGAACAGCGCGCGGAGACGGGCCAGCAGCCGGCGCGGCGGCGACAGCACCGCCCGGCGGTCGACGACGAGGCGGTGGCCGGCGACGCGCGAGGCGCTCGTGACGGCGTCCGCGAACGCCGCGATCTCGCGGTTGACGACGGCCGGCGCCTCGATCAGCGCCATGTGCCCGGCGCCTTCGATGACGACGAGCCGCGAGCCCGCCACGAGCGCGTTCAGCTCCCGCGAGAGCTCGGGGGGCGTCACCTGGTCGCGGCTCCCGCAGAGGATCAGCGTCGGCAGGCGCAGCGTCCGTGCCGGCTCGGTCAGGTCCATCCGGCGCGCGATGGCGATGTCACGGGCCAGCGTCTGGGGACGGCACGCCCGCAGCTCCTGCATGCCGAGGCCGATGGCGCCGGCCGAGGCGCACGGCGCGAAGAGCAGCCGCTTGGCCGTCATGAAGAAGAGCGCCTTGCGCAGCGGTCCCGGCAGGAAGGGCAACAGCCACTGGGCGGGAGTCTCCGTCGCGGGCAGGCGGGCGCACGCCGACAGCAGGACGAGCCCGCGGACCACCGCCGTGCGCCGGGCCGCCAGCGCCAGCGCGACCGCCCCGCCGAGCGAGTGGCCGACCGCGATGGCCGGTCCGACGCCGAGCGCCTCGACGAAGTCCCCGACGACGTCGGCATAGTGCTCGGCGCTCGGGTCGAGCGCGTCGTCCGACTGCCCGTGACCGGGCAGGTCGAGCGCCACGGCGTGACCCGGCGGCGCCAGGCCGCGGAGCTGCTCGACCCAGTAGCGGGCGCTCACGCCGGAGCCGTGGATGAGCACGATCAGCGGCCCGGCGATCTCCGCGGCGAGGGTGAGGTAGGAGATCCGCCGACCGTGCAGCGTCAGCGAGCGGCGGACGACGTCGACACTCATGGAGTCGCCTACCGGAGCGCGGCGACGACGGTCGTCTCGGCCGCGCCGCGGTCTCCGCGAGCGACCGGCATCGGGAGCACGACCAGCCGCACGGCGCTCCCGAGGGCGATCCGCTCCAGGTACCAGGCCCGGAGCCGATGGCGCAGCGACGGACGCGGTGGAGCGGGGAGCGCCACGAGGTCGGCGCGAAACACGGCCGCCTCGACGGCGACCTCGCGGCCGAGCCGGCCGAAGCGAACGACGCGCTCGATCGGAACGTCGCGCACGTCGGCCGTCGAGGCCTCCAGGCGTGCCAGCGCGGTCGTCGTGACTCGCGCCATCTCCCGATCGACGTCGGCCACGGTCCGGTCATATCGATCGACCCGCGGCCGCGGCAGCGGATGAACGCACATCACCCGGACCGTGCCGCCCGCCGCGCGGGCGACCCCCGCCGCGTCCCGGGTGGCACTCCCGCCGTCGTCGTTCGTCGTCAGCACCAGCAGCACTCGCTTCGCCATCCGTCGTCTCCCCGTGATCTGTTCGTCACCGCGCCGCAACACGGCAAATGAAAGCGCCGTTGCCTTGCGAAGCAACGGCGCTTGGTCGGGGACGTCGTTGCCCCCGCGGTGCGCGGTGGGTAGCAGGCGTCGTGCCAGCGATGCGACGCGTGCAGCGCCGCGCAGATGGGCGCGTTCCGGCCGGAGGTTATGTCGGGATGCGAACGTCGGCGACGACGGGGTGACGCTCCCGCATTGGGCACATTGGCGTCGGGGCGCCTGTTTTTCCGGCCATTGCGGCACGCGGGCCGCTAGCGGTGGGTATAGCTGACGAAGAACGAGCCGAACTCGATCGGCTCGAGCGTGTCGGGGAACTCGCCCGGCTTCCAGCGGCCGGGGATCTTCACCAGCCGGAAGTCCTTCTCACGGCCGAAGCGCGCGTGCAGCTCGCGCTCGGAGAACACCCGGCAGTGATCGGCGTACCCGTGGATCGGCGTGTACTCCGGCAGCGGTCCCGTCGCGCGGAACTCGTGCATCGGCACCACGAAGCAGAAGCGCCCGCCCGGCCGCAGGGCGGTCGTGATCGAGCGGATCGTCGCCTCGACGTCGCGCACGTGCTCGAGCACCGCGAACGAGTAGGCGAGGTCGAAGGTGCCGGAGCCGAAGAGCTGATGGACCTCCTCGGCCAGGCCCTCGCGGAAGGCGACGTTGGGAAACCGGTTGAGCTTGCGGGCGATCTCGACGTTGGCGGCGGCCACCTCCACGCCCTCGACGTGCACCGCGGGGTGCCGGGCCGCGATGGCCATGGCCACGGCCCCCTCGCCACAGCCGGCGTCGAGCACCCGGGTGGGACGCCCGGCGGCGATCTCGCGCTCGAGCTCGACGAACTCCGGATCGCGCCCGCGCCGCTCCACCATCTTGCGCGTCTTGCGCCCGAGGGCCATGCGGATCCGCTTTTCGAGCTGCTTGAGCCCGGCGCGCCAGCGCAGGCGCCGGTACTGCGACTCCTGGGCGCCGATGTAGGCGTCGCGGCTGCCCAGGTGCATCAGCCACGAGCGGATGCGCGCCGCCTCGGCGGCGTAGCGGGGGTCGGGATGGCTCGCGTGGGCGGCTTCCACCAGCTCGAGCGCGCCGGAGATGTTCTCGCGGTAGCACTGGAAGCGCACCGCCTGCATCACGGCCTCGACGTCCCGAGGATCCGTCACGACGCCCATCCTAGCACCCGGGCTCGCGCTCGAGATGGCGCAGCGCCGGCTCGGCGGCGTCGAGGAACCACGCCGGCAGCAGGACACGATAATGCTGCAGGAAGCGCGCGAACTGCGCATCGAGCACGTAGGTCACGCCGTGATCGTCGACGTGGCGGCAGGAGCGGCCGTAGGCCTGCAGCAGCGCCTTGGCCGTCTCGATGGCGTACCAGCGCTGATCGCGGGCGCGGCGGGCGGCGGTCCAGGGATCACCGAGATCGGGATAGGGCAGCTTGGTGACGACCTGGAAGCGCAGGAAGTCGTCGGGGAGGTCGATCCCCTCGCGGAGCGACGGCGAGACGAGCACGGTCGGCAGCGGCGAGGCGCGATGGTGGTCGAGGGCCGGCAGCTTGCCGCCCGCCGAATCGATCCACAGCAGGCGTCGCGACTCGCGCGGCGCGCGCACCGCGAGGTCGTGAACGAGGCGGCGCCCCATCTCGTAGGACGCCACGTGGACGAGGCCCTTCTGATCCGGGTGCGCGGCCAGGATCGCCGCCACCTCGGCGAAGAGCGCCGGCTCCAGGCGCGCGGTGGTGGCGCGCGACAGCGCCCCGACCGGCCGGTAGACGATCGGCCGCTGCTCGAGCGGAAACGGTGAGCCGATCGTGAAGACGCGGACGTCGCTCGGCTCGAGCTCGAAGCACTCGGCCAGCACCTCGCGGTGACCCAGATAGGCCGACGACAGGACCGTCACCTCCGCGCAGTCGGCCAGCAGGGCGCGGGCCATGGCGGCCACGGTCAACGGCACCAGCGACAAGGCGGCGGCCGGCGCCTCCGGGTAGCGCACGATCCACTCGCGGTCCTCGGCCTCGAGAAAGAACGTCAGCCGCGCCAGCGCCGCGTCGAGCTGCTCGCGCTGCTCCAGCAGGTCCTGCTCCTCACGGGTCGGCGGCGCCTCGAGCACGACGTCGTCGGGCAGCGTGGGCGGACGCACACCGTCGAGCGCGCGCACGATCTCCTGCCGGCGCGTCTGCAGCCGCTCGCCGTGCTCGGCCAGCACCGGCCGGTATTCGTCGGCCACCGCGAGACGCGGCAAGGGCCGTCCGAACCACGCGCGCATCTCGTCGTACGAGAAGCGGGCGGTGAAGACGGAGACGAGCTGGTTCTCGAGATTGTGCGCCTCGTCGACGATCAGCAGGCGGCGACGCCGCAGGTGCTCGGCGTGCCAGTGCCGCAGCGTGGCGAAATAGGCGGTGTTCGTGCAGAAGATCGGCGCGCTGATGGCCGCCTGCTTGGCCCGCACGTACGGGCACCCGCAGGCGGGGCCGCGCGCGCGTCGACACAGGCCGCGCGAGGTCGGCACCGCGGCCCCCGGGTAGCGCTCGCACAGGTAGTTGTCGCGGCCCTTGACCAGGGCCAGCTCGCCGCCGAACTCGCGCTCGTACTGATCTTGCAGATGCTTCTGCGACGTCAGCAGGTAGGCGTCGCCGCTCCAGCGCGCCAGCGTCATCGCGAGATGGCTCTTGCCGATGCCGGGCGGCGCCTCCACGAGCAGCACGCGGGGCGCCCGTGGATCGTCGGCGATCTCGGCCAGCGCGTCACCGAGCCCGGCCAGCAGGCGCGCCTGCTCGGGACGCGGCGTGGCGCCCGCGGGAAAGTGCTCGAGCAGATCGACGGTCATCGCGGCCGGCTCACCTCAGCGGGTATGATGAACGCATGTCGCCTCGCCAGGCGAGTCCACGTCTGGAATTCTCCGCCGGCGGCCTCGTGCTCGACACGGAGGGCCGCGTGCTGCTCATCCGCGCCCGCGATCTGCGCGACCAGCCGGTGTGGACGCTGCCCAAGGGCGCGCTGAAGCCCGGCGAGTCGAGCGTGGACGCCGCGCTGCGCGAGGTGCAGGAGGAAACGGGGTACCGGTGCGAGATCGTGCGCGAGATGGCGCCGGTGACCTACTGGTTCCAGCGTGGCGGCCGGCGCATCCGCAAGACCGTGCGGTGGTATCTCATGCGGCCGCTGGCCAAGGTCGGCGAGCACGATCACGAGGTCGACGAGGTGCTGTGGGCCGATCGCAGCGACGCCGAGGCCCGGCTGCGCTACGACTCCGACCGGAGGCTCCTGGCCACCGTCTCCTGATCATCCGCGGAGCTCGGCGAGCAGCTGCTCACCGAGCGGCCACGGCCCGAAGCCTGCCTCGGTGTTGATGTGCCGGCCCATCCCCACGTCGACCACGCGGCTGCCCCACGCGCCCGCCAGCTCGCGCGCGCGCTCGAAGGCGACGAACGGATCGTCGCGGCTGGCGACGACGATGCTGGCGAACGGCAGCGGCTCGCGCGGGATCGGCGCGAAGCCTTCAACCACCGGTGGAAAGTCCGGCCGCTCGACGTCCGGCGGCGCCACCAGCAGCGCGGCCCGGATGGGCAGCGTCCGGCCGCGCGCGGAGTGGGCGACGGCCAGGCAGCCGAGACTGTGGGCGACGAGCACGACCGGGCCGCCGGCCCCCCGGACCTCGCGCGCGAGCGTCTCGACCCAGTCCGCGCAGATCGGATAGAGCCAATCGCGCTGGACGACTCGGCGGAACTCGGGATGCGCCTTCTCCCACAGGCTCTGCCAGTGCCCGGGATCGGAGTCGCCCCAGCCGGGAACGGTGAGGACGCGCGGATCCACGATCAGGGCGGTGGAAAGAGGCGATCGCCGTTCTGCCAGGCGATCTGCTCGGCGACCTCGCGCGGCAGCTGGCGCAGCCACACCTGCACCGCGTCGGCGGCCTCCCGCACGCTCTCCCAGCGCGACGTCACCCAGGTGTCGGTGCCGACCAGGAAGCGGTCCGGATGGCGGACGAAGAGCGCCCGCCATTCGGGGTCGAGGACGCCGCCCGGCGCCACGTCGGTGCGCATCGCCAGCTCGACCCACAGCCTCGAATGGCGGGCGAGCAGCTCCCCCACGCGTCGCGGCGACGCCGACATCCCGGCGTGGGCCCACAGCACGCTCGTTGCCGGATACGTGCTCAAGACGCGCTCGACCGTCGCGTCGTCGACGTGACACCAGAGGAGGATCTTGCGGTCGGCGGCCAGCTCGGCGAACCGCCGGAGCGTCGGCGCCGTCACGTCGGCCTCGCCGAAGTGCACCTCGCCGATCGCCCGGTAGATGCCGCGCTCGAGCCGCTTCTCGACGTAGGCGGCCACGGCCGGGTCGCGCGACCACGTGTCGACGTCGTCGCGCGTGCGGTACGGGCGCAGCGCCGGCACGATGCCGGCCGGCGATCTCTCGTGGAGCTTGAGCGTCCCGTCGTCCGGCGTGCTCGACACCAGCGCGCGGCGCACGCCGGCACGGGCCAGGATCGACAGCGCCCGCTCGGGCGTGTAGGCGTCCCAGTCCGCCCGGTTGTAATGAATATGCGCGTCGAACAGCGGATACTGAGCCCCCACCGTCGCCGGCCACAGCAGCACTGCAACGAGCCCGACCCTCGCGAGCCGCAGCATGGCCCCGAGCCTATCACGCCGGATGATCGACGGCCGCCACCGCTGCGCCGGGCCGCCCCGAGCCGCGGCCTTGCCGGCGCAAATGCTCGGGGGCGTCGAGGGTCGTCACGGCCGCGCCGGGACGGCCCGAACATCGGGGGTCTGGGGGCCATGCCGCGTCCGAGCGCCGGCTTGCCGGCGCAAATCGAAGTTCTGGGGGAGTCGAGGGCCGTCACGGCTGCGCCGGGGCGGCCCGAGCGTCGGGGGTGTGGGGGCCATCTCGGGGCCCCCAGCTTCAATCAGGGCCGGCAGACCTTGCAGGGGCGATAGCCCACGTCGCCGGCGTCGGCGATCGACGCGAACACGACGCGGCGATCCTCACCGATGCGCTGCTCGCTGGTGCACCCGCGCCGGCAGACGATGCGCGTGCTGGTGCAGCCGATCAGCACCGGCGTCGTGCGCTCGAGCTCGAGTAGCCGTGTCTTGAGCGCCCCGCCGAAGGCATAGTGGCCCCAGCTGCCGTCGCCGCGGATCACGCGATGGCACGGCACGATCACCGGCACGGGATTGGCGCCGAGCGCGTTGCCGACGGCGCGCGCTGCCTGCGGATGTCCGATGCGTCGCGCCAGCGTCGAATACGAGGTGACCTCCCCGAACGGAATCCGCTCGGCCTCCGCCAGCACACGTTCCTGAAACTCGCCCACGCCGGCGAGATCCACCGGCACCGTGAAGAACGTCCGGCGCCCACCCAGGTACTCGCCCAGCTCGTGGCGCGCCTGCTCGGCGTGCCGACGGCCGCGACCGGCCGCCACGTCGCGCCCGCGGCCGTAGGCCAGCCGTGAGACACCGCGCTCGGTCGCCTGCACGTGAAAGCGGCCCAGCAAGGTCTCCAGCGTCGCGGGCTCGTTCCGCAGCGCCTCCCGGAGGCGGCGGCCGAGGCCGGGCGGCGTGTCGACGGCGAACAGCTCTCGCAGCCTTGCGTCAGTCCGATCCATCATGTCCTCCCGCGCGCAGCGTCTGCCTCAGGATCGCCTTGCCGCGCGCCAGCTGGCTCTTCACCGTGTTGACCGAGATGCCGCGGATCGCCGCGAGCTCCGAGTAGCCGAGGCCATCGACGTAATGGAGGGCGAGCAGCACCCGCGCCTCCCGGGGGACGGCGTCGAGCGCCCGCACCAGGTCGATGCGATCGGTCGGCGTCGGGGGCGTCGAGGCGGAACCCGCGACTCCCCGCCGC
>Ga0209474_10005516_pt1 | contig 10772 bp, 13 predicted proteins | sample GraSoiAngelo_145_FD_185902 | JGI IMG/M metagenome (GOLD analysis project Ga0209474, IMG submission 185902) | Grasslands soil microbial communities from the Angelo Coastal Reserve, California, USA - 14_1009_05_20cm (SPAdes) (version 2) | ecosystem: Environmental > Terrestrial > Soil > Grasslands... | reverse complement strand
CGCACGTCGCGGGGCGCCGTGCGGACGGAGTGGGGGAGCAGGTCGAGGGCGGGTAGGACGCTCGCCGGCTCGCCGGCTCTCACACCCGTCAGGAGCAGGATCTCCACGCGTCACCTCCGTCTGAAGTCGATCTGGACCCGACGGCGCTGACGGGCGGGTTAACAGACGAGGATACCGGAGCGTGCGCCGGTTACTCACCAGGTTGTGGATTCGCGATGACCGGCCCGGCTCTGGCACGATCGGAGGCGTGTCCCCCAGCAGCCCGTACGGCACCGGCCGCGACCCGGGTCCCGACGACGGTTGGCCGGCCGAGCGCCCGCCGGTGCGCCGGCCGCGCCGCGACGAGCCGGACTACGGCTTCGCCGCCGGGAACACCGACCCGTACGGCTGGGCCGGGATGCGCGACCCGGTCACCGCGACCGGTGAGATGAATCTGGAAGACCTCGCCGCGCCGAGCAACGGCCGCGCCGGCGGGTTCGTGGAAGGCGCGCGGTCGCGGCTGCGCCGGCCGCACAAGCGGCGCGCGGTCGCCGGCCAGCAGACCGGGCTCGATCCGGAACTGCAGTCCGACCTGCCCAGCTGGCTGCAGGAGCGCGGGGTGGCGCTGGCGCCGGTACGCCGCCTGCTCTCGCTGTCGGTCGCACTGTTCGCCGCGCTGCTCGGGTTCGGGCTGCTCGCCGGCGCGCTGACGCTGCCCGGCTCGTACAGCTTCGTGATCTTCGGGGTACAGCTGTTCTTCGTCCTGTCCTGGACGGTGGCGCTGCGGCCGCCCGGTCCGTGGGTGGTCGCCGTGGTGGGGCTCGCCGCGGCGGCCGGTGCCGACCTTGCGGCGGTACTGCCGGCGGAGGCGTCGCTGGCACCGCTGGGGTACGTGACCGTGGCCGGGTTCGTCTTCGGGGTACTCGGGCAGTTGCTCCGCGGTGCCGGACGGCAGGGCGTGACCGAGTCGCTCGGCGCGACCCTGGCCGTGGTCGTCGGCGTGGTCGCGTTCGCGTCGCTGCTCGTTTTGGACCGGCACCCGATGGGTACCCGATCCATCGTCGCCTGTCTGTCCGCCGCGGCGGTGGCCCTCGTGGTGGCCAGGCTCGCCGACGTGGTGCTGCCGGTTCCCCGCACCAGCCCGGAGGTACCCCGGGGCACGATCGGGGTGATCCTCGGTGCCATGACGGGTACCGCGGCGGCCGCCGTGGCGGGTTCGGTCCTGGCCGGGTTGCACCCGGAGAAGACCGCGATCGCCGGGCTGGTCACCGCGATGGCCGCGATCATGGCCGACCTGGCGGTCTCCTATGCGGAGACCGGCCGCGAGCTGGCTGGCGAGCCTTCGGCACTATGGATCGCACGGCACATGCAGGGGCCGCTCGGCGGGTACGCGCTCGCCGCGCCGGCCGCGTACGTGCTCAGCGTGATGGTTCTGGTCCCCGGCCTGTAGGATCGCCGGGCTAGCGGGAGGGGATGGCATGGCGGCCGGTCGGGGTCGGAGGGTCTGGATTGCGCTGGTCATCGTGTTGATAGTCCTCGGTGGGCTGTTCGTGGCCGCCGACCGGATCGCCGCGTTCGCGGCCGAGCGCACCATCGCCGATCAGGCCAAGAAGGAACTCGTGGCGCGCAACATCACCTCGCCGAGCGACCCGACCGTCGCGGTCAGCGGGTTTCCGTTCCTGACCCAGGTGGCGCGCGGCCGGTACGACCAGATCACCATCCATGTCGACCAGCCGAGCAGCCAGGGCGTGACCTTGGACGCACTGGACGTGACCGCCCGGGGCGTGAACGCGTCGACCGGCGCGCTGGTCAACGGCACCGGGAAGATCACCGCTGACGACGTCACCGGCTCGACCAAGCTGAGCTGGGCCGGGGTGAACAAGCTGATGAACACGTCCGGGTTCGGCGGGGCCGGCGCGACGGCGTCCGCGCTGCCCGACGGCCAGGTCCAGGTGAAGGTACCGGTGTCCGTGGCGGGGATCTCCACGACCATCGTCGCGACGGGGAACCTGTCGGTCGGCCAGGGTACCGTGCATCTGAAGATCAACAAGGTGAGCACCGAGGGCGGCACGCTCCCGTCGGTACTCTCCGGCCTGGTCGGCTCGATCAAGCAGAGCCTCTCGGTCGACATCAAGATCCCGCAGTTGCCGTACAACCTCCAGGTGCGCGACGTCAAGGCGTCGGTGAGCGGCCTGGCGGTGACCGCGGTCGCCGCGAACGTGCCGATCTCGAACGGCAAGTCCGGCTCCTGACCGAGCCCTGGGACGGCCTGTCCGCCTGGTGAACACGGTGCTAAGCTGCGCAGCTATGAGTCAGCCGGTCATCCGCGCGCCGCACACCGCGCAGCCTGGCCGCGTCATGCTGCTCACCAAGCGCCGGCCGATCGATTTCGGCCTGGTCGCGACCTGCCTGTGTCGCCTCGGGTAACCGCGCTGGCGCTCAGTTCCGCGGCGCGCTTCCGACGTAGTCCCTGATCGCCCACCGGGCCGTCGCTCCGTGACCACGCGCGGCCCGTCCCATTCGAGAGGTAACCCATGAGTCGCGACTCGGTACTCGTTTCGGCCGACTGGGCCGAGAAGAATCTCGACACCCCTGGCGTGGTCTTCGTCGAAGTCGACGAGGACACCAGCGCCTATGACAACGGCCACATCCCCGGCGCCGTCAAGCTGGACTGGAAGAAGGACCTGCAGGACCCGGTGCGCCGGGACTTCGTGAACAAAGAGCAGTTCGAGGCGCTGCTGTCCGGCCGCGGGATCGGCAACGACGACACCGTGATCCTCTACGGCGGCAACAACAACTGGTTCGCCGCATACGCCTACTGGTACTTCAAGCTCTACGGCCACCGCGACGTCAAGCTGCTCGACGGCGGCCGCAAGAAGTGGGAGCTGGACGCCCGTACCCTCGTCAAGGACCCGGTGTCCCGCCCGGCCACCAGCTACACCGCCGGCGAGCAGGACCGCTCGATCCGGGCATACCGCGACGAGGTGGTGGCCGCCATCGGCACCCAGAACCTGGTCGACGTGCGCTCGCCCGACGAGTACGCCGGCCGCCTGCTCGCCCCCGCCCACCTGCCGCAGGAGCAGGCGCAGCGGGCCGGCCACATCCCGACCGCGATCAGCGTGCCGTGGAGCAAGGCCGCCAACGAGGACGGCACCTTCAAGTCCGACGACGAACTGCGCGAGCTGTACTCCGCCGCCGGCCTCGACGATGGCAAGGACACCATCGCCTACTGCCGGATCGGCGAGCGCTCCTCGCACACCTGGTTCGCCCTGCACGAGCTTCTCGGCCAGGCCCGGGTGAAGAACTACGACGGCTCGTGGACCGAGTACGGCTCGCTGGTCGGCGTACCGGTCGCGCTCGGCGACACCCCCGGGGAGGCGTGATGACACAGGAGTACACCCTCGGCTGCGGTGCCCCCGACCAGGACACGGCGCTGCCGCTCAGCGTCGACCTGGAGAAGGAGACCGTGATCACCGGCGTGGTCCGGTCCGGCGACGAACCGGTACCGGGCGCCTACGTCCGGCTGCTGGACGCCACCGGTGAGTTCACCGCGGAGGTGGTCACCTCGGCGGGCGGCCAGTTCCGGTTCTTCGCGGCGCCCGGCAACTGGACGCTGCGGGCGCTGTCCCGCGCCGGCAACGGGGACGCCACGGTGTCCGCGGAGCGCGGGCTCAACCAGGTCGCGGTCACCGTCACCGCCGCCTGATCCGGTTCGCGACGGCCCCCGCCCCGGGCGGGGGCCGTTCGCTGACATGCGTTGGCCGGTGAGCCGCCTGGCCGAGGCCGACGCGTGCGGCAGAGAGCACGCCGCCCCCGGCGACCGCGTCAACCGCCGCGGCGCGGAAGCTGCCCGGCTGTCACCATGGAGCGCGTGACGGTGACCTACGTCCCGGCGAACCCGCCGCGCGATCCGCGCAAGCGGCGGGCGCTGCTCGCCGTTGCGCTGGTGTGGGGGCTGCTGCTCACCGCCGGCGGCGTCTGGTACTCGTTCCACGGGCGGCCGACCGCCCGCGAACAGACCACCATCGCCGAGGCCGGGCCGGTGGTCGACCGGGCGCTCGAGAACGTGGTGCGGGCCGCCGGCCCGGCCGCGGTACCCGCCGTCTTCGGCTTCGACAAGGTGTCCGACTGCGACGTCACGCCGGTGCGTGGCGGGGTCGCCTACGAACGGGTGCTCTGGCTGTTCACCCCGGCCGGTGGCGAGGGGGACCTGCTGGACCGTCTCGCGCAGGGGCTGCCGGAACGGTACAACGCGCAGGTCCACGCCGGTACGCCGCCGACGTTCACCGCCGACGCCGGGTTCTTCGTCGCGGTGCGGGGTGCGGTTGCGGTGCCGGGACTGGTGGCCATCCGGGCCGGTACCGGTTGCCGGTCGCTCGGCCGCCAACCGGCCGCCGACCCGACCACCGCGCCGGGGCCGGATCCGCTCGGCGTCAGCGGCGAGTGGCGGGTGCACACCCTGCCCTGCGGCCTGCGTACCGTCGCCGTGGCCGGGCCGGCGCGGCGGCCGCTGCGCTCGCTACCGCGCGACGGTGCCGTCGTGGCCACCGCAGACCTCTACGCCAACCGGACCGGCCTGGCCGCCCGCGCCGACGCCGGTACCGTGACGTTGACCACAACCACCGGTACCTGTCGCTGCCGGCGTCGTTCCTGGCCGTGGCCGCTCGGTCGTGGCCGCTCGGTCGTGGCCGCTCAGTCGCGGGCGGAGACCGGGGTGCCGACCGCTACCGGTTCGGCCGGCCGGGCGCTGCGGGTACGGCGGGTGGCCAGCACCGATCCGGCCAGTACCAGCGCGAACCCGACCCCGACCCCCCACGTGAACGGCTCGCCGAGCAGGGCCACACCGAGCGCCACGGCCACCGCCGGGTTGACGTAGGTGATCACCGTCGCGCGGACCGGCCCGGCCTCGGCGATGAGCGCGAAGAACAGCAGGAACACAACCGCGGTACACACGACGGCGAGCCCGACGACCGAGCCGACCACGTTCCACGCCGGCCATCGGGCGGGCAGTTGCAGGATCGCGAACGGCAGGTACACCAGCGCGGTCAGGCCCAGCGACGCCGCGGTCACCCCGAGGCTGGGCAGGCTGGACAGGTACCGGGTGAGCAGGAACGGCCCGACCGCGTACCCGACCACCACGACCGCCATCTCCAGCAGCGCCCACACATCGCTGGCGTGCAGGTCCAACCCGACCAGTGCGGCCACCCCGGCCAGGCCGATGAGCAGCCCGAGCTGGCGCAGCGGCCCGAGCCGTTCGCCGCCGGTGGCCCAGGCGAGCAGCGCGCCGACCATGGGTACCGCGGCGATCAGCAGGCCGGCCAGCGAGCTGGTCAGCCGCTGCTCGGCGGAGGCGAGGAACAGCCACGGGACGGCGATCTCCACGGCAGCGAAGACGAGCAGCGCGCGCCAGTGCCGCAGCAGCGGGCGGAGCTGGCCGCGGCTGGCGGCCAGCGGCAGGAGCAGCAGCGCGGCCAGAGCCGTCCGCCAGAAGACCAGCGACGCCGGGCTCAGCGCGCCCACCGCGACCTTGATCAGCAGGTAGGGGACGCCCCAGAGGATTCCCACCGCCGCGAAAAGCAGCCAGCCACGCCGTGACATCAACTCTCCCGATGGTCGCCGTCGTCAGGACCGATTCTGCGCTCCGGTCCTTTCCGCGGCCATCGAAATGCTGCCAGTTCAGCCGGACGTCGCCTGTATCACGATGAGCGGGATGTCCCGCGCGGTGCGCGCCTGGTAGTCGTCGTAGGAGGGCCAGATGCCGGTCATCACGGTCCACAGCCGCCGCTTCTCGTCCGGCGCGGCGGTGTGCGCGGTGCCGTCGATCCTGTCGGCGCCGACCTGGATGCGTACCCGCGGGTCGGCGACCAGGTTGCGATACCACTCGGGGGCCTCGTCGCTGCCGCCCTTGGAGGCCACGATCAGGTACCGGTCACCGTCCCGGCCGTAGATCAGCGGGGTGCGGCGGGCCTTGCCGGTACGCCGGCCGATCGTGGTCAGCAGCAGGGTGGGCACGCCACGCCAGTGATGTCCGTCGGCGCCGTCGGTCTCCACGTACCGCTCGACATGGTCACGCTGCCAACCGGCCGGGGGATCGACCGGCTCGTCGAAGAGAGTCATGCCGTTCAGTACACCAGCGCCTGCGCGCCTTCGCCGGTCGCCTCCTCGACGAAGACCGCCGCGCCGGCGATGCGTACCCCGTCGATGACGTCGTCGGCGGTGATCCCACGCCGGGCGGCGCACTGGGTGCACAGCGTCACCCGGCCACCGGCCAGCACGGCGGCGAGCAGGTCGGGCAGTGGTGCGGCGTGCGGCAGTTCGAACGTGGCGGCCCGGCCGGGCAGCGCGAACCAGGCCGACTCGCCGGTCAGCCACAGCGACACCGGTACCCCGGCGGACACCGCGGTGGCGGCCACCGTGAAGGCCTGCGAGCAGCGTTCCGGAGCATCGGTACCCGCGGTCGCCTTGATGACCAGAGAGCGCGCCATACCGGTCAGCATAGGATCGGAGACTATGGTCACCGAGATCGGTTTCGTCAGCCTGCTCGTGGCCGCGTTCGGCGCGCTGGCCGGCGGCCTGGCGTACCTGGCCGTACGGGTATCGAGAGGGCGACTGTAACCATGAGCATCGTGCCGCCGTGGCTGGACGCACCGCCGGCCCCGGAGTACCCGTACGAGGAGTCACACGACCTGCGCAGCGGCCCGCAGCTGCATCCCGCGGCGCGCGACCTGCTGCCGTTCGTCGGCGTGTGGCGCGGCCGGGGCGGCGGCGAGTACCCGACGATCGAGGGCTTCGGCTTCGCCCAGGAGGTCCGGTTCAGCCACGACGGCCGGCCGTTCCTGTTCTACGAGTCGCGCGCCTGGCTGCTGAACGACGACGGTACCGCGATCCGCCCGGCCTTCCGGGAGGTCGGCTGGTGGCGGCCGATGCACGAGGACGGCGAGCCGACCGGGGAGCTGGAGGTGTTGCTGAGCGCGCCGACCGGGGTGATGGAGCTGTACGTGGGCCGGGTCGACGGGCTCAAGGTCGAGCTGGTCACCGACGCCGTCGTCCGCACCGTCACCGCCAAGGAGATCAACTCCGGCCAGCGGCTGTACGGCATCGTGGACGGCGCCCTCCTGTACGCCTTCGAGATGGCCGCGGTCGGGCAGCCGCTGTCGCCGCACCTGTCGGCCAAGCTCAACCGCGTCGCGGGGTAGCTACCTTCCGTAACCGAGCAGGTCCAGCAGGGCGGCGGTGTCCGCGGCCGGCTTGCGGGCCACGCCGTCCAGCGAGCGCACCTCGGCGGCGCCGCGCACCGAGGACACCAGCCAGACACCGTCCGCGTCGGCCAGCTCGGCCGGGCGGACCAGCCGTTCCCCGGCGCGGTAGCCGAGTGCGGGCGCGTGGTCGAGCAGCCATCTGGCGGTGGTACCGGCGAGAATCCCGGTCTGCTCCGGGGGTACCGTCCAAAGGATCTTGCTGGCCAGCCAGACCAGGGTGGCGGTCGGCGCCTCCAGCGCGTACCCCTCGCTGGACAGCCACAGCACCTCCTCGGCGCCCTGCCCCGCGGCCCAGCGCAGCGAGGCCATGTTGACCGCGTAGGACACGGTCTTCGCGCCGCCGAGCAGCCACGGCGCGGCCTCCCGCGCGGCCACCGGGTAGCCGAGCGAGGCGGTGATCACGGCGACCCCCTCGCGGCGCGCGCGGCGGATCGCCGGCGCCATCGCGAAGGCGGTCGCGAACACGGTGACCGGCCCGCCGGTCTCCGGGCCCCGCGTGCAGACCAGCCGCAGCCCGCCCTCCTCGGCCGGGTCCCACGCGGCGGCGGTCTGGTCGACCAGCTCGACCAGCGCGGCGCGCGGCGGCAGCGCCAGCTCCAGCCGCGCCGCGGACCGGGACATCCGGGCCAGGTGCTGGTCGAGCAGCCAGGGCCGGCCGGCGCGCAGGTGCATGGTTTCGAAGATCCCGTCGCCGCGCAGGGCACCCAGGTCGTCGGCGCGCAGGATGGGGGTTTCGGCGGGTACGACGCCGCGGCCGAGCACGGCCACCACACGGTCAGGCACGAAAGGCGAGGCTACCCGACCCGCGGGTAGGCTCGCGTCTGTGACCGATGCGTCGCTCGCCGCCGTGTTGCGGGCCAAGGGACTACGGCTGACCGCGCAGCGCCAACTGGTACTGGAGGCGGTACACGAGCTGGGCCATGCCACGCCCGACCAGGTGCACGCGAAGGTGGCCGAGGTAGCCGCCGGGGTCAACATCACCACCGTGTACCGGACCCTCGAACTCCTGGAGGAGCTGGGTCTGGTGACCCACGCGCACCTCACGCACGGCGCGCCGACGTTCCACCCGGTCGGCGAGGCGCAGCACGTGCACCTGGTCTGCCAGAACTGCGCCGAGGTCAGCGAGCTGCCGTCCGCGTTCCTCGCGCCGCTGGCCGAGAGCCTGGACCGGGAACACGGGTTCCTGCTCGACATCGGGCACGTGGCGCTGTTCGGCATCTGCGCCGGATGCGGGGACAACCGTGGCTGAGGTACCCGTCGCCGCGATCGAACCGGACTCGCTGGACGCCGGCGCCGTCGCGCACTACGGCGATCCGATGCGCGAGCAGCGTCTGCTGGCCACCGCGGCCGGGCTGGTCGACCGCTCGCACCGCGGGGTGGTGGCGGTGCCCGGTCCGGACCGGCTGACCTGGCTGCACAGCCTCACCACGCAGCACCTGACCGAGCTGCACCCGCCCGAGGGCACCGAGCTGCTCGTGCTGTCACCGCACGGGCACGTCGAGCACCACGCGGTGGTGGCCGACGACGGTACGACGACGTGGCTGGACACCGAACCCGGGCAGGCCGGGCCGCTGCTGGAGTTCCTCGCGAAGATGCGGTTCCTGATGCGGGTGGAACCGGCCGACGTCACCGCCGACTGGGCACTGCTGTCGCTGGTCGGGCCGGACGCGGCGGTACCCGGTGTGGCCCTGGCGCCGCCCGCCGCGTCACCCGTGCCGGGGCCGAAGTTCGCCGCGGCGGACGTTCCGGCGCGCCCGACGGTCGCATACGCGGTCGCCCCGCTGCCCGGTGGCGGCTGGGTGCGCCGCATGGGGTACGGGTACGACCTGCTGGTACCGCGCGGTTCCGGCACGGAGTGGGCGCAGCGGCTCGGTGTGCCGTGGGCCGGCGTGTGGGCGTTCGAGGCGCTGCGGGTGGCCGACCGGCGGCCGCGGTACGGGCTGGAGACCGACCACCGGACGATCCCGGCCGAGGTCGGCTGGCTCGGTGCGGCGGTACACCTGGACAAGGGCTGCTACCGCGGCCAGGAGACGGTTGCCCGGGTGCACAACCTGGGCCGGCCGCCCCGCCGCCTGGTCCTGCTGCACCTCGACGGCATCGCGACCGACACGCTGCCCGCCCCGGGTACCCCGGTGTCCACAGTGGACGGTCGGGTGGTCGGGTTCGTCGGCACCGCGGTGCGCCACCACGAACTGGGCATGGTGGCGCTGGCGGTGGTGAAGCGTTCGGTACCCGACGAGGAACCATTGCGGGTAGCTGAGTCCGCGGCGGCGATCGACCCGACCTGAGGCCGGGCCGGCCGCCGTAAGCGGACGGCCGGCCAGCAACCGGAAACTCGGGCAGTAAACCGGCGTGACCTGCGGAAATCTTGATTGTCGAACGTGTGTACGAGTAGCGTCGGCGGGGTGGAACGGCGCAAGCACTACTGGAACGGCCGGTGGGGCCGGCTGGCCCGGATGGACATCCTGGTCTTCGAAGATGCCGGCACCTGGGTCGTCGAGGCCCGGGACGGCGGTGCCGACGGAAAGAGCCGTTGGTTCGAACTGCCTGACGAGGATCACGCGCTGGACTGCGTCCGTGACCTCATCACCCTGTCCAAAATAGACGGTTGGCGGGAGTTGTAGGCATATTATCCGGCGGCCACCGCGACCGGGGTGGCCGGCAGTGTCTTCAGGTGGCGCAGCGGGCCGGCCAGTGTCCACAGCACGCAGAGCAGGCCGCCGGCCGCGGCGATCCACAGCGTCGTACGCAGCCCGAGGACGGTACCCAGGGCCCCGCCGGTCAGCGCGCCCAGCGGACGGACGCCGTAGTTGACGGTGCGGTACGCGCCGGAGACCCGGGACCGCAGCTCGTCCGGGATGACCGCGGAGAAGATCGAGCCGATGCTGATGTCCAGCACCATCACGCCGAGGCCGGAGCCGAACTCGGCGAGGAACAGCAGCGCCAGGATGGCCGGGCGGCTGCCGGCGGCCAGCGGTACCAGCAGCAGCGGCGCCGGGAACACCACGCAGCTGAGCACGAACGCCGGCCCGACACCGACCAGGCGGGTCAGCGGCGTGGTGACGGCGGCGCCGATCAGCCCGCCCACCGCGCCGGCGCCGAGCACCAGGCCCAGTTCGGTCGGGCTGACGTGCAACCGGGTGGTCACGTACAGCACGAAGATCGCGAAGAACACGAAGTTGAAGTAGTTCACCGTCGCGGTCGCGCCGAGCGCCGCCCGTACCACCGGCGAGCGCGCGATGAACGTCACGCCCGCGCGCAGCTGGCCCGGTCCCGGCCCGGCGGCCGGCGGTTCGTCCGGGTGGATGCGTGCCAGCGCGACCGCGGAGGCGACGAACGACAGTCCGTTGAGCAGCAGGGCGCCCGGGGCGGTCAGCAGGCTCACCAGGACACCGGCGACACTCTGGCCGCCCACGAAGGACATGGCCCGGCTGCCGTTGAGCAGCGAGTTGCCCTCGACGTACCGGTCCGGCGGCACCATCGACACGAACAGCGTGTTGTAGGACACGAAGAAGAGCACATCGAAGGTACCGG
>Ga0209474_10005513_pt1 | contig 10773 bp, 13 predicted proteins | sample GraSoiAngelo_145_FD_185902 | JGI IMG/M metagenome (GOLD analysis project Ga0209474, IMG submission 185902) | Grasslands soil microbial communities from the Angelo Coastal Reserve, California, USA - 14_1009_05_20cm (SPAdes) (version 2) | ecosystem: Environmental > Terrestrial > Soil > Grasslands... | reverse complement strand
CCATTGTAGATAGATGACTGAACAGGGAAGGCCGGCGCCAGAGCCACCTGAAGATCAGGGCAATCGGAACGTCGAGAATGCGCTGTTGCTCGGTTTCTTTATCGTATTGGTCGCGGCGGGAATCTGGTTGCTAGGCACGATGGCCGACGTACGAAAGGTTCAGGATTGCGCCGCCCAGGGAGGCCGTAATTGCGCGACGATCGAGGTCCCTGAGCGGGCGCGATAAATGCATTTCTCTGAGAAGGGAGAAGCAAGATGCGAGAGTTGTTCACGAGAAAATCGATCGGGGCGGAGTTCATGGCCGCGGCGGCGCTGGTTGTGCTGAGCGCCGGCCCGGCTGCAATGGCTCAGACCGGAGGCGGCTCGCCCGGATCTCCGGGTGCGGCAAATCAATCGCAACCGACTCGCGAAGCTCCAATCGGTCACCGGCAGCCGCGGGCCGATCAGGTGCCTTCGGAAAAGAACCTGAGCAATCCAAACGATCCGCTCAACAAGGAAAACGCCGCGCTCGACCGCAAGATCAAGAGCATTTGCCGCGGCTGCTAATCCGCCTCCGCGACGCATTTTCTTCTCCTGCGCAGATCAATAGGTGCGCGACCGGATATTCGGGGATCAGGCCTCGCGCGCTGCGAGCGCCACCCCGATCATGGACGCGCCGCCGAACAGGAGGTTGATGCCAACGAGCAGTCCAATCGCCCATTCCGCCGAGCCCGGTAGCCCGGTGATGATGATGAACGCAATCAGGATGTCTAACACGCCGGAGAAAGCCATCCAGGTCCAGCGCTCGGATAGTTCGCGGCGATGCTCCAGCGCATACATGATGGTCACGACACCCTCGGCAAGAAAATAAGCGCCGACCACGATCGTGAGCGTCAGTGTGCCCTGCACCGGGCGTGCCAGCAGGATAATTCCGGCCCCAATCGCCAGCGCCGCTGAAATGAGCGACCACCAGAAACCAGGCATTTGCCGTGCCCAGAAGGTCAGCGCCAGACCCGCGATACCGGAGATCAGGAACATCCAGCCCAGAAAGATGGTGACGGCGAGACTCGCTACCGGCGGCACGATCATGGCTGCGAGGCCAAGGATAACGAGCAGGATGCCTTCAATCAAAAAGGCTTTCCAGTGCTCGTGTACGGCCGCACGCATTTCGGATTGTAACCTCGTGGTGTCTCGGGGAAGGGTCATTGTGGGTCTCCCGATATTCGCAACATTGAGGAGTGACGGCTTACGATAGCCTGCGCCAACGCCGAGCGGTCAACTTTGTTTCGTGGCTCCCACTGTGCAACGGCTGAGCTAGCGTTCGCCGGGCAGGGGGGAGAACGCAGAGACCGCGCTATGCATCCGGTTGCGTCCGAGAATGTAGATCGCCGTCGTCACCAGCAGCAACGCACCGCCGATCAGGATGGAGGCAAGCCCGATCGGCACCAGAAGCAGCGCCACGTTCTGCTCGGAATCCATCAGCCAATGGCGAAGTGATGTCAGCACAAATATCACGCCAATGAACCCGGCCCCGCCGCCGACCACCAGGAGCGCCCACATTCGCCGCAATTGGCTGAGCCGGTCGCGGGCGCTCTTGGTGCGCGGTGCGTGATGATGGGCAACCCGCTGCACGAGGCGAACTGCGAAAGCGATTGAACTCAATCCGATCAGTATGCTTGCTGTACCCAGCGTCTGCCTGATTGAGGGATCGAGATCAGGATTTTGCTGAAGGGTGAGCAACGGGAAATCAAAGCCCGCGTGTAGCCCCAGCGGAGCTAATAATATCAGCATGCGGCTGGAGATCCGCGCCCAATCGCGGTGGTGCCGATGCGCGCCAAGCGCTGTGCCGGATCGCGCGATTGCGAGATAGGCGCCGGCGATGACCCCTAGCGCGCCGTGAAACGGCACGGTCAGGACGCTGCGCAAAGCAGCAAGCGAGCGCCACATCTCCGCATGCTGCACCAGATAAGCGAGGTTTTCGTATGCGGCAAAGCCGAGCCCCGCCGCCGCCCCGTAGATCACGGTGTCCATCGGATCCGCGAACGGCCGCCGTCGCGCCGACACGGCGACGATCACGACAATCTTGACGATTTCCTCGGGCGCTGCGACCGCGAATACGGAACGGAGCGCTTGCGCAAGCCACGGGTTCTCCGGGATCGCTAAGATCAAGGCAAAGGGTGCGCGCACCGGCCCCAGCGCCAAAATGCTGGCGGCCCCAAGAAAAAATGCGATCCAGACCTTGGCAGGAGACCCCGGCCGCTCGCCGGCCGCGATCACGAGCCACAATATCAGCAGCGCCGGCGCCACCGCTGCCGCTCCGACGACGCTCGGAAGGGACGCAAGGAGATTCATCGACGTGGTAAATACGCTTTTTTCTGATGGCTACGGTGTTTGCCCCACGCGCGTTTCACTCACAAACGACAGGAATCCGCCAAGCCCCGGCAGGAGGTCACTGCCACGTCCAGCGCGCGGGCTGCACCTTTTGAGCGGGCGCGCCCTTCAGACAATGCCGAGCCGTTTCGATCTCTGCGTCTGTCGCTCCCTGGCTTCTCGCCCACATCTCGGCGGCAGATGCCGAGTATTTCGCGACGTAATACCGAACGACCGTACAGGACGCCCGATGAATTAGTCCGGACTGCTCACTGGCGTGCGCTTGCGTACCTAACCCCGACAAACAAATCGCAGCAGTGCATAGCCAACGTGATATCATTTTTTGTGGATCCCCCGTCCGGAACTGCTCGAACGCACGAGTTCCATCATTGGGAACATCGCTTTCGAGCGCGCATAGTCGACTGGACCAAAAATTAGTCCGAGTCACGGATCGAAACCAAGTTACGGATTTAGGAAGCTGCACTTCTCCACTGTTTATCTACTCGGAGCAGAATCCGGCGCACAACAAGCGATCTGACATGCCCGGGCCGGCTTGCCCGAACCCGTCCGCGCTTCCGAGAGCCCATTCCCCGCCGCGCCCCGGAGCGCAAAGGCTTGCGGCGCCCGAGAAGGGTGATCGCGGCTATCCGATGAAATCCGGCGCCATTAACTAATCGTTAACCATGCCCGGCCCATCTTTAACCATTCGAAAACAAACCCGAGTCGAGCAGCATGAACGCAATTGCGCAACCAACACGTCAACTGGTTCGCATGCGAGGCCGATCCTACGTTGCCTTTGTTTTTGCCCCAGTCGTTCCGATCGTTGGCTGGCTCGAAGAAATAGACGCAACGCTTGCCCGCTCCCCAGGGTTCTTTGCCGGCAAGCCGGTGGTGCTGGACCTGTCGGCCGTAGATCTTAGCGAAACTGCCATCACGCATCTGGTCGCAAGCCTCGAACAGAGGAATGTGCGCGTCCTTGGGATAGAGGGGGTGGACCCCGTTCGCCTCACCGCGAGCATGCCGCCGCTGCTTACGGGCGGACGCAGCTGCGTGCTGATGCAGAACGAACTCAAAAAGCCTGAAACCAAACCAAAACCAACGTCGCTGCTGCTTGAAAATCCGGTGCGGTCCGGACAGTCGATCGTTTTCACGGAGGGCGATGTGACGGTGCTGGGCTCGGTCGGCTCCGGTGCGGAAATTGTTGCGGGAGGTTCTATCCATATCTACGGAACGCTTCGCGGGCGGGCGATGGCGGGCGTGAACGGCAATTCGGCCGCGCGGATCTATTGTCAGAAGATCGAGGCGGAGCTGCTGGCAATCGACGGTTACTATCAAACGGCTGAAGAAATAGACGTCGCGTTGCGAAATCGGCCAGCTCAAGCATGGCTCGAAGGCGACGTTATGAGAATCGCACCGCTAAGTTAATCGGCTAGGAGGTAAGAATGGCCAAAGTGTTGGTCGTGACGTCTGGTAAGGGCGGCGTCGGTAAGACAACTTCGACAGCCGCGCTCGGTGCGGCGCTGGCGCAAATGGGCGAAAAGGTCGTAGTTGTCGACTTCGACGTCGGTCTGCGCAATCTCGATCTCATTTTGGGGGCGGAACGGCGGGTGGTGTTCGACCTCATCAATGTTGTGCAGGGGGTCGCAAAACTCTCGCAAGCTCTCATTCGTGACAAGCGCCTCGAGAATTTGTGGTTGCTTCCGGCATCACAGACCAGGGACAAGGATGCCCTTACCGACGAAGGTGTCAGGAGCATCATTGCAGACCTGCGCACCAAATTCGATTGGATTCTCTGCGATAGCCCGGCGGGCATCGAGCGCGGCGCGACGCTTGCGATGCGTTACGCCGACGAGGCAGTCATAGTCACCAACCCTGAAGTCTCATCGGTGCGTGACTCCGACCGCATTATCGGAATGCTCGATTCAAAGACCGTCAAAGCGGAGAGCGGCGAACGGGTAGAGAAGCATGTGCTGATAACGCGGTACGACTCCGGTCGCGCGGCACGGGGGGAAATGCTCAGCATCGAGGATATTCTGGAAATCCTCGCTACCCCGCTGCTCGGGATCATTCCTGAGAGCCAGGATGTCTTGCGTGCGTCGAACGTTGGATCTCCCGTTACTCTCAACAACGCCGCGAGTGCGCCGGCTCGGGCCTACATCGATGCGGCGCGTCGCCTGATGGGCGAAACCGTTGAGATGATGGTGCCGACCGAGCGAAAAGGCTTGATGGACCGATTGCTGGGACGGAGGGCCGCATGATGAGTCTGCTGCGGCTGCTGAGTGGCCGTACTGCTTCCGCGCCTGTTGCACGGGAACGGTTGCAGATTCTCCTGGCGCACGAACGCGGTTTGCGCGGCCAACCCGATTTGTTGGGGCTGCTGCGCTCGGAAATCCTTGCCGTGGTCTCGCGCCATGTGGTGCTTGATCCGGACAAGGTGATCGTTCGGATGGATAGGGGCAAAAACGTATCTACCCTTGAAGTAGATATCGAAGTGCCTAACGCCGTCGAAAGACCAATGGCGATGGCTGCTACATGATCGGCGACAGCAATAGCAGCATCGCCTGGCATCGGGTTCAGCTCAAGAAGAACCGCGAGGCCATGAAAGGCCTGGAAACGGCTCGTTTCAGGATTGGCCATATCGCCGGTTCAAATGGCGAAACTCAAAAATCCATACTTGGCCTGAAGCGAAAGATTGCGGAATCCGAGCGGTTCATTGCTACGCACGAGAGGCGGTCCAAGCGGCCGCTAGCAACCGACTTTCAAAGTCTCTCAAGTGTGAGTTGGAGCAGTTGGAACGCCCGAAGTGTTGGCCGGCGCTGACCGCAAGGCCGAGACTAAGGCCCGTCGTGGGCTACGGCTCTCTTGCCCGGCCAGGCGAGCCAGGGCAAGAGAGCGGCAGCTTCTTTAGTCTTCAAGTACCGCGACGACTTCCAACGTTTGGGGGTCCACAATCACCACCTCATCGCCGGCCACGAAGTATCGGTAACCTTCATAACCGGGCAGGTAATCGTAGATTTCCTCGGGCAGGCTATAGGACGTAATGTAACTTGGTATGCGTGCGCCGACCCGTATCGGAAAGTCAACGTTTACCGGCTCCACGTGGCGGCGTACCAGGATGTCGTGAACCCGGGCACGCTGGCGTTGCGAGATCTGCGGTCTCGAACCTTCGTATGCTCGTCCTACGGTTCCGCCGGACCGCCGATCCTCAAACCGCCATTCTTCTCGACGATCGCCGTAACGCCGCTCATCGAATCGCCGGCCGCGATCGCGATCGAAGTCACGTTCCGTTCGATACCTTCTTTCCTCCCGCCATCCATCTTCGCCACGCCGTCCGCGCTCCTCGTTGAAGTGCTCTCGTTCCCCTCGGCGCCCGCGCTCCTCGCTGAAGCGCTCTGATTCCCCACGGCGTCCGCGCTCCTCACCGAAGCGCTGTTGTTCTCCGCGACGCCCGCGTTCATCGCCGACGCGTTCTTGCTCTCCGCGACGCCCACGCTCCTCGTTAAAACGCTCTTGCCGTTCCGATCGCTCCTCGCGTCGCTCCGTCCCTTCGCGACGGCCAGCATTGGGGTTTGATCTCTCCTCGCTTGTTTGTCTGCCGGTGGAGGGTTCCCTTTGCCGCTGCGCATCGGGGCCTTGTTGGGTGGTTTGTCCGGAACCCTGGGCCTGCGTTTGTCCTTGTCCCTGAACCTGAGCTGGGCCCTGAGCTTTGGCGAGGCCGGCGCCCAAGGCGATGGCGGCTATCGCGCAGGAAGTGAGTAAGGTGTAGCGCATCTGGATCACTCCTTATCGTCTCTGCATCGTTCTGCGCGCAAAAAACGCCGGGACTCAGATTCCGTTCCTCGGGACCTTCAAACCGGGAGCGGGAGCTAGCACGGCCCGCACAGGCCTCGTCCGAGGCCTTCGAGCATGATTGACTAATCCGTACATTCCCGTGCGGGAGAGTCGGTTAGCGGACGAACATATTCCCGTGAAGCAGCTATGGTTCGGGGGCCTGAAGTGGCGCTCCTCCGTGAAGCCCCGTTCCGCAAACCTGGCGGACGGGGCTTTTCCGTTCACGCCCCGAAATCCGGCCATCAAATCGGACCAAGCCAGACGTATGTCTCTCCTGCTTGCGTGGAAGGGTAAGCCCGCGCGAGCAGTTATGCGCTTCCGGGCGGATGCACTTATGCCCTTGCAGTTTGTAAAAGTTTGCATGGTCGCGAGTGTCAGGTTCGCGAGTGTCGCGCTCGCCGTATTCTCCTGTGACGTCAGCTACGCGATGTGGGCGCGGATCTCGGAGGGTGGCGAAGGCTTCCCTTAGATCGGTCGAGCACCGATCGCTCAATCACCGCAATGATGAAAAAATACCTCGGGCATTTGGGCAATTCAGCTAGTCAGTGACGGCTCGCAAAGCCGCGCCCTGTCGGAATACGCCGGATTGCAAAGACGTTATCATTCGGTCCTGGGCGATCGCTTCCCCGGTGATCATCAAAAGACCTCTCGGCGGCCGCGCCCCGTCGAGCTGGTACTTTATTCGCGTGGCGGAGTCCTCCCACCAAAAAGCCAACCAACTTTGCTCAAGGTTGAAATCGGCGGGCGGCGCTTGCCTTGTTTCCCGCAACTGAACATCGGCCTGGTGCGTCATCTCGGTGCCATCCTGGCAGGCTCGGCGGTTAGACCCTGAATGCTTATTCATGAGGATTAATTAGCATTAATTCGCGCGGCTCTGGCGTGGCCGGGCGAAACTTACTGCGCCGCTTACGGTTTTAACGCCAGCGCGTTCAGGAGGAGGAGCAGCGCGTTCAGGAGGAGGATAAGATTATGTTCAAGAAGACACTCATCGGACTGTTCGCAGTCGCAGCGGTCAGCATGCTTTCGCCAAACGTCGCATCGGCACGCGCAGGCTTCGGAGGTGGCTTCCATGGCGGCGGCTTCCATGGCGGTGACTTCCATGGCGGCGGCTTCCACCACGGCGGATTCCACCGCGGCTTTGGCTTTGGACCCGGGTTTGCTTTGGGATTAGGCTTGGCGGCCGCGCCTCTGGCTTTCGGCTACCCCTATTACGGCAGCTACGGCTATTATGGCGGGTGCTACTTGGTCCCGCGACGGGTTTGGACGCCTTGGGGTTGGCGTTTCCGCCGTGTTGAGGTGTGCGACTAACACCGACGGTTTAGCTCAGGAGCCGTCACCGTTGCCCGGTGGCGGCTCTTTTGTGTGCGGGCAGAATCTTTCTTTAACGGTTCGAAGCTAACGTTATGACGTCGCGGGTTTGTATCGCGTACCGCGACCATCATTTTCGAGACCTATCAATTTCAAGATTTCTCATTTTCGAGACTTGGCCGGATCTCGTCCAAGCGACAGGGGCAGGAATGCTCATGGGACCAGAAGACGCCGGCAGGCATCAACAAAGACCTCAGCGCCTGTGACGATGTCGGCATCGCCGGTGTTTTCGGTCCAATGATGACTGATGCCGCCGATCGAGGGCACAAACATCATGCCTGCAGGCATGATCGTGGCTAGAACCTGCGCGTCATGACCGGCCCCGCTCGGCATGCGGATCGACCTGCCGCCAGCGCGGGCGCAGCTCGCAGCCTCGATTGCATGCTGGAACGTGGTATCCATCACGGCAGGAGCGCCGGTGCGAAGCAATTCCACTGTGACGCCGCAGCGACTTTGCGCGCTGACCTCAGCAGCCATGCTCCGCAGCAGATTCTCCAACCGCTCGATCACGCCAGTGTCATCATCACGAATCTGGAATAGCATCTCCGCGCGCCCCGGTATGATGCTCGGCGCACCGGGATCGAGCGTAATGCGGCCGGTCGTCCATACCGTGCGTGGTCCGCAAGCTCTCGGGAACCGGTCGTCTATAGCAACGCAAAACCTGGCCAGCGCGAGGCCGGCATCCTTGCGAACCGCCATCCGCGTCGTACCAGCGTGATTTTGCTCGCCACTAAACGTGATCCGGTATTGCCAGATCCCGACAATCGAGGTGACGATGCCGACGCTCAGACCAGCGCTCTCAAGCGTTTCGCCTTGCTCGATGTGCGCCTCGATATATCCGATATGTCGGCCTCGTTCAGCTATCGCGCGGGGCCGGCCTTCCAGGCCGACCTCGCGCAGGGCTTCCCGCATTGTTCGGCCGCTGTTGCGGTCCTTTGCGGCATCGATGTCTGTCTCTGCGAGATCGCCAACATAAGACCTGCTGCCAAGGAAGTGGCCAAAATGTCCTTCCTCATCGCACCACGCCGCGACCTCCACCGAACCATTTACGTTCGGGTCGGGATTGATGACGCGGGCGGCTTCAAGCGCATACACGACACCGAGCGGGCCATCCAGCCAACCCGCGAAGTTCTGGCTCTCGAGGTGCGAACCCGCGAGCAGCTTCGGTCCCGATTTCATGCTGGTCCCGATTACATTGCCGATGCCGTCGATCGCGGCCATGAGCCCTGCCTCAGGAAGTCGCTGCGCAAGCCACTCCAGCGAGCGCATGTGCGCATCCGAGAAGGTGGGCTTGTGAACGCCGGTTTTGTAAGCGCCGATGCTTCGCAGGGCATGCAGATCAGCAAGGACCCGAGCGCCATCCACATGCAAGTGAGTGTCAGACATAAACCGCAGCTTTAATCGATTTCATCGACTCCGAAGCTAGCACACAGTGAGGTAATTGCTGTCACTCGCTAGCCGGATCGCCGCGTGCGGTTAGTTCGGCGATAGCTCGTCTCGCGTGTCCTGGTGCGGCGTCCAGCAACAGAAACAGCGGAAACCGCACACCCGGGCCAGTCGGCCCGGTGGCAACAGCGAGAGGAAGTAGCTGACGGTGCGTGCTCTTCCGCCGGGAGTTAACGGAACGGGCAAGCAAATCATTTTTTCCCGAACGATCACTTCCCCGGAATTGGTAAACGACGTTGCTATTCTTTTGCGGCTACCCCTCCGCAGCACCGAGACCGTTCAAGCCGCAAGCCCCGGCCGAATTCAACGGTCCCGTCCGATCTCCGGCGCCCACCGAATGCAGCGGCGCCGGAGTGTCATTCGCCGGCTAGCCCCATAGATGGTGAAAGTGTTGCGCCATCTCGGCAGCCGGATGCTGGTCGTGCAATCCGGTCGGATCGATCGGCGCGTGGTGACCGGCATCGGCGCTTGCGGTCGCCGCAAGCTCGGCACCGCCAGCGGTCGCAGGCGTGGTGCTTTGCGCCGGCGGCGTTAAGTCGGCTACGGGCGCAGATGTTGGCGCGGGCGCGATAGCCGTCGTTGTGGTCACAACCGTAGCCTCCGCGGCTGCCACGACGTCGTCATAGGTCCCGCCACCCGCCGGGAGATTGTTGGTCGCCAGATCCGCCGCGTTCGTTGCGAGTTGCTCGGCGGCTGCGCTGACTTCTCCGGCATTCTTGCTCACCAAGCCTTCGATCAGTGCCTTCGCCGCCGTGCCCGCGGTGCCGTCCAACCGCAACTCGTTCCAGAACCGCGCCGAGTACAGGCCGCCCTGCGATTGGTCGAAAGCACTCGCATCGGCCGCAAAGATCTCGATCTGCTGCACCAGCCCGTCAATGTTCGCAGTGAAGCCGTCGTTCGCGATCGCAGTCGCCATCTGCCCGAGATGGTTACTGTCCTGGATGAATTGAGTGAGGAAGGGCGTTTGTTGTTCCGCGTCGTCCTGAAACGCAAGAGGTAAGGCCGCCAGACCCGGAAGCGGCGTCGGGTTGAAGATCACCTGGACCCCGTCATCGCCTTGCGCGATGTCGATGATGTCGCGATGGATATCGTTGATCGAACGCCCGACAAATTCGCCTAGATTGGTGCCCAGGATCAGCGTGCCGTTTGGAGAGGTTGTACCCTGGACCGAGGCGATCTCCTCGTTGAGCTGATTGATGATGATGTGTGTGTGCAGATCGGAGAGATTGTTGATCTGCGGAGATGCCGCCTTCAACATCGTCTGTACGGCGGTGAGGTCCGCGACGATCTTGTCGACTTGATCCGGTCCGATACCGCCGACCATGCGGGTCGTTGCGTCGTTGAATAAATCTGTGGCGGTGAGAGCTGCTGCTCCGTCAGCGGCACCTGCTCCCCCGCCCGCCTCGGCGGCATGACCGTGCGCATCGGCTCCTGCGGAGGCGCCATGGGTGACCGGTGCCTGCGCGGCTGCTACAACCTTGTTGTAGATTCCGCCATTCGCCATGAGATTGTTGCTCGCGAGGTCCGACGCGTTCGTTGCGAGTTGCTCGGCGGCTGCGCTGACTTCTCCGGCATTTTGCGTCTGCAAGCCCTCGATCAGTGCATTCGCCGCCGTGCCCGCGGTGCCGTCCGACCGCAACTCGTTCCAGAAACGCGCCGAGTACAGGCCGCCCTGCGACTGGTCGAAAGCACTGGCATTGGCCGCGAAGGTCTCGATCTGCTGCACCAGCCCGTCAGTGTTCCCAGTGAAGCCGTTGTTGGCGATCGTGGTCGCGATCT
>Ga0209474_10005511_pt1 | contig 10776 bp, 7 predicted proteins | sample GraSoiAngelo_145_FD_185902 | JGI IMG/M metagenome (GOLD analysis project Ga0209474, IMG submission 185902) | Grasslands soil microbial communities from the Angelo Coastal Reserve, California, USA - 14_1009_05_20cm (SPAdes) (version 2) | ecosystem: Environmental > Terrestrial > Soil > Grasslands ... | reverse complement strand
GCCACAACAACGTCAAGCTCGCCGGCACGCACGCGGGCGTGTCGATCGGCGAGGACGGGCCGTCGCAGATGGCGCTCGAGGATCTCGCGATGTGCCGCGCCGAGCCGGGCTTCACCGTGCTGTATCCGTGCGACGGCGTCAGCACCGAGCGGCTCGTCGCGCTCGCCGCGCAGACCAAAGGCCCGACCTACCTGCGCATCAGCCGTCCGAAGACGCCGGTGATCTATCCGAACAACGAGACGTTCACGATCGGCGGGCTGAAGGTGCTGCGCGAGAGCCCGAACGACGTCGCGACCGTGATTGCCGCCGGCGTCACGGTGTTCGAGGCGCTGAAGGCGTGCGATCGGCTGAAGGCGAGCGGCACGGCGATCCGCGTGATCGATCTCTACTCGCTGGCGCCGGTCGATCGCGAGGGCCTCGTCGCGGCCGCGCGCGCAACCAAAGGACGGTTGATCACGGTCGAAGATCATTACGCGACGGGCGGCGTCGGCGACGCCGTCGCCGACGCCGTCGCCGATGCCGGCTTCACGGTCCACCGGCTCGCCGTCCGCGAGATCCCGCGCAGCGGCAAACCGGAGGAATTACTCGATCGCTTTGGAATCTCCTCCGATCACATCGTCAACGCGGTCACGTCGATAGTGGGCGCAGTCGCGGCGCGGTGAAAGGGCGCTTCGCGCTGTCAACCCTGTCAGCGACGGCGACGGGTTTCCTTCAACGTCTTCAGCTGCGCCTTCTGATCGGGCGTGAGGATCTGCATCACCTGCGCGTGGGCGTGCGCGCGCGCGATCGCCACGTCGGCGTCGACGATCGCGAGCTCGGCGCTCTTCTGACGGACGAGGCCCTCGTCGACCGTGTCGGCCGTCACCGCCTCGTTCAGCGCCATCCGCGCGGTGCGTTCGCGATCGAACAGCGCCTTCCACTCGTCTTTGTGCGCGTCGGCGATCGCCTTGATCTGGCTGCGTTGCGCGTCGGTGAGGTTCAGCTCGCGGCCGATCATCGGCAGCATCCCCATCGGGCCGCCGGGTCCGCCGAACCAGCCGCCGCGCCCGCCCGGCGCCCCCGGGCCGCCCCTGGACGGCCGCGCCGGCGGGTTGGCGGTCTGATCCTGCGCGTGCACGAACGCGCCCGCCCCGACGCCGATGGCCAAAAGCCCCGCGGCTGCGCCCAGCGCGATGCGTCTCATGGTAATAGTCATGTCGTTCGCTCCCTTCGTGGCGTCCTTTGTGTTCTTCGTAACCCTGTGCGTCCTTGCCACGCGCCCGCTGCAGCCACCGCGCGCGTTCTGTATACGATTGGACGGTCTGCCCGTGAACCGCCCATGACGCGAAGGTGAAAAAATCGTGACGGCGGCGCCGCGCGTCCTCGTCGTCGAAGACGAGCGCAACATTCGCGACCTGGTGTGCCTGCACCTGGGCCTCGAGGGCTACACGTGCGAGGGGCTCGCGAACGGGCAGGAGGCGCTGGCGCGCGCCGGGCGCGAGCGCTTCGATCTGCTCGTGCTCGATCTCATGATCCCGGGGCTCGACGGCGTGGCGCTCTGCCGCGCCGTGCGCCGCGGCGGCCCGAATCACGACGTGCCCATTCTGATGCTGACCGCGCGGCGCGAGGAGAGCGACAAAGTCGTCGGCCTCGAGAGCGGCGCCGACGACTATCTCACCAAGCCGTTCGGCGTGCGCGAGCTCGTCGCGCGGGCGCGCGCGCTGCTGCGGCGTCCGCGGCAGCCGGCCGGCGCCGCGTCGTCCGAAGCGGCGGATCCGCCGCTGACGATTCACGGCATCGAGATCGATCCCGCGCGCCGCCGCGTGCGCGTCGAAGGCCGCGACGTCGATCTCACGGACCAGGAATTCCGCCTGCTCCACCTGCTCGCGACGCACGCCGGGATCGTCTTCAGCCGCGAAGCGCTCCTCTCGAAGATCTGGCGCGGCGACACGTTCGTCACCGTCCGCAGCGTCGACACGCTCGTGAAGCGGCTGCGCCGCCGCATCGAATCCGATCTGTGGGGCGTCGGCTACAAGTTCGCCGACGTGTAAGGCCTGGCGGGCCTGGCGGGCCGGGCGGGCCGGGCGGGCCTGGCGGGCCGGGCGGGCCTGGCGGGCCTGGCGGGTCGGGCGGGTCGGCAGGTCGGGACATCATCCCTCGTAGAATGTCGCTCCTATGCGAACGGCTGAAAAAATCGCCGGGTGGATGCGGCGGCAACTCACCGCCTCCGGCGCGCGTGGATTCCTCGTCGGACTGAGCGGCGGCCTCGACTCCGCCGTCGTCGCGCGGCTCGCGCAGCTGGCGGCGCCGGGACGCGTCGTCGCCGCGATCCTTCCGTGCCACAGCGACCCCGACGACGAGCGCGACGCCGCGCTCCTCGCGAAGCACTTTTCGCTGATGACGACGCGCATCGATCTCGGGGAGTCGTACGACACGCTCGTGCGCGCGGTGCAGCCGGGGCTGAACGCGCTGCCCGAGCAGCTGCGCGCGGTGGCGCCTGCCGATCCGCTGCGTGGGCGCGTGCCGCTCGCCAACATGAAGCCGCGCCTCCGGATGACGGCGCTGTACTTCCTCGCGAACAGCCTGAATCACTTAGTGGCCGGCACGGGCAACCGATCCGAGCTGTCGATCGGGTACTTCACGAAGTACGGCGACGGCGGCGTCGACATCCTCCCGATCGGCCATCTCGTGAAGAGCGAAGTGCGCGCCCTCGCGCGCGAGCTGAATGTGCCGTCCGCGATCATCGAGCGCACGCCGAGCGCCGGGCTCTGGATCGGACAGCGCGACGAAGAGGAGATGGGGTTCAGCTACGGCGATCTCGAGCGGTATCTGGAAGACGGTCCACAGGGCGTCTCGCCGGCGCTTGCGATGCGCATCGAGCGGCTCACGCGCGCGAGCGATCACAAGCGCACGATGCCCGCCGTTCCGGGCGACGAGTGACCGGTGCTCGACCTACCCGAGACACCTGACCTACTCGACCCCTGTAACCGCTTCATCAGCGCCGCGCGCAGGCGCACGGCGTCGCGCGGCGCGTGCCCGCCGGTGTCGTTGTTGAAGTACGCGTAGATCGCGCGCCCTTCGGCGGCGCGCGCCGCGAGCCAGTCGGCCCACGCGTCGAGCGCGGCGTCCGTGTAGCTGCCGCTGTATTTCTGCGTGCCGTGAAACCTGACGTAGACGAACGGGCCGACTGCGATCCGCTCCGACGCGGATCCCGCCATGTCGTGCAGACAAAGCGCCACGTTGCGCCGCTCGAGCAGCGCGTACACGTCGTTGGCGTACCACGACGGCTCCCGGAATTCGATCGCGTGGCGCCGCGCGCGCGGCAGCGCAGCGAGAAACGCCGCGAGCCGTTCGAGGTTCAGCGGCCATCGCGGCGGCAGCTGATACAGCACCGGACCGAGCGCGTGCGCGAGCCGGGATGCGCGAGAAAAGAAGAGGCGGAGCGGATCCACCGGATCCTTCAGCTTCTTCATGTGCGTCAGATAGCGGCTCGCCTTCACGGCGTAGACGAATCCGCGCGGCGCACGGCGGCGCCACGACGCGAAGGTCGTCGCTTCCGGCAGGCGATAGAACGTGTTGTTGATCTCGACGGTATCGAACCGCTGAGCGTAATAGGCGAGCCAGTCGGCCTGACGGAGCTCAGCCGGGTAAAAATCGCCGTGCCAATGCGTATACTGCCAGCCCGAGCAACCGATACGTATGGTAGGATTTAAGAACATTTCCGCGCCCCCACGCGGGAATCCCTCTTCCAACTCAACGCTATCGCCCCGGCGGAAGCCGGCGCAACGGAGCATCTCGTGTTTGCTCGCAAGTTCTCTCGCCGTTCCATCGTCATCGCTGCCATCGTCGCGCTGATCGCGGTGACGACCGGCGGCCTCCTGATGTCGCGCGCGCGCGGCGCGGTGATCGTCACGCAGGTGCCGTTCTCGGATCTGCTGCAGCACCTCGACGGGGGCGCCGTGAAGGCGGTCGTGGTGAACGGCGACACGCTCGAGTTCACGCTGGCGAACGGGCGCGCGTACCGGACGATCGTGCCCGCCAACTACGTGACTGCGAATGCCGCATTCGTGCCGGAGCTGGCGAAGAAGGGCGTGCGCATCGAAGTGCAGACCGCCCCCGAGCAGACGGCGTACAGCTACGGCGCGCTCGTGCTCGGCCTGGGGTTCGTCGGGCTGCTGGGCTTCGCGATGTACCGCGTCACGTCGGGCCGCATTCCCGCGCTCGAGAGCAAAACGCGCGAAGCAGGCGCCGAGACGAGCACCATCACCTTCGCCGACGTCGCGGGCGTCGACGAGGCGAAAGAAGAAGTGAAGGAAATCGTCGACTTCCTGCGCGACCCCGGACGCTTCTCCGCGATCGGCGGCCGCATTCCGAAGGGCGTGCTGCTCGTCGGGCCTCCCGGGACCGGCAAGACGCTGCTCGCGCGCTCGATCGCGGGCGAAGCGAACGTGCCGTTTCTGTTCACGAGCGGATCGGACTTCGTCGAGATGTACGCCGGCGTCGGCGCATCGCGCATCCGCAAGCTGTTCAAGGACGCGCGCCGCCACGAGTCGTGCATCATCTTCATCGACGAGCTCGACGCCGTCGGCCGCAGCCGCGGCGGCAACTCGCTCAGCCACGAAGAGCGCGAGCAGACGCTGAACCAGCTGCTCGTCGAGATGGACGGCTTCGCGCCGAATCAGGGCATCGTCGTGATCGCGGCGACGAACCGAGCGGACATTCTCGATCCGGCGCTGCTGCGCCCGGGCCGCTTCGATCGGCAGGTGACGGTCGGCACGCCCGACGTCAAGGGGCGCGAGCAGATCCTGCGCATCCACTCGAGGAAGGTCGCCGTCGACGCGCACGTCGACCTGCGGCAGATCGCGCGCGGCACGCCGGGGTTCTCCGGCGCGGAGCTCGCGAACCTCGTGAACGAGGCGGCGCTCTTCGCGGTCCGTTGCGGCCGGCAGATCGTCACCGATCAGGACTTCGATCAGGCGCGCGACAAGGTGCTGATGGGCGCCGAGCGCAAGTCGCTCACGATGAGCGAGCACGAGCGCGTGACGTGCGCGTACCACGAGTCGGGCCACGCGGTGGTCGCGGCGCTCCTGCCGCACGCGGATCCGCTGCACAAAGTGACGATCATCCCGCGCGGCCGTGCGCTCGGCGTCACGATGCAGCTGCCGGAAGGCGATCGGCACACGCACACGCGCGAGTTCCTCGAGGCGCAGATCGCGATCCTCATGGGCGGCCGCATCGCGGAGGAATTGTTCCTGCGGCAGATGACGAGCGGCGCCGGCAACGACATCGAGCGCGCCACCGAGATCGCGCGCCGCATGGTCTGCGAGTTCGGCATGTCGGCGGCGCTCGGCCCGCTCGCCTACCGCACGCCCGGCAACCCGTGGGAGACCGACAAGGGCGCCGGCATCAGCGAGTCGATGGCGCAGCAGGTGGACCAGGAGATCAAGGATCTCGTGATGAGGGGCTACGAGACCGCGCGGCAGATCATCGCGAAGAACCGCGCCGCGGTCCGCGCGATGGCCGAGGAGCTGCTCGTCGTCGAATCGCTCGACTCCGAGGGCATCAAGGCGGTCATCGCCTCGGCGGCGTAGCGCTCCGATCGGGATTCGGAATTCCGCTCAAGGCGGTCCGCAACGGACCGCCTTTCTTGTGTACGCTGTCGGTCGATGATCCGCGCGCCGCTCGTGGCACTCGCTGCACTCGCGCTCACGGCGCAATCCTCACCGCCTGCCGTGCGGACGCTCGTCGGGACCGGTGCGCCCGGCTACTCGGACGCCACGGTCAACAATCCATATGGCCTCGTCATCGGGCCCGACGGCGCGCTGTACTTCTGCGATCTCGACAATCAACGCATCCGCCGGCTCGATCTCGCCACGCGGCGCATGACGACGGTCGCGGGGAGCGGCGAGCGGGGGCACGCCGGCGACGGCGGGCCTGCGACGTCGGCCGCGCTGAACATGCCGCACGAGATCAGGTTCGATGCGCGCGGCAACCTGTTCGTCGCCGAGCGCGACAGCCACGTCGTCCGCCGGATCGATCGCGCGACGGGCGTCATCACGACCGTCGCGGGCACCGGCGTCGCCGGGTTCAGCGGCGACGGCGGGTCCGGCGCGACCGCGCAGCTCCGGCAGCCGCACAGCATCGTCTTCGATCGCGACGGCACGCTCCTCATCTGCGACATCGGCAACCACCGGATCCGGCGCCTCCATCTCGACACGGGCATCATCGAGACCTACGCCGGCACCGGCGCCGCCGCGCCGACGCCCGACGGCGCGCCAGTCCGCGGCACGCCGCTCAACGGTCCGCGGACAATGGCGCTCGCGCCGAACGGCGATCTCTATCTCGCGCTGCGGGAGGGAAACGCGATCTACCGGATCGATGCGGCGGCGCAGACGCTGCATCGTATCGCCGGCACGGGCGAATCAGGCTACGCCGGCGACGGCGGCCCGGCGACGAATGCGAAGCTCGGCGGACCGAAGGGGCTGGCGCTCGGCGGCGACGGCGCGCTGTATGTCGCGGACACCGAGAACCACGTGATCCGCCGCGTCGATCTCCGGTCGCGTCAGATCACGACGGTGCTCGGCACCGGTACGCGAGGGGACGGCCCCGACGGCGATCCGCGCGCGTGCCGCCTCTCGCGTCCGCACGGCGTCTTCGTCAGCGGCTCGACGTTGTACGTCTCGGACAGTGAAGCGCACCGGATCCGCATGCTGACGCTCGGGATTCGGGATTAGGGATTCGGGATTCGCCGGAACCGCGAAGTCACGCAATCCCCCTAATCCCCAACCCCCAATCCCTACGATCGTCAGAACGCAATCCTGCCACCGATGCGCACGAGCCGCCCCATCGCGATCGCGGACGGCCGGCCGAGCGACGTGCCGACCGTCGTGACCGCGCTCGTCACCGCGTCGTCGTTGAACAGATTGAAGACGTCCACCGTCGGTTCGATGCGCAGGCTGCCGGCGCGCACGATCTTCACGAAGCGGATGTCCACGAGGTTCTGCCACGGATACCGGAAGTCGCCGCGCGGCGCGACCTGGACGTTCTGCGTCACCTGCGTCAGCCCCGGCACGATCGACGTGGTCACCGGGTACACGCGCGTCAGCGGCAGGCCGGTCGCTTCGCGGATCGACCCCGCGAACTGGACGTCGTACGGCAGGCGGTACGTCCAGCCGCCGCGGATCTGATACGTGGAGTCGAAGCCGATCGCGGCGTTGTTGTTGATCAGGTTGTTCGGGTTGTTGAAGTCGCTTCCGCACCCCGTGCAGGAGCTCGCCGTGTCCTGATCGCCGCGGTCGCTGCCGATCGTGAAGCCGCCGAAAAACGTCGCGCGCGTCAGGCGCGTGTTCACCTGGAACTCGACGCCGCTGTAGTGCTGATTGAGCGACGGAATCGTCGTCACGACATTGCGGACCGACGTGCGCGTCGCTGGATCCTGGTTGTAGACGGTGAGCGGCTGCTGCGTGAGCGGGTTGGTGATGACCACCGGCGCGTACGACGACGGCGGCACGGCGGCGTTGACGGTCGTGTAGAGATCGCCGAACTGGCGGCCGTAATAGCCAACGCTCACCGACGTGGTCGCGCCGACCTGCCGCTGCACCATCGCGGTGTACTCCCACTGATGCGGACGCTTGAGATTGGCGTCGACGTTGCCGAGCGACGGCTGCAGCGAGCCGGTGCAGCGCGCCATCGCGATCTCGCTGACCTGCGCGACGAGATCGTTGTTGCCGTCCACCCACGGGCACACCTGGAACGCGATGAACCGCTGGTTGAGCGGCTGGACGATCGTGATGCCTTCGAGCCGGTCGTATCGGCTGATGCCGCCCTTGACGGCGGTGCGGCCGTCGCCGTTCACGTCCCACGACGCGCCGAGCCGCGGCGACACCGTATTCCAGTTGACGATGTCGTCCTGCGCGGCGAAATCGCGCGCGGGCACCCACGTCCCGGCCGGCGCGCTCTGCGCCGGGATCGACATCACGAAGCGCTCGTAGCGCACGCCGGGGTTCAGCGTGAGCCGTCCGAGCCGCCACGAGTCCTGCGCGTAGAGCGCGGCGTTTACTCCTTCTTCCTTGTGGCCGCTCGGCGTGTTCACCAGCCGTACGGAATTCGGCACGCCGTTGTTCACGATCTGCAGCATGTCGCCGTGCATCGTGAACAGCTCCTGCGACCAGCCGGTGCGCACCTGCGTCCCGATCTTCACGCTGTGCGATCCGGTGACGTACGCGACGTTGCCGGCGTAGGTGAACATCCGCGCGGAGTTGGTGTCCATGCGCGGCGAGACGCCGCTGATCACCGATCGCACCTGATCGAAGGTGGCAATCGTGTCGGGCGCCGCGTCCGGCTCGAAGCCGAGCGTGTAGTTCACGGGCAGCGTGAACATGGCGGCCTCCGCCAGCAGCCGCCTCCCGATCGTCGACGACCACTTGATCTCGCCGATGTAGTTCAGCTGCGTCGTCTGCACGACGTCAGAGATCGGATCGTTGATGCTCGCCGACAGCCAGTTGTTCGGCCGGTGGCCGCGCCACTTGATGCTGCGGTCGTAATGAAACGAGAACTTGTTGTTGTGCGTCGCCTGCCAGGTGACGCGGATGGTCGCGTCGGTGATGTGCTGATCGTCGATCGCCTGCGCGCCGGTCGACGTGAAGGTGTTGCCGAGGAAGTTGTTCGCGCTCCAGCGGCGTGCGGTGCCGAAGAACCACACGCGGTCGCGGCGCACGGGGCCGCCGAGCGTCGCGTTCACGTCGTACACGGTGTCGACGCGATTTTGCGCCTTGAATCCGAGATCGACGAGATCCTGCGACAGGTTGTTCGCCTGCATGCCGCTGTTGGCGCCGGTCGAGAAGACGGTGCCGTGGAACGTGTTGCCGCCGTCGTGCGGGATCATGTTGATCTGCACGCCGCCGACCGGCGCCTCCGCCGGCAGCGAGCTGGTCTGGTAGCTGATCTCCTCCATCAACCCGTCGTTGAAGTAGAAGCCGGTCTGGTTGCCGCCGAAGCCGATGTGCTGGATCTGCACGCTGTCGACCATGAACACGTTGTCGTTGTTCGACGAGCCGTGCACCTGCAGCGTCGGCTGCTGCATCACCTGCGTCCCGCCGACGTCGGGCGTCGACGTCGTCACGCCGGGGATCAGCTGCCCGACGGAAAACGGATCCTTGCCGGTCGGGATCGTGTCGAGCTTCTCGCGGTTCATCACCGACTGCGAGACCGAGCCGCGCACGTCCACGAGCGGCGACTCGCCGGTGACGACCACGGACTCTTCGATCGCGCCGAGCGAGAGCTCGACGTTCACCTGCGCGGTGAACGACGTCGGCAGCACGATCCCTTCGCGCCGGACGACGCGGAATCCGGTGAGCGTGAATGTGACCACGTAAGTGCCGGGCCGCAGGTTCTCGATGCGGTAGCCGCCCGCCGCGTCGGTGACGACCGCCCGCGAGCCTTCGATGAGCGCCGGGCTGGACGCTTCGACCGACACGCCCGGCAGCACGGCGCCGGAACTGTCGCGGACGACGCCGGCGATCGCGCTCTGCGCGCGCGCCGCGGACCCGAACCCGAGGATGAGCAGGATGACTGCGAGGACTCGGCGCACGATCATCGGTCCCTCCTGCGGTCGCAGCTTAGGGGCGGACGCGGCCCTAGTCAATGGCGGCCGGCTCGATCGGGATTCGGGATTGGGGATTCGGGATTCGTTGTGAACGGCGTCGCGCGCGACGGAACCACGAAGACACGAAGCGAGACGAAGCCACCGTCCGTCGAATCCCGAATCCCGAATCCCGAATCCCAAATCCCGAGCAGCGTCAGATCATCTCGGCCGCTGGTGACTCGGGCCATACGGGCTCGGGCCTTGCCGTGTAGCCGGCGTGCGCGAGGCGGCTCTGGAAGAGCGCCGCTTCGGATGCCCAGAACGCGAGCTTCACGCACAGCCGCGCAACAACGTAGAGCTGTCCGATCGCGACGCTGAGGACGATCGTCGCCGTCGACCGTCCCGCGCCCGGCGCGACGAGCGCATAGAGCGCAATTGTCGCCGCGAACAGCAGGAAGTCGATTGCGAAGAGCGACACGGCGGCCGCATAGTTGCGGCGAATGAACCCGAGCGCGGCGCCGATTGCGCCGAGCATGCTCCGCCGATCCTCGACGACGGCGCGCACCTTCGCGTAGTCGAACACCAGTGCGCTGGCCGCGACGAGCGTGCCGAAGGCGACGTACAGCACGACGCGCGCGAAGAACGCCGTCCGCTCCACCGACACCTCGTGAATCATGCGCGGGTAGAGACGATCGAACAGCCAGCGGTGCGTCGGGCCGAACAGAAAGCCGTACACGATCGCCTGCGCGGCGGCGAGGCGCAGGAAGCGGAAAAAGAAGACGCCGCACGCGGCGAAGAAGCCGTGCGCGCGCGAGGGCCGATCGCGCGCGAGCCGATTGATGATGCCGCCGGCGAGGAACAGCCAGACGACGATGTACGCGGCGGCGGCCGCGACGACGACTGCCGGCCGCGCCGCGGCGTCGGCAAACGCGCTCAGATTGTCGAGCACCGCGCCGAAGCCGATGATCGTCGGCCGGAACGCGACGCCGACGCCCGATGCCTGCGCCGCGAATTCCTGCATCCACTCGTAGTCGGCGCCGCGGAGCGCGGCCTCGCCGGCCAGGCTGCGGCCGAGATGATCTGCCAGCATCCCGCGCATCACCACCGCGAGCGGCAGCGAGATCGACAGCGTCAGCACCCACACGCCCGCGACGAGCGCCGGCGCGCGGGCGACGCGCCGAAATCCTCCGATGGCCGCGCCGAACGCGCTCATA
>Ga0209474_10005509_pt1 | contig 10778 bp, 6 predicted proteins | sample GraSoiAngelo_145_FD_185902 | JGI IMG/M metagenome (GOLD analysis project Ga0209474, IMG submission 185902) | Grasslands soil microbial communities from the Angelo Coastal Reserve, California, USA - 14_1009_05_20cm (SPAdes) (version 2) | ecosystem: Environmental > Terrestrial > Soil > Grasslands ... | reverse complement strand
GAAGCGGGTAATGAGTGCACCCGAGCAGGACGGTGTCGGCACCCGCGCGACGCAGGTCACCGAGGTATCTCTCGGCGACGAGCGCGGGGACCTCTCCTTCCGTCCATCCCTCCTCCGCGAGCGGGACGAACAGCGGACAGGGTCTCGCGACCACTTGCGCGAGCGGCGCCAGGCGCCTCAGCGCCGATTGATACGCGCCCGACGCGATCGTCGCGGGAGTGCCAAGCACCGCGATCGTTCCGCCGCGACTGCGCGCTGCCGCTGCTTGCGCGCCCGGCTCGATGACGCCAACGACGGGGATCGGCAGCGTCTGCGCGAGAACCGGCAGGCTGTCGGCGGAAACGGTGTTGCAAGCGACGACCAGCATCTTGATTCCCTGCGCCGCAAGGTAGCGCGCGCAGAGGAGCGCGTACCGCGTGACGACTTCGCGCGACCGGGTGCCATACGGCACGCGCGCCGTGTCGCCGAGGTAGATGGTGTGCTCGTGCGGAAGGCGCGCGAGCAGCGCCCGCAAGACCGTCAGGCCCCCCACACCGCTGTCGAACACACCGATCGGCGCGTCCATCCGTTCTCAGGATGCCCGGGAGCCGCTATTGGGCGAAAGTAATCAACCAGCTCGGACCCGGAGGGCTGACCTGGTTCGGGACTCCGAACCCGAAGTGCGCCTGGAACGCGCCCGAAGTGGCGTCGACGAGCCAGAAACCCGCGGCGACGTTCGAAAGCGACACGCTCGAGCTGCAGCTCACAGTGACGGGCGTCTGGGGCACGCCGGCCGGCGTGGTGAGCGTGTACGTCACGTTTCCCGGACAGCTCGAGCTGACCGCGCTGAAGTCCCACGTCAGAGTCGCCGAGCCGATTGCAGATCCGACGGCATCGGCGTCTATGTCCACGTTCGTGGTGAGCCCGATGTCGAATTGCCTCGAAGGGGGACGCGTCGTCTTATAGACGAGCACCGGCCCACCCGATGTGTTCCGGATGCCGCTGATGGCGAAGCTGTGCGTTCCCGCGGTCAATGGCGAAACGAGCGCACCCTTGCTGTTGCAGGCCACATCTCCGACCGACGTACCGCCGGTGCCGTCCGGGTTCGGATCGAGGAAGATGCGAACTGTGTCCACCTCTGCTTCGTCGCAGGTCATCGCGCCGTTCGCGCCGAGCATGAAGCCGGCGTCGGTGGTGGTCTCCGCGTCCCAGCTCAAGTCCGCCCTCGCGACCGTCAACGGAACAGACTGCAAGTCGATGTTCACGTTGACGTCGCCATTCACCGTGAAGCTTTGCGAGGCCTGGAAGATGGTCGCGCCGTCGACGTCGAAGCCCGTCACTGTCAGGTCGTACGTGCCGAACAGGAATGGGCCGAGGTCGGCGCCCGTACGCATCAGCGAGGCGTTGTTCGGGTCGATGCAGAAGTAGCGGTTCGGGTGGAGCACCTCGTTGGCCACATCGATCTGGATGACGTTGACCCCCGCCTGCTGGCAGTTCTGACCGGCGAAGGTCCAGAACACCTGCACATCGCCGCGCCTGGGGTCGCCGCACGCGGCGACCGACAGCACCGCGAGCCCGAGCATCGCCGTTCGACCCGCGCGCATGTCCGTGACGACCCTCCTGCCCGTCAGACTTCCAGCCGTGCCCCGGTTATTCAAACCCACCGACCCCCGCTGCTCCAACCTGGGCACGGCGCGGTAGCAGCGCGACCGGCGGTGCTTTTCGGGAGCATGAAGCTCGCCGGATGTGTTCTAACGATGGCGACTACAAGGCAGGCGCGATGAATACGAGTGAGAGCCTCAACTACATCGAAATGGTGACGCACAGCGGCCCGATCGTTTCGGCCGTGCTGCTGCTGCTCGTCCTTTCGTCGGTGGCGAGCTGGACCATCATCTTCCGCAAGGTGCTGCACCTGCGGCGCGCGCGCGAGCAGAGCGGCCAATTCCTCGAGACGTTCTGGAGATCGAAGCGGCTCGACCAGATCTACACCGCCGCGGAGAAGCTCCCCGTCTCGCCCGTGGCGCAGGTCTTTCGGGCCGGCTACGTCGAGCTGTCGAAGGTGTCGCAGACGCAGCCCACGCAGGAAGCATCCATGCACGAACAGCTCGGCGGATTCGAGAACGTCGAGCGCGCGCTGGGACGCGCCGCGAATGCCGAGCTGACGACGCTGGAGGTGACGATTCCCTTCCTCGGCACCACGGCGGCGGCGGCCCCGTTCGTCGGTCTGTTCGGAACGGTGTGGGGCATCATGGGAGCATTCCGCGACATCTACCAGGTGGGGAACGCGAACCTCGCCACGGTGGCGCGGCCCATCAGCGAGGCGCTCATCGCGACCGCCGTCGGTCTGTTCGCGGCCGTGCCCGCGCTCGTCGCCTACAACGCGTTCAATTCGCGCATCCGCGTGCTCGAGAACGAGATGCGCAACTTCAGCGCCGACTTCCTCAACATCATCAAGCGGCACATCTTCAAGAAGGCAGCCTGAGCCGTGGCGTTTTCGGGAGGCGATACCGGCGGCGGCCGCCGCGCCATGACGGACATCAACGTGACGCCGCTCGTCGACGTCATGCTGGTGCTGCTCATCATCTTCATGGTCACCGCGCCGCTCATCCAGAGCGGAGTGAAGGTGGACCTGCCGCGCGCGCAGGCGCAGCAGATGGAGCACGCCGAGGAGAAGCTGGTCCTGAAGATCACGCACGATCGGAAGATTTATCTGGGCGACACGCCGGTGGACCCGGGGCAGCTGGAGCAGAAGCTGCAGTCGAACGCGCGTGTGCAGAAGGACAAGGAAGTGTACCTGCAGGCGGACCGTTCGCTGCCGTACGGGCTCGTCGTCCAGGTCATGGCCACCGCGCGCAGGGCGGGCGTCGAATCACTCGGGATGATCACCGAGCCGGAGAAGGAGCTCACCACCCGGTGATGGACGGCGCGCAGACGGTTCATCGCAGCCTGCTCGGCGGGGACCCGCGCGTCGGCTGGCTCGGTCCCGGGCTCGCGCTCGCCATCGCGCTGCACGCGGCGGTCGTCGCTGCCGCGTTCTTCCTGCCGCGGCTGCTCGATCGTCCTCACCCGCTGCGCAAGCCGGTCATCGCGCACCTCGTGGCGCTGGGGAAGCCGCGCGACCCGCACCTCTTGCCGCGCAAGGAATCGGCCGCGCCCGCAGCCGTCGCGCCGGCGTCGGTACCCGAAAAATCGAACACTTCGAAGCCCGCGAGCGCGCCGCAGCGCACGCTGACGCGGCAGCAATTGATGGAGCGCGCTCTCGCCGGCGCCGCGAAAAGGACGCACGAGGAGAAACCGGATCCGGAGCGCGCGGGTGAGGAGACGGGCAGCCCCGAAGGTACGGCGGCGACCGCCGAAGAAGGCGAGAAGTACTTCGGTCAGGTCGAGGACGCGATCCACGCGAACTACGTCGTCCCCTCTGTGATCTCCGAGCGCGAGCGCATGTACCTGTCCGCGACGGTCGTGATCTACATCGGCCGCGACGGGTCCATCGTGAAGCACGTGATGACGAAACCGTCGGGGAACACCTTCATCGACCAGGCGCTGGTCCTCGCGCTGCAGCGAACGCATTTGCCGGCGCCGCCCGCCGAGCTCGCCAGGGTGGTCCGCAACGATGGCGTGGAGATCAACTTCAAGCCATGAAACGGCTGCTCGTTTTCGCGCTGCTCGTCAGCGCCGCGGCGTTCGCGCAGCGCCCCACCATCGACGTGTCCGGCGCGCGTGTGCAGGCGTATCCCATCGCACTCGCTCCGCCGTCGGGCGCCGCCGAGGGACGCGAGGTCATGGACGTGCTCGCGGCGGACTTCGAGCGCAGCGGTCTGTTCCGCCTCCTCGATCCCCGGGGCTTTCTTGCCGATCCCGCCAAGGAAGGGACGACGGTCCAGACCATCGATTTCTCGAAGTGGACGGGGATCGGCGCGCAGGCGCTGGTGAAGGCCGTCGCCGCCGTGCAGGGCGACACGGTGCGGGTGGATTTCCACTTGTTCGACGTGCCGCACGCTTCAGAGCTTCTGCACGGCGAGTACAGCGCCCCGCGCGCGTCGATGCGGCAGATCGCGCACCGCTTCGGCGACGACGTGGTGCGCTCGTTTACGCAAGAGCCGGGCATCTTCCAGACGCGGATCGCGTACGTGCGCGAGACGGACGGAGGCAAGCAGATCGTCGTCGCCGATTCCGACGGCTTTTCGCCGCAGCAGCTCACTTCGTCGTCGATCAACCTGCTCCCGGCGTGGATGCCCGGCGGCCGCGGTGTCGCCTTCACCAGCTTTCGGAACAACGGTGAGGGCGCTCACGTCTACCAGGTCGACATCGGAAGCCGCGCCGTGCAGCAGCTCGTGCGCATGGGAGACTTCGCCACCGGAGCCGTCTTCAGCCCGGACGCCATCCGGTTCGCGTTCTCCGCCAGCCAGGCGGAGAACACGGACATCTGGGTGTCTCCCATCGAGGGCGGGATCGTCCGCCGGCTCACCGATTCGCGCGGGATCGACATCTCCGCCTCGTGGAGCCCCGACGGCCGGCGAATCGCGTTCGTCTCGGATCGCGCCGGCTCGCCACAGATCTACACGATGGCTTCCGACGGCAGCGACGTGCGCCGCATCACCTTTCAGGGGAACTACAACCAGGAACCCGCCTGGTCACCAAAGGGCGATCTGATCGCCTTCTCTGGCCGCGACGAGCACCGCGTATTCGACCTGTACACGATCAACGTGCAGACTGGAAAAGTGACGCGCCTGACGCAGAACGAGGGCACCAACGAGAAACCCTCGTGGGCGCCGAACGGACGCCTTCTCGTCTTCAGCTCGACCCGCACCGGCAAGAAACAACTCTGGACCGTCCTCCCGGACGGCTCCAACCCACGCCAACTCACGAACGAATCACGCGGCGCCTCCGACCCCGCGTGGGGCCCGCTCGTGTCCAACAGCGGCCGGTGAGCTCGCCCGGGGCGGGCGCGTTGCCACGGAACCGATCCGTTCCGGAACGGGACGCGGTGCGTCGAAGAGACTACAGCGGATCGAGCGCGAAGTAGGGGCCGATGCGGGGTTCGCCCAACAGCGGATCGGGAGAGAGGTTGAAGCCCAGGTCGATGGCGACGCGGCCGATGGGAGTCAACCAGCGCAGGCCGAATCCAATGGCGTCGCGCAGCACCAGTTCCTTGAAGAACCGATACGGCGGCGTCGCCCAGAGGTTTCCGGCGTCATAGAAGATCGCCATCTCGAGCGAACGCGCGAACGGAATGCGCAGCTCGGCGGCGAACGCGAGGAACTCATCGCCGCCGCTGGACGCGCCGCCCGCCTGCGCGACGCGCGCCTGCGGAGTGCAGGTCGGACCGTAGGGGGTCAGCAAGGCCTGGCAATCGCGCACCGTCCGGTGCAGCTCCTCGATGATGTCCTGCGGCTGCACCGCGTCTTCGTGAAAGCCGCGCAGCGAGGTGGCGCCGCCCAGGTAGAAGCTGCGATCGCCGGGCGTATGCGATTTGGCGTTGAGCTGATAGATGCGCCCGCCGCGCACCGACAGCACGAGGCTCGAGAGCAGCGGGAGCGGGATGTAGCCCGCGAGTTGCCCCTGCAACTTCACGAGCCGCACCAGCAGTGCGCTCGCCTGGAATGAGCGCAGATAGTCGGCGGAGACCTGCGCGAAGATGCCTGCTCGCGGGCGGGCGGGATCGTCGCGCAGATCGAGCGTCACGCTCGGACGTAGCGACCCAAACAGCATGTCACCGGCGGGAAGACGCCTGGTGCTGCTCGGGACGCTCGGGTCGAAATCAGCGACGGTGGTAAACGGGGCAAAGCTCTGAAAGCCGACTTCGTACTGGAGGCCTGCCCCGAGGGGTCGGCTCTTTGCCAGATCGACGGACGCCTGCACCGAATACTTCGTCAGCTCGTAGCTGGGGCGTACCGCGCGCTCATGGATCAAGTCCAGACCGCCTCGGAGCTTGTCCGTAATTGGCCACAGGCGCGGCGCGCTCAGACCGAGGTCGATGACCCGTTCGAGCGGGTCGCCGGGCGGGCTGAAGCTGCTCTCGCACTGCGAAGTCGGCGTGATCACCGTCGGACACTGCGTCTGCGTGTAGCGCAGGAACGGGAAGTCGGCTTTCGCCACGGCGCTGAAAGTGACGCCGCGCCCGAGCAGGTTCCCTTGTGTCCACTGCACGGTCGTGCGCGGGCCGTCCGCGAGCGAGAACCCGAGCGTCGCCTGGAAATCCTTCGTGGGCCGCTCGCGGAGCTGCACCTGAAGAGTCTTCTCCGGCTCGGGCACCTCGGGATTTCGTGGCGTGAGCGTCGCGCTGTAGAAAATGCCGGTGCGCAGCAGCGCTTGCTGCGCCTTGTCGACGACTTCGGGTGTGAGCACGTCGCCCTGCTTCAGCCCGACGAGGTCGAGGACCAGCTCCTCCTTGGTCTTGCGTTGCCCGACCACCTCGACGAACGCGACCCGCACCACTGGGCCCGGCTGTATCCGGTAGCGGATCTCGACCCGCGAGAACTCGCTTCCGGGCTCCGAGTTCTCGTCGAACATCTCGTCGTCGTCGACACGCGCGTACAGGTGTCCGCGGCGAGTGAAGATCTGCGTGAGCGCGACTCGACCCTCCTCGGCGGCGAGGTAGCTGAACGGCTGGCCGGGCCGCAGCGCCAACGCCGCGTTCAGCTCGCGCTGGCTGACGTCGCCGCCGCCTTCGATGACGATGCGCGAGACGAGCGTCTGCTCTCCCTCGAACACCGGGATGGTGACGCGCAGGTGATGCGGGTCGCCTCCGATGCTTTCGGGCTTGGGCGGACCGGCGCGGGCCGACAGATAACCTTGGCTCTTGTACACATCGTCGATCTGCTTGAGCGCGCGGGCGTACAGCACCGGGTCGAAGACGGTCTCCGGTTCGACACGCGTGCGTGGCCGGTGCGGCTCCGGAATGCGCCCCGCGACTTCGCTCGCGTCCACCGACCATCGATCGGCACCCACCGCCGGGTCGGAAACGATGGCATCGCGAAGCTGCTGCAGGACGCGCTCACGCAGCTGGGCGGTGGGGATTTCGTGGTTCCCCACGAACACGATCGATTCGACGCGCACGGGACGGTCTTCGTCGATGCTGAAGACGAGCTCCACCGCGCCGTCGCGCGTAACGATCTCTCGTTCCGCGACGCGGACGCGCAAGAATCCCTGTCCGACATAGAAACGGCGCAGGCGTGCAGCCATCTCCTGCGCCATCTGCGCGTCCACCGGCTCCTCGTCCGACGACGCCGCGGTGGAAAGGCCCAGCTGGGAAATCAGCAGCGCGTCCGAGAAGGCGCGGTTTCCCCGCATGTGGAATCGGACCACGGGGCCGGCGCGCACCGGCACGATGACGCGCGCGCGATCCGGTGCCGTTTCCTCGATCTGCGGCGCTTCCACGGACGCGCGCAGCCGCCCGCCGCGGCGATACCGCGCGCGCAGCCCGCGCACACCTTCGTCGAGCACCGACAGGTTCAGCACGTCGCCCGGCTGCAGCTTGAAGGCGGCGAGCATCTCGTCGCGATGGAGCGCCACGTCGCCCGCAAAGCGCACTTCCGAGATGCGCGTCAGCGGTCCCTCGTCGATCCGCAACTCGAGCGCGACCCCTTCCTTCAGCACCTTGGCGGATGGCGCGACCGTCGCACGCCGGTACCCGATCCGGTGGTACGCGGCGCGAATCGCCTCGGCCGCGCGGGGCACCAGCTCTTCCTGGAACTCCGCATTGACCTGCAGGTTGGCCATCTGGTTCAGCGCGGTGTCTGCGATCGCCTGGTGGCCGGGAAAAGTGACCGACGCGAGCCTCTGGACGGGCGTGAGCACGAAGACGACGCGGACGGCGCGCGTCCATCCGGCCTTGTACTTCTCCTTTGCTAGCGGCTCGATGTACGCGGCGACGCGCGAAAAACGGGCGCTGCCGTGCAACGCGCGGATGGCGTCGCGCACCCCGCGCGCTTCGAGGGGCGCGCCTGCCTGCAGCGCGACGACGCCTCGCAGTGCCTTCGAGTCGGCGCCCTCGAAGATGATTTCCCCCACGCGCACCGGCTCGGATCCCTCCGGCTGCGCCCAGGGCGGCAACGGCTCGTCGCCGATTCGGGCGTAAGCGGGAAGCGCGAGAAACGCGAGCGCGAGGAAGAGAAGCCTCACTCGCCTTCCCATCGCAGCTTCAGGTCGAAGCCCAGGTCCGTGCCCGTCGTGAGGTGCTCGTTGTCGAGCTGAAGCTGCCCCGAGAGCGCGTCCGAGAGTTGATACGAAACGAGCCCGCGGTACCTGCGCGTCGAGAGACCCTCCAGCACGCGCAGGTCGAGCTTGTCGGTGAGCAGGCGCGAGCGGAAGCGCGCCATCGGCTCGAGGCGGTTCGTCGCGACGGAGAAGTCGGACGCGAAATCGATGCTCGGGTCGCGCAGGATGCTGTTCTTCGGGATGAACCTGCGCACCTCTTCGGAGAAGCCTGTCACCTTGTTCAGAGCCTCGACGCCGATCGCCAGACCCGAGTCCGTCGCGTTGAAAGTCGCTTGCTGCAGGTTCTGCGAGACGAAGCCAAAAGTCAGCAAAAAGCCCAGGTCCGCTTCGGTGAGCGCCGGCTCCGACGTCAGCGTCACGTGTGGCTCCGAGGGCGTGCCGAAGGCGTGGAGGTGGACCTTGTATTCCTTCACCTGCGAGTTGGCCTGGAAGTCGAACGAGGGGCGTATCCGCGTCCGGTCGGTGAAGGTCAGGACGCCCTGCTCGATCTGGAACTCGTTCCCGCGGAACAGGGCGGTGCCGTGCACCGTGTTGACCGATCCGAGAAGGCCCACGTTGCGCGACGTGCCGGTGATCTTCAGGTCGCCCTTGAGATCGGTGCGCGCGAGGTTGTTCTCGATGCGCACGCCGCGGGCGAGATGGACATCGAGGTCGAAGTGGACGACGAGCGCACTCTTCGCCAGCACACGCGGCGTCGGCGGACGGCGCGAGAAATCGAGCAGGCTCCGCTCCAGGTCGAGGTCCTCGCTGTAGCGAAGGCGGCTCACCTCGAGCGAGCCGGCCAGCAGCGGCTCGAGCGGAGGTCCCGTGAGCGTCACGTCGCCGTCGAGCGTCGCCGGCAGCGTGTCCTGGAACCTGACGTTCACGTCCGTGACGTGCGCGATGACGGAGACCTTCTGCGGCCGCAGGGCCTTCATCTCGACGCCGCCGGAGAGCTTCGCCTCGCCGTTGTTGAGCTTGCCGCGCAGCTCGTCGATGACGAGCGCGTCCTGCGTGAACGACACGCTTCCATTCAGCTCGCGCGCCGCGATGGGGAAGCCGCGCAATCTCGCCTCGCCGTCCTCGATGCGCAGGTTTCCCAGCATCGTCGGCGTCTGCAGCGTCCCTCCCACGGTGGCCTGGACGAGGTACCTGCCCGCTGCGTGCTCCAGATCGGGGAACAACCCCTGCAGGATGCGCCCGTCGATCGAGGCGAGAAGACGCAGGTCCAGCTTGCCCCCGCGCAGGCGGCTTCCGGAGACCGTCACGCTCGTGTACGGCGCGCGCAGCGCCAGCTTGCTGACCGCGATCTCCGCGGGCCCGAAGACGAGCTGTGCGGGGCCGTCGTTCTCGAAGGTCGTGCCGTTGCGGAGCAGCTGCAGCGCGATCAGCTCGCCGCGTCCTTGCGAGTCGCGCAACCGGAGCAGCGAACCGGAGAGCGACAGGTCCGCCGACATGGAGCCGCCCTGGAGATCCACTTCGGGAATGAACGTCTGGAAATACCCGGACAGGTCGGGGAAGCGGAGCGCCAGCGAAGTGGAGTACGGGAAATCGCCGGCCAGCGTGGCGCGTCCGTCGAGCCGGTGCGTTCCCACCTCCGCTTCCCAGCGCAGCTGCGGACCGGAAAGGTGCAACGCGAGCTTGCCGTCGCCCACCGCGGCGCTGCCGGCGCGCGCTCTCGTGAATCGCGCCGCGACTTCGACGAGCGGGCGCTGCGCGGTGCCACGCAGATGCCCCTCGACCGCCATCGCGCCGCCCAGTTGCGCCGCTTTCGCCGCATCGATGTCGGCCAGCGTGAAGCTGCGAGTGATTGCGTCGATGTCGAAGCGCCATTCGGGGCCGAAGCCGCCCGTCAGCTCCAGCGCCGCATCGCCGCGGCGAAGCACCAGCTCCTCGATCTGCAGGCGCGGCTCGCGCCCGTGCAGCGCGACGCGGACCTCGCCTCCGTCGAAACGCTGCGTCCAGAGCGAAGCGGAAGAGAAGGAGAGCGTCGCCCGTCCGTCTGGCCGCGCGACCGGTCCGGTCAGCTCCAGCGTTCCCGAGAGCCGGCCGTCGACCTTCGACCCATCCGCGACGGCGGAGAGCGCCGGCACCTGCTTCAGCGCAAGATCGATCAGGTCGTGCGCGTATGCCTCGGGGAGCTCGAAATGCGCCGCGATGGGCGTCTGCGGGCGTCCGAAATCGAGCTGCAAGTCGCCCGCATAGGTCGAACGGTCCTTGCGACCGCGTACCTGCGCGAACGAGAGCACCATGTCGTGGAAGTCCACTTGCGCGGACACGTCGCCGAAGGAGACGTCCATCAGCTCGAATCCGCGCACCGCCGCGTTCGGCGAGTCGATGCGGACGTCCGCGTACGGGCCGTGCACATGTCCCGTGAGCGATGCATGCCCGTGCCAGGGAATGTCCGTGACGTGCCCGCGCAGGTCGTCGAGCGATACGTCTTCCGTCCGCGCGACGAGATCGAGGCCGCGGCCGGCGTCGGTGTACAGCGCGCCGTCGACCTGCATGTGCGAAGAGCCTGCCTCGAGCTGCGCGCCGGAGACGGAAACCTTCTCCGGATCGATCGACACCGCGCTCGCCAGATGCCCTCGGCCGAACTC